>JACCDR012036182.1_pt1 | contig 60531 bp, 54 predicted proteins | sample 7446431 | NCBI WGS metagenome assembly JACCDR01 (sample SAMN15323443, study PRJNA562643) | freshwater metagenome | isolation source: river surface water | place: USA:Blue River Watershed | collected 2017-08-17 | reverse complement strand
GCCCTCATGAAGCCGGAATTGCTAGTAATCGCGGATCAGCATCGCCGCGGTGAATACGTTCCCGAGCCTTGTACTCACCGCCCGTCAAGTCAGGGGAGTCGGGAGTACCCGAAGTCCCACCTCGCGTGGGCCGACGGTAAATTCGATGACAAGGACTAAGTCGTAACAAGGCACGGCTAGCGGAAGCTGGTCGTGGATTAATTCCAATTGGACATGTCACGCAGGAGAGGGTAACCTCCCTGGTCGATGGCTAATTGGTCGATGTTATGTGCCTCAATTGAGCACATAACGAGACATGATACTCAATCTCTAAACTGGTATCAGACACTAGGGAAAGACCAGACCAAAGGATAAGACAAAAGAGAGTTATTTCTCCTCTTGTCAGCTGATACAAAAAAACGGGACGCGTACGCGTCCCGTTTTTTGTGTATAAAGACGAGCGGAGTCCTTGAATGTTTGTTGGTATACTACCTCTGATAGGTGTCCGAGGATAGTCTTATTACCATTAATACATAACCCATAGTATGGACGCAGAACAAAAAGTAAATAAAGCAGAACAGCTCATCAATACACCAGTGCGGTGGCCGGTCGCTGCAATCGCGATCGCGCTCATGTGTTCGCTTGCACTCAGTGCGACGGTGCAGAGTATCTATGCAACCTTCGCAGAATCTACCCGTACGAATGTGGTAAATGAGTCGCAGCTCGCAGCGGCTCTTGTTGGAGCAAAGCAAAGCGTTAAGGTAGCAGCGGAGCCGCTTGTGGGTGCTTCAAAGGAAAGTGATCGCATAATCGTTAAATACAAAGATGCTACAAAGCTCCCATCCGGTCTCTCGGTGGCGGCAGAGCGCGCAAATCTTGAGAAGGCACAGGGGCTCGTTAAGGTGCTCACGATCAGTGGTATTAACGCTGAGGTGTATCAAGTGAACGCAGAGGATACTGCACAAGAGGTCGTTGATCGACTTCTTGTGACGAAGAAGGATATTATTGAGTACGCAGAAGTGGATATGCTCGTACCGCCAGTCTACACGCCGAATGACCCAAATCTTAGTAGTGCGTGGCATATTACCAAAGTCTCCGCACCGACTGCGTGGGATCTTTCGGAGGGTGAAGGGGTAGTGATAGCGATTGCTGATACTGGAGTTGATTGTAATCATCCTGACCTCGCTCAAAGTTGTGTTTCCGGATGGAATACAGCGAGTAATAACGCTGATACTACCGATATTAATGGACACGGTACAATGGTAGCTGGTACAGCAGCCGAGATCGGTGACAACGCAGTTGGTTCTGCGGGTATAGCCTATAAGGCAAAAATCATGCCGCTCCGCGTCACTGATAGCGCTGATGGGTATGCGTATTTTTCTGCGATCGCAAATGCCTTCACGTGGGCGGCTGATCGGGGAGCTAAAGTAGCACAAGCGAGTTACAGCGCCTGTGGTTCAGCGAGTGTGTTGAGTGCGGGAGCATATCTTCGCGCAAAGGGGGGTGTAGCGACTATTTCAGCCGGAAATTCTGGAGCTGACGGAGGATTTGCGCCTGCAAATGATCTCGTGTGTGTCTCTGCTACTGAAACCAATGATGTTCGTACGAGTTGGTCAAGTTTTGGTCAGTATGTCGACGTTGCGGCACCAGGGGCTGGTATCTACACTACGGCTCGTGGTGGCGGATATGCCAATGTCTCAGGAACTTCATTCTCTGGTCCGCTGACAACAGGTGTCTACGCGCTCATATTTGCGGCAAATCCAGCTCTCACGCCAAATCAGGCCGACAATATCCTCTTCAGTACGGCTGATGATCTCGGTGAACCAGGCTGGGATATGTATTATGGTCATGGTCGGGTAAACGCTGCGAAGGCGGTGGCGGCAGCATATGCAACCATTGGTACAAGAGATACGGTTGCACCCTCAGTTCCGGCAAATCTCCGTACAACTTCAGTTACATTCAATAGCGTTTCGTTTGCCTGGAATGCTGCAACCGACGATAATGCAGGCGTGGCTCAGTACGATGTCTACGAGGGGAGTACGAAAATCGCATCGGTATCCGGTACGTCCTTCACGCATAGTGGTCGCTCACCACTCACCGCATATACATACACGGTTCGAGCGGTAGACGGTGCCGGTAATGTATCAGCCGCGAGTACGCCACTTTCGGTCACTACCCCTGACACTGCTTTTGGTATTAGTAGCTACTCAGTTCCGCAAAAGACAAATACGAGTGCTACCATAGCTGCAGTACTGACTAAACCGGGATCGGTGACGGTAAAATATGGCGTAACAAGTAGCAATCTCAACCTGGCGGTGTCGAGTACTGCCTCATCGACCGTGAGTCATACGGTAGCGCTCTCAGGCCTTAGTGCCGGTACTACGTACTACTATCAGGTGATAGCGACTGATGGATCAGCGACCGTAGTGAGTCCGGTTTCTTCGTTTAAAACAAATAAAGGAGGTGGAAAGCCACGACGATAATAAGGACTACAGAAAAACCGGGACATGTACGTCTCGGTTTTTCTGTAGTCTGAGATTAGAAATCTTGCTCACTGAAAATTCAATTCTTACGAAGGACATTTATCCGGATCGTATTCCATAATGTAATCGGGACAAGGTTGTGATCCTCCATCGAGACCGGATGCATCGACAAATAAGTTCACAATACCCCAAAAAATGATAAGGAAGACCGCTGCAGCAATACTATAGAGCGCAAGATTTTTTGCTTTTTCTCGACCATCCTCGCTATGACCTTCGAGTATAAAGAAGCGGAATGCATTTATGCAGAACATGAGAAACGCAATGCCGAAAAGGAACGGTATGATGACTGTGCCAAAAACGGTGATTAGGTTTTGGAGAAGGTCTTGAATACTCGCTGCGTAGGAAACTGAGGGAACAGTTATACCGGCAATAATAATGTATTTTTTCATACCCACTAGTATAGCAGGATTATTGATGACTCCTCTACGGGGTGGTGAATCAAGTTTGAGAATGTTTCCTTGCGGCTTTTCTCTAGAGTTGTGATAAGGTTTGGCTTAGGGTCTCCTCTCTAGAGACTTATGAAAAGCACGTACAACGGGATTATATAGGTAGTACCGCTCATGAGCTAGAGACCCTTACATTTTTTTTGTATATCTGCTATAGTAGCGGACACTGTTTCGGGGCGCGCGGGCTAAAAATTGCGATCAGCAATTTTTCCGGTCGCGCAGCGAATTGCCGATATTTATGAGGCAATAGGGTTGGCGAGAGCATTCTCCTAACTTCTTACAGAAGCTGTCCGCTCATTAGATATTTTGTTTGTTTAATTTGTGCGCGCTTAGCTCAGCTGGCTAGAGCATTCGACTGATACTCGAAAGGTCCTAGGTTCAACTCCTAGAGCGCGCACAAATTACGCAAACTGCAAAATATCATAGTGAGCCTTGCAAGGCCCCAAGTATTCACCTTTCACTCGAAAGGTCCTAGGTTTCAACTCCTAGAGCGCGCACTAAGGGCGGGAATTTTATGTACGCGCGACCGGGAAAAATGCATTGAGCATTTTCCCGGTCGCGGAGCGAATCGCCGATGTTTACGAGGCGATAGGGAGCTGTTTAGCGCTTTCCCCTGACAGCTTTCGTGATTGTCCACTCCGAGTACTTCGCCTTAATTTTAAAAGCACAAACCGCCTTATGGTTGGCGGTTTGTAGGTAACGCGTTTTTATTTGTTTAATTAATGCCAATAGCTGCTTCGACGTTTTGGAGTCTTTGATCGAATACGAGAGAGCTCTTTTCCATGTCTTTAATGGTTGTTTGTAGTTGAAAGGCGAGCATCATAACAAAGCCAGCAAACGTAACACAGATTGTCCAAGCAATTGGTTGAAAATATTTATATTGTTCTAGTTTCTTTGGTTGCATATACCCTTAAGTATAGTCCACAGTAGTTCGGTTGTGTCTAGTTTTCACCAGGTACGAGCGCGGTGGCAAAACCGTCATTTTTACGTATGATAGTGGTTATGAATACCGACTATTTTAAAGATAAGCGTGTAACCGTCATGGGTCTCGGTTTATTAGGGCGAGGTGTCGGTGATGCTCGATACATTGCCGAAGCGGGCGCGCGTGAGGTGATTGTGACTGATCTCAAAACCGAAGCCGAATTGGCGATTTCGATGAAAGAGCTTGAGGGTCTGCCGTCGGTGGTCTTTCATTTGGGTGGTCATCGAGAAGACGACTTTCGAGACCGTGATTTGGTTTTGGTTGCAGCCGGAGTCCCGATGTATTCACCATATCTTACCGTTGCCCGTGAGGCTGGGGTGCCACTCATGCAGAGCGCAGCCCTGTTTGCACAGTTGTCTCATGTGCCGATTATCGGGGTGACTGGTACGCGGGGTAAGAGTACAGTTACTCACATGATTCATCATGTGCTTTCTTATACTACTGGAGAAGAAATTTTACTGGGTGGTAATGTACGCGGTCGTTCGAATCTCCAACTACTTAAGGAGGTGAAGCAAGAATCTTTGTGTGTCATGGAACTCGATAGCTGGCAGTTACAGGGGTTTGGCTGGGCTGGTATCTCTCCACAGGTCGCGGTCTTCACGAACTTCATGGATGATCATCTCAACTACTACTCTCGGGGTGGTAAGAGCTATGAAGAAGCGATGGAGCTCTATTTTACCGATAAGGCCCAGATTTTCTTGCATCAGGAGGAAAGTGGTGTCCTGGTCACGACGCCAGCGGTGTTCGAACGAGTTAAAGCGACCTTCCCGAAGGTTGCTCTTGGACAAGAGGTGGTGCTCGCTGATGTTTCGGTGTTACCCGAAGACATGTTACTTTCGATGCCGGGCGAACATAATCGCCTCAACGCCGCGCTTGCCTATGAGGCGCTTAAACGGGTCGGGCTCACTGACGATGAGATTTTTGACGGACTCGCGACATTTCCAGGTGTTCCGGGACGTCTAGAATTAGCGGCTGAGGTAGACGGTGTGAAAGTCTATAATGATAATAATGCGACAACACCGACCGCAACCGCGACCGGTATCGCGGCGGTCGCTCAGGGGAAGAAGGTGGTCCTCCTGATGGGTGGGGCTGATAAAGGTCTTCCGCTTGAACCGCTACTTGCTGCCATTGAAGATCAGGTGAAAGAGATTGTTTTGATCCCCGGAACCGGAACCGACAGATTGGTTGTTCAGTTGAAAGAGCAAAATAGCTCAGTTAACTGGACTATGAGTGCTTCGCTCGAGGAGGCTTTGACGGTAGCGCTTGAGAAGGCGACTGTAGGTGATGTGATCCTTTTCTCACCAGCGTTTGCGTCGTTTGGTATGTTTAATAACGAGTACGAGCGCAACGACCTCTTTATGAAGTTAATCTCCACGTATGAAGCTGAGTGATTTTCAAAAAATACATTTCATTGGGATTGGTGGCATTGGGATTTCTGCTCTAGCGAAGCTGTGTGTACATGAAGGGAAGCAGGTCACGGGTACTAATGATAACCCGAGTCCTCAAACCTTGGATCCGCTCCGCGAGCGTGGGGTGGAGATTTGGCTTGATACGGACTCGTTGCCAGCGGCTGACCTCTATGTTTTTAGCGAAGCGTGGCGAAATCTAAATCCTACCTTTTTGAAACTCGCCCAAGATTCTGGAAAACCATGCATCAATTATTTTGATGCGCTTGGAATGGTCGCCAATGAGTACTATCTCGTGGCGGTTGCGGGGAGTCATGGGAAGACGACGACCACCGCGATGCTCATTGATATTTTTGAAGCTGCGGGATTTGATCCGTCAGCCGTGGTAGGGTCTCTCCGTGCGAAGACCAAAAGTAACTATCGGGCAGGGAAGAGTAAATACTTTATTGTTGAAGCCTGTGAATATCGACGGGATTTCCTTTCGCTTACCCCTGATATTTTGGTCATCACCAATATTGAGCACGAACATGTCGACTACTATAGAGACCTTGCGGCAGTCCAGACGGCATTTCGAGAGTTTGTGGAACAGGTACGACCAGCTGGGTTTGTGATCGCTAATTTGTCTGATCCGAATGTAGCCCCTGTCGTCTCTGGGGCAACAGTAACAGTGGTTGATTATGGAAAGTATTTTGATCCATTGCGTCGACTCACGATGCCTGGGGTACACAATCAAATGAATGCCGCCGCTGCGGTTGCTGCGGCTGTTCAAGTTGATATCACGCTTACTGAGGCAAATACTGCCCTCGCGGAGTTTGCAGGAACGTGGCGACGGTTTGAATATAAAGGAGAGGTAAATAGGGCACGGGTCTACGATGATTATGGGCATCATCCGACTGAGATTGCGGCTACCCTCAAGGGAGCACGAGAACTGTACCCCGACAAAAAGATAATACTCATTTTTCAATCACATACGTATACGAGAACCCATGAGTTATTTGGTGATTTTGTGGAGGCGCTCAAGCTGGCTGATCGCGCATATATTCTACCTATTTACGCTGCTCGCGAGGATAACCTCAGTGGCGTTTCGCATACGGCGCTGGCGAGTGCGATCGGAGGTGAAGCTTGTGCGCTTGATAGTTTTGCGCAGGTGATTGAACTCGTGCGTCAGCGTGTGACGGAGAATGATATTGTTCTTGTTATGGGGGCCGGAGATATTACACAGGTAGCTAATCAGCTCATTACATGACGGGAATACTTTTTGTGGTGGCAACACCAATTGGTAATCTTGAAGACATTACGCTCCGGGCGTTGAGAATCTTGAAGGACTCCGATTATGTGCTTTGTGAGGACACTCGAGTAACTGGTCGCTTGTTGGCCCACTATGAGATTAAGACGTCATTACAGCGATATGATGCACACGCGAGCGAAGTCGTGCATAGCGCGATCCTGAAGGATCTGGCAGAGGGTAAGCAGATTGCGTTGGTTTCTGATGCAGGTACTCCGGGTGTTTCAGATCCGGGAGTTTTTCTCATTTCACGAATTCGTCGTGAATTACCAGCGGTAACCGTAGAGACTATTCCGGGGCCAGCAGCACTGACGGCGGCGTTCTCGATTTCGGGCATTGCGGGTAATGCTTTTACTTTTCTGGGTTTTGTGCCGCATAAAAAGGGTCGAGAGACATTCTTTGCGTCGATAGCTCAGTATGATCACCCGGTCGTTTTCTATGAATCGGTTCACCGAATTATGAAATCGCTTGAATCGCTTACAAAATATTATGGAGCACAAAATGCTGCTCATGAAACAGTTCGGGTGACGGTGGCACGGGAGTTAACAAAACTTCATGAAGAGCTTATTCAAGGGACACCCGAGGAAGTTTTACAATATTTCACAGAGAATACAGATCATGTGCGGGGTGAGTTCGTCGTATTGGTTGACAAAGTTGGGTAGCTGTCTAGGAATCATATCCCCACGTTCATTTCTCGATACGCGTGGGGTATACTGCTCGCAATCACTGCTATGACCAAGGAAACGATTGTCTTTTTTACGGGAATTCTGCTTGTGCTCATACCATTTCTTGGTGTACCAGAAGCTTGGCGTCAATACTTGGTTGCGTCTTTTGGAGTACTTTTAATACTGATTGGTTACATTTTGCGGCGAAGGGTATATCTTTCGGGAATTGATAAAGGTAACGGTGAGCGTGGCACCGATTCTTTTGTGGAGACTACCGAACCGCTTTTCAAAGAAACTGAGCTACAATAGTTCAATATGCACAAACCGGTTGGTTTCGCACTTGCAGGTTTTGCCATCCTTGTGGCTGGTTTGAGTTATGTGCCAATACCACGAAGTGATCTTACGTATGTTCGATCCGCAACACCAATCGGCTCAACAACAGTTCCAGAGATGGCAACTACCAGTGATAGAGAGTGGCCAACAAAAAACATCGACGAACGGCCAGTAACTACTCATGTACCGCTCCCTGAGCAGGTAAAGGCAATTTATATGACCTCATGTGTTGTTGGAACAAATAATTTTCGACAACGATTGGTGGCGCTTACGGAGGAGACAGAGATAAATAGTATCATTATAGATATCAAAGACTTCTCGGGAACCATCTCGTTTCCACCAGAAGACGAGTCGTGGGTACCGGCTTGGGAATCAGCTCGCTGTGGCGCCCGTGATATGCGTAATTTTATTAAATCGCTACACGATGCGGGTATTTATGTGATCGGTCGAATTACGGTCTTTCAGGATCCGTTCTATACCGAACGCCACCCAGAGTACGCCGTTAAGAAGGCTGATCGAGCGACTGTTTGGCAAGACCATAAAGGTCTCTCTTTTATAGATGTTGGGGCTCGGCCGTATTGGGATCACCTAATCGAATTAGCGGTAGATTCTTATAATATCGGTTTTGATGAACTTAATTTTGATTACGTCCGGTACCCATCAGATGGCCCGATGGATAACATCTCGTTTCCTCACGCCGAAGCATCTGAGTATGGTACTGATAAGCAAGCAAATCTAGAGGCATTTTTCGCTTATTTAAGAGACCAGTTGAGTGATGAAACACGGTATGCCGCATATCGACATGAGAATACGGGGAGATCATCAAGTACTCCGTATATGTCTGCAGATCTCTTTGGTATGACGACTACGAATTTTGATGACCTTTCAATTGGACAGATACAAGAACGGGCAGCGCCCTATTTTGATTTCATTGCACCAATGGTTTATCCCTCTCACTACCCAAAGACGTTTTTAGGTCTCGGCAATCCGAACGATCATCCCTATACAATTGTGCATCACGCGATGTCGGCCGGTGTAGCGCGTATGATCGCTACAACAACGCCGGTGCAGGGTTTCTTACATGAGCGGATTGGAACCACGACGCCTGCTCTGTACACAAAGCCAGCTTACACCGCTCTAAGGCTTCGAACCTGGATTCAAGATTTTGATTACGGTGGAGATTACGACGCTGCTGATGTGCGTGCTCAAATACAGGCGAGTTATGACGCTGGGGTGATGTCGTGGATGATTTGGGCACCTTCAAATATTTATACCAAGGCCGCGTTGTTGGATCCCGAGGTCGGGGACGGAGTAGATAGCGTTGCATCCGAATAATCTCTTAAAGAGGTGTGGCTAAGATAACCGCATTTTAAGCGGTTATGAGGTATCATTAGGATAATGGAAGACGATTTCAGAGAGCGTCGCTTTTATGCTGTTAGCTATGAAGAAGATATCCCTCGGCCAGGTCGGGGAATGCTTATTCCGTATCGGAAAGCGCTTCCGATGCCAGAGCCGTCACGATTGCGGGCGGTACAAAAATACGTCACACCGGCCCTTCTGGTGATTACTAGTCTTGTTTGTATGTTTGCGATTGGTTCAGTTGGTCTACAAACATACGTCGCGCGGAGTGTCGCGGCATTACCAGCGGTTTCGGTTGTGAACCCTATCACCGACACGACACAGCCTCTGACGTACGGTATCCAAGTTTCGTTGTCAGAACCAACTTTTTTTGCTGAAACGCGTGATGCCTTTATTGACGAAGAAATTACCTTTATTGAGGTCGATCTCTCAGAAATGTTGTTACGGTACTTTGTTGATGGAGTGCTTACGAAAAATTACTCCGTACTGGCAAAGGGAGATGAGGGGTCGTGGTGGGAAACTCCATCGGGGCTCTATGCAGTAGAAACAAAGAAAGAGCGCTACTTCTCAAATTTGAGTCAGACATATCATCCCTGGAGTCTCGTCTTTCAAGGCAATTTCATCATTCAAGGGTGGCCAGAGTCTGGTGACGGCACACCAGTTACAGAAGAATTTGCAACCGGAGGTATACGTCTTAGTGACACTGATGCTGCAGAACTTTTTTCGCTCGTGGCAGTCGATACTCCTGTCTTGGTTCATGATATTGAAGAGCGCACAGACACCTTCCTCTATGAGCCTAAAGTACCCGATCTCGCCACCCCGCATTATTTGATTGCTGACGTGGAAAGTAGTACGGTACTTGCAGCCAGTGAGCTCGAAGTGGCAGCCCCGATTGCATCGCTTACAAAGCTTATGACCGCATTAGTTGCCGCTGAGCGTATTGATCTTGATACGACCGTGTACGCAAGCCAGCCAACCTTCGTACAGTCTTTGATTCCACGGCTCGGAGAGCGAAACAAGGTTTCAATGTATAGTCTCCTGCAACTGCTTCTTGTTGAATCGTCAAACGAAGCAGCCGAAGTGATTGCTGCTCAACTCGGTCGAGAAGCGTTTATTGGATATATGAACGAAAAGGCAAAGTCGATTGGTCTTACTAAGACTTACTTTGCTGATCCGTCTGGTCTCTCAGCTGAGAACACTGCATCGCTCCGGGATCTCCTCCGATTGACGCAATATATTTATGACAATCGTCGCTTCATCTTTGATATTACTGTAGATCAAGATCTGAAGACTGCACATGTGAGCGGTGAGTTTGGAGCATTGAGTAACTTCAACGAGATTGAAGGAATTGAATTTCTGGGTGGGAAAGTTGGTGAAACTATCGCTGCAGGTCAAACATCGATCACGCTCCATCGATTACGTGTCCGGGGTCAAGATCGTCTCCTCGCGATTATTATTTTAGGCTCTAAAGAGCGAAACAGTGATGTCACAGCGCTCTATGAATATGCACAAGAGCGATTTGGGGGTTAATTTTGTTATACTTAGTACATGAGTTTTGATCCCGAGAAGATAACATTCTTTGCAAAAACTGATGCTCGTGGACAACAGTTGCCCTTTGGTATAAAAGCTAAAGATCGACAACGCCATATGTACGTTGTAGGGAAGACTGGTATGGGTAAGTCGACGTTGCTTGAGAATATGGCGGCGCAAGATATTCAAAATGGTGAAGGAATGGCGTTTATCGATCCGCACGGTTCGGCCGCTGAAACTTTACTTGATTATGTACCTGAACACCGAGTCAATGATGTCATCTACTTTGCTCCCTTTGATCTCGCAAATCCGATCTCGTTTAACGTTATGGAAGATGTAGGTCCAGATAAACGACACCTTGTCGTTTCTGGTCTCATGTCGACCTTTAAGAAGATTTGGGTCGATGCCTGGAGTGCGCGTATGGAGTATATTCTTACGAACGCGCTTTTGGCACTCATTGAGTATCCAGACACGACATTGCTTTCGGTCAACCGGCTTTTTGCTGACAAGGCATATCGAACTCGCGTAGTTGAATATATCAAGGATCCAGCGGTAAAAGCTTTTTGGACTGACGAGTTTGCAAACTATACCGACCGCTTTGCGGCAGAGGCGCTGCCAGCTATTCAGAATAAAATCGGTCAGTTTACCGGTAATCCGCTTATTCGCAATATCATTGGCCAGCCACATTCGAGTTTTGATATCCGAAAAATTATGGATGAGAAAAAAATTCTCATTATGAATCTTTCAAAGGGACTCGTGGGCGAAACAAATGCGAACCTGCTCGGTTCTATGCTCACGACCCGTATTTACCTGGCGGCAATGAGTCGAGCCGATCTACCGGTTGATCAAATGCGAACAATGCCAAACTTCTACTTTTATGTTGACGAGTTTCAGTCATTTGCGAACGCTACGTTTGCTAATATTCTCTCCGAAGCACGAAAGTATCACCTCAATCTTATTATTGCGCACCAGTACATTGAGCAGATGGAGGAAGATGTTCGTAATGCTGTCTTTGGTAACGTCGGTACAACCATTGCATTTCGCGTCGGTCCGTTTGATGCTGAGGTTCTCGAAACAGTTTTCTCGCCACGGTTTATTGCGACTGATCTCGTGAATTTGGGCTTCGCGCAGATTTATCTCACGCTCATGATTGATGGTATCGGATCACAGCCATTCTCAGCAACAACACTTCCTCCGGTCTCACGTCCGCACGTCTCTTGCAAAGACATGGTCATTGCCTCAAGTCGCCGCAATTATACGAAACAACGCACCGAGGTCGAAAAGCTCGTTGCGGATCTTCATTCACCCACTGTAGTCGCAAAAGAAGATAGTCGTCCAGCACCACGACCAGGTAATACTGTCAGTCAAAATAGTGCGCGACCGGAAGTAGAAAAGCGAACGAACGAAGCTCCTCGTCGTGAAGAACGTTCGATGGGCGAACGGCGTGATTCTGCTAAAGGTGAACGACAAAATGGTAAAACCGATTCGAATAATCGCCGTAATGATACGAATCGTCGACCAAAAGAATCAGTACCAAAAGAACAGAAAAACGAACGGTCGCTTGCAGATCTACGTTCAGTACTCGCCGCGCTCTCTACTGCTGAGGTAAAAGATGAAACTACGACCACACCGAGCCGGTCTGAAGTTGTTAAAAAAGATATCCCCGAACCACTCCGATCACCCAAGGAAGCGCCGCCGCCACGAGCTCCGCTCGCGCAGGTCCTTAGAGAGATGAAGCCAAAAGCAGTTCGTGAAGTGTCAACGATTACTCAAAATACACATCGACCGTCTGATGAAGTGCGCACCACCCGCGAGCAGCCAACAGCATCCGTTCAAGCGCAGTCACGTACTGTTGATGCGGTAGATGCGAAAGCCGAGCTCGCTCGGTTAGCTCGCGAAGCAGAAGCGGCGTTCCAGGCGCTTGACCGCAAAGACGCGTCAGTACCTCCAGATGATCCGCTCGCACCAAAAAAGATAGAACGCATGTTTCGTTCGGGAAATAGCGAACGCTCACCGTTCTCGTCGTAAAGACCGTATCATGCGTCACAGTCTCTCTATTCTGCTCCTCTCGTTAATCCCTGGGTCAGTCGAGGCTGCGGTAACAATCAGTGAGGTGGCTTGGATGGGTGATGCGGTATCGGCTAATCATGAATGGATTGAGTTGTATAACAGTGATGATACCGCAGTTTCGCTTGATGGTTGGACTGTAACTGATGGAGAAAATCTCACCATCTCACTCCTCGGCAGTATAGGTCCTCAAACTTATATAGTCCTTGAACGAACTACTGATGAATCTGCTCCTGGAAGTGCTTTCTTGATATATTCCGGAGCGCTCGTTAATACAGGAGCTACTCTCAGACTGTATGATGAAACCGCAACACTTGTCGATCAAGTGGCGGGAGGAGAGGATTGGACTGGTATCGGTGGTGATAATACGACTAAAGAGACTGCTCAATACACTCCAAGCGGGTGGGTTACCGCAGTGCCGACACCTGGTGCGGCAAATGCGACGAAATCCTCTTCAGAAGCACCGTCAAAAAACTCAGTTTCGGGTGGATCAGGTACCGTCGCTTCGCCAGAGTCACGGGCACCGCTTGTACTCAGTCGAGAGCCAAAGAATCCGCTGACACTTGAGTTGGTTATCCCAACTACGGTATACGTCGGTCAAAAAATTATTCTCTCGGCAGGAATTACTGGAGTAGGGGAACGACTACTCCCATCGACTAAATACCAATGGAATTTTGGTGATACCTACACTGCGCTCGGTAAATCCCCAGAGCATGTCTATGAATACCCTGGTACCTACGTGGTTATGGTTACGGCAACGGTAGCCGATCGCCAGGTGTCAACTACGCGCGAGGTAACAGTCCTTCCGGTTACTGTTTCAATGACCAGAAATGAAACTGGTGCGATTCAACTCCATAACGATGCGGTCTATCCGGTTGATCTTTCAGGGTATACGCTTCGGGGTACAGAGAATCTGACCTTGCCTCCTGGTACGGTGATTGTACCGCGCGGTACGATCACTATTGCGAGTCACCGTTTAGAAGAGGTTCCGAACCAAAGTCTCGTGTTACTCCGTAATAGTGACGGTGATTCGGTGGCATACGCTGTGCCGAGCCTTCTTGCTACCACTGACTCAAAAGAAACTACGACTGATCGGGAAGTAATTTCCGCAGCAATTCCGATCGCAACCGCTCCTTGGCCCACCGTGGTGGCGGCGGAGGAGATAAATCAATCTCCTGAAGACCAGTCCGAAGCATTGCCTGTTCAAGCAGCGGTGACAACGGGTGAAGCTACTCCCGCTACCAAGGAGACGCAGTATTATCTCGGTCTTGGACTCTTGTTGTGTGCGGTGTTGGTAGTCATTTGGACAGTTCCGCGTAAGATAGTAGGACCTCAAAATACTGATCTGTAAAGTAACGTCACGGTACGAGATTTCGTTATACTTGGTCATGACACAACTCAATGTCGTCGTTGTTGGTGGTGGAACTGGTACCCACACGGTTCTTAAGGGCATGAAGCGGTACCCTGATGTTTCACTTACGGCTATTGTGAGTATGGCTGATTCAGGCGGTTCAACTGGTCGTCTCCGAGACGAGTTTGGTCAGTTACCGGCTGGTGATGTTCGAAACGCACTTACCGCTCTCGCGGCCGAAGGCGATACGCATGACGAGCTACTCCGTTCGTTGTTTCTGTATCGATTTAATCGAGGTGAGGGGCTTTATGGACATAATTTTGGCAATTTATTTCTGACTGTGCTGACGGACATTTTGGGTAGTGAAGTAGCGGCAATCGAGGCAGCTTCACGTATTCTTCGGGTGTCTGGTCGAGTCGTGCCAGTGACGACTGATCATGTACATCTCAAGGCATGCTATGCCGATGGTGAGACCGTGATTGGAGAGCATGATATTGATGAATGGCAAGATGCTGCTCGGCGGGATGTGCGGATTAGCGAGCTCTCGCTTACGCCGGCTGCTACGCTCCATGTCAATGCCCGTGCTGCGTTACGCGAAGCGGATCTTATTATTCTTGGTCCCGGGGACCTCTATACGAGTGTGCTTGCAAACAGCGTTGTTGATGGTTTTAAGGAGACGATCAAAACTACAGGAGCAACTATTGTATATGTCTGTAATCTCATGTCGAAGGCCGGTCAAACAATTGGGATGCATGCACAAGAGCATCTCGATGAGGTGACAAAGTACATTGGTCGACCGCCTCACTATATGCTCTATAATTCAACACCCTTACCAGCAGAACTTCTTGCTAAATATGCCCTTGAAGGAGATCATCCTGTTCTTGATAACTGTGGTCCGGGGGAGACTACCGTCGTTCAGGCGCCACTTGTTGCAACAGAGATTATCACCACGGTTCACGGTGATACACTCACGCGAAGTCTTATTCGCCACGATTCTGATGCGCTCGCTGCGGTACTTCGGTCACTCGTGCACTAACAGGTATCACCGGTTTTGAGACTTTTTACCTAAGTAACGCGGTATACTACGGAGGATATGGCACGCCGTGATCTTTTTCATACCGACGCTTCGGACTTTGAACGTTCGTCTCTTGAGTATGTGCTCAAGAAGGAGAAACAGTCGCGAGATAAAACCAAATATCTTTCGGTTGAAGAAGCGCTTAATGCTGATGCTGTCTACGAAGCCACCTCAAGTCGTGATATTACTCGGGTGCTCTTTGTTTCTTCTGACGAATCACTCCTTAACCCTGCTCAGCAAACACTTGATGGATATACGAATATTGCAGATTTGTTTGATGAGGTCCATATTCTTATTCTTCGAACTGGAATACCGACAAAAACACCCGTTTTACGTGTCGCTGATAATGTCTGGCTTTACACCGCCACTCACCGGTACTGGTGGATGACTTGGAAGAGTGGATATGCACTCGCTGAAGATCAGCTTGTATTTGCCGAAGGTTTTAGACCAGACCTGATCGTTGCACGCGATCCCTTTGAGTCAGCCGTGGTTGCCCTGATGCTTGGTCACCGATACGATCGGCCAGTCCAGGTTCATGTACTTGAAGATTTTACGACTAATCGTTTTAGGGCACAGGGAAAGAATCGTTGGCGACGTTGGTTTGCGTACTACACCCTTCCGCAGGTAGAGAGTGTTCGCACGAGTACGAGAGCAATCTACGATATGCTCGGGAAACGTCGGTCGTTTGCTGACCTAGCACTCCTTCCGCGTTTCAATAATTACGAAGAGATCATGGGAGCGCCACCGACGCTTGATTTGAAAGAAAGGTATAAGCCGTTTGTGTTTATCATGCTCTATGTGGGTACCTTAGATCATGAGTCAAAATTTCCTCGCGCACTTGATGGGGCACGTTTTGGATTACGCAATCCTCATCTCGGACTTATTGTGCTCGGAAGCGGACAAGCGCAGAAAGAATTTGCTGAACGAGCCGAGATGCATAAGGTAGCAGAGCAGGTAGTCTTCGAGCGGCGAGTTACTGATATTGTGCCATATCTCAAATCAGCTAACGTGCTCATTGTGCCAGATACAACCCCAGAGAGTGAGGAGTTAGTGCTCCAAGGTGCTGCAGCCGGTGTACCAATGATCATTGCTCGGACTCCAGCTCGAGAAGATATTTTCACCGACGGGGTATCAGCCCTCATGGTTGAGCCAGACGCTATTGATCAGTACAGTTTGAAGCTCAACATTTTAATGAATGATATTGTACTACGTCGACAAATGGTTGAGGCGGCGCAAGATATGATTCGCAGTCGTTTTCACGAAGATCGTCAACTCTACGAACGAGCATATCGCGAAAGTATTGAGCAGGTACTCTTTTTAACGGAGCTCACCGAAGAGCGTGATACAGTACAATAGTTATTATCTAGTATGAAAAGCCGTCGCACCCTCATCTCATTTTTTGGACTTGGTTCCCATACTGCGGCCCCGTTACTGTACACGTATCTTACCGAACATCCTCAGTTTGTTGGGCCTCGCGAAGTGACGCGGTTTTTTTCTCAGGCAGAAGTTTTTGCCAAAGGATTAGGTTGGTACGAAGATCAATTCGTTACAACTGCCACCCGAACGATTTGTGGGGAGCTTGCTGAGGATTATCTAGAAAATTCTCAGGCTGCCGGACTCATTGCTCGGACATACCCAAATGCTCGTCTCTTAGCAGTAATTGAAAACCCTCTGGTGAGTGTGCGGGTAGCGTATGTTGAAGCGATTCGATCTGGAAAGATTGATCGTCGTCTCTCGCTTGAAAAATTTATCACCCACCACCCCGAAGTTTTGCTCAGGGCACGATATGGTCGTCAATTAGTACACTATTTTAGTTACTACGCACCAACTGATCTTTTGGTGCTGATTGCGTCTGATGTCCGAATGGATCTGCTCAAGTCAGTGCGGCAAGTTTACGCCCATTGTGGGCTCGATGAAAGCTATGTACCATTGAGGCTTAGATATTTGGTGGTAGAGGAAGAAGATGAAACCAAAAAGCCCGGCTTTCTAAAACGCCGCCTTAAGTCCGTTAAGAAGCTTACTCGAGCCGGCTATGCTTTACTACTGAAGTGTCTGCGACCGAAAAAAGTAAAGACTGAGACGGCGGCTGAGCTCGCTGAGCGTATTACACTACCTCCTCAACTTGAGACAAAACTCAAGGAATATTTCAAGGCGGACGTGGCACAGCTCTCGGCACTCCTGCACCGCAATTTAAGTATGGAATGGGGTTTTGAGCAGGATAGGTAACTTTTTATGGAAAAGTGGGGTATTATACGTAACGATGAAAAATATACTCATTACCGGTGGAGCGGGGTATATAGGAACTGCGATTGCAACACGACTTACTGAAGCGGGTTATTCAGTTACTGTATTTGACGATTGTTCGACTGGACAACCAGCTCTTTTGCCAAAATCAGTCTCCCTTGTCTGCGGAGATGTAACCGATTTAAACGCGCTGGTTACGCTAGTACGTTCGCATCAGTTTGATGCCGTCATTCACTGTGCCGCTAAAAAAGCAGTAGGGGAGAGTGAAATCGATCCAGCGCTCTACTTTCATACCAATGTAGCAGGTTCTCTCAACGTCTTACGGGCGATGGAATTAGGTAACATACCTCATCTAGTCTTTTCTTCGACTGCTGCGGTGTATGATCCAAGAGCAGCACACTCACTACTCACCGAAGACGCACCGATAGCGCCATCTAACGTCTATGGTCGTACCAAGCGTATGGTGGAAGAAATGATTGAGACCTATGCTCGACTCGGAAAGATTTCCTCCTATACAATCTTTCGGTATTTTAATGTTGCTGGTGATGCTGGACTCTACTACCGAGAGGAGATGGCTCAGAATATTTTTCCGCTGATCGCGCGAGTGGCACGAGATGGAAAGACCTTCTCTATTTTTGGTAAAGACTATGAAACTCGTGACGGTACCGGGGTACGTGACTATATTCACCTGAGTGATTTGATAGATGCACATGAGCGAGCACTCACCGCTTCCGCTTCAGGTATTTTTAACCTCGGTACAAGTACTGGCTACAGTGTCGAGGAGCTCGTTACTGCTTTTAATGCGTTACTGCCTGTGCCCGTACCTGTTGAAATTGCACCGCGGCGTCCAGGAGATCCGGCGAGTTTGGTTGCTGATGCAACTAAAGCACGAGACATACTTGGTTGGGAGCCTCGTTATACCATAGAAGACATGATAAAAAGTACTATTGCTACGTATCTAAGAGATAGTTCGGTTCGGTAACCTTCGCACGGAGGATGCTTAAAGTTTCGGTATCTGATCTTGTATCGAGGTTAGCTAGAAAGCAGTTTGTAGAGAGAATATTTTATTTTACCGTACCAACCATTGGGATATTTATCTGAATGTAAGTGAATAATCTTGAGAATGCATTCGATCATTTGAGATTTCTTGCTCGTCTCGCTTTGGTGATGAATTCGGTAGTTGGTTGCGTATTGCGGTAAGTTTGCAAAACTGCCAAGCGCTCCGAGTTGCAAAAACAGATCAAGATCTTCGGCTAAGGGAAAGCGGTAACCCTCAGTCATTTCTAACATCTCTCTGCGCATAAGAATACTTGAGTGGGCGAATTGGTTGCGCCAGAGGATAGCACACCGGATCTTCTCATGAAGAAGGTGGTAACGATTCTGCTTTATTTTTCGACCAGTTTCATCGATAAGCGTAATCCAAGTACCAACGATACCTACCCCAGGGTGTGTCTCTAAGTACATAACTTGCTGAGCTATTTTTTCGGGACTAGACCAGCTATCATCGCTATCAAGCACTGCGACGTATACGCCAGTTGCGTAGGTGAGACTTTCTTGTCGTCGGACTAAGAGACCCTTGTTGGCAGAATTTCTGATATACCTGATGCGGTGATCGGAAAAATTCCTGACGATAGCTTCGGTACCATCAGTAGATCCGTCGTCGATGATGACCAGCTCCCAGTTTTGGTAGGTTTGCGCCAAAACACTTTCTATCGCCTCGGCAATAAAACGTGCGCGGTTGTACGTAAGCATGAGAATGCTGACGAGCGGCGATTCGTTGTTTATTTTGCTAGTTGTATCCATGATTCAGGGAGTAAGTTTTTATCGTAGGCAGTTACATTAAACCACGGAGTAGGAGCAATCACGTTTTTTTCTTTATGCTGATTAAGCCAGGCCGCCCACCAACTGAATGAACTGTTTGCAATAATATTATGCTGACACTGACTCATGAGAAAGAGTTCGTTTGCAGGTGTTAAACCGTGACCGGAGATGAAAACGCTGGTCTCCTTGAGGGGGAGGTGTGCTTGTGCCCAGTTGATATCATCTGAGAAAATAAAAAAAGTGGGGTTTGTAACGCGTTTTTTCATTTCTGTGATGGCCCGTATATAGTATTCAATTGAACAGATGCCGAATTCTCTTGTAACGCGACGGTTCTCTACATAATCACCACGACGAACATGGAGCGAGACCGCATTTGTCTGTGCAATGCGCTCCACCAATCTCAGTACGTCACCACGTGGTGGTGTTTTTAGTTGGAATTCTTTGAGGATAATTTCTTTGATTGACTCAAAATAACGGGGTGATTGATAGTAACCATTAAGATAGAGGTCACCAGTTTGTGTCAAAATATTTTGATTAAAGCGAACGGTATTGTCCCCAAAGATTTTTGTCTTAAACCGACTGATCAGTCTTGCGCTAGTAGTAGAAGATTGTACGGCGGTAATTTCTGCTGGTGTTGCGATGCTCGCAGTAATTTCAAAATGCTGTAATCCAAAATCACGTGGAATGTTACCATGCGCGTGAGCGTCTACGAGGGCTGAGAGATCAAGTTTTAGTGTATCTTTATTCCGTTCCGCTAATGTTCGCCCCAGGGCGTATTGGAACATTTGATTCCCTAAGCCTCCCTTTAAAGCGACAATAATCATGCAGATTTTTTTTCAAAAACGAAGAGTCCACAGGCGTAGCGTTCGCTGGTGAGTTCGTTAGGGTTGGCATGTTCGTGAACACCATCGGTACCATGTTCTGGTACGTACGAGAATTCCGTAAGGGTAAGGGTTGGGAAGAGGGCCAAGACCTTTTCATAGGTGTAAATACGATGGGCGTTGAATTGTATGATCGCCTCTTTACCGACGGGTGTCACAAAAAGTAGTCGACCCTGAGGAGCTAGAACGCGCGCGAGCTCACGACATGCCTTCTCATCTCCTTCGGGATCGATAGGGTCTCCGTAACGACCTAGTCCGACATGTTCAATGGTGTGGAGGCACGAGAGAGATTGAATGCTTTCTGATGCGAAGTGGAGTTTTGTGAGATCAGCGTGCTCTGTAGTTAGTCCGCTGAGGTGGAGTGGGGCCGGACGGTAATCGTAGAAATCAACCGGAATGAAGGCGGAAAGGAGACCAGGGAAGTAGAGACTCGAGGCGATATCAACGTGTTTTTCAGGATTGAATTCTTTTACTTTTCTGACTGCCCAGGCCGTGTGGTACACGTAATGTCGATCAAAACCAGTGAGTGTCGTTTTATCAAAAATTTGTGGAAAAAAAGTCTCCCAACTGTACGAAAATCTTGGCTTGGTATCGAGTTCCTTAAACGTAAGATAGTCAGCTACAACAAATGGTGCAAAGAGCACATTTCGCATCTTTTTGACTACCGCTTTAATTTCTTTACTAAACATGTGGTCTATATTACCGCAGGAAACGACGGAGTGCACCCTTTAAATTCGTTAGATAACGATATGCTCTGGTAGCGTTTCGCCACGGTGCATTAGTTCGAGTGTTTGTATCAGTGATAGCGTCTTCAGAAGCTCCCAATTCCGTAGTGAATAAGGATGTCAACAAAGAAGCTTGTCTCGCTAAAGATAAATTTTCAACGACGAAATTGCGTGGCGTGTACGTCGGTAGGTTTGCAAAAAAAACTGTAAGAGCCGCCGTGAGTTCAGTCTTACTGGTGATACGGATGCCACAGGTTGAATCAAAGTAGGGTGCTGCTGTGGCGCCAGTCCAGGCGAGTTGTTCGGTAGTAAAACGTTCTTTTCCAGCGCCCTCCCAGTGTCCAAAGTGAGTAATGTCCCAAACGAGTACCGGCACATTCATGGCCATTGCTTCAAGCAGGGCGATGCCCTGGCTTTCGGATCGCCCTACCCAAATGATTGCTTTTGCTCGGTTAAGTAAGCGTCGATATTCAGCTTCGTGGTAAGTACCGTAGGTAAGAACTTCATAGGGCTCTTGCAGTACGGTTAGTTGGCTGCATACGGCTGTAATTTCTGCGTGCGTACGCATCTTGTTGTACACAAGGGTTAGGTCCCTAGTCTCATTTTGGGGAGTGAAATATTCTGTATCGATACCGGTTGGCCATATAACGCTACGAATTCTATCTCCACCAAAGTCATCCCAAAACTGCTTTACCCAGGGGGCGGGATGAAGCCAAATGAGAGAGGCGGGTAGGGAAGGTGGAAGTTCGCTCGGTACGGTATATATATTGGGTCCGGCGATGATTTTCACGTGCGGTGCGAGCCTGACCGCAGCTGTGAGCGCCACGGGATCATCGTGAATCCAGACGAGATCAGTGGCTGATAAAGTACGATTAACCACGTAGGGAACACTAATTTCATCAAGTCCAGTGAGGGTATTTGCGACTACCTTTCGAGGCCCGCGCGTATATGAAGAGACAATTGATTTGGAGATGACATTAATCATTTTTTGGTATTCAAAATCTTTTGTTTTACTTCGTCGATGAATTTGATTTTTCGCAACGGTCCATAGATTGTGGCAATAAATCCTATAAGTAATGAGCGATAGTGAGTATAAGAAAGAGAAATTTTCTCCCTCGCTTCCAGTTCGTTTTTTCGAACTGGATTAATTGTTGCTCGCTTGGCTTTTGCTGCTTCTTGGGTACAGATGTTATCAAGGAAATCTTCCAGTTCAGCAATTGTTGAGGTCGGGTTAAATCCTTCAGCTAGGACTGGTTCGTTCACGATTTGTAGGTACAAAGAATCATCGGCGTCAATTTCTCGCACTCGCTCAACTACCGATTCGAGGTCTGGGTAGTCATGGCAATTAATGAATCGCTTAGTGTTGAATTGTCTTCCAACGTGGGGGTCTCCCCAGTAAATAGGAATTGTCTCAGCCATCAACGAATTTACGATTTTTTCAGTGGTATATCCCGACCGAGAAGAATTTTCGAATGCGATGGAAAACCGATGTTTCTTCTCAAAGGAAAATTTGTCAGGCACTTCGTAGCCAATATTATTGAGAAATCTTCCGCCAGCATTCACGTGCTTATAGGTGCTCAACAAATTAAATATATCGCGTCGGGCAGTTTCTCCGCGGTAGTTTGAATACACAAAGCTGCAGAATTCAGTCTTCTTTGCAATATCTGCTTGAGTTAGGTTAAGCGGTTTGGTGAAATCGACCGAGACGGTGTTTTTTAATTCGGCAGGACGATAAAAAAGATTGACGAGATAGAGAGGAAATCTATAATGCCTGTCTTCAAATTGTAGCCAATCAAAACTAATCGCGTAGTCACAAAAATTGAAATTGGGCGAAATATTTTCCCCTGTATAAAAAATTTTTACACAATCGTAATCAAGAAAGTCTGGGCTGGCTTCGTGGTAAAAGAAGAAATCAGGAGAATCTGAAATTTTGACGGCAAAGCGTTTGAGTAGTAATTGATAGATAAAGTTTGCGTACGTTCCGGGAGTGAGGTGAGTGGTATTCCCATATGGTGAAAACTTCACCCGAATCTTTCTGGGGAGCTTTTTGTCGGAATCAGCCATTTGTTTTGTCATCATGTTTGGGGTTATGCATCCATCAGTTTCCTGGTGATGATTATACAATGCGAGCCACAATTTGTGATTGATAGGTACCATCAGTACATTCTTCCGGACTTCGCTCATTTATCTCGTTAAAATACTTATAGGGAATACTTATGAGTGTCGGTGAAGCGCGTAGAAACATTTCGTACTCCATATCAATATGACCGATATCTAAGACTCGATACCCCGCTTTAAAAAGATCATAGGCGAGTACTTTTGCGGTTGGTCCAAGTGAGACTAACACCAGCTTATTTTTTGGTATACAAAGCGCAATAGCTTTAATTTTCTCATATTGAGCATAGGCATTTTCAGCCGGGCAGAGGATGCGTTCGAGTGATTTAACCTCTGTAAACAGGTTGTTGCCGACTCCGAGTCGGCTTTTTTCTCCCTCGAAAAGTACGACATCTTGGTTTCTCCATACTGAGAATAACGCATCAAAAACGACACTGCTTCTTGATTTGTCTTTATATCCTAGGTATGGACGAGTGATATAAGCGTCCCCGTACGTTTGTTCGAGTGAAAGTAAAGCTTTCCAGACGTATCCATAGCGAAAGAGGTGATGCAAAATGAATCGGAAGGATTGTTTTGTAAAACCATCAAGGGTATTCCAGATATTTGGAATACAGATGAGTAAGCCAGGCTCGTGTGTTTTAAGAATAGTTTCCAATTTACTAGTTAATTCACGATTTTTTTTCTGGAATGACAAGTCAACGTCATTCATTAAAGACATTTCTCCATCACCAAACCGAATCACTGATAGATTGTTGTCGACAATGGCCTTAACTGTTTCTTCGAGCGATAAAACTTTCGGAACCCGGTCATTTTTGGTGAAATACACTCGCCATACGTACACACAATAGGCTATTGCCGGGCCAAATCTTTGGCGGAGCGGTAAGGGTATCAGATTGCGAATTGATTGCGTAATTCTTCTTGGCAGTGTCGTCCTCATATACGATAGAGTATCAGTACAGGTTACTCGCGTGGTGCTAAGTGCGCATGTAAAGAGCGGTGCTTTTCTGGATGTAGAAAGAGGTGCATACAGACGTCACTTAGGGTTTCGTTGCCTGTAATTTTCTCTAAGGTGTTGTTTCTAAAAAGATAGGCCTCATACCCAAGGTTGAGAAGAACTTCAATCGTGCGTTGATAGTTTTTATTTGTGTAATTTCTCATCGGTAGCCTGTCTATTATTTCGATAAACAAGATCGGCTTGTGCTTCTTGATGGTATTAATACCACCTTCAAGAGTGGCTAACTCATGACCCTCAGTATCAATTTTTATAAAATCAGGAGCTGCATCAAGGGCGGTGTCATCCAGCCTTTTTAGTTGAATGTTTTGACTTGGCAAAGTGCGATTATTAAAATCTTTGTCTAAGCTAGAACAGGTACCCCAGACATAGATTTGACCGTCACTATTTTTGTTACTGAGCGCATAATCACACACTTGAATACTGTCGCTGAATCTGTTGATACGGGCTGATTCGCGAATGCAATCAGCATATTCTCTTATGGGTTCAAATGAGTATATTTCTACGTTATTTTCAAAGTAATGGGCAGCTAAAAGACTGTAGTAGCCAGTGTTGGCACCGATATCAAATACGACTGGACGGTCTTTATGTTTAAGGTAATCAAAAATCTTTAGTGTCAGTGCGGTTTCTTCTGGTTCAACTTCTCCATATCGAAGAATTCCACACGCAATATCTCTTTGATCTAAGATGTCTCCTACGTACCAAAATCCGAATTTTGTCTTAACTGCAGTTTTTCCAAATTCGTTATTGCTGTTCGGGGTGTAAAAAAAAATTTTCTTACCCGTTAGTAATCGGTTAATGATATCGATAATGCTTTTAACGATTACTTTCATGACCTAGGGTGAATACTTGAGTAATCCTACTTAGTATATTTTAGAGCCAACTTTTCTAGTACGGTATGATTTTTCTTGTACCACTGTATGGTTTTTTCGAGCCCCTCGTTGAAATCTACCTCCGCTTTGAAGCCGAAGTCCATGATTTTTGAAGAGTCGAGATATTGATCTGGAATTTCGATGAAATTGTCAGGACGACCTTGGATGATCGGCTCCACATCAGCCACCTTTTGGCGCAAGAGATTAATCACTTGGGTAACACTCTTTACATTGTTACAGTCGTTTAACGATTTAATTTCATTAGCATTGTAGCTTCCGACGTTAAAAGCTGCCCAGCCATAGGTACTTTTTCCGTCTCGAGGCATGTGAATATTATTTTCACCATAATAATCAGCAATTTTTTCAGCCAAGAACAGGTATGCTCGAACAACATCTTCGACATAAATATACTCCCGTAAGACATGAGCACTCCCTTCGTTGATCATTGGAGGTTTCCCAGCTAAGAGGCACATGATGGTCTTCGGAATGAGTCGAGAGAAGTTTAAATCTCCTGGTCCATACATATTGCATGCTCGTGTAATAAGAGCAGGGATTTTAAACTGATACGAATACGTCTGTGTAAGCATATCGGTACATACCTTAGATGCACTGTAGACATCTAGTCCACGAAGCGCATAGTGCTCTTTGTAGGGGAGACCTTCTGTTGGGTCTTTAAAATGATCTCCGTATGATTTATCTGATGAGGCTATAAGAACTCTCGGTATCTTGTTAATGCGCGCTACTTCTAGGAGATTTAATGTGCCGACCACATTATTTTCGATCGTAGAGAAAGGGGAGTTTGCTGCATCTGCAACAATTGCTGACGCTGCAAGGTGGAATATGGTATCGATTTGATGACGTTCACAGACTCTCCGTAGTGCGTTGAAATCAATGATGTCGAATTGTTCGATATCGGGACGTCCGATATTTTCTGAATCATCGTCAAGTAACTCGTAGGTGGTAAATGGTCGCTGATGACGAACAGAGATAGTGACTACCGCACCGTCTCGCAAAAGCGCCTTCGTTAGATGAGTGGCTAAGAAACCATCGCCGCCTGTGACGAGAACTCTTTTGCCAAACCAAAAATTTTTTGTTGTTTCCATACTGAGAATAAATCCTTTACTTAAATAACTTTAAAGAATACCGGTAGCTCTTATACAATACGCTATTATAACTAAATAATCTCTGTACATGAAGGTGGTAGTATCGTACATACCAAGGTCGTGGATCTATAATCGGGTGGTCAGGTACATCAGCGATTTGTTCCTTTAAAGCGAGGAGGCGCTTTTTTTCCCAGTCGATATTCCAGATATCAAGCCAGGTAAAGAACGAATGGCCATATTCTTTAAAAAACTTTAGGGTATCAATATCAAGCCAGGTGAGGCTATTCTTAGGGAAACTTTTCAAAGTAAGCCCTGTTTCCTCGTACTGTTCGATCCAGCTTTCGGGGACGGGGGAGGTTCTCACATCCTTATCTTCCCCGTATGAAAAGTAACGAACATTAATTTTGAAAGCATCGAGTAGACTCCGCTTTCTTTGTAGGTACTCTATGACCCGATAATGGGCTTGCTTTACGGCGACTTTTTCCCAATCAATAAATTGGAAATGGAGCACCTTAGGGTGCTCGAGTCGTTTGGTGTTCTGTAACACAGCTAAAGGAACGCGTGCTACATGGTCATAATCACCCTCTTTACTTACAAAATCAGAAACGCGATCGTCTATAAACCCAAATACTTTGTAACTGTTTGACCAGATTGAGTTATCGTCTCTATACACGGTACATGAACCCCATAGATTAACCCACTGCATCTCAATGGCGGTACCGGGCGGTAATTTTTCAATCTCAGCCCAAAATTCATCCGTCAAAATGTGGGTGGTGGGTATCTCGTCGGCGTCAAAACTGAATATCACACTCTCACCCTCAATCTCACGGGCAACCCGTAACAGCGTTCCTCTAATGTGGCTTGATTGAAATTTCGCTTCATTCTTAATTACTTTTACTTTAGGAAATTTCTTGCAGATCTCAGGTGTTTTGTCGGTAGAATTATGGTCTGCAATAATAATATGGTCAGCAAATAAGGACAGCGCTGAGAGTGTCTTTTCAAGAATCCACTCTTCGTTACGTACCGGCATCACAACTATCCTGTTCTTTTTTTTCATGGAATTATAGGCAACGATTCTCTAGATCCTGTCGATTAAGAATGTTTTGGTGTCTCTTTTGTTCGCAATTTATAATAACTATTTAGGCCATCCCAAAATACCCATCGGTATCCATATTGGCTTAGATATCCATATCCAGAACCTTCAATACACAAAACCTCTGGACGGTATTTTGTCCAATCGTTAGTTTTGAGGGCCTCGTGTTCAAAGCCTTCAATGTCCATTGTCATGAATGTGATAGTCTCTAGACCACTTTCACTAAGGATTTCAGAAAGTGGTTTTAGCGTCACGGTTCTCTTTTTATGAAAACCACGTTCAGCGGCGGCTTGGCTGTTAAACGTATTACCGGCTGAATCACCAACCTCACCTTCAAAAAAGGTAATCTCACCTTTACCCACGGCATAATTGTAATTTTTGTCACGAGTTCGTACCTCCATAAGCATTTTATACTCCTGCTCTGTCGGCTCGATATTGACCCCATGCCACCCTCGTTCATAAAAGAGTCGAGTATTACTGATGAGATTTGGGTTGTTTGCTCCCACGTCCACGTAGGTTCCGTTTTTTTGGTAACCAGTTAACCAGTCAATAATATTATCCTCGTTGAGATGAGCATAGGAAAAACCTTTGAGACCGAACAGTCTTACCAGGAATCGTCCAGCGTAGTAATGTGCAGTTTTATTTATCATACTTTGATTAGAGATTTTCTAAAGTCTCGTACCCAGATGATTATAGGGTTCGGTATAAAATATATCACCGCCGCAACAAGCGTTTGGAATGGAGTAATGTTTTTCATGTGACGATATATGAAAGTGAGATTTTTTATATTGTACGGGAGTCCGTGACCCTTAGCTCGTAGTAACATGAGAACAAGATAGCGGCTGTTCCGCTCTATTTCTTTCTCGAGACGTCCCTTGTCAAAGCCATAGCCTTTCATTTTTTCTAAGAGCACAATCGAATTCACGAACGTGAACAGTTCGGTGCCATTTTCAGCCCAGCGACAGTCTTGGCCTGTGGCGAGTACCGAAGTAGTCACAAATACTTTAGGTTTTTTTGATTGCGCAAGTACCTTTAAGACTGTTTCGAAATATAGCCAATGCTCTAAATAATCGTCTATCGTCATTACGCGAAGCCAAAGTTCTCGTCTAAATGCAAGGACGCTCACCCCGCCTTGACAATAGACGCGAAAATAGAATTCATTATGATCTTGAAGTTCAACAAAACTTTCATGGGTGTATGTCTGAGTTTCAATGGTTTGTCCTTCCCATAAAGGAGCAGAATTCATCGTAATAAGGTCATAGGTATCGGTAGCGAATTTATCGTGCACCGCGAGCAATCCACCAGGGATGATTAAGTCGTCATCGCCAAGGTACCAACAAAATGTGCCATGAGCTGCCTTTACTACGGACTCAATATTTCGATCAAAACCAACATTCTGGGCGTTTTTATGATAGACCAGAAGGGGGATTTGTTCAGCAAAAGAGCGAACAATGCTTTCGGTATCGTCAGTACTACAGTTATCTGAGACAACTACCTCTACGCTCGTTTTAAGCTGAGGACTCTGTGCGAAGTGCTCAACTATGCTTTCAAGACATCGCTTTAGATAGTGTGAACGATTATAGGTCGGGATACAAATACTAAGTAATGGTGAGGACATAGATTACTTCTTGTGTTTCTTCAGAAAATTTGCGAAGCGCTCAAGCATGTAAGTGATTTGATCCTCTTCTAATCCTTGGTGGCAGCCAACTACTAAACCATTCTTCATCACGAGATCTGTGTTCGGGAAAGTAGCCACAGCTTTGCGGTGGGGGATTTTTTTGAAGGCCGGCTGCTTTAGGATATTACCAGTGAAGACAGGGCGGGTTTGGACGTTTTCTTCTTCCAGATAGGTCACGAGTTCTAGTCTAGTGAACGGAGCCTTTTTGGTAATAATCAGAGGGAACGCAAGCCACGCGGTAGTAGTATTTGGCGTTTGCTTTGGCAGGATAAAGAACTCTGGATACTGAGCAAAGAATTCGTACAGTCTTGCAAAATGCTTTTTGCGAAGGTCCAAATAACCCGGTAGGCGCTGTAGTTGTGCGAGTGCAAATGCTGCAGATATTTCAAGTGGTAAGAAATTATATCCGATAGCACTAAAGATAAACTTGGCGTCGTATGGAATTCCGCTCAGTTTGTTGTTGAATCGATTTTTAACCAACTCAGAATCACCCTTTTCGCCAAACAGTGAAGATTGACGCCCCCAGCCTCGGAGTACTTTGAGTCGATTCGCCCAGTCTGGGTTGTTGACCATGATCATACCACCGCCACCGGCACCGTTGATAATGTGGGACCCGTAGAAACTGGTAATCGAGATATCTGAATAAAGCCCGGTTGGCTGATTGTTAATCGTTCCACCAAGGGTGTCGCAAGAGTCCTCAATCAGACAGAGTTTGTGCTTTTTTGCAATGGCGTGAAGTTCTATCAAATCAGGGATATTCCCAAGGAGTGAGGGGATCATCAAAGCTTTAGTTTTTTTGGTGATCGCCTTTTTGACCTGTTCAATATTGACCACGTAGGTGTCTGGATCAACGTCAACAAAAACCGGAACGAGACCTTTTTGGAGTATTGGCCCGACAACAGTAGCAAAACTGAGAATCGGTGTAATTACTTCTGATCCAGGCGGTAGCTGGAGTAATTCAAACGCCAAGAGGTTGGCCGAAGAACCAGAGTTAACCATCACACCAAACTTCTTACCGAACATTCCGGCTATCTTCTCCTCAAACTCATGAGTTTTCGCACCGAGCGCCGTATTTCCTTTGAGAACTTCTACTACCGCATCGATTTCAGGTTGTCCATGTACAGAAAATCCGTAAGGTACTCGCAATTTGTTTTTTTTATCCACGTTTGAAGAGGTCTTTAAAAATTCTTAAATAATTTCTTACCGGTGATTATAACAAAGTAACTTTAGATAAAGAAGCATTGACTTTTGGTAAGTTGCTCTGTATAGATAAAGAACGAGACATAAGAGAAGAACATGCACTATCTCCAAAAAGTAAAAAAAATGATGATCAAGACTTTATGGGGTCAAAAAGTCTCACCATCTGAATCAATTACTTTTGAAAAGGACTTTTTTTCTGGAGTAGAAATCTTTCGTCAGTCAGGATTGATATCATCGGAAGGGGAATTTACGGAACGCGGAAAGCGTGCCTTTGGTGGGCTACTGTCACTGGTGCCATCCTATCAAGATGGTTTGGATAGTCGAGAGTTAGGATGGGGGCCATTTTTTATACCCTACATGAGTCATATGGTTCATGTAGCAGTTGAGCTCGTTGCTTTAGATAAAGATAAAGCACGAGTTCTTCTTTTGTATAGAGATGACCCCTTCTTTAAGGGGTATCATACTCCGGGGTCGTATATGGCTTCAGGAGAATCGTATGAAAGTGTAGCCACGAGAGTGGCGGATAAAGAGCTTGGTTGCCAAATTAAGTTCTTGTATACCTTGCCCGGCGTTATACATCAAGATGGTGCTCGCTTTAACTACGAGTCAGTTTTGACTGTTTGCCAAATTGTGGGAGATGTTCCGGAGCGTAATCAAAATGCAAGATGGTTTTCGTATGGTGATTTACAAGCCTTTCATCAAGATATAAAGTCGTCGCCGATAATTTCTGAGCAAAATAAATTCATAGAACCGATCATGAATATTATTTCTGACAGTGTGCGAAGTTAACCATCATTTTTGTAGATAGAAAGCGTTTCAATATAAATAGTTACATCAACAATAAATGAAGATTTGAGTTGAAGTTATCTGCAATTTATGAAAAATTTTTATAAAGACAAAAAAGTATTAATCACCGGTCATTCTGGTTTCAAAGGGTCTTGGTTAGCACAGGTGTTACTACAGTGGGGCGCAGATGTATCCGGCGTTTCTCTCGTGCCAGATACGTCTCCAAGTTTGCATTCATTACTCGGTCATCAACAGGCCTATCGCAGTTATTATGCCGATGTTTGTGATTATGAAACACTCGCTGGTATTTTTAAGCGAGAAAAACCGGAAATTGTCTTTCATCTCGCTGCCCAACCATTGGTACGACGTGGGTATCGCGAGCCACGAGTAACTTTTGCATCTAATATTCAGGGTACGGTGAATCTGCTTGAGGCGGTTCGTAGTACAGACTCTGTACGTTCAGTGGTCATTGTCACGACGGATAAGGTGTACCAAGATAAAAACTGGCTTTTTCCTTACCGTGAGATCGATGCGTTGGGGGGCTATGATCCCTACAGCTCAAGTAAAGCAGCGGCAGATATCGTGGCTCAGTCCTACATTCAATCATATTTTAATCCAACAAAGTTTCAGACGGATCATCAGACGCTAGTCGCTATTGGCCGGGCCGGGAATGTTATTGGCGGAGGGGATTGGTCTGAGGATCGGCTGGTCCCTGATATCATGCGCGCCACCTTTGAGAAGAAGTTACCGGTGGTGTTGCGCTATCCGCGTGCAGTTAGACCGTGGGAGCATGTGCTCGAGCCCCTATCGGGTTACTTATTGTTAGCTGAAAAGGCTTACCGGGGCGATGTGTCGGTAGCGCAAGCCTGGAACTTTGGTCCGGAGCCAGAGAGTTTTGTAACGGTTGAGAACTTAGCGAGGACTATGGTGACGCAGTTACAACAAGGTACCGTCATTATTGATCCTGATCCAAGTTCTCATGAGACTATGACTTTGAAGCTCGATACTACAAAGGCGAGATCTGAACTCGGGTGGCGTTCGCAATGGTCTTTTGCTGAGACGGTAGGGAGGACTGCTGAATGGTATGTCGGATACTACCGTGGTGATATACTACGAGATATTACAGAACGGCAGATTAACTCTTTTTTCTCACATCTATGAAAATAGTAATTCTTGCAGGGGGATACGGAACTCGAATTAGTGAGGAAACGAATTTGCGTCCGAAGCCAATGGTAGAAATTGGCGGCATGCCTATCTTATGGCACATCATGAAGATTTACTCCCAGTATGGTTTCAATGAGTTTGTGATTTGTCTCGGATATAAGGGATACTTCATAAAAGAATGGTTTAATAACTATTATTTACATCGCAATGATGTAACTTTTGATTTGCATAGTAACACTACGACATACCATCAGAACCGTTCCGAGAAGTGGAAGATCACTTTGGTTGACACTGGTGAAAGCACGATGACCGGAGGGAGAATTAAGCGTGTTGAGCCATATGTAGACGGAGAAACATTCATGCTTACGTATGGAGATGGGGTTGCGGATATTGATATAGCAGCGTTGCTTTCATATCATAAAAAACACGGTAAGTTGGCTACGGTCACTTCTATTCTCCCAGAAGGGAGATACGGGGTCCTTTCAATTGACGAATCGGAAACAGTGACTGCTTTTAGTGAAAAAACAGATAATAAAGGAAGGGTAAATGGTGGATATTTCGTACTTGAACCGGAAATATTTTCTTACCTCGAAGGAGATGAAACTATTTTTGAAAAGGATCCACTGGAGCGTTTAGCCAAAGGAGGACAACTCAAGGCGTTTCATCACGACGGATTTTGGAAGTCAATGGACACGCTTAATGATCGTAATAAGCTAGAGGCAATCTGGCAAACCGAGAAGGCACCATGGAAATTGTGGGCTTAATAAATACATTATGAAATACCGTCTTACAAAATTTGCGCATAGCCTGAAGGGTCAACCAATGTTCAAGGTTTTAGCGAACGTCCAGGCTCGAGAGCGGCAGGGTGAGGATATTATTCACTTTGAAATTGGTGACCCTGATTTTAGTACCCCTCGTAACATTACCCGCGCGGCTATTGAAGCGCTCGAAAAAGGTAAGACTCATTATGTACCGTCAATCGGTATTACTGAACTCAGAGAGGTGGTTCAGAATACAACCGAGAAGAGTCGAGGCTTTCGTCCAGACTTGAACCAAATTTTGGTTGCTCCGGGGGCTAATATTTTGATTTATTACGCGGTGCGGTGTTTGGTAGAGCCTGGTGATGAAGTGATTGTACCTGATCCTGGTTTTCCTACGTATTATTCGGTCATAGAAAGTTGTGGGGCAATTCCTGTTCGAGTACCGCTGCGGGAAGAAAATAAATTTCGCATGAATCCGGCTGATGTACGTGCATTAATTACTCCTAAAACACGGTTGATTATCTTGAATTCGCCTCAAAATCCGACTGGATCTTTGATGACTCCCGAAGAGATTAAGGAGATGGCTGCCATTGCTGCCGAGCACGACGTTTTTCTGTTTAGCGATGAAATCTATGCTCGCATGGTGTATGACGAGACAACCCCGTTTTCGAGTCCAGCGATCTACGATCAATGTAAAGAGCGTACCATCATAGCAAATGGCTTCAGTAAAGCATTTGCTATGACCGGATGGAGGATTGGTGTAGCGATTGGTCCTGCAGATGTAATTGAAAAGATGGCACTGTTACTCCAAACGACCTCCTCATGCGTGCCTCCTTTTATTCAGCATGCTGCGATTGAAGCGATTATGGGAGATAAGACCGAGGTCGATCGAATGATTCATGAATATAAAGAGCGAATGGAGATGCTCGTAGAGGGTCTTAATGAAATGAGGGGTGTATCGTGTCTCATGCCAGGTGGTTCGATCTACCTTTTCCCTAACATCACTGGTACCGGCTTGACGAGTGAACAGTTCGCTGACTTTATTCTGGAGAAGGCAAAAGTGGCGTTACTACCGGGTTCTAACTTTGGCGGTTACGGAGAAGGTTATGCGCGTTTGTGTTGTGTAAATTCCCGAGAGAATATAACTGAAGGTTTGCGACGAATGAAAGCTGCGTTGGCAACGTTGTCTGTATAGTAGAATAGTAGGTAGGCATATGACAAATAAAAAACCAACGACACATACAATGCGAGTGGCTGATTATATTGCACAGCGATTGTACGAAGCGGGTGTCACGGATGTTTTTATGGTTTCGGGTGGTGGAATGATGTTTCTCTCTGATGGATTAGCACAACATAAGAAACTACGCGTCGTTTGTAATCATCACGAACAAGCCTCGGCGATGGCAGCGGTAGGTTATGCGAAATACACTGGCGGTTTGGGGGCGGCTTACTTTAGTACGGGTTGTGGGTCAACAAACGCTCTTACAGGTCTCCTTACCGCCTGGCAGGATAGTGTGTCGTGTGTCTTTATTTCTGGTCAGGTTAAACGCAAGGAGACGTCTCGCAATTCTGGCTTACCACTGAGGCAGGTTGGTACTCAGGAGGCAGATATTATCTCGGTAGTTTCTTCCCTCACTAAATACGCCGTGATGGTTAATGAACCAGAAGAAATTGCCTATCATTTAGATAAAGCATTGCATCTTGCTCGCTCAGGTCGTCCGGGGCCAGTCTGGATTGATGTGCCAATGGATGTGCAGGGAGCGCTGATTGATACTACTTCACTGAAGCGATTTAAGGCTGAAGAGCTCGCAGTGAACTATAAAGTAGCTCCGATTCAGTCAGAATTAGCACAGCTTCAGAATTTACTTACGACTGTGAAGCGACCGGTAATAATTGCTGGACAAGGCATTCGTTTGAGTCAGACCTTGTCAGAGTTTCGGACCTTTGTGGAAAAGCATAAGATCCCAGTCGTTTCACCCTACCTTGGAGTGTCGGTACTGCCTACTAATCATCCTCTCTATATTGGAGTCATTGGTATCAAAGGGAGTCGAGCCGGAAATCTCGCTATGCAGAATGCTGACCTTATCATTGCTCTCGGCTCAAGGCTCAGTGTGACGGCAATTGGATATGAGTACCATTTGTTTGCTCGTGAGGCAAAAAAAGTAGTTGTTGACATTGATCCTGTTGAGCACCAGAAAAAGACGATTACGATTGATCTTTTTATAAATGCTGACCTTCGAAATTTCTTTCCAGCCGTAAAAGATATAACGGTACCCAAAAACGTTGACTGGGTGAAGCGGTGTCAGGTGTATAAGGAGAAATACCCAGTATGCTTACCCGAGTATAAAAAGTATAAAAAAGAGATCAGTTTCTATTACTTTGTCGACGCGCTCTCACGACTCATGGATAAGACAGGCACGGTAATTTCTGATGCAGGATCGGCGTTTTATGTGACCACACAAGCCATTAATCTTACGCACAAGCAACGATATCTCACTTCAGGTGGTCAAGCTGAAATGGGCTTTTCACTTCCTGGGGCAATTGGCGCGAGTGCAGCGCGTGGATACAAAGATGTGTATGCAATAACCGGTGATGGTTCGCTTCAGATGAATATACAAGAGCTCCAGACTCTAAAACATTACGACATTCCGGTAAAGTTGTTTGTCTGGAATAATGACGGTTATCTTTCGATTAGAACGACACAAAACAAATTTTTTGCTGGGCGACTCATTGGTGCTGATAAGAAGTCAGGTGTGAGTCTACCGAATTTGCAAAAAATCGCTCATGCCTATGGTCTCCCGTATGTGTGCCTTAAGAAGACTGGTACGCTCATGAAAGATCTAGAAAAAGTCCTTCAGATGACTGGTCCAGTGATTTGTGAGGTGATGTGTCTTCCTAACGATCAGGTAATACCAGCCGCATCAGCAGCACGGCGAGAGGATGGAACAATGGTTTCAAAACCACTTGAGGACATGTATCCTTTCCTGGATCGACAAGAATTCAAGGACAACATGCTTGTTACGCCCGTTGAATAATATGGCCCAAAAGATCGCTATCCTCGGCGCGACGGGATATATTGGTAAATCGCTCCTTGCTGAATATGCGCTTCAAAATAATCCTAACACTCAGGTGTGCGCTTTTTCTCGGGATGTAAAAAGGCTACAGGACACAATCAAGTCTATCGTCCCTCTTCCTGAATCAACGATACAAAGCTTTCATATATCAGAGTTGGCAAATGATTATTATGATGTGATTATCAACGCGACCGGGGCAGGGGATACTCGGATTCTCAAGGCTGAACCAGCACGTATATTTGCAATAACCGAATCAGTAGATTCTCAGGTGATTGCCTCTTTAGAGCAGTATCCAGATACTCTTTACATCAATTTGAGTAGTGGTGCCGTATATGGTGACAATTTTCAGGCACCGATTGTCGAGGAGACAAAGGCAACCTTTGCAATTAATAATTTCAAATTATCTGAATATTATTCGATAGCAAAACTTCATACCGAAGCCAAGCATCGAGCATTGTCCCACTTAAAAATCACTGATCTTCGAGTCTTTGCTTTCTTCAGTCGTTTTGCTGAGCCAAAAGCTGAATTCCTGCTCTCAGAAATTGTTGACTGTTTGCAGACTCATACCGTATTAAAGACAAACGGCACTGATATCGTTCGCGATTATATTACCCCGGTCGATTTGTACCAGCTTATACAGTGTGTTATTTCAGCGCCTCGTAATGTTGCCTATGACGTATATAGTCAAGAGCCAGTCACCAAATTCACTCTGCTTGATGCCGTAAGAGAAAAATATGGACTGGAGTACGATATTCTCTCAGATCACATTCGTGGTGGTGATAAATTTTCGAAAAATATATACTTTTCAAAAAATCATCAGGCAGCGCTCATCGGGTATCGTCCAAAGTATTCGTCTTTGCAGGGTGTTATCGCTGAACTCTCTCAAATTTCGTTTCCATAAAGGAGTGCTTTTCAAATCCCTTTCGCATAGTGGATAAATTTTCTGATATAGATAAGTAACAGGATTATTCCTCGGTTGACGACAGCGTATACGTTGCGTTTACGATGGAGTTTTGCAATTGATATGTAGGGCGGTCTTTTCCAGTTGAGACGGATGTGCCAGATTCTTTGTTTGGCTGAATTGAGGAGGCCACCATGATAAATCTCAAGGGGCTGAATTATTATATTTTTCCAATCAAGCCGGAAGAAAATATTTACCAACGTTAGGTCGTGACGAAACAAGCGACAGTCGCGCGTAAAGATATTCTTGTCCTTACCCTTATTTCGCCATCGGTCATTCACTGAAAAACCAAGCGCAAGGCCAGCAATGGCGGCGGCGTGAATCCGTTCAAAAATCTTTGCTACTGCAGGTGATTGAGAAAAGCCGATGATTCCCGCATGGATGACCGTCTCGTGATCGTACTGATCAGAGATGGTAAGAAATTTTTTATAGCTCACGGGGACGATATCATGGAACGTCTGACCCTGATCTACTAAGAGTATCGAATCTCTTTCGATGATAGCAAAGTCTTCATCGAGCGGTTGTAGGACTTGGCATCCAGCATCGAGGTAAAAATTAAGTTCCGCGAGCGGGTGAGCAAAGATATACGTTTTCCAGGTGTAGCATGCTCGCCAGTGCGGGCAAAAATGAGGCATCGGTATCACGGTCACACCCTCAATCAGCTCAAGTTCTTTACGATAGAGGTAAAGCAAGCCTAGATCGTAGATATAAATGGGTGGATGGTGAGGGTAGTTGACCTTGATTGATGTCAGTAGATTAATGAGGGAAGGAAAGAATTTGTTGGAGCACGAGGTAATGAGCGCTCGAGTTTTTGGGGTGGTCATAGGGTACGTTCAGTAGGTTGTCTTTTTTTGATAACAATATATACAACTACCACGACCAATAAAACGATACAACTTGAGGCAACGGATGATGCCGCGGCACCGCTCGTCTGATAAATCGGAATGAGGTAATAATTACCGATTAAATTGCATACCATACCAGAAAGGGAAGAGAAGAATAGAGTTGCCCGTGCATTCTCAGCAAGCAGTATCTGATTAATCACAATAGTGAGTGAGAGTGGAATAAACGCCCAGATATAAATTTGTAAGATGCGGGCAGTACTATGAAAAGCTTCTCCGTACACCAGGTGTACAATTTCGCTCGCAAAGAGCGTAACAAGGGAAGTGATCGTGATACTGATTATTAAAACAATAATAAATAACCACTTAATACGTCGCTTGTATTCGATTCTTGAGTGTGACTGCGCGTTGATGAGTGCGGGGTAGAGTGAACCAACTACTATGGCGGGAATGAAATACCATAGCTCGCTGAGACGCACTGCGGCATCGTACATGCCCGCGGCTCCGCTGTTAATCATGTTTTTCAGCATCACCATGTCAATACGGGCGTACACCATCGTAAACGCGCTGGTGAACATCAGTGGCCATGAATCGTAGAGGAGCTGCTTTGCTACGGTCGGTGAAAAACTCCATGTCCGGAGACTGCCGAACGTTCGATTGCGTAAGTAAATGTAGCCCGTGGCATACAAGATTGACTCCAGGAGTAAAATACCGGCGAGATAAATCACTCCGTTGCCAGTTGATATCACGAGTATTTTACCGAGGTTTAAGATAATATTGATCGCTAACGATAACAATGAAATGGCTTTATTTTGTACCGCAGCTCCAAACTCATTGCTAATGATGTAAAAAGACTGAAAAATGAAGCTGCAGGCTAGGATGCAGATTAAATAGAAAGAAACATCGGGAGGAGAGTAGTGCCATGCAACAAGAATTGTGGCAATTACCGCTGTAATGGCAGTAAAGATGCGTATACTCCACGCAGTACCGAGATAGATATTTTTTTTATCCGGATGCTTGATGAGGTCTCGGTATAGGACTGCGTCAATACCAAACGAACCAATAAAAGAAAAAAGTCCGACGAAACCTAGTGCGTATCCGAGTTCACCATAATTACTTGGACCGAGACTGCGCGCAATATACAGCGTAGCCAAGAAGCTGATGAGTAAATTGCCAATTTTTCCTACAAAAACCCAAAAGGTATTTTTTGCATACCGCTTAAAGCCATAATGCTCGCTCAGTTTTTTAATTAGATCACGGTAGGGAATTTTCATTTAGGTCTTTTGGAAGACGGTGATTGAATCTTGTACTTCAATAAAACGGACCCTCGGATCATGCTTGAGTTCATCGACAAATTTTACACAATCAGGCCATCCAGAAAATATTTCTTTCCCATCTTGCATAATTGAGTGTGAGTCATGAAACGCGATGAAGCCATTTTGTGTGATAAGCGCGTACCAGTCTTCAAAGTCTTTTTTCACCGCTTCATAGGTGTGGTCACCGTCAATAAACACAAAATCAAAAGGGAAGGACCAGGTCTTCGCGACGTTGTAACTGAAGTCTTTGATGAAGGTAAATTGGGGATAAAAAGCTAGGTTGGCTCTTACTTTGTCTTCGGTCCCGATAAGTTTTTTGTTCATGCTGTCAGGGATGAGTGGGTCGATGCCGTAGAGTGGTACTGTAGCAACGAGGGCCATTTCTTTAGTGGTTCCTCCGTCGAGTATTCCAATCTCAACAATTCCCACCCGAGCTTGCTTAGCGTATTTCTGAAGGAGATTTTTTTCTATTTCGGTAGTCCAGCGAGTACCCGTTGGACCGGTGTCAATCTTCGAGACAAATAACAATCGGAACATATTGCCGAGTATCTGAAGCAGTTTGAGTGGATCGGTAAAAAGTAATTTTATTTTGTATTTTGTTTTAGCAAAAAAGTCCATAGGTACAATATTATTTTCAATCCTTTTTTGGGTAATGCTTAAGAAATTTATCGAGCTCTTCGGGCGTGCCAAGTACGTGATTTTGGGTTATTTCGACTATCTTTATTTTCTTTCCGGATAATAATAATTGATTGTAACATGGTGCTACATATAATTCTCCCGACTCAATCATGTTATGAGCACAGATCACTTCAGCTGCGGATACAAAGTCTTTCCCGCGCTTGAAATAGTACATTCCATTTGACGCCCAGTCGGAGATGACTCGCTTTTCCGCAGTTTCAGTCACATAGCCGTATTCATCTAATCTGGCGTAGCTATAGCGAGGATCTGTCGCTTTGAAGCAGGGGAGTATACCGTCAGGATCTTCAGCTTCTATAAGTTCCCAGATGGGGGCGGTTGAGTAATTGTCGCAGTTATAGATAAAGAGCTTGTTGTGGTTATTTATAAGACTTTTGGCGGCAAGGACGGTTTCAGCTTGGCCACGAGTCAAGTGGTCAATCACGGTAACGATGATAGCGTTACCAAAAAGCTCTTTGAGTTTTTCTGACATTCCATACGTATCCTCGTGTTCCTTGAGGATAATGAAGATAAGTTGGAATTTTTTTACTTTGGGGAGGAAATCAAATGATTTCATTGCCCAGGCAATCATCGGTTCTCCCAGCACATCAATGAGCGGCTTGGGGTCGGTATAGCCAGCTTTCACAAAACGTGAGCCGAGGCCAGCCATCGGTATGACAACATTGACAGTGTCGGTATCAAAGTCATGAGTATTGATAGAGTCCCAAGCAGTAAAAGTCTCTGCTAAATCATCCAAATACACGTCGGCATAGGGCTTACCGAAATATATTTCATCGTAAGGTATTTCGTATCGTGCCAACCAATCAAGCGTCTGTTTTCCGATTCGGGCCACTACTTTACCCTGGTCACCGTTACAGGTTTTCATGTGACGAGCGGTTTGGAGAATGATGTAGTGCCCCGCTGCTTTCAAGGCCTTGATTTTCTCGATGGCGTTTTTGTTTACTCTGACATCAGTGTATTCTTGACCACTCTTCCTCAGTTCAGAGATCGTGCCGTCAATGTCTATCATTATTCTCATAGTTTAATTTCATTTAGTTTCATGATGCCGGTAAGAAACATGGCCTTTTGTCGCTCGGGAGCATCGTTGTGTAGAGGAATCATAGAAATAAATAATAAAGCCTCGATGTATTTAATGGTAGCGATATCATACTCTCGCTTCTGAAGAGCTGCATCGAAATACGAAGCAATTCTCTCGTGTTCAGGTTCGTTATAGATCGAGAATCGATATCCGTCACCGACTGTCTCGATTTGGAATAAATCACTCATAATAAGGTCGTACCAGCCTGAGAAGCTATGTCTGAGTTTTGCAATGTCGTAACGGTGATCGCCAAAGATTGAGGTGGCACCAAAGCTACCGCGTGGATCTATCAACTTGAGCAGTCGATTGGTGGGATCGAACAAGATGTTGCTCAGACAGAGGTCGCCGTGAATGAACGAAGGAGCTGATGATTCGTAGAGTTTTTCAGCCATTGTGGGGAGTTTCTCGGCGTACCTCGGCCAACCCGGGTACTCCTTTTCGTTAATTACCAGAACGTCTCGATTAAATAAGTCTGCCCATTCTTTTATTTTGAGGAGGCTGTCGACCCTTGATTGAATTTTTGTTCGGTACATCTCATCAAACAGGGGGAACGGAAGTGTCGTAGTATATTTTTTAAACAGATCAGTGATCTCAAAGAGGCGATCAATTACTAAATGCCACACCTTGTCACTGAAGTGATTGAACACAAAGGAATCTGCAAGCGATTGATATCCATAATATTCTAGCGTATAGGTTGATGTCTCTGGCGTTATGGTGTAATCAATGAGTCGAGGGCTGAATACTTTGATCTCCTCCGGCATATTCTTATACCAGTTGATCTCGTCTTCGAGCTTCTCTTTTTTTGAACTTGATTTAGTTATGGTACCAAAAAGATCGTTATAGGAAACAGTATTAAAACTTCTTAACTTTAGGAAGTCTATCTTGGCCCGGTAGTAATTTTCAATATTGCCGCAGTCATAATAGTGGCGTGCTTCAATCAGTGTGAAAGGGTTTGTTTTACCATAGAGTTCTAGAATTTGGTACAATTCGATAGTTTTGAATTGACTAGTTAGATTACTCACTGTGTCCCTGAAGTAGGTTACGTCATTGAAGTGATACAAGCCAACCAAAACTAGTCCGTTACCGCCATATTCAGTCGGTTTATTATAATAGGTATCGCCTTCCGGCCCCCGTTCTATAAAGCACCATTTACTGCTCGTCTCGTAGGTGTCTGTCGTGACGAGGAAGTCGGCCTCAAAGTTCAATGGACCTTTGTAAATGGTGTCACCGAGATAGATGGTTACGCTCGTAGCGTTTGAGAGGGCAGGAGTTGCTTTAAAAATTGAGTAACCAATACCACGTTCTAATTGGTCATTGTAGACGATAGTGAGATTAATTTTCTTACTAAAATTTTTGGTTGCGTATTTTTCGGTATGAGTGTCGTTTGGGTTGAGGACGATGACGACATCAGTGAAATCTCGTGATACGAGGTCCTCAATAATATACCCAATGACTGGCTTGCCATTAATTGGCAACATAGTATCAGGGAGATTGGTGTGTGCGAGGATTTGATTTGTTGGTTTCCCAGCAGCAGGGATGATTGCGAACTTTGACATGTCGGTCTCTGTCGTTACAACTCAGTTTTTGCGGAGCAACTGCATAATTCCGATTCTATCGAGAATTGGTCGTAAAAACAATTTGAGTTGGAATATAAAATTTTTAAGGTTGAGTCCTCGGCTTGAGATTTTCCAAGGGTTAAGGATTTTTTCGTAGTGTCGCTCTGCGTAAAGATTACACTGCTGATGATTTACTGCAGGGTTAATATCTAACTTTTCCATGTAGTCTTTCCAAAAAAGCGGTATCTCCCCGAGTGAGATTTTCAAGTCTGTTCCGTAAGTAGTATCGCGGAAGCTGTATCGCTTCGCACACGGGTTAATGTTTACGTGTCCGGGCCTAGCTTTTTCATATCCATACGCGATTTTAATTTTTTTATCAAAAAAGCCCGGTGGTATGAATAATACTGGTTCAATATCAGATATAATCTCGTTGATAGTCCCTTGCATGTGCTCATAGCCGTCAAAGTGGGCGCATAATTTTCGCTTCGGAGTAATTATGACGTGGTCAGGGATTACAACATCAGTAACATCTTCGAGTCTCCTCAGAGTATTGTCAGTTTTGTTAGTCGAGGTAAATATTTTACGTAAGGTGTCTCGATGGAGAATCTGGATCGAATTAAAATCACCTCTGGGTTTCATAAAAGTAATCGATTCTTGATCCTCCGCTAGGAAAATCGTGTCACTACCAAAATATCTGTGGTTAGCACTTTGAGGAAGACTGGCTTGGACATATTCGCTGATGTGGGAATAAATTACTGAAACGTATGGCAATTTTGTCATCCATGATTCCGCTTGCCTGAGGAGCTTATTGATATAGTCAATATCCTCATATTTACTAATGAGTAGTGGGTGGTCATTGTTGGGAGCGTAGAAGATCCAGGGGTCACCCATTTGTTCAAGCGTCTCAAGTGACTTTAGATAGTCTGTCTTTGAATCGCTCCGTTCGTGTTCAATAATCGCAGCGGGGAATAATCCTTTTACAAAACGATCAAAGTCGGCAATTTGTGAAGGATCTTCAAGTTCGTATTTAATGTATACGTGAGACCAAGGATATGTCGCATAACTGGCGAGTGTGTACTTTGCGATGTCGATTTTTTTAGGCATCGCGTAGATTGCACTCTTCTCTCGCACATTGTCTGGTGGGGGAGCTTTTTTATTGAGTGGAGTATCGGTGATAAAAGTGTCAAAGTATAGAATCATGATAGGTTGATTTTATTACTAAGAAACCACGCGTAGGTTTTTTTGACACCATCCTCTAGTGTCGTTTTATGTTTAAAGCCGAGACTGTGGAGCTTTGAAACATCGAGGAGTTTACGGGGGGTACCATCTGGTTTTGTGACATCCCATTCGAGCGTTCCGTTATATCCAACAATGTTGGCAATGGTTTCTGCGAGTTCTTTAATAGTGACATCTTCGCCGGTGCCGATGTTTACAATGTTACCCTCATCATAGGTTTTCATCAGGTGGAGGCAGGCAGCAGCGAGGTCGTCGACATAGAGGAATTCGCGCATTGGTGTGCCGGTACCCCAGAGGGTGACACTTGGTGCGTTAGTTTCTTTCGCTTCATGAAAGCGACGGATGAGAGCAGGGAGGACATGTGAAGTCTCAAGGTCAAAATTATCATTTGGTCCATAGAGATTAGTCGGCATCACGCTCATGAAGTTGCAGCTGTATTGACGGCGGTAACTTTGGCACATGATTACGCCAGCAATCTTTGCAATGGCGTAGGCATCATTCGTCGGTTCAAGTGGACCGGTGAGAAGATATTCTTCTTTGATTGGTTGCGGGGCAAGCTTAGGGTAGATGCAGGAGCTGCCGAGAAAGAGGAGTTTTTTTACCTTGCACTGATAGGCAGCGTCAATCACATTAGTTTCAATGAGAAGATTTTCGCGAATGAAGTCAGCGGGATAATTTTTATTAGCCATAATGCCACCTACCTTGGCTGCGGCAAGAAAGACATATTCCGGCTTCTCAGCTTGAAAGAATTCCGTAACCGCAGTGGCATCAAGGAGATTAAGTTCCTGCCGGGTACGAGTAATGAGGTTAGTAAAGCCGTTTGCCTCAAGTGCACGAACTATCGCAGAACCAACGAGTCCACGGTGTCCGGCTACATAGATTTTGGATAGTTTTTCCATAGGTTGGCGTTAGAACGCATAGTAGCCACTGGTTTTTTTCATCAGTTCATAATCCGCTTTCGTCATGAGTCTTGCGAGATCAGCAAACTTGGTTTTGGCTTCCCAGCCAAGCTTTTGCTTGGCTTTGGTAGGATCACCGAGGAGTAGATCAACTTCAGTCGGACGGAAGTAGTGAGGATTAATTTTTATGATTGTTTTACCGGTAACTTCGTCAGTACCAATTTCATCGATTCCCTCACCGCTCCATGCGAGCTTAATCTTTAGTTCCTCACAGGCGGCCTCAATGAATTCGCGGACACTGTGTGTCTCACCAGTTGCAATGACAAAATCATCCGCTGTTTCGTGTTGGAGCATGAGCCACATCGCTTCGACGTATTCCTTGGCGTAACCCCAGTCTCGTTTTGTGTCGAGATTGCCAAGTTCAAGGCAATCCTGGAGGCCGAGTTTAATTTTTGAAAGACCGAGAGTAATCTTACGAGTAACAAAGTTGTAGCCGCGTCGCTCACTCTCGTGATTGAAGAGGATGCCGTTACAAGCAAACATATTATATGCCTCACGATAGTTTTTAATGATCCAGAAGCTGTAGAGCTTAGCGACACCATAGGGGCTCCGTGGGTAGAACGGAGTCGTTTCGGTTTGTGGAATTTCTTGTACCTTGCCGTAGAGTTCTGAAGTGGAGGCTTGATAGAACTTAACTCGGTCTGCGAGACCTTGCTTGCGAATTGCTTCAAGGATGGTGAGGGTTCCGATCGCATCAGTTTCGGCAGTAAGTTCTGGAAGATCAAATGAAATTCGGACATGGCTCTGGGCTGCGAGGTTATATACCTCATCAGGTTCGATTTCACGAATGAGTGTCGAAATGTTGGTGGTATCAGTTAGGTCGCCGTGATGAAGAAACAATGTGTGGTTATGAATCTCAGGATTATTGAAGTGATGATCAATTCGTGCCGTCCGGATTGAGCTCGAAGGGCGAATGATACCGTGTACTTCGTATCCTTTTTCGAGAAGAAGTTCTGCCAGATACGAGCCATCTTGTCCTGTAATTCCGGTGATGAGTGCTTTTTTCATATAGACTGCATTGTAGCAGAAAACAATTGGTGACTAATGCTTGTGTATCTTCTACAACTCTGTCCTGGTGTGGAAGGTTACTTAGAGGCGTTTCTGGTACCTCGTTTAAGCTCGAGGTGTAGGTTGAGTAGCGGTAAGGAAATCATACGAACGGTCTTGCGCTGTACCATTAATGGTTAGAACAAGGGGATCGCTACTGATCGAGTGGCGTAATTCTGTAATTGCGGATCGGTAGGCTATCGGATCAAAATCATCAGGTAGCTCTGTGATGCGGGCTGCTGTAGCATGGAGTAAGTTTTTTATTAAAAGAGGCTTCATTGCATGCTCAGTATACGTCTCGGCAAGTTGTTCTCGTGCCTCGAGTACAAAATCAGGAATCTCTTTTGCTACCAAGAGTAGGTTTCCTCCATCGAGTAGAATGTAATCAAAGGTAATCTCATGTTCTGACCATTCCAGTTCTGCCTCCTTCTGTAATTCACTAAAGGTCTCAGTGCTTGTATCGAGTGCCTCTTCATTTAATCCCTCCAAGATCGTACTGTGTAAAGGAAAGTCTCGGTGAGCGAGAGCAAATTTTAGTTTGAATGCTCGTTCGATTTCTTCCAGAGTAGCTTTAACTTGTCTATCAAATGCTGCGGTTGACTCGGGAGAGAACTCAACTGCGGTTATAAAACGTTTTTGGAGTGACAGAGGAAAACCCGTGAACAGCTCAAAATTTTTTACTACCAAGCGTTCTTTGCCTTTCGTGTTGATCTCTGCATATTTTTGCAGGATTGGTCCACCAAAATTTTCCATATCGAAAAGTATATCACCCACGTATCATTCGTTGAATGAAGGATAGAAACTTTATGAAGAGTTCTTTCATAAGCAACTAAATATTGTTTAGTACTGTTCTAACTAGTATGAAAAAAAATTCTGAAAATCAAGAAAAGCGAATTGCAATCTCAGGTGGTTTTGATCCAATTCATCCAGGACATATTGCAATGATTGAGTCAGCAGCAGAGTATGGTGAGGTACATATCATATTAAACAGCGATGATTGGCTTGTTCGAAAGAAAGGTTTTTTCTTTCAACCATGGACAGACCGTAAGAAGATCCTTGAGGCATATACACCACATATTCACCATGTCGATGATTCGGACGGAACGGTGTGTGAGGCACTGCGCCGTATAAAACCAGACTTGTTTGGTAATGGAGGAGATCGAACTAACAAGAACACACCTGAACTTGATGTTTGTGAAGCACTTGGGATCGAGCCGGTATTTGAACTTGGCGGTGGGAAGTATAGCTCCAGCTCAATGATTAATGGACGGCAACGGGTAACAACCCGATGGGGAAGTTATGATGTGTTACTCGATATGCCACAACTCAAGGTGAAAATGCTGAATATAAGCGCCGGAAAAAAATTATCACTACAACGACATGCATTACGGAGTGAGTTCTTTTTTATGCCCAACGGCGAAGTTCGTATGAATCTTCCTGGGGTTTGGCATGCCCCAACGGCACCAGCAGAGGAAGATCTTACGATCCTTGAAGTGCAGGTTGGAGTAGCTGAAGAGTATGATATCGAGCGCATCAGTGAGGCTGATGAGTCTTATGAGCATGAACTACAGAAAAAAGTAAAACTGAATCGGTAGCATAAATGTCATATGGAAAAAGGCGGTTCATGCGGAGCATGAACCGCCTTTTGCTGCAGCAAGAGAACGTTCAGGCTTGGTCCTGCCAGTGCGGGGGGCTCTCGTCTTCGTTTGGGGACGATAGGGGAGGCAGGTTGCCAAAAAGAAGCGGGAACCACCACGGTATGGTGGTGATAGCTTCTGTACCGTCACAGGTTCGGATGAACAAGTCACTCACCCCGATCTGGTTGAAGGAGAGCCAGTGGCCTGGTTGCCTCGGGCACTCGAACTGGATCGTGCGAATCTCTGTGCCCGCTGGACCAGTGCGGTCGACCCACTGTTCCATAAAGCCAAAACTGCGCAGGGCAAGGTGCTGACGTTCCAGCTGCCAGTGCTTGTAGGTGATGAGTAGGACACCGCTACTGAGGACTACGAGCATGAGAGTCATGCTTAGTAGGGCGCTATACACACCGAAGCGGATAAAACCACTAATTGTGCTTTTCATCAATTTCTCCTCGAGGTAAGAGTTGTGGGAACGACTGTCTATATTATGACATAATTTATTAAAAAGTACAGTCTTCGGATTGGTATAACCCAGCCCTCCCGTAAGGTCTGGGTTGGGAGGTGTTTTAAGCCGATTAATCAGTAAGTAAAAAATTAAGTTGAAAGGTGTATTTACGCTGCCGTGGTACTGCACATAGTTTTTAGCACACCGTCTAGACCCTCCGTAGTTCTGTGGTCGTGGTATATTTGCAAACATATGAACGATTTTTTACGAACAGTTGTCTACGGTGGATTATATATTGTGCCGTTTTTGACGTTGTATGTGGCGAATGATTATTTCTTTCCCTTTATCACCGGTAAGAATTTTTGGTTTCGAATTATTGTCGAACTTACGTTCGTGAGTTGGGGTCTCCTGATGCTCTTGGATGCTAAATACCGACCTAAATTCTCATATCTACTAACGACGTCAGGTATTTTCTTGATTGTTATTTTATTAGCAAATGCGTTTGGTCAACACCCGCAGACGAGTTTTTGGAGTAATTTTGAGCGCATGGACGGATATGTGACCCTCATTCATGTCTTCATGTATTCCTTAGTGCTCGGGAGTGTTCTTACGACCAAGCAGCAGTGGCAAGCCTATCTCCATACTACGCTCGTAGCGGCGTTTTTTACGGCCATGTATGGACTCGCACAATATACCGATCTTATCGAGACCCCGTCTGCTCGTATTGAGAGTTTCCTCGGTAACGCTGCGTACATGGCGATTTATATGTACTTCCACATCTTCGTTGCGTTTTGGTTGTTTGCAGAAAACAAAAACAAGACCCTACGAATTGTGTACGGAATTTTGGTGGCACTCTTTATATATACCTTACTGGGTACCGGTACCCGTGGTACTGCACTCGGCTTTTTGGCTGGTGGTACAGCCATGGTGGCGTATATTGCACTGTTCGGAGCAAAATATCCTGAGTTTCGTAAAGTCGCGGCCGGAGTATTTGCTTTCTTGATTGTCGCAGTGAGTGCGTTGTACATTTATCGTGATTCAGAATTTGTTCAAGGCAACGGTAGTCTTTCTCGTATTGCAAATATCAACTTGGTCGAAGACTTAAAGGTTCGTGGCACCATTTGGGGTATGGCATGGGAGGGGGTACAGGATCGACCATTGCTTGGATGGGGACAAGGCAACTTCAACTACGTCTTTAATGAAAAGTACGATCCTTTCCTCTATGACCAAGAACAGTGGTTTGATCGCGCGCACAATATCGTGATGGATTGGCTCATTGCGGGAGGTTTCCTCGGTTTGATCGCATATTTGAGTATCTTTATTGCGTGTCTCTACTACCTGGTGTGGATACCATTTCGTAAGCCGGATGATCAGACCTTTACCGTGCTCGAGCGGGGTGTACTCGTCGGCATATTGGTGGGATACATGACCCATAATCTCGTGGTATTCGATAACCTCATTAGTTATATCTTCTTTGCTGTCATCCTCGCGCTTATTCATGCACGCGTTGGTGAACCAATCAAATGTCTTGAGAAGGTAAAGGTAGATCCGGCACTGTTCAATCAGTTTATTGCACCGGTAGCGGGTGTTGCAGTTCTAGCGATTGTCTACTTCGTTAATGTTCCAGCTATGAGCGCTGCGCAAGACATTATTCAGGCGTATCGAGTTACGGATCCAGCGGGTAAGCTTGAGGCGTTTGAAACGGCACTCGATCGAAATTCGTTTGCGCATCAGGAGATCACTGAACAGCTCTCACAGCAAGCTATGGGTATGATGCGTGATCCGAACGTGACCGAAGAAGTCAGGGCAGCATTTATTGCGCGGGCGGAGCAGGAATTAAACAAACTCGTTGAAGAAAAACCAGGGGATGCTCGTGTTCATGTTTTCTTTAGCTCCTTCTATCGGGGTATTGGAGATCTTGAAGCTGCTCTAACCCAAATCGAAATCGCTGAGTCGCTCTCACCTCGAAAGGCTTCAATTGTTATGCAAAAGGCCATAATTAAGTATAGTCAGAATGATATGGTGGGTGCGCGAGATGCATTTAAGCAAGCGTTCGATCTTGATACACGCAATAACGAAGCACGTGTTTACTACGCAGGAACTTTATTCCTAACCGGTGAAGCTGCGGAAGCCAAGGCTCTCATCACTGATGGTCCGACCATGCAACTATTTGCGGCAAACGATTTCTTTCTCTCAGCAGTTAATACTGCTGGTGATATGAAATTCCTTGCTGAGCTTTATGAGGACCGAGTCCTTCAAAATCCAACGGTGCCACAGAACTGGGCATCACTCTCATTCATCTACTATCAGCAAAAAGATAAAGACCAAGCGATAGAGGTTCTAACGAGAGCTCAGACTGCAGCGCCAGCATTTGCTAAGACAGCGCAATGTTTTATCGAAAACATAAAAGCAGATAAAGAGCCGCAGGAAGGTTGCTAGGTTCACATGGTCGGTATGACTGATGTGTTTCGTGAAGGAGTGATGCTGAGGGAGTGTACGACACTAAAAATCGGCGGCCCGGCCCGGTACTTTGTTACCGTAGAGACTAGGACGGAACTTAGTACGGCAGTTCGTTTTGCGCAGCAGAACGGCCTGCCGTTTTTGGTTATTGGAGGTGGGTCTAATATCCTTGTAGCAGATCAAGGATATCCCGGGGTGGTTATTGCAATGAAGATTATGGGACGAGCATACCAAACGACTCAAGATGGTGTTACTGCTCAGGTTGGGGCTGGTGAAACGCTCGATGAGTTTATCGAAGAAACTGTTGAGCGTGGGTATTGGGGCCTTGAGAATTTGTCGGCTATACCGGGTACTGTTGGGGCAACGCCGGTACAAAATGTAGGAGCCTATGGAGTTGAGGTTGGGGATTTAATTACGAGTGTGCTCGTCTACGATACCCTTATTCATGAGTGGAAATATTTAACCCAAGCGGATTGTCATTTTGCATATCGTGAATCGATATTCAAGACTGATATCGGTAATCATCTTATCGTGTGTGAAGTTACGTTTGCGCTTAGAACTACACCAGTGCCACGGATAGCATATGCGGACCTTCGACAATTTTTTGGAGATGATCGTATGCCAACGCAGTCTGCTATCAGAGCAGCGATTATTGAAATTAGAAGTAAGAAATTTCCAGATTGGCATTTGCTCGGTACTGCTGGTTCTTTTTTTAAAAATCCAATTATCTCTCGAGATGACGCGCTTGCTCTCCGTGCACGCTACGAAGGATTACCAATCTTTGAAATGAATGAGACACAGATGAAAGTGTCGCTGGGATATATTTTGGATAAAGTATGTCAGCTTAAAGGGTATCGGCAGGGTAAATTGAGTCTCTATGATAACCAAGCGCTCGTGTTGGTAAATCACGGAGATGCAACTGCGCAAGAAGTTTATGAGTTCATAGAACAGATTTCTAAGTTTGTATTTGATGCGACCGGTATACATATTGAGACAGAAGTAAGATGTATCAAGTGATGTAGAGATGCTAAAGGTGTGAAAATAAAATCACATAAATTTTTTTTAAAAAATTTATGTGATTTTTTATCCACAAAATTTTTTTCATAAAGTGATTGTATATTTTTTTTATACACGTGATAATACACATAAGCAATCATCTTCTCTCACTGAATTGTTCTTTGAAAATGAGAAGGTCTTGCGGTCGAACTTTATCCACTAAAACTCTCATCACTAAACATGCCAGTAGCAAAGAAAGCAGCCAAGAAAGTAGCAAAGAAGACCGCAAAGAAGGCTGTCAAGAAGGCAGTAAAGAAGGTAGCCAAGAAGGCTGTCAAGAAGACTGCAGCAAAGCGCAAGACTGCAAAAAAGTAGTCAACGTAAATGGTACGTACCATTTGCCGATAACGCTTATCGCATAATCGCCCGTCCGGGCGATTATGCTTTTTGTTTTTACCAAAAATTGCGTATATACTAGGCCCACTATGTTACATAAGCGATTCACGCAGGCTTAATTTAGCAGCGCGCTTCGTTAGGCTTAGAAATTTATTCTAGTCCTGGCTTTAGCCGTAGAGAGCTCTGACCGTTACCATAGTACCCTTTAACACCACACTATATGTCATTCCTAGATAAATTCTTCGGTCCGTCGTACGAAAAAGAACTAAAAGCAATTACACCACTGGTATCGGCGATCAACGAACTTGAAGCAGAGTACTCAAATCTCAGTCCTGAAGCTGTCAAAGAGATGATGGCTCGGTTACGTGTGGAGGTTCAGAATGGAGTATCGCTTGATAGTGTGTTGACGCGTTCATTTGCACTCACACGAGAAGTCGCAAAGCGAACACTCGGGATGCGGCACTATGATGTACAGCTCGTTGGTGGTGTTATCTTGCATCGCGGCAAAATAACTGAAATGCGTACCGGTGAAGGTAAGACGCTTGTAGGTACGCTCCCGGCCGCCCTCAATGCCCTCTCGGGTAAGGGGGTGCACATTGTGACGGTTAACGATTATCTGTCGCGTCGCGATGCGGTATGGATGGGACAAATTTATGCAGCGCTCGGGCTTTCGGTTGGCGTAATTAATCATGACGCTTCTTATCTGTATGATCCTGATCATGCTGAACAGGATGAGGTTCGTGATGACGTCGGTTCATATAAGGTAGTCTATGAGTTCTTACGGCCGTGTACACGAACTGAGGCGTACGCCGCTGATATCACCTATGGTACCAATAGTGAATTTGGTTTTGACTATCTGCGCGATAACATCGAGTATCAAGTTCACAATCTTCGTCAGCGCGGCTATGCATACGCTATTGTAGATGAAATCGACTCCATACTTATTGATGAGGCGCGTACGCCACTCATTATTTCTGCTCCAGCAAAGGAAGGAGAGAATCTCTACGAGCAGTTCGCTGCCATTGCACGACAGCTCAAATCTGGTGAACACTATTCGATTGATGAAAAATTAAAAAGCATTTCGCTCACTAACGCAGGGATCGAGGCAGCTGAACGATTGCTTGGTGTCGATAATATTTATACTGAGAAGGGTGTAAAATACGTTCATCACTTAGAAACTGCGGTACGAGCCGAAGCACTTTTTACCAGAGATAAGGAGTACGTTGTTCGTGATAATGAGGTAGTTATTGTCGATGAGTTTACGGGACGTTTACAACCAGGACGTCGTTGGTCAGATGGTCTCCATCAAGCCGTGGAGGCAAAGGAAGGAGTTGCAATTCAACGTGAATCAAAAACTTTTGCTTCAGTGACGTACCAGAATTATTTCCGTATGTATGAGAAGCTTTCTGGTATGACGGGAACTGCACTCACGAGCCAGGAAGAGTTTTTCACCGTTTATAATCTAGAGGTTATCCCGGTACCTACAAACAAGCCTATTGCACGTATTGATCATACTGATCTTATCTTCCAAAACGAACGAGGTAAATTCGCGGCTATTATCGAACGTGTTAAAGCGGTGCATACAAAAGGCCAGCCAATACTGATTGGTACAGCCTCAATTGAGAGTAATGAACGTCTATCTCATGCGCTCAAAGCTGCTGGAGTGCCCCATACCATGCTCAATGCTAAGAATCATGAACGCGAAGGTGAGATTATTGCTGAGGCAGGTAAAATCGGTGCAGTGACACTTGCTACTAACATGGCTGGTCGTGGTGTCGATATTAAGCTTGGTGGTCCGGAGGCGACGCCCGAAGAGGTTGAACAGGTAAAAAATCTTGGCGGACTTTTTGTCTTAGGTACTGAACGACACGAGGCTCGTCGAATTGATAACCAGCTTCGGGGACGAGCCGGGCGCCAGGGTGATCGTGGAGAAACGCAGTTTTACGTATCAATGGATGATTCACTCATGCGGGTATTCGGGGGTGATCGAGTCAAATCTTTGATGGGTACGTTTAAAATTCCAGAGGACCAGCCGATTCAAATGAGCATGTTGGCTAATTCTCTTGAAGGGGCACAGACCCGAATCGAAGGCTTTCATTTTGATGCTCGTAAGCAGGTTCTTGCGTATGATGATGTGCTTAACCTGCAGCGCAAGATCGTCTATGAACGACGACATAAACTTCTGCTTGAGGATCGTGTCGAAGTCGCGCTTATGATGGATGAGGTGCGTGGAGCGGCGCAGGATGGGGGAGTTGTATTTGATGCGAAGCGACAGGAATTCGGTGAAGAGATTTTCTATAATCTGTTTCGTCGTTTTGCATTACAAATGATTGATACGTTATGGGTCGAGCATCTTGAAGTGATGAGCTACACACGTAATAGTGTCAATTTACGAGCATATGGTCAGCGTGATCCATTAATCGAATATCGTAAAGAGGGTATGCGACTCTTTAAAGAAATGCAATATGCTGTGCTCGAGCGCATTAATGAGATTATTCCGCGTATTCAACCCACACTGGTTGATCAAGAAGAAACGGAGAAGAAGCGAGAATCTGAAGCTGCCCAAAAGGCTGCAGGTAGTACCGAGGTAGGTCTGCAAAAGCAGCCGAGTCAGATTACAGCATCATATGGCCGTAATGATCTCGTAACGATAACAAACGGGAAGGAGACAATGACCATTAAGTATAAAAAGGCAGAACCGCTCCTTGCAGAAGGTTATTCGATAGTACAAAAATAACTAATACAAACTCAACCATGAAGTTTATTACTCGCATTCTACTGACCACCCTGACGCTCCTTGTGGTCGCGGCATATGTTCCGGGAATAAACATTTCCGGCTTCTATGCTGCGCTCACCGCTGCAGCGGTACTGGGTTTACTTAATGTATTTGTTCGACCGCTGCTCGTTATCCTAACCCTACCCATTACAATTCTGACCATCGGTATCTTTTTGTTTGTTATCAATGCAAGTCTTTTTTGGTTCACGGCGTCATTCATTGATGGATTCAGTGTTGATAGTTTTTGGTCGGCAATCATCGGGTCATTAATAGTGACGGCAGTTAGTACACTCGGTAATCGCTATCTCAATTAATACGATATAACTAAGCCTGCATAGGTAAATCGATTCAATAAAAACCACCGGTCCTCGCGCACCGGTGGTTTTTATTAGAATGAATTAGATATGAAGTTTTGCAACGTAGTGGCGCGAACTATCGTCTGAACTTAAGCCTGTACTCGGTAGAAGGTGAATGGGTATTTAATTTATGAAGCAGAACAGTATAGTTTGCAAGAGTATAGATCGGGCGGTAGTGCTAACTGATGAAGGGTGTCCAGGTAAGGATAACCTGTACAGAACATGCTTTTCGTGATATGACTGTAGCCACTATGTTTGTAGATTCACTAACGATTAGCGTTGCAGCCGGAGACGGTGGTAATGGCGTGACCCGCTGGCGACATGAAAAATTCCGACCGATGGCAGGACCCTCAGGGGGTAATGGCGGGCGTGGTGGAAGCGTCTTCTTTCGGGCTGTTCGTGATGTTAATCTCCTGGCTTCTTATACGGGGGATAAGCACTTTAAGGCTGAACCCGGAGAAGATGGTATGGGTGGCAGTAAATTTGGTAAGAATGGTGAGGATTTGTATATTGACGTACCGGTCGGTTCCATTGTTACTGATTTAGAGCGAGAACGCACCTACGAGCTGCTCACTGAAGGTGAGACGGTACGTATCCTTAAAGGAGGAAGTGGCGGCGTTGGTAATGAGCAGTTCAAGAGTGCGACTAATCGTTCACCGGTTGAGTCAACTAAAGGAAGAAAGGGTGAGCGTGGGGAGTTTAAGATAGACCTCTCACTCGTAGTTGATGTTGGACTCGTCGGAATGCCGAACGCTGGAAAGTCAACGCTGCTCAATAATTTCACTAACGCCCACGCTAAAGTCGGTGCGTATCCGTTTACGACACTCGAGCCGCACCTGGGGGATCTTTACGGATTTGTAGTTGCCGATATTCCGGGTTTGATTGAAGGAGCTGCTTTAGGAAAGGGTCTTGGACACACCTTCCTCCGTCACGTTACTCGCACTAAAATGCTCCTCCATCTTGTTTCACTTGAGACGGAGGATGCTCTCGATCGGTATTACACCATACGTAAGGAGCTCTCTACGTATACTAAAGAGCTAGCCCAAAAGGAGGAGTGGATAATTTTTACTAAATCTGACCTTGCAAATCAAAGTTATATTAGACTGGTTGTAAATGATATTGACAAAATTGGAAAGCGTGTGTTTGTAATCTCTACTGAAACGGGCGATGGGGTCAAAGAATTACGAGATGCGCTTGTCCAGCACCTCCGAGAAACGGTACAATAGATTCGTTGTTCACCTAAGTAGTGCAAACCTGTGCATGCACTTCAGGATTGAGACAGTATTTATCACGTTCAACTAACACGAGAACATCCCCATGAGTACAAAGACGTATGTGGCGACCATCGGTCTAGAGGTCCACGCTGAACTTAACACAAAGAGTAAGATGTTTTGTGGATGCGCAAATGATCCGCACCACGGTGAACCTAACGCGCACACGTGTCCAATTTGTCTCGCACACCCGGGTACGCTTCCGGTGCCAAATGAGGAAGCGGTAAGAATGGTACTCATGTTCGGTCAAGCGGTCGGTGCAACTCGAGCCACGTATTCTGAGTTTGATCGCAAGAACTACTTTTATCCTGACATTCCGAAGGCATACCAGATTAGTCAATACGCGTTTCCGTTTTTAACGGGAGGGAGTCTCAAGGGTGTTGCGCTCACCCGGGTTCATCTTGAAGAGGATACTGCTCGTTCCCAACATGAGCATGGTGATTCAAGTCTGGTTGACTTCAATCGAGCTGGTGTACCACTCATGGAGCTCGTCACCGAACCTGTTATACATGATGCAGAAACAGCCGGGGCATTTGCTCGAGAGTTACAACTCATGCTTCGTACCCTTGGTATTTCAAATGCTCAGATGGAGCAGGGGGAGATGCGTGTCGAAGCGAATATTTCGGTGAGCCCCACCGGTGAACTTGGTACTAAAGTTGAGGTAAAGAATCTTAATTCATTTCGCTCCGTCGAAAGCGCAATCGCCTATGAGATAAATCGTCAGATCACGCTCCTTGAAGATGGAGGTGCTGTCGTGCAGGAGACACGCGGTTGGGATGAGGTGAAGCTGCGAACCTTCGTGCAGCGGAGCAAGGAAACAGCCAAGGACTACCGTTACTTTCCTGACCCAGACATTCCTAAGATATCAGTTGAAGAAAACACTACCTTTAGTGTATCTCGTATAGCCGATATAATGCCCGATCTACCAGAAAAAAAGCGCAAAAAATATGAAGATATCGGTCTGCCGAGCAATCAAATTGAACTTCTCATCAGCGATCAGCGCCTCGATGGTTTATTTGCAATACTAGCGACGAGCTCAGTCATCGCGACACAATTTGACGCCTTGAAGCTCGCTGCAAATTACTTAACTTCAGACACCCGGGCACTCTTGGAGCAGGGTAAAGAATTAAAGCTCTCCGCAGATAATTTTGCAGCACTCATAAATCTTGTTTCTCGAGGATTAATTAATTCTCGAGTTGCGAAGGATCTCTTGGTTGAGGTAATTGAGACAAATGTTGACCCAGAAGCACTTGCCCGAGAACGTGGTCTTCTACAATCCTCAGACCCGACGGCGTTATTGCCGATTGTAGCTGAGATATTGGCTGATAACCCTACAGTCGTTGCTGATTTTAAGGCTGGGAAGGAGAGTGTCCTACAGTTTTTGGTAGGACAAGGTATGAAAAAGAGTCGTGGAACAGCCAATCCTGGGGTCCTGGCTGAGCTTATACGAACAGCCATTGCTTCCTCTTAAAAAAAGAACTTGTTATAAACAGCTAGAAACAAAGTCCTCTCGTTATCGTGAGGACTTTTGCTATACTGCTCGTAGCTATGGAGGTAATTTCTATCGATGGGGTTGAGTACGTTCGTGCGTCTGTCTTGGCGCGACGGCATCGCTATACAAGCGACTATATTGGTCAACTTTGCCGTTCGGGTAAGGTTGAAGCTAAGCTTGTTGGTCGCACTTGGTACGTTAACCCCGAATCGGTCGATGGACATAAAAATGGCCGCTATCAAAAAAGTAGTTCAACCGAGAAGACTAGTACTATCAATATCAAAAAAGAATCTTCTCGGATAAACGTAAGCGCTGTTCCGCGAGGAGATACTTTCAAAACAATCAAACGACTTTCGAGTGATGCACCGCAATATCTTAGGCGCATCGAGTGGAAGCCGGTGAAGTATGAATTTGATAACTCTGAGCTTCTGCCGCCACTGAAATCTGAGCCAGTCTCGGTCGCTATTCCGGTAGATATAGCTGGAGCTGAAAAGGTAACGATTCGAAAGACGAGCACTATAACAAGGCTTGAGGCAGAGCCTCTTCCTGAGGTAATGCTTCAAGGTACGTTAAAAATAAACTCAGTAGATGATGACTTCACTGCCCCAAATGAACAAGAGAATGTGTTGGAAAATATAGCTATATCGTCTGATGTAGAGAAAGATAACTCCACAGTATATTTGCATCCGACATCAAAAGATAGAAAACGAACAGTCGTGATACAAACAGTTGAGGAACCAGAGCCTGCGACAGAGGAGGATGTTTTGCTGGCTTCAGCAATTGATCCGTATGCCTATGAGGTCCCCTTGACGGTCTCAAATACGCCCCGTATACCATCGTTTGCTCCTAATCGCATAGCAGAGAGCGGTCGTTCTAAAGATGCCGTCAGAGAAGTTGTTCATCCAAAACGAAGTGGTACGTTCGCTACTGTCGGAATTTTATTTTTCTGTATCTTGCTCGCCGCGTTTTCATTCATCACTCAAGAGCTCGTCGCCACCTCGACTGAGGTCTCAATCACCTACGGTTTTGAGATCAATATCTAGTCGGTAGAATCGTTAAAGTTATTCACAGACAGAGAACGAATTTTGTTCGATTTACTTTTATAATTAAAGGTAAATCGTATGTCTACTGCAGTGGAGATAAATGGTAATACTCTTGTTCCAATCAAGGAAGCTGCCTTGCGTGTAAAGTATTCGCGCGACTATGTTTCTCGACTCGCACGAGAAGGAAAGATCGTTGCTTCTCAGGTTGGTCGCCAGTGGTTTGTTGATCTCGCCTCTCTCGAGCGATTTGCGCTCGAAGCTTCCTCTCTTGAAGCAGTTCGAAAGGAGGAGCTACGCTTGGAGCGAAAACGAGAACTCATGGCTAAGGAGTCATTGGCGACTCTTGATGTTGTGGTTCGTGAACGTAGTCGTCGTCATCGCTTCAATGCGGTTGCTATGTCCGCAACGGTCGCCTGCCTCGGACTTATGGTGGGTGTCGGGGTATACGCCACAAAAAACTTTTTGTCTGCACCAACGATAGTAGAGACTAGTGCGGTACGAGCGGTGGCGTTAAATATGGCTACAGAAGAATCACCGTTTAAAGTTATAGCGGAGCCAACTGAAATTCTCGTTACTTCGATTACTGCAGTACCGACTACGGCAGAGGGAGCAATCGTAGAGCCTTTGACTGCAGACCACGCAGAAGGAATTTTTCTACTTACTAATAGCTCACTGTCTGACGAAGATTCGGTCAGCGCATTATTTTCAGACCCAGTTGAGGTCAATTTTAGTGACGATCGAGAAGGTGTTGTTAGTTATGATCGTGGTGACGGGGTCGTGACTGAGTATCCGTTTGTTCGGATACCGACAGCTGTCGAGGGGGAGGTAATGAGTGATCCGCAAGAATGATCAAGAGTATGAACGTTTCTTTCACCACAAAAGTTAGCCCAATTATCACCATACTTATGGCGATTGTTGTGCTGTTTTTTGGAGGTGTCTCTGCGGTCACTGCACAAGCTAATCCTCAGATTAATTATCAGGGGAAGCTCACGAACCCATCTGGTGTTGCGGTACCAGATGGTACTTACAACATGCGTTTTTGGCTCATAAGCTCTTCGACTGCTGCAACGAGCTCAGCGCTATGGACCGAATCACTTACGGGCAGTAATAGGGTCCAGGTAACGAACGGGCTTTTCTCGGTAATGCTGGGTTCAACCACGTCGTTGACATCAGTCAACTTTAATCAAACTTTGTACCTAGGTGTAGAGATTGGTGGCACTTCAACACCGGCCTGGGATGGGGAAATGAGTCCGCGTAAGATACTCGGTACGGTACCAGCAGCATTTTTTGCTAATCGTGCGACGACAGCAGGTGCAGCCAGTAGTTCCGATAACGCGAGTGCTCTTGGTGGTGTCGCGTCTTCATCATTCCTTCGTTCCGATGAGGTAGATACACTGGCAGCGACTAGTTCTGGTACGCTCTTGTCAGTTATTCAAAACGGAGCTGGTGCTATCGCCCGCTTCTTCAGCGGGGTTACAGAAGTACTTACTATATTAAGTAACGGTAATGTTGGCGTAGGTACCAGTACACCGAGCGATCGGTTTACGGTGGCAGGGGATGTGCGTATTACCGGAACAAGTACACTCGCGACAACTACTATCACGCGCTTAAGTCTTGGTACGGCATTGAGTGGGGTTAATGGCGGCACCGGTCTCTCAAGCGTGACCCAGAACCAACTCCTCATTGGTGGTGCAGGTAATACCTGGACACAGATTGCTACCTCTTCATTAGGTCTCGGCAACGGCACTTTCATAGGCCTCACCGACACCGACCCGTCCTCATACACCGCCAACCGTCTCTTCTTCACAAATAGTGGAGCGACCGGTATCACCGATAGTGCAAACTTGGTCTTTACCGGTACTAACTTCGGCATCGGCAGCACCACCCCCGGCTCAACGCTCACCGTCGCTGGCACGAGCTTCCTCGCTGGTCCGCTCACGGTACCGACCATCACCGCCACCGCGACACTCTCAATTGATTCAGGTACCACAAACGCATTGAATATCGGTACTGGTGCTAACTCAAAGACTATTACGATCGGTAATACTACGGGTGCCACTGGACTTGTCTTTAACAGTGGTACGGCAGGATCGATCTTCAGTAACGGAAACGTGGGAATGGGCACTACCTCAACTACCTCAAGGCTCACGGTGCAGGGAGTTGCGGGTACCGCTGATGTCTTCCGTCTTGCTTCTTCAAGTAGCGTCGTCTTCTTCACTGCAGCGGCTAATGGGCGAATAGGCATCGGCAGCACCACCCCCGGCTCAACCCTCACCGTCGCCGGCACCGCCAACATCACCGGCGCCACCACCCTCGGCAGTACCTTAAGCGTCACCGGCAACACCACGCTCACCAACGCCTCAACCTCCGCTCTCACCATCACCGGTACAGCCTTCCTCAACGGCGCACTCCGCGATG
>JACCDR010173409.1_pt1 | contig 60673 bp, 86 predicted proteins | sample 7446431 | NCBI WGS metagenome assembly JACCDR01 (sample SAMN15323443, study PRJNA562643) | freshwater metagenome | isolation source: river surface water | place: USA:Blue River Watershed | collected 2017-08-17 | reverse complement strand
GGCGGGGGCGGAGGCGGGGGCGGAGGTAGCGGCGCCGGCTGAAGTGGAACGCCTGGCCCGAGCGCAGGGCGGCCCTGTGTCTTTGCCTTATGGGTTCGGACAAGCGCCATCGGCGGCCGTCGACTCTACCGTGGGCCAGGCGGCCGGGGCTACGCAGGCGATTGGTGCGCTGGCGTCCAGCGAAATCCGCGCGATTCTCGACGCCTATGAGACGCAACTCAAGACCGGGCTGAATGAGGATTTGGCCGGCTACCTGGCAACGCAGGCGCGGAACATTCCGAAGGGCGACGCGGTCGGCAAGACGATCGCGATGAAAGAAGGCGCGACGCTGTCGACGAATGCGCGCGAAGCTATCCGCTCGGCCTCGACTGTTCTTCGCGTCAACATGCAGCAAGGTCAATCGGTCCTGATTACCGATCTTGCGTCGCAGTCTTTGGCTTTACCGCCAGGCACGCGCTTCGTTATCCGCGATAAGGAAAAACTCAGCCGGGATGAGTATTTGCGCCGGGCCGGGGCGACGGGTGAATTTGCGGTAAGGGGCGGCGCCAGGGGTGTGACGCTTGTCGCGGTTGACATTGTCGAGGGGACCGGCGGGGCTACGCTAGCGGAGCTGATCGCCTTCCTTCGCGCCGAACTCGACGACCGCGCGGTCGGCCTGAGCGCGATCGAGATCGAGATCGCGAACAACCTCACAGCGAAGCGGGCGGCCGCCCTCCCGGGAGGGCGGCGCGCTGCCGCCCGATCTCTGGCCAATCGGTTCAAGCTTCCGGTTGCGGAATTGTTTGGCGGCGATCCGCCGCTTATCGATCGTTATCTCGCGTCGATCGGGCGCGCGGCGAAGGCGTGATTTTCTAGGCTCACACACGAAAGGCGCATGCAATGGGACACGGCAACCGTTACGAGAAAAACCTTATTCTCACGCCCGGCAATTTCAAGGTGACGCCGCCGTCCATCGTGACGCCGGCGAACTCGATCCCGATGGAAAATGCCTTACTCGGCATTGCTCGCTATCGCTTCAAGCTGGCCGGCAAAACGTTGAGCATGGCGGCCGCGAACGACTTCGGCGCCTTGCAGCTCGTCGATAACCTGCCGGTGAAAAATTTCCTCATCGTCGGCGCTCTCTTCGATCTCGTTTACTCTGTTGCTGGTTTCGCCGTGAATCAGGGCGACGCGATGGATTTTGCTCTCGGCACGGTAACGACCGCCTCGGCGGCGTTCTCGAATGCCGGCGAGGACGACCTTATTGAGAAGGTCGACGGCGTCGGCGCCGGCGCGAGCGGGACGGCAATCGGTCATTTCTTCGACCTGACCTCGCCGGCGGTGATCTTCAAGGATGCCGGCGCCAATAACGATTTGTTCTTGAACGCCTCGTCGGCCGTGACCTCGGGGACTGGCGTCATCACCTTCGCCACGGGCTCAATCGTCGACCTGTTCGCGATCGACCTCGATGAGCCGGTCGCCGGGGCATAAGCGGAAAACGTGAGATTTTCTTACGTTAAGGGGAAAACGAATGGAAAAACATCCGCTTATGGTCGATGACGGCGAGCTTTCATTCACGCCGCCCGCCGCCGTCCAGGCGGCTTGCAAGGCCGCCCTTGCGAGTAAGCCGCAGGCCTCGGCCTTCGCGCTGGCGATCGCCGAGCATCTCGGCGGCGGCCAGCCGATCAACCTCGACAAGGTCGGCAAGCTCGCCGAGTTCTTCGCCGGTGCCGAACGGAATGGCGCCAGCGATACGGCGAAGCTGCTCGGCGGCGCCGTGGCGAAAGCCTGGGTTGACGGCATCCTCACTGATGAGGATGCGCTCGGCTACCGGCGCGATGTCGAGGTGATCAAGGTCGACGAGGCGCTCGGCCTGGTGTTCGGTTGGGCGATCATCTCGAAGGATGGCGGCAAGGATTACTATGACGTTCAAGGGGATCATATTCCCGAGGACGCCATGCTTAAGGCGGCTACCGACTTCATGACGCATTCGCGCGTTCTCGGCGACATGCACAAGGAAGCCGAGGGCGGCTCGGTCCTGTTCGCCTTCCCGCTCACGGCAGACACGGCGGCGGCATTCGGGATCACGACCAAGAAAACCGGGCTCATGATCGGTGTGAAGCCCGCCAATGCCGAGACGCTCGCCAAGTTCAAGTCCGGAGAATACACGGGCTTTTCGATTGGCGGCCGCCGGGTGCGCGATGAGGAGGTCAATTGACCATGGCCTCGATTTGCCCGCGCCAGGATCAAGAGGCCGTTCTCGCCGTACAGCGAGCGCATGTTGCGCACTGGCGGGAAGACGGGTCGTGCAGCTACTGCGGCAGCATAACCGAGGCGGCGTTCTTTGCCGCGATCGAGGCCGGGCGGCTGATCGGCCCGACCGACAAGAATTACAAGGCCTATGTCGACTTGCCCAATCCGAACGCGGGCACGATGCGCATATGCGCATGGTCGAATAGCAAGCCGAGCGGCGGCGACAAGTGGATCGAGGTCACGCAAGAGAGCCTTGCCACGCTGCCGCCTGGCGCCGAGGACAGCCTTGGGCAATGGGTGCAAGTCATGCCGGAAGGCGAAAGCCGCCGGGACAAGTTCTATTTTCAACATCTGTCGAGCGAAGGGCGTAAGCGGCTCGTCGAAATGATCAACGCGAAGTCGATAAATTTCGACTATCCGGGCTGTTTCTATGTGCTGCCGTTCTTCGTTGTCGTCGAGAACAGGATCAACGCCGATGGCTAAGGCCGCAACCAAGCGCATCATGCGCGAATTCAAGCTCGACGAAATCTCGGCCGTAACGGTGCCCGCACAGAAGGGCGCCCGCATGGTGATCATGAAGCGCGACGGCGCTCCGGATGCGCCGCTGTCGCCCTCGATGAGCGACGAGCGGCTCGCCGCCATCGTTAAGCGCGGCAAGTACAAGCTGACGACGCCGCGCAACGGTCACACGCATCTGGTCGAGATTGACGATTGGGCGCTGATGGCCGGCGGCGGCGTGACCTCGCCACTTTATACGCCCTCGCCGGTTCCTGGCGGGCGCGAGCATTGCCACTCTCACCCGTTCGTCATCGGTCCTAAGGGCGAGATCACTATCGGCGAATCCGATGGCCATAGCCATGAAATCGCCGACGTTCCCACGACCAAGGCGTCGGATGACCCGCCGCCGGTCAATCCTGCAACTGTAGAGAAGGACGACGAGGCCATGACGCCGGAACAGCTCGAAAAAATCCAGGCCGACATTGCGAAGGGCAACCTCATCGCCGGCATGACCGATGCCCAAAAGGGCCATTATGCCAAGCTCTCGGGCGATGAGGCTGAGGCCTTCCTCAAGCTGGACTTTGCCGCTCGCGACCGCGCCGTCGCCGCGGCGATCGCCAAGGGCAGCGAGGCCGACCCGGTCGAGTACACGACCAAGGAAGGGATCGCGATCCGCAAGTCGGATGGCGCTCTCGCCCTGGCGCTGGCCAAGTCCTTCGACGCCGCGGTCGCGAAAATCGACACGATCTCGCAGGCGAGCCAGGCCAGCGAGGCCGAAACCCTCGCTAAGAGCTGGGGGCATCTCGGCATGCCGATGGCCGAAAAGCTCGACCTGGCGAAGCGCATCGCCGGCATTGCCGACCCGATGGTGAAGAAAGCCGCGCTGGACAGCATCGCCATGGGCGCGGCCGCGATGGCGCCGCTGTTCAAGTCCTACGGCGCGGTTGACGGGGGCCAGGCCGGCGAGGAAACGCCTCACGCCAAGCTCGAAAAGCTGGCTGAGACGCGGGCGGCCAAGACCGGCGAAACGAGGGAAGTCGCCTATTCGAAGGTGCTCGAAACCGTTGAGGGCGGCCTGCTCTATAACGAGCACCGTAATTTGCAGAACTCGATTCCGCACCACTAAGCCGCAACCAGCCATCGGGCGCCCGCGAGTGATTGCCGGGTGCCCGCACTGAAACCCGGGCGGCTCGCCCAATCGAAGGACTAAGGATATGTCATCGCAGGAGAAAATTAGCTGTGTCTCTAAGGAGGCGGGCGCCGACCTGTCGGCCTTGCAGTTCACGGCGGTGAAGTACGGTTCCGACAAGGCAATCGTGAGCGCGACCAGCAATAACGAGCCGATTCTCGGCATCTTGCAGAACAAGCCGAGCGCCTCGGGCCAGGCCGCATCGGTGGCAATCGCGGGGATCGGCAAGGCGCTGGTAGGCGCCGGCGGCTGGTCGAGTGGCGATATGCTGACCGCCACGACGGGCGGCGCGCTGATCGCCACCACGACGAACAATCACCAGATTGTCGGCATTGCCGACGAGGACGCCAATGCGGGCGACTATGCAAGGGTGAATATCCGCCCGGGCCAGGTCGGCGCCTAATCTTTCAATCTCGGCGGTTTTGTTTTGCGTCCCGCTTCCGTCAAGTCAAAGGAAGTCGAGACAATGTCACGTTATCTGAATATCGAGGCCATCCTCAAGGGCGCGCAGTCCTACCAGGTCGACGGCAAGACGATTTACATCGTCCAGAAGAACCAGCCGACCGCATCAGACGTTCATGTCAACACGCCGTTGACGAACATCTCGATTGCTTTCATGCAGTCGGAACGGTCTTTCATCGCGGATCGGGTGTTCCCCAACGTCCCGGTGCAAAAGCAGTCGGATCGTTACTACACCTATGATCGCGGGTTCTTCAACCGCCTCGAAATGGAGAAGCGGGCGCCCGGGACCGAGACGAGCGGCATCGGCTATAAGGTCGACAACACGCCGTCTTATTTCTGCGACGTTTGGGGCGTCCATCATGACGTGCATGACCAGATTCGCGCCAATGCGGATTCGGTCATCGCGCCCGACCGTGACGCAACCAATCTCGTTTCGATGCAGGCCTTGCTTCGCAAGGAAGTAAGTTGGGCGTCGGCCTTTTTCACAACTGGCGTTTGGACGACCGACATCACGGGCGTGGCGTCCTCGCCGACCGGCTCGCAGCGCTTGCAGTGGAACGACCCGGCCTCGACTCCGATCACGGATATCAAGACCGCACGGCGCGTCGTGGCGGAGTCGACCGGCTTCGATCCAAACAAGCTCACCATCGGCCGTGCGGTCTTTGACGAGCTGACCGAGCATCCGGAAATCGTCGACCGGATCAAGTACGGCGGCCAGGCGGCGAGCGGATCGGGCAACCCGGCAATTGTGAACGAGCAGAGTCTCGCCGCGCTGTTCGGCGTGAACGAGATTCTCGTGATGAATGCCATTCGCAACACGGCGAATGAGGGGCAGACCGCCTCGCATTCGTTCATCGGCGGCAAGCATGCGCTGCTGAGCTATAGCCCGGCCTCGCCTGGCTTGCAGACGCCGACCGCCGGGTACACGTTCTCTTGGACGGGCTACCTCGGCGCCTCGGACCGCGGCGCGCGCATCAGCTCTTTCCGCATGCCGCATCTGAAATCCGACCGCGTTGAGCTGGAAATGGCATTCGTCCAGCACAAGGTTGCTGCGGACCTGGGGTATTTCTTCTCTGGGATCGTCGCCTAAGGGCTGGCGAATCGTGAATAAGGTAAGGCGGGGCGACGTTCCCGCCTTACCACAATAGGGGGTTTCTAATGGAATTGCTTCACAGCCATTTGCAAGGGGGTACGCTCTATAAGCTTCGCCGCGCGACGACGATTGGCGACAAGCTGCGGCCTGCGGGGGCGCCCGTCACGATTTCCGAACTCAACCCGAGCAAGGTTGGAAGCTGGATCACGAATCGCGTGATTCTGCTCGCCTCGAAAGAGGATGTTGAGCGGTGGGAGGCCGAAAGGGCGGCGACCGAGGCGGCCGAGGGCAAGGCCAAGAAAGCCGACCTTGAGGTCGCGCCGGGCGTCGGCGGCGTCGAGGGGCTCGACCCGATCATCGGCGAACCGGACAGCTACATACAGCACATTTCGCGCGGCTGGTTTCACGTCTTCCATCATGTCTACGGCGGCAAGGTCCGCGGGCAGGAAAAGGCGCAAGCGCGCCTCGATCTACTGAAGGCGGGCGGCGATGTTCAGGAAGGACAAGCGGGGTTGCTGGCGGGCGCCGCGGCTCATGCGGGCAATGGATCGGGCGTTCCGGGTGAGCATCCTGAGGCAAGGCCGCTGGTTACTGAAGGTGGGGAAGGTCCAGGCGCCGCCGGCGCTGGATCGGCCCAAAGGGCGCCGGCTGATGCCGACGACTTCGAAACCATCCTGACGACCTGAGGGAGATATGAGCGAGGCGGGGATCAATCGCACGGTAACGCTAGGCATCGAAAGGCCAGCCGAGCGAACGATTAAACGCCTCGCTTTCGAAGTGCATGGCGAGTTGATCCGCAACACGCCCGTGGATACGGGATGGGCTCGGGCGAATTGGCTGGTTTCCCTCGGGCGGCCGATCAATGAGACGGCCGGGAGCCGCGACTCTGTTTCGACCGTGGCGCAAGGCGCCGGGCAAGCGCGGTTGCTGGTCTATCGCCTCGGGCAAGATATCTGGATATCGAATAATGTTCCATACATTCAGGCGCTTAACGAGGGGCACTCGAAACAGGCGCCCGAGGGGTGGGTTGAAGCGGCGATTGAGACGGCGATAAGGAAGATAGTCGGATGACGACGCCCAACCAGGCGAAAGAGCTGATTTATGCGCGGGCTGAAACGGCGTTAACGGCGGTCGTCGGCGCAACCGGATATGTTTTCGACAATGAAAGATTTACGCCGCCGCCGCCCGTTGGCGACCCGCCGGTATCGCCGGCATGGGTGCGCGTGCGGGTCGATGAGTCCCTATCGCTGCAATCGACCCTTGGCGGGGTCGGCAATCGGCGTTTTGAACGCCAGGGAACGGCGGTTTTTGAGATCAGCGCGCCGACTGACTTCGGCACGGTCGCGGCTGACGCCATCGTTAAGGCGATCCGCGATGCCTTCGAGGGCGTCACGGTGCCGGGCGTCGGCGAGATCGCCGTCTATTTCACTAATTGCCAAGTGTTGAACTTGGGAATCGAGGGCCCATCGTGGCGCGTCAATGCCCTCGCCTCTTTCTGGTTTGAAGATCGAAAATAGAAAGGGCAGGCTATGGGCCGCGTCTTAACGAACAATACCTCGATCGCCGCGGCGGTTGAGACGACCCTCGGCACGGCGCCGACCGCCGGAACCTGGTTTCTTCTTGAGCCGAACGATATCACCCGGATCGGCTCGGAAATCACGACCGTCGCGCGCTCGCCGATCTCGAAGAACCGCCAGCGCCGCAAGGGCACCGTGACCGATCTCGACTCGGCGGTCGAGTTTGAGCACGACCTCACGATCGACGTTTTCGAGTTGTTCGCCGAGGCCTTCGTTTTCGTGACGGCCGTCAATTCCGACATGGTGTTCCGCGGCGTGAATGCGGTGTCTGGCGGCTATACGATCCCGGCGGCGACCGCGCAACAGGCCGGAAAGTTCCAATTCAATTCCGGCGGCCCGATCAGCCTCATCTATGCGCGCGGCTACGCCAATGCGGCGAACAACGGCCTTCGCGCCCTTACGTCGGACCTGGCGACCTCGGGGACGACGCTGCCCGTCTCCGGCTCGACGGCAGAGACGCCGCCGACAAATGCGCTCGTCGAGCTGGCGGGCATCCGCTGCACAGCGGGCGACTTGGCGATCAACGTTACGGGGACAGGCGCCGTCCTCACGTCGCAGAACAACTCGGTTTCGGGCTCGTCTGACGTCGATTTCACCACGCTCGGCCTTACGGTCGGCCAGGTGATCCATATTGGCGGCCTGACGAACACCAATCGGTTTTTCGGCGCCGGGCCGGTCGCCTCCTACGGTTTCGCGCGCATCACGGCAATCGCGGCGACCTCGCTCACGCTCGACAAGCTCGACGCGACGCTCGTCGACTCGGACGGCACGACGACCGGCGCCGGCGGTTCGCTGGTGCCCGTTGACCTGCTGTTCTCGCGCTTCATCCGCAATCAGGCCGTGGATGATTCCGAGTATCTGACTCGCTCGTTCACCATGGAAGCGGCTTGGGATAACCTGCAAGTGCCCGGGCCCGGCGCCGAGTATGAATATTCGCTCGGCAATCTGTGCAATGAGCTGGCGTTCAACCTGCCGCTTGCTGACAAGGCGACGTTTACCTTCGGATTCGTCGGTACTAATACCGGCAATCCGACGACCAGCCGGGCGACCAATGCGGCAACGCCGATCCAGCCTATCAAGACGGCTGCTTTCAACACATCGGCCGATATTATGCGCCTCCGCGTGACCGAGGTCGACGAAACCGGCCTCTCGACCGATTTCAAGGAGATCACGCTTACGCTGCGGAACAACGTCACGCCCGAGAAGGTGCTCGGCACGCTTGGCGCCAAGTACATGAATACGGGTAATTTCGAAGTCGATATTGAGAGCAAGCTCTTGTTCACCGATGGCGACGTCGTCGACGCGATCCGGGCAAATACTGAGGTGACGATGGATTTCATCATCCGGAACCAAGACGGCGCGATTGCCGTCGATATCCCGGCGATGACGCTTGGCGACGGCTCGAAAGAGCTGCCGGTGAACGAATCGGTTATCCTCAACACGACCGGACAGGCTCACCAGTCGACCGCGCTCGGGACTTCGATCGGCATATCGCTGTTCCCGGTCGTGCCGACTTCGTAAGCTCGGTTGGTTTTTTCGTATTCCCACATGGACCTCAGGCGGGGCCGTCGCGCCCCGCTTTTTTCTAATCACGGGGCAGACTGATGACGATCGACTTTTCCAACGTGACGCGGCTCTCGATCTCCGGCAAGACGGCGCGATATGAAATCGTGGAATGGACCGAGGCGCCCAAGCCGGTGCTGATCCTCAAGCCTGGCGGATCGGAAAACCGGCCTTATTTCAACGCCATGTTGCGCGAGATGGGGAACGCTGACGTACGCGCCCTCAAGCGCGGCATCATGAGCGCCGACCAGCTCAACCGCACGCGCGACGCCGCCCGCCGGCTGATCGCCGAGCATTGCGTCGCCGGTTGGGAAAACCTCAAGGATGCCAGTGGTTATGAGGCGCCGTTCTCGGTCGAGAACGCCAAGGCGCTGTTTGCCAAGATGCCCGACTATATGGTCGACGGCGTCCGGACCTTCATTGACGAGCCCGGAAACTTCCTCGGCGAGGCGCCGATCGATGCCGAGGAAGTCGCGGGAAACTAGCCGCGCGCCTGCTTTGGCAGATGCGTTACGATCGCGATGGCTGGTCGATCGAGCAGGGTTTCGCGAAAGGGCGCTACACGGCCGAGACGGCGCCGCAATGGTACCGTGACGAGCCGCCCGAGATCGAGGGCGACGAATTTTATCTGTGTGCGTTCTGGGATTTGTCGACGTGCCGGCCTTCCGGCTTTGGCGCTTCGCCGATCCCCTGGAATCATATTAGAGATTATGCGGAGTTTGCCGGCCTCGATCGCGTCAACGCCCTCGCCTTCTCGCTGATCATTCGCAAGATGGATGGGGCCTATCTCGATCATGCCAAGGCGGAGGAAGGCAAGCGGCGACCGGGGCAGGACGACAAGGGCGGCCAGCGTGAGACGATCGCGCGGCCGCCGGTAAATAGACCGCGGGGGCGCGGGAAGTAACAGCCGCCGGCCTTTGTCTCGCGTTGCCGGCCTCGCCTTGAGGCCGCCAGATGACTGATACCGTCCATCGCATCCGCATCATGTTTGATACGTCGGACTCCACTCGGGCGAAGGCCGAGGCGGGCGCGGCGCTGCGGACGATCGAGAGCCAGGCGGGGACGGCGACACAGAGGGTTTCGTTGCTCGGCCGCGCCTTTTCCGGCCTCTCAAGCAACATCTATGAAACCGCCAAGGCCATGAGCGGCTTTTCGGCCGCCTTCGCCGGCCTCGCCTCAATCCGCGTCCTCGCCGGTTTTGACGACCAGATGGCGACGGTTCAAAGCGTGCTGCTCGCGACCGAGGCCGACATGCAAAAGCTTCGCGGCGCGGCGCTCAATCTCGGCACGACGACGCGGTTTTCCGCGCAAGAGGCCGGCGAGGGGCTTGAGCTGCTCGCTCGCGCCGGCCTTTCCGCCAATGAATCAATCGGCCTGGTCACGACGACGCTCAAGCTCGCGCAGGCCGAAAACATCAATCTCGCCGAGGCTTCGGAAAACCTCGTCAAGATCACCCGCGGCATGCGGCTGGAAATGAGCGAAGCCGGGCGCGTTGCCGACGTGCTGAGCGCCACGGCCTCGCTCTCGACGACCAGCGTCCGCGACCTGGCGACCGCCTTCCGGTATGCGTCGGCGATCTCGGCCGGCTTCAAGACGCCCGTCGAGGAAGTCGCCGCCGCCCTCGGCGTGCTCGCCGACGCTGGGCAAGACGCCTCAATCGGCGGTACCGCGGTGCGCGGCTTCCTGTCGAGGATCGCGGCGCCTACCAAGGAATTCGAGAAGGACTTGAAGGCGATCGGCCTCACGATTGCCGATATCAATCCCGAGACGAACACGCTTGTACAGATTATCGAGAAGTTGCGAGACGCCAATATCGGCACGTCGCGCGCTTTCGACCTGTTCAAGCAACGCGCCGGCGCCGGCGCCGATATCCTCGTCGCCAACATCGACAGAGTGAAGGAATTCACCGAACAGCTTCGCGGGATGCGCGGCACGCTCGACCAGAAATTCGATATCAAGGCCGATACGCTGGTGAATGACCTCAAGCTCGCGCTCGGCGCCGTTACGGGGCTTATCATTGCCTTGGGAGATTCCGGCCTTACCTTCGTTCTGCGGACGGTCCTGCAAGCCTTCGCGGCGGGCGTCCGCGGCATCATCGACGCAATCCGCGCGCTGGCGCCGGTCATCCGCGACGTGGGGATCGGCATTGCCGCGGCGTTCTCGCCGTTCTTCCTGGCGGGCCTTATTGCGGGCGTCGTCCAGCTCATCGCCCTGTTGCCGGCGCTCATCGCCCTTGTGCTGCGGTTCTCGGTCGCTCTCGCCGGCCTGGCGCTCGCCAACCCATTCACGGCGATCGGCGTCGCGATTGGCCTCGCCATCAACTTCGTGCGCAATTTCGGGACCGAAATCGGCATCATTGGCACCAAATATGCCACGCTCGCCGACCTGTTTACCGTGATCGGTGACGGTATCGCCGCCGGCTGGCGGCTGATCTCGTCGACGGCGCGGACAGCCTTCGAGGCCGTGACTAGCTTCGTGTCGACGGCGGCGAACTACCTGACCAGCGCTTTCGAGGCGGCAATCAACGCGGTCGTGCGGCGCCTGAATGAGCTGCTCGCCTTCGTGAACAAGGTCAACAATCTCATCCGCGGCGCCGCCGGCTTCGAGCCTCAGGCGCCCTTCGAGGTCGGCAAGGCCGATTTCACCATCGCGCCGCCGAGCTTCGCGCAAGGCTTCCTCAATAGCCTCGACAATGCCGCCCTGGACCGCATGGCGAAGGAGAAAGAGGAACGCTCGAAGCTGCTCGACGTGCTGCATAAGCAAAGTGCGGCAGAGGCGGCAGTCGCGAAAGAAACCGCCCTCGCCGGCGCTGCGGCCGACCTGGCCGGCGACGCGACGAAAAAGCAAATCACCGAAGCCGAGAGGATGATGAACATCCTTGAGGAACTCAATTCTCCGGCGATCGAGGCGGCGCGCAACATGAAGGCGCTGGCCGAGCTTTTCGCGCAAGGCGCGATTACCTCAGTCCAGTTTAACGACCAGTTGCAGCGCATGCGCGATTACATGCTTAGCCAAGATCAGACCTTCGGCGGCGGCATCCTTCGCGGGCTCAATAAGGTCGCCGAGGGTGCGACGCGGCTCGGCGAGAACGTCGAGAAGTTCGTTACGGGGGCTTTCTCGCGAGCGTCGGATGCGATCGCCAACTTTGCCACGACCGGCAAATTCGATTTCAAGAGCTTCATCAACTCGCTGCTCTCTGATCTTATCCGGCTCACCACTAACCAGCTTTTCGGCCAGCTCGCGCAAGGCTTGCTCGGGAACGCGCTCGGTACCGGCGGCACGGTCGGCGGCGGACTCGGGAGCCTGTTCGGCTTTGCGACGGGCGGCTCGATGATGGTCGGCGGTACCGGCGGCACGGATAGCCAGCGCCTCGCCTTCCGGGCGTCGCCCGGCGAGCGGGTCGACGTGCTCACGCCGCAGCAACAGAGGCGCCAAAGCGAGGGCGGCGGAAGCCAGATTGTGAACATCTATGACGCGCCGCCGGGCACGCGCCAGGAACGCAAGCGCGATTCCAGCGGAAATTCGGTGCTCGACGTCTTCATCGGCAAGGTTGACGAGCAGATGGCGCAAGGCCGTTTCGATGGCTCGCTCGGCGTGCGGTTCGGCCAGCGGCCGCGCCCGACGAATCGATAGGGGGAAATCATGGGCGATCCGACTTGGCCGGCGAACATCCCGAGCGAGCCCGAGCAGTCCGGCTACGACGAAAAGCTCTCGATTAATGCGGCGACCTTCGAGCCCGACGTCGGCCCGCCGACCATGTGGCGGCGCTCGACCCTTGACGGCGCGGCGATCAAGGGGACGATCATCATGTCGACCGCCGAGCGCGACCTATTCAAGGCGTGGTTTCGCGCGACCTTGAGGGACGGCACGCGGCCTTTCAAATGGACAAACCCGGCTTACGGCGTCGAGGCGCGGCACGTTTTCGACCCGGGCAACCCGCCAGTGTTTCAGGCCATCGGCGCCGCCCTGTGGCGCGTCGGGCTGCAAATCATCCGGCTTGCGTGAGGTTGCCGCATGGCCAATATCCCGCGCCGCAACCTGTCCGCACGGCTCAAGCGTCAGCTTTTCCAGCCGTACCGCGACCAGGATGTTAGGATTCTCGTCGAGATCGATCACGACTCGTTCGTCGAGCCTTACCGCTTCGTGAGCGGCGATCCGAACGAGTTCAAGAATCTGGTTTCCGCCGGCGAGACTTACGTCACCTTCCCGTTTGAATTCGTCCTGCTCGGCGACGACGACCAGGAGCCGGCGGCAATGCTGAGAATTCAGAACGTCGACGACCGGATCGGCTCGACCATTCTCGGGCTCTCGTCGGATAGCCTCACGCTCGCCATTCGCATTGTTATGCGCGAGACGCCCGACGTGATCGAGTATGAGGCGGTGAATTTAGAGCTTGTCGACGTCGTGGTGAGCGCGATCACCGTCGAGGGGCGGGTGTTGCTTCGCGGCCTGGCGGTCGAGCCCTGCCCGGGGCGGGTGCTGACGAACCGTATCTCGCCGGCCTTCTTCCGGGGGTGATGATGTCGACGCGCTGGGCTGAGGCTTACCTCAAAATTCCGTTTCGCGATCGCGGCGCCGATCATTCGGGCTGCGATTGCTGGGGGCTGCTCGTCCTCATCCTTGCCGAACGCTGCGGAATCAAGGTGCCTGACTATGCCGGCGAGGTCGAGGCCGGCGACTGGAAAACCAAGATGCGTGAGATCGGGACGCGGGCGGCGTCGGGCGAACAATGGGAGCCGGTTGCGCCTGGCACTGAGCAGGCCTTTGACGGCGTCCTCATGCGCGGCCAGTTCCGGGAGGGCGAGCGACTCCACTCTCGCCCCGTTCACGTCGGGCTCGTCATCTGCCCGGGCAAGCTCATTCACGCCGAGGCGGGCGCGGGCGTCACGATCGGCGACTATCGCCGCCTGCCGCTCAAGTCCCGCCTGGTGTGCTTCTATCGCTGGAAAGGCGCCGCCGCATGATCTCAGGTCATCGCCTGCAGGAAGGCCAGGGAAGCCCGCGGGCGGGCGTTATGGTCGCCGCGCGCCCTTCGCCGTTCAAGATCGAGCGCCGCGGCCATACGGCCCGCCACGGCCAGACGATCGCGCAAATTCTCGCGGACCTCGTCGGCGAGGGCTCGATCGGCCCTGAGGTGTTTGAATTCGGCGTCGTCACCATCGGCGGCCATGAGATTCCGCGGGACGTCTGGCATCGCGTGCGGCCGCGTCCTGGCCGGTACATGGTCGAGGTCGCCTTGCGGCCGCGGGGCGGCGGCGCCCGCGGGGGCGGGGGGAAAAACATCTTCGGCACGATCGCCGCCATTGCGCTGCTCGTCGCAGCGACGGCGATCTCTGGCGGCCTGCTCGGCCCGGGCGGCGCGCTGTCGATATCCTCGACGCTGTTCGCCGCCGGCTCGACCTCGGCGGCGCTCGCCGCGGCTGGCGTCTCGATCGTCGGCGCCCTGGCGCTCAATGCGCTGGCGCCGACTGCGGCGGCAGAGACGGCGGCGGAGGATGAGGGCACGGCCGCGGCGCTCGGATCGGCCGACTTCTCGGGGAATGAGGTCGGGCAATTCGAGCCCATACCCTTCGTGATCGGCCGGCATCGGGTCGCGCCGCCGCATCTCGTCCCGCCCTGGACGGAAAGCGTCAATGACGACCAGTACATCAACGCAATCGTCGGGCTCAATGGCGCGCACGATTGGGAAGATATCCGCGTCAACGGGGCGCCGATCGACAGCATTCCCGGGATTGAATACGAAACCCGTAACGTCATCGATGACGACAGCGATTTGACGGTGATCACGTCGCAGGTTTTCGAAACGCAAATCAATGCCGAGCTGGTCGGGCACAAGGTCAAGGACTCGGATACGGACGAGCTACAAGATGGCGCGACGCCGTCCAACTCCTATCCGCAATGGGTGAGCGGGCGCGCGAAAAATTCGCCCGATCAAATCTGGCTCTCGTTTTTCTGGACGGGCCTCATCAACCAGGATGGCGGCGGCACGACGCCGGCGGGCATGCCGGTTCGGCTGAGAATCCGCCGAGTCGGCGATACCGCTTGGATCAACCTCCCGGAATTCCATGCCCAGCGCGAGCGCTTCGAGCCCTTCCGCGGCGTGATCAAGCTGATTTTCGAGGCGCGGCCGTCCTCCCTGGTGCGGCCAGACCAGAACCTTACCCGTCCGCCGTGGAAGGCGGTTCTCTATCTGGTCAACGCCGACAATGACGAGAATTACATCGTTGATAGCTATTTCACGGCGACGACGAGCAAATATGCGAACAATGTCGGCACTGAGGATGGCAACGCGGTCGTGTATCTCGACCCGACGATCTTCCCCAAGGGGACGTATGACGTCGAGGTCATGCGCGGATATGGCTATAAGTCATCCGACTTCGTCGCCACGACTTACCGCATATCGTCCAACGTGCCGTATTTCTTCACTCATACAGCCGGCTCATCGCCGGCCTCGATCCGCAAGGAACAATCGAAAGTTGCCTCAAAGGTCAACTTCGCCTCGATATCGAGCGTTTGGGATGACTACCCGCTCGGCGAAAAGGGCATGGCCCTCATTGCGGTTCGCGCGAAAAACGTCTCGATATCGTCGCTAACCGCGATCGCCTCGGGCTATGCCAATGTCTGGAACGGCGCCGATTGGGCGGGCTACCGCACGACGCGCAACCCGGCGGCATGGTGGCGGACGCTGGCGCTCGGCGGGCAATCGGTGCGCTCGCCGCTGGTTGAGGGGCAGCTCGACGACGAGCAGCTCGGCGACTGGTTTGATTTCTGCGGCGATGAGGTTCCGGCGCTCACGATCGACAATGACCGTCACACGACGACGTTGTTGCATTTCGACGGCGCCGACGCCTCGACGACGATCACGGATAGCGCTCTCTCGCCGAAAACTTTCACGGCCGCCGGCAACGCGCAGATTGACACGACGCGGTTTAAGTTCGGTCGCTCAAGCCTGTTGCTCGACGGCTCGGGCGATTGGGTGACGACGCCAGATAGCGCTGATTTTGAATTCGGTTCGGGCGACTTTACCGTCGAGGCCTGGTTCAACACGACGGAATCCGCGGGGACCAGCCGCGCGATTATCGGCAAGGCCACGGATGGCTTTGCCTCGGGCTGGCTGATCCGCTTGCAAAGCGGTGTGCTGGCGGTCTATTTGCGCGACTCTGCGACCGCAGGATCGCCGCGCCTGCTCGGGACGACACAGCTCACGGGCCTGGTGAATACCGGCTGGCACCATGTCGCCTTGGTTCGCAACGGCTCAAGCTGGTACCTGTTCCTCGACGGCGCGATCGAGGCGACGGCAACGGACAGTTTCACCATCGCGGACACGGCCGCAGTACTTGGAATCGGCACATGGGGGACGACCGGCGGTTCCGATGCCTGGATCGGCTGGATTGACGAGGTCCGCATCTCGAAAGGCATCGCCCGCTATGCGGCGGCCTTTGACGTGCAAACCGAGGCTTTCGCCGCGCCGGCCTTGAGCTATGCGCGCCGGGTTGGCGGATTGACCGGCGCCACAGACAGCAAGCTGTTTACCTTCTCGTGCTGGTTTTACATAGACAAGGATTTGGTTCCTGCGGTCAAGAGCGGGTCGGGGCCGCGCATCTTCACGGCTTCGGATTCGCTTGCCGGCGGCGATAATCAGCAAGTCATTTTTCTGCAAAATGACCGCATCAACTTCGTTTTTATGAACGCATCGTCAACGAACATATTGGCCTGCACGTCATCGGCTGGAATATCGGCGTTGCATAGTGGCTGGCACCATGTCATGGCGTCTTTTGACATGGCTAATACTGTCAACCGGCATTTGTATGTTGACGGCGTGTCCGATCTCGCGGTCGTGACGACATACACAAACGACACGATCGATTTCACGGAAGCCGATTGGGCAATCGGCGCCGTTCCGAGCGGCGACCTTCGTTATTCCGGTAGCCTGGCCGAGCTATACTTTGCGCCGGGCGTCTATATCGACCTCTCAGTCGAGGACAACCGGCGCAAGTTCCTCTCGGAATATGGCCGCCCGGCGCATTTGGGCGAGGCCGGCGAGCGGCCGAGCGGGACGATTCCGCTGGTCTATTTCCGCGGCGACAGCATTACCGCCAATCGCGGCACGGGCGGCAACTTCACCCTTACGGGAAGCGCCACGTTTGACGAGGTCGTCGAGTCCGGCCTCGCGATCCGGGAGGCGAACGCCTATATCAGCGGCCGCAACTCGCTCTCGGAAATCTTGCAGATTGTCGCCGCCTGCGGTCGGGCGGCCTCGCGGCTATCCGACAAGGTCGGCGTGATCGTCGAGCGCGACCGCAGCGACGAGAGCCCGATCGCGCTATTTAGCCAGCGCAACACGAAGGGGCTGACGATCCGCCGCGCCTTCCCGCGGCTTCCTGACGGCCTTCGCGTCACCTTCAACGATGAGGATAATGATTTCCAGCCTGCCGAGGTGTTCGTCTATCGGCGCGGGCTCGGCGAGGCGACCGAAATCGAGTCGGTGAAATATGTCGGCATCACCGATCGCGACGCGGCGATCAGCCGGGCCTATCTCGATATGCGCCAGATGCTGCTGAGGCCGGCGCTGTACACCTTCGATACCGATATCGAGAACCTCTATTGCACGAAGGGAAGCCTCGTCGCGCTGGCTCACGACACGCTAAGGCGGCACTATGACGGCGCCCGCGTCAATGTCGCGGCGCTGTCCGGCGGCAACCTGACGAGCCTTACGCTCGATAGCGCCTTGCGCTTCGATCTCTCCGGCGACGCTCAAGCCGTGATCCTGCCGAACGACCCTGATGACGCCATGGTTTCGCTGTTGCTGCACTTCGAGGGCGACGACGAGGCGACGACGATCACGGATAGCTCGTTCTCGCCCAAGACCTTCACTGCGGTCGGAAACGCGCAACTCGATACGGCACAAAGCAAGTTTGGCGCTTCGTCCGGCCTGTTCGATGGCAATGGCGACTATTTCCAAACGCCAGATAGCGCCGACTTTCATTTCGGTTCGGGCGACTTCACGGTCGACGGCTGGTTTCGCTGTGCTGGCGCGAATGGTTCGTCGGGCAATATCTGCGGACAGAGTGATGGGTCGAGCACGCCCTCGCTCATGTCGTTTTACATCGGCCGCAACGCGAACAACCAGCTTCAAGCGCTGGTCTCCAACGGCAGCGCAAACACCACGCTGACCGGCATCACGTCCTTTTCGGCCGAAGCCAATACGGGCTTTCACCACTTCGCGCTGGTGCGCGACGGGAACACATTGCGGCTGTTCGTTGACGGCGTTCAAGAGGCGTCGGCGGCCTTCTCCGGAAGCGTCCAGGCCTCGGCCGTGCCGTTCTGTGTCGGCTCGCGCGGCAATGCCGGCGGCACAATCTGGAATGGCTGGATTGACGAGTTGCGCGTTACGCTCGGCGATGCCCTTTGGACGGCTGCTTTCGACCCGCCGACCAAAGCGGCGCGCGATCCGAAGCCGGCAACCTATCTGCGGCGAAGCGCAACCTCAAAGCTGCTGTTGCATTTCGACGGTGCCGACGCCTCGACGACCTTCACGGATAGCTCGCCGACTCCGAAGACGTTCACGGCGAACGGCAATGCCCAGATTGACACGGCGCAAAGCAAATTCGGCGGCGCTTCTGGCCTGTTCGATGGTACAGGCGATTACATCTCGACGCCCCATAGTGTCGATTTCAATCTTTCCGACAAAGATTTCACCATAGACGGCTGGTTTCGCGTCAATGCGGCTGGCGGAACCTTCTTAGGCCTAGCCGGAAAGATGGATTCCGCCGCCGGGGCAAACGGCGGCCGATCCTGGTCCATAAGCCGAAATTCCGGCAACTTCATGTATTGCACTGTCTATATTGACGGCGCTGAGCTTGGAATAAATGCAACCACGCAGTTTACAAACGCGGTAAACACGGGCTGGCACCATGTCGCCATGGTGAGAACCGGCGACGTTCTAAAGTTATTTATCGATGGCGTACAAGAGGGCGGTGATTTGCCGCTATCTGGGGCGATAAACAATTCGGCTAGCATTCTTACTGTCGGCGGGCTTTCTGATGCGTTATTTGCGCCTGTCTGGAATGGATGGCTTGACGAGTTTCGGATCGAGATCGGGACGGCGCGCTGGACGTCCAACTTTACGCCGCCGGCGGCCGCCTTCACTGATGTCGGCGGCATGATCGGCGCCACAGACAGCAAGCTTTTCACCATCTCTTGCTGGCTCAAAAAGCCCGAGGAACAGGCGGCCAATCAAATCCTGTCGGGCGTGACGACCGTTGCCGGCGGCACGCGCCGCGTTGAAGTGACCTGGTTTGAAGACAAGTTCGTCATGAACATGCGCAACGCCGCAGGGACGACGATCCTCAATCTTCATTCGGAAGTCGTCGAGGCTGACGGGCAATGGCATCATTTCCTAGCCTCGATCGACCTCGCGGACACGGCGAAGCGTCATGTCTACATTGATGATATTGCCGCTATCGGCTCGGTTGTCACATACACAAACGACACGATCGATTTCACCGTCGCCGACTGGGCAATCGGGGCGACGCCATCGGGCGGCAACCGACTTGACGGCTCGATCGCCGAACTATGGTTCGCGCCTGGCGTCTATCTCGATCTCAGCGTCGAGGCGAACCGGCGCGAGTTCCTGTCGCCCAATGGGCGGCCGGTCAATCTCGGGGCGACCGGCAACGGGCCGACCGGCTCGGCGCCGTTGATCTATCTTACGGCGAACGATGGCGATTTTGACCTGAACCAGGGCACGGGCGGCGGCTTCGGCGTCATCGGCGCCGTTGAGGCGGATTCGCTGTTTTACACCGATGGCGGCTTTCCGGCTGGCGTCGTGATCCAGCTCAAAGACGGCTCCACGCTCACGGCCGAGGTCGACGAGGAAACCGAGAGTGCGACGGCGACTTTCGCGACGCCTCAGCCGCTGCCGGACTATCTCACCGATGAGGGCGCATGGTCGGGCTCGTCGGTCGCCTACCAGGCCGACGACGTCGTGAGCAATGACGGCGCCGCCTGGGAATGCATCGCCGATCACACGTCGGGAGTTGCGACCGAGCCCGGCACGGGCGCCGATTGGGCCGACTATTGGTCGCCGCTGCTCGCCGACTGCCTCGTCGCTGCCGGGCCGTTCTCATCGGTGGAAAAGCGGATGCTGGTGCTCGGGATCAAGCCATCGAATGACATGACGGCGTCAATCACGCTGGTCGACGAAGCGCCGCCAATCCGGATTGTTCACAACGGGGAAGCGTTCACGGTGCCGGACGGCGGCGACCTGCTCGCGCCATTGTAGGGGGAAGGCATGGAAGATCGCGAACAGCTCGACGGCAACATCGTCGAGGCCGATTACACGACCGCCGGACGGGTGAAATTCACCATTACGGATGGGGACGTGGCGGGCGTTGACGGGCAGGTCTACACGTCCAGGGGGCCGAATTTGCGCCCGGGGTTTGAAGACCCGCCGGCGGCGGCAACCTCGGTTGGCGACTTTCAGCGCTTCAACTCGTCGAACACTTGGAACAAGCCGAGCGGCTATTCTGCAACCTCGCGCGTTTTCATCCGCGGATGGGGCGGCGGCGGTGCCGGGGCGTCCGGTACCGGCGGCGAGGGCGGCGGCGGCGGCGCCGGTTACACTGAAAAATGGATGATGCTTTCCGATCTCGGGTCGAGCGAAACCGTCACCATTGGCGCCGGCGGAACGGCCGTTTTTGGGTCCAGCACGGGCGGCACGGGCGGCAACTCGACGTTTGGGTCGCATTTCACCGCTTACGGCGGCGCCGGCGGCGTCGTGAACACTGGCGGCGGCGGCGGTGGGGGGCCGCTCGGCGCGGCCAGCGGCACGACGCCAGGCTCGCCGCTGATCGCGAACAGCGCGACGCCGACCTTTCACGGCGGCACGGGGCAGGCCGGCATATGGCACGGCGGCGGCGGCGCGACGCTCGGCGCCAATAACGGGGCGAACTCGATATGGGGCGGCGGCGGTGGTGGTGGGCATAACGACTCCACCGCGGGCGCGGGCGGAACGTCGGTGAACGGTGGCAACGGCGGCGCGGCCGCGGTGAACGGCGCGACGGGCGTCACGGGAACGCAGCCGGGCGGCGGCGGCGGCGCCTGCGAGAATACGGGCGTGCATGGTTCTGGCGCCGGCGGCGCTGGCCGGATCGAGGTCTTTGTTTTCGCGGGGGCGTGACACATGGTCGACCTTGTCGACGGCACAATCGTTCGGATGAAATATGATCGGGCAGGGCTCGCCCGCCCGATCATCACGCCGAACGACGATCGAGGCCGGAAGGGGCAAGTGCTGCTTTCCGGCGGGCCGAGCCAGCAACCCTACTTCGGCGACTATCCGTTTCCGGCTTCTGGCGCCGGCGATTTCCAGCGCTTCAACACATCGGCGAGCTGGAATAAGCCGGACGGCTATTCGGCAACCTCGCGCGTCCTTATTCGTGGATGGGGCGGCGGCGGTTCGGGGGCCTGCGGTACCGGAACCGAGGGCGGCGGCGGCGGCGGCGGCTACAGTGAACGGTGGATGCTGCTTTCCGATCTTGGCTCGGCTGCGGCGGGCACGATTGGCGCCGGCGGCATTGGCGTTACGGGATCGGCGAGCGGCAACAATGGCGGCAACTCGACCTTTGGCGCTCATCTGACCGCCTACGGCGGCGGCGGCGGCGTCGTGAACACCAGCGGCGGCGCTGGCGGCGGCGTCACCAGCGCTGCCAGCTTGGGCACGCGCGGCGCCCCGCCTATCATGGCGGGCTCGACAACGACCTTTCACGGCGACCCGGCTCAACCTGGCATATGGCACGGCGGCGGCGGGGCGCCCGATAATTCCGTCGCGGGGGCGGCGTCCTACTTTGGCGGCGGTGGAGGCGGCGGCCACAACGGCAGCGTGACCAGCGCCGGCGGCGTCTCGGTGAACGGCGGCAATGGCGGCGCGGCGGGCGTGAATGGCACAACCGGAACGCCTGGCGCTCAACCTGGCGGCGGCGGCGGCGCTGCTGAAAATGACGGCGGCGCCTTCTCCGGACCTGGCGGCGACGGCCGAATCGAGGTCTTGGTGTTCGCGGACTAAGGGAGGCGAATTTGAACGACAAAATTGCACCGATCAGCGCGCCGCTTGGCGACCGCATGAAGATGACGGTTCACGAAGCGCCGCCGGATGAGTGCCGGCTCGCGGTGATCGTCGACGGCCTCGTCGTGAATTCGGTCGTCGGCTCGCCGAGCTTTGCGGCCGAGATCGAGAAGGCGACGCCAGGGAGCATCGTCATTCCGAGCGATGCCGGGCCGGGCTGGCGATATGTCGACGGTGAGTTTCACAAGCCGCCCGAGGCTGACGAATCGCGATAAGGTCGCCCCGGGCATTGGTCGCGCGTAGCCCGCCCAATCAACGCCCGGGGGCGCCAATGCTTACCGCCGATCTCATCCGCCGCGCCTGCCCGCACGCCAGCGCCGATTACGTCAACGCCTTCTCATCGCCCGCCGCCTGGGATGTCTTTCTCGCTCATGGATTGACGACGCCGCGCGTGCTCGCCGCGATGATGGCGAATATCGACCATGAGACGGGCGGGCTCACCATCGTTCGTGAGAATATGAAGCATTCCGAGGCGAGCGCGCGGAAGGCATACGGCGCCGCGACCTTCGCCCGCGTCCTCAATGCGATCAGGCTCGCCAAGGGCAAGAGCAGCGCCGAGCGTGAGCGGCTGATCTCGAATGCTGCCTACGGCCATCGTGGCGGCAATGAGGACGACGGCGAGAACGATGATGACGGCTATCGCTACCGCGGCGGCGGGCCGCTACAATCGACCTTCAAGCCTCAGTATCGCGCCCTGCAAAAGCTCACGGGGATTCCGTTTCTCGACCAGCCCGAGCTGATCGAGCGGCCCGAGCATTGGCCTATCATCGCCGCTCTCACCTTCGCCAAGCATCCGAGCGCCGGCAATCTGGCGACCTTCGCCGAGCAAGGCAACTTTCTGGCGTGCTGCAAGGGCATCAACACGGGCTCGCCGTTCTCGAAGATCACCGTCAACGGCCTTGAGGACCGCGAGGCCAAATATGTGAAATGGTGCGCGCTGCTCGATGTCGGCCGAGCCGACGCCGCGGCCGAGCCGCCGGCATGGGTTTATCGTTACGGGATGCCGGTTTCGAGTGCAGTCGCCGAGATTCAAAAGCGGCTCAACCTGTTGCGCTATGCCGAGGGCAAACTCGATACCGATGGCAATTTCGGCCCGCGGACGCGGTCGGCCGTGCAAGATTTTCAGACCATGAACGATTTGACCGTCGACGGCGTCGTCGGCGATGCAACGTGGAAGTTGCTTTTCTCGGCGGACGCCAAGCCATGGCCGGCGCCGTCGACGGTCGCTCTCGGCGTTGCGGGGATGCGCGCCGCGGGCGATCCGGAGATCGCTGCGGCCGATACGGACCGCGCAACGGGCGTCTTGCTGGCGACCGCGGCCGCCGGCAAGGGGCTGGCCGATTCCGGCTTGCTCGATTGGGCTGGCGAGCTGGCGAAGGACTTGCAGGGCTGGCAATCGACGCTCACCACGATCATTGCGGCGATGAAGTTCGGCGCCGGGAATTTCATGTCGATCGCGATCACGGTCGCGGCGCTGTACTTCCTCAATCGGTACCGGCTGAGGATCGCCGACGCGCTCGGGCGCTGGCTCAAGCCGATCGAGGTCGAGGGCGCGAAATGAGCAAGATCGCGGCTTTCCTCGGCCTGGCCTTCGCAAGCCTGGCGCTCACCTTTTGGGGCGTCGAGACGCTGATCGGCCGCGGCCGCGAGATCGAGCGGGCTAGCCAGGCCGAGGCGCTCATCGAGGCCGAGCGCCTGGCTAGCGAGAACTATCGCCGATCGGTGCAAGCGCTGGACGCCATGCGCCGAGAGGCCGAGCGGAAGGCGGCTGATCATGAGGCCGAGCTTAAGGGGCTGAGAGATGCGCGGGCGCAAGATGGCAATGGCGGCGATGTTGTTTTCGACGAGCGTTGGAATGATTGGCTGCGGGGGCGCGCGGCCGCCCGTCCCGCCGGCGATCGACCTGTCGAGCGTTAAGGTTCCCGCGGTCGATCCGAGCGTCGTCTCGCGCCTGAAAGCCGACCCTTGGGCGCCGCAAGCGCCCGTCACGCGCGACCAGGCGGCCGACTATATCGACCGCTTGCGCGTGGACGGCCGCAGGAAGCGCGCCGCAGGCCTGGAAGCGGTCGAGGCCTTGCGCCAGTGCCGGGCGCCGCTCTCGGCCGCCAGGGACAACGCCAGGGCTCGCCGCGAGGCGGTCGAGGCCTTGACGGGCTCGGCGCTCACGCAATAGCCTCGATTCGATGCCGCTCAACCTCAACAATGAAAACGTCGCGATGCTCACCCGGCTCGCGCTCGATAGCTACGTCGGCGACACACACGCCGAGGCGCTCGCCATCGCAACGCGAAGCATCGTCGGCGCGTGCAATGTGCCGCATCTTGAAAACAACGCGACCGAACTCGGCGTACTCGCTCGCCTGGCCGACCGGCATTACAGCCACCAAACGGAAACGCTCGGCGCCTCTCACGACGGGGCGATGAGCACGATTGCGGTGATTGTGGCCATGGCGTGCAATGCCGGAAAAATCACAGACATGTTGCAAGTGCCCCGGCAAAGAAGGTAAGTTTCCCCTTTCTTCACGAAAGGGAATCTCATGGCGGGTAACGTCAACAAGGTGCTTTTGATCGGCCGCGTCGGCCAAGACCCTGAGGGGCGCGTCGGCAATGGCCCGGCTCGGCTTTCGCTGGCAACCGCGAAGCGCTGGCGGGACAAAAATGGAGAGCAGCGGGAAAGAACAACCTGGCATCAGATTGTCACGTTTCGCGAGCCGCTGATCGATCTCATTGAAAATCACGTCAAAAAAGGCGCCCTGATCTATGTCGAGGGCGAGTTGACGTCGAGGTCATACGAGAAGAACGGCGCCAAGCATTGGGTGACAGAAATCCTCGTCGACTTCGGTGGAACAATCCAATTCGTCGAGGGGCGGACGGGCGGCGGCCGCCCGAATGATGCCGAATCCTACGGCGCCCGAGCTGGCGGCCGATCCGACTCGAACGGCCAATATGATATGAGCCACGACGAGGAATCAGCGCACGCGGGGCGCGATGGATCGCGCGGCAACTATCAAAGCCCGCTCTCGCCGCCGCCTGGCTACGATCCCAACCGGCGGCCGCGGACAACTATGGACGATCCGCCGCGCGATTTTGTTCGCGAGCTGGACGACGAGATTCCGTTCTGATGATGGAAGGCGGCCGAGCTGCGGAGGTGATAGGGAACGCAATACGCGGCCTCTCGCAGCTCGGCCAGGGCTTCGGCACTTGAAAGCGGGGCGCTTGAAAGCGTGCCGTGATCGGTAACGCGGGAACATCAAAGGCGGTCCATCCCACGCCGACCTGAGAGCACAATCGCCGGGCACTGTGGCGATAAGGTGACAGCCGAAATCGTGGCGCCGGGCTATAAAAATTTGCCCGGTTATCCTCTCCTCTTCCGATCGGGCAAAAGCGGGGCGCCGAAGCTCATACGGCTCGGCAAAAGCATGCGGCACATAAGGAAAAGGCCGGCGGCGAACATGGGCGCCCCGGCCTTTTCCGATTCCTGCGGCCTTGTGGATAACCTCAGAAGCGAACGGCCACGCCGACCAGCGCCAAGCCCGACGTGCTCTCGACCTCGTCGCCGAAAATCTCGCCCTCGGTCACGTCGAAACGATAGACGCCCTGAATCTCGATATTGCCGTCGAGCCGGACGGCGATCTTCGGCCCGGCGAACCAGCCCTCGGTGGGAACCTCGATCGAGCCCGCCTCAAGCCACGCTTTCTTGTACCCGACCTCGCCGCCGATGAGGACATTGCCGAGCGAGAAATAGGCGTCGGCGCCGAGCAAGGCCTTATATGTGGCGCTGATCTCGTCCTCGATATCCATGGCCGAGGCGTTGCCTTCAACGAAGGCGCCGACGACGATCCGTCCGCCGAGTTCGTGGCGATAGCCGAGGCGCACATAAGCCAGCGGCGCCTGGTCGCTCACCTTGAAGCCGCTCTCACCGTCCTCAAGCGTCTGGATTTCCCAGCCGCCGCCGGCGCCGACATAGAAACCCGTCCAGGTGCTGGGCGCGGTCGTGACGATGTCTGGCGTCCAGGCGTTGCGCTGCGGCACGGCATCGGCGGCGAGCGCCAGGCCGGGAGTTAAAAGGAAAGTCGCGAGGGCGACTAGCCCGGCGAGCTTGCGTTTGATCGATTGCATTTCGCGTCCCTTTGCGAATCATCACCCTACGGCGCCAGTCTATCCGCCGGGTGAGGGAGGCGAAAGCGATCACTTGAGCTTGAGGATAAGCGCGAAAACGGGCCAAAGCAGCATTATGACCGGGTAGCCGTGCCCGATATGCTTGAAGTGCATTTGGCGGTTATGGCGGTCGACCTCGTCGGCGAAAAGGACGCCGATCGCGAGATAAATCGCGGCCGAGGCGAAAACGATCGTTGCTGCTGGAATATCCATGGCGTAAAACCGCAAGCGCGCCCGAGGTTCGTGAGATTTTACCCTCGGGCGTGATTTAGCGTAACTTACGGGCGGTACCGACCAGTGAGACGGGCGGGGGCCGCCCTTTCTTTATGAAAGCTTTATGGCCTCGCCGTAAAGGGCGACGAGCAGCGAGGCGGTTGAACCTGTCCTGACTTGCCTATGCCGTCCCCAAACAACTTGACCGACCGGAACAGCCGAAAACGTCGCTTCATTGCCGGCGACGTCTCTCACGACAAGAGAGCCGGTGCCGCCGACGTAAATCCCTATGCAGTGTTGGAAATGGGGGATTTCTGCGACGTCGCTTTCGGTGATGTCGAGATAAGCTTTCACGTCGGGAAGTTTCAGCATGGGGCGAGTTCCTTGCGCTTCCGGCGCGGCGGGCATTTCCAGCCGATCCAGATTGAATTGACGATAAGCAGTTGCTTGAGGGTGCCCTCGGCGTGGACCTGCACGCCATCTGTGAACGGCGCCCATTCCTGCGGATCGGTCCTGAGTAGCTCGTTTTCGATCTCGGCGCCGAGCTGCGAGGGGATGAGCAGGCGAAAGCCTTCGTGATGGTAGCCGAGCCGCGTCATGGTCCTCTGTAGGACCGTGCAGCCGGACAAGATGCCGTTGAGTTTCGGCGCGCTCGGGCAGAATGTTTCCATCGGGTGACGACCTCGCATAAAACGCAGAACGAAGCCGTCACCCTATCGCGATTCTAAGCTGGCCTCTCGCCCTTTCCGTATTGGGCGAGACGTGCCTCAATACGCCTTGCCGCCGGCGACGCGAGCCTCGTCGGTATGGTCTTTTCGCTCGCGGTTGTTCCGGTTGACCTCGATGAGGGCGCCGGCGATGTCGAGGCCGAGCTCGGCGCATGTGTCGAGTATGCGCGTGATGCAATCGGCGAACTCGACCTCCATCCCTGGCCGATGGGGCAACTTGTCGTCGGCCAGGTTCTTCCGGTGCGCTTCGAGCGCCTCGGAAAGCTCGGAATGCATCAGGGCGACGCATTCGCCGAAATTGCGCTCGACCGCCTCGCCGGTCGCCGGGTTGCGATACCAGCGCGGGAAATTGGTATCGCGGACGAGTCTCATCATGGCGTTGATGCCTGAGATCGCCTTGCGTTCCTCGTCCGTAAGGTCGTCAACCCGCCGAGCGAGATTGAACCATCCGTCGCTGGTGCATCGGTCAATCCGGCGGCGATCCGCGTCAATATCAAGGTTTGCGCTCGGGCGCGCTGTCGTCGGTCTGCTCATAGATAATTCCCTTTCCATTCAGGCTTGAGAGGCCGGCGAGGGTGATCCCGACGCCGGCGAGAAAGCCGACCAGGGCGAGCAGGAAGCCCGCCAGGATCGGCAACAGGGCGGCGGCCGAGATGCCCGCCAACCAGATTCCGCCGCCGATCACGGCGACGTTGACCGCAGGACGGCCGATCTTGCTTTCGATGAGCCCGCACAGCTCGCCAGCCTTCCGGGCGCCAGCGAGCGCCAGGCGGCGCGCTGGCGTCACTTCGAGGCGACGAGCGTCGGTTTTTGAATAGGCCATGGGAGTTCCCTTATGACGTCGGCGACAATGCAATCGGCTTGATAGCGCCTGAGGGCGGCGAGGGCGCGCAAGGCAACCTCGCCTCGATCGTCCAGCAAGGGGACGGTGGGGCGAAGCAAGAGGAAGCCGATTGCGGCCGCTTCCTCGTCGGCTTCACCCTCAAAGCCGCTGGCGTAGAACCTAAGCGCCTCGATCGCCAGAATAAGCGCCTGCTCGGTCGTCTCGATCTTGAACTCGTTCGCCATTACTCGACTCCAACGCGGCACGGATGAGGAACTCGGGAGGTGCTGGCGGGGCGTCGCGCCAGCACAAAAAATCTTCAATTCGGTGGGCGTGTCCCTCGCTGCATAGCCAGCCGAATGAATAGTTCGCCAGCCTCTCGGCGATCACCCATTTACTGCCGCGCCTCGGCCAGGCCAGAAACGGAAGGTTGGCAGGCGCCGAATGCATCGCCTTGAATTCCCCGAATCCAGATTCGAGCAGCTCGGCCGCGTTGGCGATCTTGCGGCCGTGAATGGCCTTCAGCCATTCGGCGGGGATGCCGCCGCGAAAGGGGCCGATATGCACGACGGTTTCGGGCGTCGTGCTCTTAATCATGTCGGGCCAGGTCACATAATGAACGTCGGCAAGCGCGCGGCCGTCCTCTTCGGTCCTCTGCCAGCCAAGGCGCGGCCGCTGGGCAAATCTCCATCCGGCCTTGTCGGCATAGGCGTAAGCTGCATTTTCCGACTCGGCGATGATCAATTCGAGCGGAATTTGCGTCATTTCACGCCCGCCGCTTGTGCATCGCGAAGCCTAGCGGCCTCGATCTTCTGAGCCTTGGCGAACTCGCGGTTGTGGGTGCTGACCATCTCGGCGAGGCATAGCGAGATTATGAGGATGGTCGCGACGGCCGAGGCCGTCATCGCGAACAGGGTGAGCCAGCCACCGGCGCGGCTGTGGTGCCGGTGTTCGGTGCCCTGCCCGGGCGCCTCGGTGTTGAGGCCGCCGCGAATCGCGCGAAGCCTCGACGGGTGCACATTCGCAAAGTCATTCATCGTCCGATTTCCCTTTCATCAATGTAGGCGATCAGCGGCTCTAAGAGCCGGTCGATATCCGCGGCGCATCCGGCACATACTTCGCCGAGAAACTTGAAGCGCTCGCGGGCCTTGCCCGTGCCGCCTATGTACCGCCCGACGCTGATCGAGATCAGCTCGCGGGGGCGATAGTCGGTTGCCCCCTTGCTGGTCTGCAAATTCAGCGCCGTAGCGCATAGGCGGCATGTGGCAAGCCGGAAGGCCAGCGTCACGCGCTGGCGGCTTTGTCGATCTTGGCGAGGGTCGCCGCCGGCGAGCGGTCCGCGGCCGCCTGGGCTTGTGCCTGTGCGGCCGAGCCTGGCGCGAAAACGATCGCCGAGAGTATGCCGACGTGTAACGGCGGGTCGCGCGTCATGTCGAATTTGGTCGCCGCGCTGATGAGCGACTCCGAAAGCAGCCGCTCACCGACATGGGCCGCCAGTGTGCGGGCATGATGCCCGAGAACCTGTTCCAACTTCATGCCTGAGCTGAGCAACTCGGCTTCGCTCACCTCGACTTGCAATTGAATTGCGTGCAGGTCGGCCTTTGTGACGACCGCCAGACCATCCCTAACCATCGCGGCGATGAGCGTTTTCACAAAAATGGCCGCCTTGGTCCTGGCGGCGTCCTTCTCGGCCTCTTTCGAGGCGCCCTTGAGCAACAGGCCGCTTATCATTTCCGTGGCGAGCGCCTCGAAAGCGTCGCCCTCGTCCCTTCTCGGTAGGCTGTTCATCATGGTTCCCTTTCCGTTAGTAAGTCTTCTTCCGCCGATGGGTTGAATCCGAGTTCTTCGATGGCATATCGCAGCAAGGCGCCCTCATAGGCGGCGCCCATGATTGGATCATAGGCGCGCAAGGCGTGGCGCTGGTCCTCGATGAGCGTCTTGATTGCGATCTCGGCGGCGCCTCGGCCAGCCGACTGCCATAGCTTGCGCCAAGGCGGTGCGAGCTTGCTGTATAGGACCGGCTGATATTCCGGAATCCGGCGAGCCTTCGCGCGCTCGAAAAGCGCGAACATCTGCTCGGCGATATGGTCAGCCAGCTCGTCAAGAAAATGCGCCCCGTGCATCGCCTTGCCCCTATGCGTCGATGACAGGCGCCGGATTCGAGATGATTCCCGCGCCAACCACAATCCCGATGAGGTGAGGCGTATTCCTGGCGCCGAGACGATCGCGCACGCGGCGCAAGTGGGTGTCGACGGTCGTGCCCTCGATCCCTAGTCGGGCCGCCACTTCCGCTTGCTTGAAGCCTTGGGAGATGAGGGCGATAACCCTTTTTTCCGCCTCTGATATTCGAAGCTGTTCCCGCTTTCGAGCGACCTTTTCGGCCAGCGGCGCCGCTGTTTCGCTTTGCATGAGGCTTCCCTTTCCTGTGGTTCTGGCGTGCCGATCTTGGCGCGCATGCGCTCATGGTGTTCGTCTTGAGCCGCGGCGAGCCGCTGGCCCTTGCGAATCTGAGGAACGTCGATTTTCGCCGTCTTCTCGCCGTGCGGCTCTGGGAAGCGCGGCGTGAGGTTGAGCGGGTGATTGTCGCCGCCGTCATGGACGCGCCGCGCGTGATCCCATTCGAACAGCGAGCAGATTTGCTCGGCGCTCATCTGGCGAAGATGCTCGATCGGGATCGGGTCGCCGCGAAGCCAGGTCAATTCGGCGAGCGCCGAGGCGAGCTTTTCCGTTAGGTTCGGATCGCGCCGCTTGCTGGCCTCTGGCCGCTCGACGGGGGCGAAAAGCGCTGTCATGAGCTGTTCCCCCCGGTGATGAGTAGGGCGAGGGCGAGGCGCCCGGTTTCCGTTTGCGCGGCCGCGAATATGACCGCGCAAACGATGGCGCCTGAGATGATGGCGCCGCGGCTCATGCGGCCGCGGCCGTGAGTTCGTTCTCGCGCTTGGCCATGGCCGCCTTAACGAGGCCTTGGTCGATCGCTTGCAGGCGCCCGAAATCGAGCCGCTTGAAAAGCGTGTCGATTTCGACGGATGAGCCGCAGGCGGTGAGAGAGTCGAGGAAGGCCGCCCGCGTGCTTTCGCTCTCGTCCTTGCTCATCATCAGCGGATATTGCGGGCGGCGGGGCTTGCGCGGAGTCATCCGTGACGGCTCATCATCGATTTCGGCGGCGGAAGGGGGCGCGGCCTGTGGCGCTGGTTTCTCGCCCTCGGCCGTCGCCGCGCCAGGCGCCGACGTGATCTTGAACAGGTTTTTCAGATAGGTGCGCTCCGCGTTGGTGCGCGCCGCAAGCATCGCCTGAGAGCCGCCGGCAAGGTCGACGACGACATGAATAACCGCCTTGGGGTTTTCGTATCTGTCGGTTGCCTCTGACTTCACGTCGATCTCGGCGCCGTGCTCGGCTGCGGCCTCGTCGGGCTCAAGCTTGGCGCCGGGCGCGACGAGCGTCCAGCATGGGATAAACTTAAGGTGGAAGCCGACCCTGCCGCCGCCAATCTCGAAAATCGAATTGATGTCGACGCCGCCGTCGAGCATTTCGCAGACTAGTCCGGCTTTTGCCATCTCCCTTTGTAGGGCGGCGTAAATGTCATCGACGCCCGCGTAAGCGCTTTTGCTGCCGTCCTCGTTCTGAGTTTCGGCGGTCCTCTTGGCTGGCTCGATTGCCGCCATGATCTTAGAAAAGACCTTCGCGATTTCCGGGGGAAGGTAATGGGTTGTCACAGTTTTTCCCTTTCAGTTGCGGCGATATTTTACGCCGATTATTTCAACTTAGCTTCGGCTAAAACTACGTCAAGATGCGCCAGGAGCGGGTTTGCAACGGCCGTTGCGACTTCGAGCCAACTGATTGTCCGGATGCACCCGAGTCGGGCCGATTTTTCCGGGGAGTGAGGATCGGCCAGCCACTTGGCGCTAATCCGCAGGCCGAGGTTTGTCGCTAGCAGTTGCGTATGAAAGTCGATCGCCCTTGCGGCCGCTGTCTTCTCGGCCGCGGCGATCGCGTCCTCAAGCTGACCGATGTTGTTTTGCAGGTCTGAAATTTGGCTCATGTGATGTCCCTCAGTTCGGTTCGGTGATTTGAGATTACGCCGCAGCAACGCCAGCCGCCGCCCGGGCGACGGCATCTTTGCGGGCGGCTTCGAGCGCGGCCTCGTCGATCTCCATTCGTAGTGAGCCGCCCTTATCGCGGCGGAACAGGATGCCTCCGCCGAAAGCAACGCCAACGTCTTTCGTGATCAGCTTTTTCATTGCGTCCTTGCTTTTGTCGTGTCGCCTCACTTTCGCCGTCTCGTCGTCGGTGGGAGCATTCTTGAGAACCTCGACGGCGAAGGCGTTCCACAAATTTGCGTGCTGCGGATGCGCGCTCATGTCGACCGTTTTCGCGACAACGTCAACGCGCTCAAGCGGCGCCTTCAGCGATGGCAGTTTGAGAAGCGGCGTTCCGCTGCGGACGGCGTCGGCAAAGGCGGTTATGCGCGTCCGGACTTCGGCCCAATAGAAGCGGTCAAACGGCGCGACGACGGCATAGAGCTTAAGGTCGGAAGTGAGCGTGGCGAGGACGGCGTATTTTGCGCCCGTCAATGCCATGCCCTGGTGAAGCTGCGGCAGAAACTTTTCAACCTGCTGATAGGGATCGAAGCGGTTGCCGTTGCGGAACTTCATTTCAAACACGGCTTGAACCGGGGCCGCCGGCTGCGGGCATGTCCATGTAAAATCGAAGTCGCTCGGCTTGTTTTCGTAGCGCGACGGAAGCAACTCGGTGAGGAAGCCGTCGAGCGTGACGTGAAGGCCGGGAAGGTCCGGACTCGTGACGTGCTCGCCGCGCCTGGAAATCTCAAGGCCGGTTCGGCGCTCAAACCAATGGGCGGTAAAGCCCTCAACGTAATGGCCGAATTGCGGGTAAATTTCGTCGGCGAGGTCGTCAAGCTCGATCGGCTCGCCGGTGAGCTGGGCGCGGTGCAATGCGTAGAGTTCTTGAAGCTCATCGTCTTCGCCGTTGACGATGAGGCGCGTCGTCGAGGCGCCGATCGAGCCCTTTCTCAATTCGAGGTCATCGGCGGTAAGTCCAAAGCTAGCGGTCGGCTTCATGGTTTTCCCTTTCAGTTGGTAGGCTTACAGTCTGATGAACCGGACCTCGCCGGGGGCGAGGGTGATGATGATGTCGCCCCGCGCCGCGCCGAAGGGGCCGAATGAAATCTCGCCGCCGCCGAGGATAGCGAGCGGCACGCGAAGCACGTCGCCGCGCTCCAATTTGTCGACGAGCAACGTCATCTCATATTTGAGGTCATCGCCGGTGAGGTCGCGGCGGTAGCCGCAGCGCTTGCCGTTGCGAGTGACGTCGAGGGGCTCGGTTGACCAGGGCGAGCGGCTCATCGGCGCAAGTCCTTTCCTGAGTTCTCGGCGGTCGCGAACGGGTCGTTATCCTTGGCGTGCTCGTCGCACAGTTCGCCGCTGGCGATCGGGATCAGGCATACTCCGCAGCGGGATTTATTAACATAGACCGCCAGCTCGCGGCGTTCCTCGTTCGCGGCCTCGCCGGCTTCGGCCTCGCCTGGATCGATGGCGCGTATCTGCGCTTGCCCGCGGGCGTGCCGCGCCTCTCGCCGCTCGGCCAGCTCGGCCGCAGTCGGCAGCGCCGAAGCCAGAAAGCCGCCCTTGCCGTCGCCGGCGGCGATATAGCCCGCCCGGATGAGTTCGGCTTTCAGATTGACCATGAAGCGGGAAAAATCGGCGTTCGGGCCGTTGTGGTGCGGCATGATCTCGGCGAGCGCGAAAATCGCGTCCCGGGCTCGGGCCATCGCCCGGGCGACCCTTTGGTCGCTGCGGATGATTGGGCGCTGTAGCGGCTTGCGTGGCATGCTGAATCCTTACTGGTCGGCGTCGCCGTCGATTACATTGGCCATGTATTGGCCGCCCTTAGTGGTTACTTGCCAATGGCCTGATGGCCAGGCGCAAAATTTGATGAGGCCGGCGGCCTTCGCTTCACCGAGAGCCCGATCGGAACATTCCGGAACGCCGGAATTCTTTTGGACAGCCTCGATTGCCCGCCTGTGATTCATGGGCTTCCTCTTTCATGAGATCGTCGGCCCGGGTCCGGCGGCGCTGATCCATGAGAGCGCGCTGGGGTGCCGGCATTCTCCCGGGCCGACTGGCGCCGCCCTGCGGATGGGATAGCAGGGCGACCGCCTTGAATCGAAACCTAGGGAAAGTTTCCCGCCGGCGCAAGTCGAATTTACGAAAAATCAGGAACCGGCGGCGCGGCTGTGGAAACTGCGGCAACGGCAAACTTGCCGCGCAGAAAACTTTCCCTTATTGATCGAGAGGATTCGAAGCCGTGAAACAACGCAGGAAGGCAGGGGAAAAAGTGACAGAGACCGAGGCGAAAGCGCCGACCGATGATGCCGGCGCCGAGGGGCTTCTCAGGGAGATCGAGGCATTCATCGAGAAATGGGGTATCACCCAAACGTCGTTCGGCATCCTTGCCATAAACGATAGCAAGCTCGTCCCGCGCCTTAGGAACGGAACCGACGTGCTGACCAATACCGGCATGCGCTGCCGCGCCTTCATGCGCGGCTATGAGGCGGGTGCCTCGCGCGGGGCGAAGTGATGCGCGAGCTGGTCGTCGATAGCTTTGCCGGCGGCGGGGGCGCCTCGACCGGCATCGAAATGGCGCTCGGCCGCTCGCCCGATTATGCGATCAATCACGACGCGGAAGCGCTCGCGCTTCACGCCGCCAACCATCCCGAAACTGAGCATCTGCATAACAACATCTGGCGAGTGCAGCCCGCCGACGTCGCGCGCAATCGCCCGGTCGGGCTGCTGTGGATGTCTCCGGACTGTAAGCATTTTTCGAAGGCGAAAGGCGGCCGCCCGGTCAAGCGCAACATTCGCGACCTGGCTTGGATCGGCATTCTATGGGCGAGAGTCGCTCGCCCGCGGGTGATCATCCTTGAAAATGTCGAGGAATGGCAAGACTGGGGGCCGCTTATCGACGCGGGCGACGGCCGTTGGATGCCGTGCCCTAACCGGCGCGGGGAAACCTTTCGGCGATGGGTGCGCGAGCTGCGGCGCCAGGGATACACCAAGATCGAATGGCGGGAGATTAGGGCTTGTGACTACGGGGCGCCGACGATCCGCAAGCGGTTGTTCCTGGTCGCGCGCTGCGACGGGCGGCCGATCGTCTGGCCGAAACCGACGCATGGGGCGCCGGGCAGCGCCGCGGTGATCGCCGGGAGGCTAAAACCGTGGCGGACGGCGGCCGACATTATCGATTGGTCGATCCCGTGTCACTCGATCTTTCTCACTCGCGAGCAGGGGCGGGCCGTTGGCGTCAAGCGGCCGCTCGTCGAGGCGACCCTCGATCGCATCGCCAAGGGTGTGAAGCGCTACGTTCTCGACGTCACCGAGCCATTTCTCGTCCCGGTGACGCATCAGGGCGACCTCAGGACATATCCGATTGGCGAGCCGTTGCGGACGATCACGACCGCGAACCGCGGCGAGCAAGCTCTCGTTACGGCGTTCCTGGCGCAACACAATCTCGGCGTCGTCGGCCATGACGCCCGCAAGCCGCTCTCGACGATCACGCAACGCGGTACGCAACAGATGGTGGTTTCGGCCGGCTTGCTGAATATGCGCGGCAGTGATCGCCGCGGCGCCAGCGTCGAGGCGCCATTGCGGACGGTCACGGGCGGCGGCATGCACGCTGCCGAGGTGCGCGCCTTCCTCGTCAAATATTACGGCGAGGGCGGCCAGTTCCAAGGCCTCGACGAGCCGGCGCATACGCTCACGACAAAGCCGCGGCTCGGCCTGGTGACAGTGCGCGGCGAGCCCTATGAAATCGTTGATATCGGAATGCGGATGCTCACGCCGCGCGAGCTGTTCCGGGCGCAAGGATTTCCAGATTCCTACCGAATCGAGATTGACTATGACGGGGCGCCTCTCACCAAGAGCGCGCAAATTCGCATGTGTGGCAACTCGGTTTCACCCATGGTGGCCGAGGCGCTTGTCGCTGCGAACTACTGCCCGACCGAGGCGCGGCGCGTCTATCCGGTCGCGATCCAGCCGCCGCAAGGCGACCTGTTCGCCGCATGAAAGGGAACGAGAATGCCTGCCTTCCATCGTAAGTGTCCCGGGCTCGCCCCGCACAATCGCAACGCCTTTGCTTTCCGCTGCCGGCTACTGACGGGCCAGGGCGGCGACTTTATGGCTTGGTATCTGCTCTTTGCGGATGCCGGCGCCTCGCCCGCCGAGGTCGCCGGCACGCTCGTCTTGCTCGCGAACGTCGGCGAAATGGGAGCATTCGCGAGCGAGGATGACCTCGACGCCTACATCTGCGGCGACCTTTCCGGAGTAGATGCATACGTGTTGCTGCAGGTCGGCAACGATAAGCGGCCGTTGCCGACATGGGCGGCCGAGGTCTGGGATGCTTTCAAGGCCGATCCCCGCTTTATTGATCGCCTCAGTATGGCTGAGCTGGCGGGGGCGTGATATGGCGCAACGATTCAGCGGCCGCGTGCGCCGCAGTGCGGAATTTTATCCAACGCCGCCGTGGGTGACGCTCACGCTTCTTGACTGGCTTCCCGACGCTGCCATCCCGCGCACCATCTGGGAGCCGGCCTGCGGCGACGGCGATATGGTTGTGGCTATGCGCAAGGCCGGGCGGATCGTCGTCGCCAGCGACCTGCGGGCGCCTGGGTCAGCACTGCCTCATGCCGGAACGGCGGCCAAGTTCATGGACGCCTCGCCGCTCGACTTCCTGACCTGCGGCAAAACTTTTTCCGGGCCCTTCGGCCGTGCGATCGACGATATCGTGACGAATCCGCCCTATGGCATCCAAGGCCGGGCGGCTGAGGAATTTATCAAGGTTGCGCTGTCAATTACCGAGCAGCGGCGCGGCCGCGTTGCGATGCTGCTCAAGGCGGATTTTGACAGCGGTAAGAGCCGGACGCCGTTGTTTCGCGATTGCCCAGCCTGGTCGCGCAAGGTCGTGCTTCTGACGCGCATCCTCTGGTTTGAGGCGGCGCCGAATGCCAAGGGGCAGCGCTTTGGCCCGAGCGAAAATCACGCCTGGTACATCTGGGATTGGGAGCACAGCGGCCCGGCGACGGTCGTCTATGACGACGGCTTGCGCTACGGCGCGAAGGAATGGAAGGGGGTTGCAGCATGAGCATCGAGGCTGACCGGGAGATCGAGAGTAAGGCGCGCGAAGCCGCCGGTTATTCGGATGGCATCGAGCCCGCGCCAATGATCGCTTACGGGCTCATCCGGATCGCGCAAGCGATCGAGGCTCACGCCTCGGCGCTGTGGCGGCTTGCCGATATCATCGGCAACGCTGGCGCCGCAGGGGCGCCAGGCTCATCCGGACCGGGCGGCCCTGCGCACCATTCGCACTATCACTTTGACCGCTCGCCGGGAACAGGGGCCGCGCCTGGCGGCCCTCAGGGGGCTGGGCAATGATCAGCAAGGCCTTGCAGGATATTGCGGCCGAGCGCGAGCGCCAGGTCGCCCGGGAAAACTGGTCGCCGGAACATGACGACCAGCACACGGGCGGCGAGCTGGCGCTCGCGGCCGCGTGCTATGCAATCGCCTCGGTTCGGGGGATGAACGCCAACCGATACGGCAATCGAGCCGACTGGATTCGCGGATTCATCAATAACGTTTGGCCCTGGTCGGCGAGTTGGTGGCGGCCGTCCGGCGATCTCAATCGGCGGCGCGATCTCGAAAAGGCCGGCGCTCTCATAGCTGCCGAGATCGAAAGACTCGACCGCGCTTCGGCAAGAATAAAGACGATTGGGGGCTGAAAAAATAACCGATTCCAGCGGCGGAACGGGGCGCGGAATGAGGGTGATGAGGCAAGTCTATGTAATAACGAGCCAACGAAACCTTGAGGACATTAAGGTGATGCGCTGGCGTTGCTGTGGTATAATGTGAGAAAGAGAGGTTACAACCGCTATTCACTTAGCGGTTACGCCTGATTATCAAGCTTTTTGTTGCTACGCCCGCGAATCACCCATGATCGCGGGCTCGGTGTAAGAGGGCATAGCATGCGGAACGTGAACGCCTTCGGCCTGGTCATCGTCGGGATTTGCATCGCGTGTTCGGTGGCGATCAACTTTCATTTCGGCCTGTCGCTCGGGGAAAACGTCTATCAATCAGCGGTTTATTCCATGATCGGTGTTGCGGCCGTCATCTGGGAAGCGACCGCGCTTCATCGCATCGACCATCTCAAGCGCGAGGGGCGGACGGGCGTCGCCGCGGCGCTGTTCTTAGGCCTCATCACTGCCGCTCTTGTCTCGGTTTCGTATGAATTCGGGTATCTGGCCGAGCTGTTTGAGGGCAAGGCATCGGTTGCCGATGCACGCTCGGGCGACCGCTCGGCGCTCGAAGCCGAGCGGAAGCGGCTTGAGGCGCAAATCGAAAAGGCCGGTATCGTTCGCCCCGTCGCGGCGATCGAGGGCGACCTCGCGGCGAAAAAGGCCGTCCTGGCGCGTGTTGACGCGATCAAGGCGCGAGCGGCCGAGAAGGACGCCGAGGCCGCCAAGGCCTCAGGAATGGCGAAGGACGAGGAAGCGCGCAAGGGGTGCGGCGATATCTGTCGCGGCCATCTCGCCCGCTCGGCGGCCATCCTGGCCGATAAGGGGCCTATCCTGGCCGAGGCTGAGGCCATCCTCAGGGACTATGAGGCGCCGCCGACCTTGGCGGCGCTGGCGGCCGAGCTGGGAACGGCAACCGCCTTGCGGGACGCCGACAAACGAATCCGCGAGATTGCGGGCGAGCTGCGACCGCTCGCCGACGCCAAGGCCGGCGACGCCCGAGCGAGCTATCTGGCCCGCTTATTCGGAACGACCAACGAAAATGCCCGAATCGCGCTGGCGCTAGTGTTCGTGTTTTTCCTCTGGCTTGGTCGCACCATCGGCCCTTGGGCGTACATGGATGGCGGCAAGGCGCCTGCTGTGGTCGCAGCGGGGACTGAAAAAAAACCGATTCCAGCGGCGGAACGGGGCGCGGAAGCGTCATTGCCGGCGCTGCCGGCCTACGCGGGATCGTCCGCGGCGGACGACGACGAAGACGCGCCGCCCGACCTCGACCTCGGCGAGATCGAAGCGCTTTGGGAGCTGGAAAACGAGGCGGCCTTGCTCGAAGGCATCCAGGCGCCCGAGCAGCCGCCGGCGCCGATCATCGCCGAGCCGCCGCTCGACGAGCGCGAGAAGCGCATCCGCGATCTCGTCCAGGCTTTCATTGACGATTGTTTGCTCGTCCGGACCGGCGACCCGGATCACCGCGAGGGGTGTCAGTTCGTCCAGGACGGATTCAGGTTCTGGCTAGGCAATCGCGGCCGCGGCGAGACGGTGAGCCGGAACGACTTCGGCATTCACATGAGCGCGCTTCTTGAGCGCCTTGGCGGTCGCCGGGTGAAGTCCAACGGACGCTATTACGTCGGAATCCAGATGCGCCCCGCTTTCGCGGCGGACCTGACGCAATGGCTGGCGGACAATAGCGAGGACGGCGTCAAGCCGGAAAAGCTGACCGATGGCCGCCGCCTTGGCGGCTCGATCCGGCGCCGCGATGAGATCAACGGGGAGGCCGCGGGGACCGCATAAAATGCGACCGCCAGGACTTGGCTAGAGTCCTGGCGGTCCGGAATCTTCATCATCTCAGCACAAGCGGGCGCTTGTCCTTCCCTTGATATAGCGGAAGGGGGCCCGCTCATCAAGGGACATACGCAAATGATGCGATCACCCGCCGCAGTTATTCAGCCGGTCGAGTTCCGGCAAGCGCCGCACAATATCGAAGCCGAGCAAGCCTTGCTCGGCGCCATCCTGATGAACAACGAAGCTTTCGAGCGCGTCCTCGACGCGATCGAGGCGACGGATTTTTTCGACCCGCTTCACGGCCGCATCTATGCGGCGTCCGCCGCCATCATCCGCGACGGCAAGCGGGTCGACCCGATCACACTTGCGCCGTACTTCGCGCATGAGGAAGCGATCGGCGGTACCGACAAGGCGCCAGGCCTGCCCGTTACGGTCTATCTCGGGCGGCTGATGGCGAGCGCAACGTCGGTCATCAACGCTCGGGACTACGCAAAGACGATCGTCGACCTTCGCCGGCGGCGCCAGACCATCCTCATCGGCGAGGAATTGGTCAATCTGTCCTATGCCATGCCGCACGATATGACGCCCGACAAGGTCATCGGCGAGGGCGAGGCGGCGCTATTCGGCCTGACGGCAAACGGGGGCTCGGTCCGCGAATTCACCATGCCGCAGGCGACCGAGTCCGCCGAGCGGATGATCGCCGCCGCCTACGAAAACAAGACCGGCCTCGCCGGCCTCTCGACCGGTTTCACCGAACTCGACAAACGCATCGGCGGCCTGGTGCCGTCTGACTTGCTCATCCTCGCCGGGCGCCCCTCGATGGGAAAGTCGGCCCTGGCGCTCCAAATTGGCTTCAACGTGGCCGAGAACCTTCTCGCCGAGGCTGAGACGCTTGAACTCGGAAACGGCCGCCAGCGGCCCGCTAGGGGCGGCGAGGTGCTGTTCTTCTCGCTTGAGATGAGCGCCGAGCAGCTTGTGCAGCGCCAGGCGTCGACGATAACCGGGCTTCCGGGCGATCGCCTGCGCATGGGGCGCATCAACGAAGATGAGTTCCGGCGCATTCAGGACGCCATGAGGCAAATCCGGCGCCTGCCGATGCATATCGACACGACCGGCGGGATTCCGATCGGTCAACTTATGTCCCGAGCCCGGCGCCGGTCGAGGTTGTACGGGACGCGGCTCATCATCGTCGACTATTTGCAGCTTATGAGCGCCGGCGAGCGGACAACGAACCGCGTCGAGGAAGTGACCAAGATCACGACCGGGCTCAAGGCGATGGCAAAAGACCTTGATATTCCGGTGCTGGCGCTCTCGCAGCTCTCGCGCAAGGTCGAAGAACGCGAGGACAAGCGGCCATACATTTCCGACCTTCGCGAATCCGGCTCGATCGAACAAGACGCTGATGTTGTGATGATGGTTTATCGCGACGAGTATTACCTCAAGCGAACAGAACCTCAACAGGGCTCGGATAAGTACAGCAAATGGAAAGAGGCCATGGAGGACGCCGCAGGCGTCGCCGAGGTCATCACAGTAAAGCAGCGGCACGGCCCGGTCGGAACCGATCGGCTGCAATTCACAGAATCTACGACACGTTTTTCAAACCTCGAAACGCGCGAATATAATCTCGCCGGGGGCGCTAATGTCTAGCTCGATCACTGATCAGACCATTTTCCGCGTTGCCAGCGTTCAAAAGCCGTTCTCGATGCTCGGCAATGAGATGTTGCAGGACGTGCGGATTTCGATCGCGGCACGCGGCCTGCTCGGCTCGATCCTGTCTCGCTCGCCGGGCTGGGAGTTCAACTTCACATGGCTTCGGAATGCGCACGGCATCAGCCGCGACAAGGCTTACAAGTTCATCGCCGAGCTTGAGGCGGCGGGCTACTGCATACGCTGGCAAAAGCCGCTCGGCGGCAACCGTTGGGGGCCGATCAGTTACCAGTTTACGGACAGCCCGGCGCTGTTTGCCGAGCAGCATCCGGAGATCATGAAGGCGGCTCGGAAGTGGCGGGAGGGGCAGGACAAGCGAGCGGGAATTATTCCGGCGAAAAATGAGGCAAAACAAAGGGGTAGGCCGAAGAAAACCCCGCTTCCTGGAAAGCCGTATCCGGAAACCCCGCATCCGGAAAACACGGAAGCTATAGAAAGAAATAAAGATTCAGAAATAAATAAAGATTCAGAAAGACTCGAAGAGTCGTCGATCGGCTTTCAGCCGGAAGGGGGAAGGGAAGAAGTTTTGCAACCGGCGGGCGAGCTGGCGCCGAAACCGGCGGGGCGCGGTAGGCGGGCGCCGGAACTCGGGCTCGGGGATCGGGAGACGGCCGACGAGAAGGCCGCAGCGATCGCGGCGGGGCGGTCCGAGGAAGAAACGGCCTATCGGGCCTATTGCGACCTCGCGGACGAGATCGGAATGGAGCGGCCTGCGGCCTTTACGCCGCGCCGGCGCGAGCAGGTTCGCGAGCTGTTCCGCACCTTCGGCGCCGATAGTTGGGCGCGCGGCCTCGACCGCATCCGCCAGTCGGCGGATTTCTTCAAGGGGCAAAACGGGCTCGGCTGGCGGATGACATTCGACAAGCTGGTTACGGTGGATTTCTTCGCCGGCCTGCTCGAAGGCAAATACGCGCCGCGCCAGGCGGGCGGGGGCAGTGGCGGAAATGTAACGGCCATCGCCGACCTTACGAACATCACGGCGAAGAAATGGGCGCAACGGTGCCGAATCTGGCAGGAGGCGGGGCGGCGCCATTGGCCTGCGGATTGGGGGCCTGAGCCCGGCAAGCCGGGTTGCGCGGTGCCCGCCGATATCCTGGCGCAATGTGCCACGGATGCGGCGGCAGAATGATGGCCGAATCGTGCTAAGTCTGGCGGAATACGCAAGGCGCATAGGGGCTTGAAGCGATGAAATTCGATGGAATTGACGACGGCCCGGGCAATCGCGTCATCATCGAGGGCATGGACGGTGAGCCGGATCGGGTCGGCTTGCCAATGCACTTCGTTGACCAGGCCTGTGTTGACGATGAAAAGCGCCTTCTCGCCCGCTGGATCGAGGCGAGCGAGTTGAGCAAGGGCAATATCGCGGTTGCCTTTGCGGATGGCCAGGCTCGGGGCACCTTCGCCCAATATGCCGAGCGGATCGACCTGCAAACCTATGTCAAGTTTGAGGTTATGGCCTATCGCTGGATACAGGAATCGGCATTCGGCCGCGAGATTTTTCAGCACGCCGAGATTTTCGCCCGCATGAGCGGCGAGCGCGTGAACGTCCAGTTCGTTGATTGGGGCAAGCTGCTTGCCAATAGCGACGACCCTAAGATCGCCCTCGGCGCCGGTATCGGCGCAACGCGCATCCTCGCCAATGCGATCAAGGATGCCTATCGGGACTTTTCCGGACATTGGAAGCGGCTACAGGACGCCAAGGCGGCGGGGCGGGTGCTGTCTGACAGCGAGGCTACGCAGCGGGTGCGGCGTGGCCAGGAAGTCAGAAATCATATGCGCCGGCATGTCATAATTGACGCAAAGGGTTGACGGGGAAACGGAATCGCAAGCCTCAATTGTAGGGGGACTAAATGTCGTCGATCTCTAACCGGGCTATCGGGGCCGAAGTTTTCGCGAAGCTCTTAAATGGGGAAGGCGATGACGCATTCGGAAGCCCTGGCGATCGAGAACGAGCGCCGCTTAACGGGACTCGAACACATCACGGGGGATTTGAAATCTCGCGTGAGCAGGATCGAGGAAGCGCAGCGGGCAGAGGCGGCGAGCAACGTCGAGCGCGAGCGAGTGATTACGGCCATGCGGACGACGGTCGGGCGCCTCGTCAAAGACTTCGAGGCGATGAGCGCCGATCACAAGCGGTTCATCATTGGGGCGGCATTAAGCTTTGGTGGGATGGTTTGGGCGCTGGTGCGGACAAAGCTCGGGCTATGAGCCTCGCGAGCTGGGCTGTTCTTTTTTTTGGCGCCGCGGTTGCGCTGGCCGCGGTGATTAAGGTCTTCTGAGCGCGGGGACGCTTAGGGGTGAGGCTGGGAGGCCTGCGGGCCAGGGGAGACGGGAAGGGGCGATCACTCGCGCCGCTGCTCGCATCCCCTGGCCCGATCGCTGTCCGGACGGGACATTTCGGGAGGCGGGGACAGTCTATTTCGTCCGTCCGCAAAGTTCGTCCACTAATCGTCCGAACCATCCGAGCGGCAATTCTCGCTCGGCGCGTTGCTGTGCAACGAGTTTTTCCAGTCTCGCGCGCTCGGCTGGCGGCAGCGTCCAAACCTCTGGACGATCGCCGTTTTCCTCGTCCGTCCGTTGCGGACGGTTCGGCCAATCGGTCGGCTGAGAGTGGATGAGGGTAAGCATGTGGCTAATCCTTTCTGGATTTACTCGGGAGGGAGAGCGGCGACCGCGGCGAGGATCGTCTTAACGGCCTCGTCCTCGTCCGCAAGCTCGGGGGTAATGGTCTGGCGGAACTCTTCTTCGAGGTAGCCGACCAGCTCGCCGAGAATCTCGTCGCGATCCATGCCGCGAAAATCTTCCGGGTCGAGCTTCATTGTGTGCGGCCGTGCCGCGCCAGCGTAACCGTCGCCGACGCGCCAGCCAATTTCGACTGTCTTGGGCATTCGATTTCCGTTTTGTTAACTAGTGACTTACGAAAAAGGGCGACCTCGGTTTCCCGGGGCCGCCCTTGGTCTTGCTATGCGGCCGCCTTGCGGACGGTGCAGAGGGCGGCCTTGCGGCCCTTGCCCTCGATCCAGATGAGGCCGTCGCGCTTCCATTGCGCCGCCCAAGTCCGGAACGTCGTCGCATTCACGCCGATCGCTTTCGCGATTGCGTTCTGTGACATGACGAGCCGTTCGCCAGGGGCGTGAAAGATCATCAGTTGCACCTTGAGCAAGGCCTCGTCCTTCGCCGTTTTGGGGGCGACGACGATCTCGCCGGCGGCTTCCGCCTCGGCGACCTTCTCGGCCTTGGTGAGCGTCTCGGCCTTGCGCCTGGCGCGCTTGGCCGCGGCGATCGAGACGCCGAGCTTGCCGGCGAGGCCGGCGAACACGCTGGACGACATTTCGAGCAGGGCGAGGACGAGCGAGAGAACGATAGCGCCAACCAGGGCATTGACGCGGCCAGCGTCGGCGCCCGTGAGTTTGGCGATGCTCTCCCCCATGCCGATCGCCTTTGCGGGCGCGCTGGCCTTGCCTGCGGCTTTCAACGCCGCCAGCTCGGCCTTGTACTCGTCGCGGGCCTTGGCCTGGCCGTGCCGCTCGCGAAGGGTTTGCAGCGCCATTGTGGCGGCGTCGCATTTCTTCCGCTTGCTGCACTCGATTTTTGCGTCGCTGGCGGCCTTGGCTTCCTCGGCGAGCTTACCCTCGGCCGTCTCGACTTGCGCCGCCAGGGCGCCAACGTCGGCGGTTTCGGTGATGCGATCGAGGGCAGCGCGGGCGCGCTGTTCGTCGCCCGCGTGGTTGCTGGCCTTGGCCTTGCCGGCCTCGGCGGCGCCCCATGCGTCGGCCTGCATTTCAAAGACATGCGAGGCGCCGGCGGTGATCGACAGGGCGAGGGCGAGAGCCCAAACGCCGCGAAGGCCGATCGTCCAGCCGCCCGAATATGCCGCGAGCAGCGGCATTCCGGCGACCATGAAGGCGACGAACAGGAACACGGCGGCGATATCCTGGCCAAAGGCCAGGCCAAAGCCGACGTTGAACATTGCGGTAATGGCAACAGAGGCCGAGCCGCCCGCGACACAAAATGCCAGGGCGGCCCATTGCCCAATGAGAGAGGCGCCGCTATATTTAGCGGGACGCCCATCGTTTGGTGCTGGTGTTCTCGTCATCGAAATTCCCTTTCAGTGACTTGTGAAGGCGGCCGCCGTTTCCATTGACCCGGAACGGCGGCCGTTTGCGTTTCTATGCCCAAATGGACTAATGAACCGTTAAGTATGAAAAACCGTTAAGCAAGTCAAGTAAAGCCCGCCGAATTGAGCGGGCTTTACTTGTGTTTCAAACGTGATCCCTTGAGATGACGCTGTTTTCGCGAATTGCATTTGCGTTCTGGCGCTCGAAAACCAGCGTCCTGCCGCTGTATAGGCGAAAGAAGGCGTGATTTTCGTTGAATGATAGCGACCCTCGGCCGAATTCTCTCGCCAGGGCGGCTTGCAGTCCGCCGACCGTCTTGTAAACCTTGCCGCGCCACTCATAGCCCGGCAAGGTCGGAAGTTTCATCATAGCCACAACGCCGCCTTGTCGGCCTTGTCGTGCTCGCTCGGGCCATCCCAGCGCCAGGCGCCCATGAGGTTGGCGACGGCGAGCATTTCCGGAATGCTGAGCTTGCGCTCGGCGCTGGCGAGATAGAGGTCGCCGCCGATCATGTGGCCGGTGCCGTAGGCATATCCCCGCATGACCTCGACGACGGCGTCGCCTTCCTCAAGGCCGAGGACTTCCTCGACGGCGGCCGCGATGGCGTCCTCATCGGTGTAGAGAAAAAAATCGAGGGCGTGCTCAAGCTGCATGGGCGGGCGCCTTCGGTTCGGCGGCGAGCAGCGCGCGCCACTCGGGGACGCGGCTTTTCGCCAGGCCGTCATGGCCGGTTTCGGCAATCGATATCGCGCCCGCGAGCGCGGCCTCAAGCATCACCATGCGGACGTAAAGCTCGACCGCGCCGGCCAAGGTCCAGTCCGCAGTTTCAATCATTTCAGTGGGCATGGATTCCCTTTCTAAAGTTGCGGCCGCCGGGATAATGCAGGATCGGCGGCGCCGGCGGCCGCGGGCAGTTCGGTTCGGGAAAACCGCCGCCGATCCTGATTTGTGAGCTGGCGCTCGTCCCTCCCGCCAGTCGCCCGGCGGGAGAAAGAAGCGTCATTCTTCTTCGGGTTTGGCGGGATCGTAAACGCCGTGACTGATCCCGGCTTGCCGGTATTCAGGTTTTGCCCAAGCGAGCTTGCGGCCGACATGGCGGCTTGCATACTTGTCGGTTTTGAGGGTTTCCGCGACCGCGGCGTCGACCGCGGCGCGCTCGTCTTGGGGCAGGTAATCGTATTTGCTCGTCATGACTTTCCTTTCGTTTCGAGCTGCCGCTCGTCCCTGCCCTCGACAGAAGTCGAGGGCAGAAAGAAGCGTCACCCTTTGCGGTGCACGACTCTATGATGATGCTCGCAATAGCCGAAGCGGCGCGTTGCCTTGTGCCCGCAATATCCGAAGTCGAGGGCCTTAGGCGTGCCGAACGGGTACCGGCAATCCCAGTGCCCGAGCTGGGCAACTGAGAGCATCAATGCCGGTTGGGGCGCCTTCGCCGGCTCGGTGGCACGAACCGGCGAGGGCTTGCACACATGCGGCGGTGCGGCCGCCGGCATGCGTGGTTTTAAAGGGAGGGCTCGCACGCGCTTGATTGTGCCTCGCGGGCAGGCTGGATTGCTGAGGCGCGACTTGCTGCGGGCGGGTAGCCCGAGCCGATGCACCTTGCCGATGATCGAATTGCGAGTGACGCCGCCGAGACGCTCGGCGCATTGGCTCGCGGATAATCCTTGAGTCCAAAGCGCTGTCAGCACTTTGACCCGTTCATCTGTCCAACTCATTTACAGAGGTTCCCTTTCAGTCTCAGGCGTTGGCGCCCGTCCCTGCCGCCGGCGGGTGAGGCCGGCGGCAGTAAGAGGCGTCACTTAGGAGTGACTAGACCGCGTGCGATGTTCTGGCCGGTCTTGCCGGAGTTGTAACCCCACGCGATTTGCTTGTGGCCGTTGCGGTAGGCGTAAGCCTCGCCGCCGTCATCGCCTTTTATCGTCGAGTCGGCGCCGTCCGCGTCGCAGGCGGCGAAGGCTTTCCGAACAGCCGCTTTTTGCTTGCTGTCCAGCATTTTGAATTCGGGTCCGAAGTTGGGGCCGAATATTCCAAACATATCGTTTTCCCTTTCAGTATTGGCCTGATCTTCAAAGCCGGCGGGGCCATGGCCGGCGACCGTCGCCCGCCGAAGCGGGCTAGGTTTCACTATTTGCGTTCCGTTTCCCGCTTGATGCGGGCCTCGATCTCTTGCAGCTCGCTCGCGTATTCAGCCATTGCCTTGCGATTGCGTTCCTTGGTGGCTTCGATCGCCTCAAGGGCGTCGGCGTAAGTGAATGCGCGCCATGCTTTGCGAAAGATGTTCATTCTCGTTTTCTCTTTGGTTCCGTTTCGGCCTTCGTTTCGGCCTTCATCAGGCGGGCTGAGTTGCCCGCGACGGAAGCGGCGGGCCGAAGCCCGCCGCGCTGTTGTCATTGTTTCTGCAAGGGGTATAGCTTGCGGTTGCTTTCGCCGCGTGCTCGCTCGTAGGCGGCGCGGCGTCGCATTTCCTCGGCTGTTTCCTTGTCGCCGTCGATTTCAGCGTGTTTAGCGCTTTCCTCGTAAACCGCAGCATCCTTGTCGTGGCGTCGTGCACGACCTATGGCCAGTGCACATTTGACGCCCTTCCAAGTCAGCTCGGTTCCGCAGCGCTTCGTTACATCCGTTTCGGCTTGCGCCGGGGCTGCGAGGATGACGAGCAGTGCGGTTGCGGTAATGATTTTCAGCATTTTCGTTTTCCCATGGCCAAATCATCAGGGCGCGGCGGCCATCCCGCGCCTATGCAAGCCAGCAACCTGCCGACCTGCATTTCATTGATTGGGAGAACTTATGCTCGGTTCCGGGTTGCCATCGTGCGCGCCATGGCTTCGCACTTTGGTTCCTCTGGGAACCTTTCGGGGCGCCGGATGTCCTTACTCCCCTTTCCTTGTCCGCCTCTCGCCGCTTCGTTCCGGGAGGCTTCCCCTTTTCGGGTCCGAGGTTCTCACCCTCGGTCTAGTCCAGTTCGTCTTGGGCCGGCTGCCCGTCTGATGTATTTACTATAGCGTTTCACTATAGAATGTGCAATAGGTATTTTTGCGGAATGCGATTTTTTTTTAGCGTTTTGCTATATGGGTTGCGGTGATCGCCGAAACATGAGATTGAAGCGGAATGAAACAGGACACAGAAAGCGCGATTGAGGCTATGGGCGGCGACGAATTGCGGGGCATCCGCAGCCGATTGCGCATGAGCCAAACTGATTTTGGGAAGGTCGTCGGGGCTCACTGGACGCGCGTTAGCGCATGGGAGAGAGCCGACAAAGTCCCCCACCATGCGGCGTTGCTCGCCCGCCTCATGGATGGCGATCCGGTCATATGCGACCGGATCGAAACCATGGTTGGGCTTAAGCAGGAAAGAGAAACAGCATGAATAAGCTATCTGCCGCCGAAGTGCGGCTCATTGAATGCCTGAGGATCGCCGTTACCACGCGGCGCGGCTTCGGCAAGAATCCCGAAACGATCCAAGGTAATTTTGCCTGCGATTACGATCTCGTCCTCGCCGATGCCCTGGCGCTCGCGGCATGGGTTGAGATCGAGGCCAGCAAGGCGGCCGATCCCGAGGGCGTGAGCCTTCCTAAGGTGGCGTCGTTTATGGGCGACGATGGCGAAACCTATGTGAGAGCGAAGGCGCGCGACGACTGGGGAATGCGCCCCGCTCGGGACTCGCGCGAATGGCATATGACCGCCGAGCAAGTCGAGTGGCTCGAACAGAAGTTCGGCCACATGGCGGATTCAACGGCAAAGCGAATTTACGCCTTCTATGTGCGCGCAAGCCTGGATATTGGCGTTCCGGCGCTGCCGCATATGGACGAGTGCCCTCGCCCTTGCGTTCAAGATCAGCTCGCCCTCGACGATAAGGGCGTCGTGCATCGGTTCATTGCTTGGCAACCCGGCTGTGAGGTCGCCGGCGACCTCGGCGGCGCCTGGCAGTTCGTAAGCGAGTTTCCCGGGTACCGCATTGAGCGTGGCGTTTTGCATTGGGCGCCCGGCATCTGGCCGCCTGCGACCGAGGGGAAGGTCGAGGGCGCTCACGCTGGCGGCTTCACGCCAGGGACGCATGAGGAACAGGGCGCGGCGTCAACCGCCGCCCTTTGAGCCTATGGCGGGTGGCTTCGGTCGCCCGTTCTCCATTCGAAAGGGCGACCATGAACACAGAACCATTTGCCGAGCGCCTACCGCAAGCCTTCCTCGATCTCTACTGCGTAGAGCTTGCCGCATGGTGGGGAGGCTCGCGCCTGCCGCTTCGCCTCAAGCTCAAATGGCCCGCCGATCTCGGCCGCGCCGAAGTCTCTCACGCAACGATTAAGGTCGTTGCTGGCGAGGTGAGCGGCGAGCGGCGCCTTTGCATTGTCCCGGCCTCGGATGAGGACGACCAGGCCATCGGGCGCAATGTGTTCGCGTGGCGACCCGTAGAGTTAACGCCAGTCGAGGCGCCGCTCGGTCTATTGGGGCTCATGCAGCGAATTGCCGATGAGCGCGGCCTTGCTGGCCCTGACGATTGGGGTGATGACCGATGAGAAATTCCCTTAGTATGCATGCCTTCATTGAGCTGAATCGCAAGGCGATTCTTGCCCAGCCTCCCGGGCGGATCGATTGGAACTTGCGCGCCGCACGACTGGCAAAAGAGGCGCCCGATGCTTGAGCGAACCGCGCCGCCGGTCGATGAGCGCACATACCTGGCCCATAAGCATTTCTTCGCATGCCTGGCATGGGCGCTGCATTACTGGCCCGAGGCGCATGAGGTCCAGCCGTCCAACGTTGAGCACCTTCGCGCCTGGCTCGCCTGCCATGACGACGTGATGCATTGCGAGTGCCACGGCGCGGCGCCGGCGGCGCTCGATCTTTCCGAGGACGAGGCCGCAGCATTCTATTCCGGCCTGATGCAAGCCGCCCGCGATGCCGGCGGCTATTCCTTCCTGCGGCGCCGTGCCGATGGCGCCCTCGAATTGCGCATTCCGCGGACGATGGCCTATGAGGCAAACGGCGGCATATCCCGCGCCGCCTTCCGCGAGCTGGCCGAGCGCATGTTCCGCGTCATCCATGACGAGGCCGGATTCGATATTGCCAAGCTCAAAGAGCACGCCCGCCGCAATCCCAAGGTGGAAGGCCTCACCATAACCGGCTGAGGCCGTTACGGATTTTCCGGGCCTGGAACAAAGGAAAGTTTCCCGGTGACACAAGGGGAAGCTTCCCCTTATAACTGAGGGACGATTCCAAAGCCAAAGAAGGAAGTTCCCCTATGCCATGCCAGCGCGACGAATTCGGAAATCAACGGTGTTGGGAGGGCGGTCCGAGCTATCCCAATTACGGCTCGCCGAGGACGGAAACGGCCTGGAACTTCGCGCCCTCGGCGATGATCGGCAAATTGCAATCCGATCCGCCGGTTTCCGGTTTTATCCTGCTCGCTGTGGTCGCGGCGATTTACTTCATCCTGAGGGCGTACAACGAAAACAATCGCGCCCGCTCTCGGCGCTCGTCGGCCGACGATTATCGCAGCCGCGAGACGCCTTCGCATTACCGCGATTGGGATAGCTACGATGGGGATCGTCAATGAGCGAATTCCGCCGGGTCGCCGTTTTCAATAAGGGCAAGGCGAACGAGGAAGTCGTCGTTTTTAACGAGGGCGCTCCCACCGCCATGCAAGCCCGCGTTGCCGATCTCACGGCGGCCGTGCTGCTCTACATTGGCGGCGCCGGTTGGTTTCTCGCCTGGTTGCTTACGCTAATCGCCATGCTGGCCGCGGCGATATCGCTCGCCGCTAACATCTCCATGGGGCTTTCGCTTGCGCTCGGCGCCGTCGCGATCACATGCGCAAAGCCCGCGCTCGTCGTCAGCATGAAGACGACGAGTGACCGGGGCGTCGAGGTCGCGGCCTGGTTCGGGTCGGCGTTTCTGCTCGCCCCTTGCGTGCTGTTCTCGGTCCTGGCGACGGCCGTCTTTATTGGCGGCCAGCCTTTCGGCGCCGTTCTCGACCGTATGGATTTCAATCCGGCACGGCTCGTCTCTGGCGTCGCCGGGTTCTGGATCGCGTGCATTGTCGAGTTGATCGCGACGACAGCGCCGGCGATCATCCTCACGGCGGTTAAGGCGATGCGCGCCGCCTATGAGATGCCGCCGGTTCCGGTCGCAGCCGCGGCGCCTGCCGCCAGGGCGCTGCCCTCGGTCGATAGTTTCGAGGCCGGGTTCTCCCAATGGGCGAGCATGATCCGCGCCGACATATCGGGGCGCCTGTCGTCCCGGGTGGCCTTCCAGCATTACAAGGATTGGGCCGCCTACAACGGGCCGTACGTGATCCCGACGCAAGAAATATTCGGGCGGACGCTCGCCGACCATTGTCGCGCCCTCGGCGCCCGCCCGGGCGTCTCGAATGGCTATACGGTCTATCAGGGCGTGAGCATTCCGGCGGCGCTGCCGCCGCCCAAACTGCCAGCTATTGCGTAAGTGTATTCCATGAAAGGGAACGAGAATGCCTAACGAAATCAACAGATTATCGCACGCTCCGGGGCTTCCGGATGTCCGCCGCAGCGAGCGCGGCTTGCCTGCGGTCCGCTCGGGCGGCTCCGATCTTGAGGCGGCCGTCGAGCTTGAGCGCCTCAGGCTGGCGCGGGACCAAGTCAAGCTGGCTGATCGCAATAGCTCGCGGGAGCATGAGCGTCAGCTCGCCGAAATTCAGCGGCGCCATATGGCGGTACCGCGCCAGGCGCCGCCGGCTCCCGCTGGGGAAAGGGGGGCGCCAGATATGGACGCCGCTGCCTATGCTCATATGGCCTGGGTAATGTCTTGCGTCGTTTTCGCGACGCTAGTCACCGGGCTTGCCACGATCTTTCGCGAGTTCGCCTTTGCTATCGCCGTTGGCGCGTTTTTTGTTGTGGTGCTGGTGCTGGCGCTCAAGCTTGGCCGCGAGGGGGGCCGTTACGGGAGATGAGGGACGGCGGGGCACAAGCAATCATGTTTCTGCGGCGGTTTCGGCCTCGTCGGCCCTGGACGCTCATAAGCGAAGGCCAGAAAGGGGCGCCTCGTGTCTCGACTTTCGGCATTCAGCCGAGCGAGATCGACGAGGCGCAACGCTGGATTGCCGGCGCGCAATTGCGCCAAATCGGGGTTTCCGTGTGCGTCGGCGAGCTTCCCGAGGGGGTGAACCGCCCGTTTACCGACGAGGAACTCGTCGCCTCGTCGGTGCTCATGGTGAGCGTTGGGCGGGTCGGCCCGGGCGAAGCCATGGCCGCGTGGCGGCCGATCGGCGAGCCGAGCGCCATCATTCATCTTGGGCCGCGCGTGGCGCTTATCTACGTGCTCAAGTCGGTCGTGCCGATCGGCACGGCGCGCGCCGCCCTCGATCGACTGGTCGAGACTATGAAGGGGCTGGACGCTCGGCCGGCTTGGCTATTGCCGGTACCGGGGACATTTCGCCCGCAACTGCTCGCGGCCGTCCGCGTCATTCAGCATGACCCGGCGCGGCTCTATTCCGTCGAGCAGCTCATGAGCGCCAAGGGCTCGCAATCGGCCGCGCAAGGCCTGACGGCGCGCAAGGCGTCCTCGATCGCGCCCGCGCCGCTGCACTGGATTTGGCGCAACCGCATCCCGGCGGGGTACATGAATTTTGCCGGGCATGGTGGCACGGGCAAGACGACGGGCGCGATTGCGCTCGCCTCGATCATCTCGCGCGGCGGCAACTGGCCAGATGGAACACTCGCGCCGCTTGGCTCGGCGATGATCCTTGAGACGGAAGACCCTATTGCCGAGGTCGTCATCCCGCGCTTTCACGCCGCCGGCGCCAATCTCGACAAGATTACGGTTGTCCAGCAAGGCGACAGCGTCGTCACAGTCGGGCAGCTCGACGAGATCGCGAAAGATATTCCCGACCTTCGCCTCGTCATTCTGTCGCCGGTGCGGAAGCTGATCGGCGATAACAACTATACCGAGTTTCAAGTTAAGAGCGCACTTGAGCCGATTAAGAATTGGGCCGAGGCGCGCAAGCTCGCCGTGATCGGCATCCTTCATCCGCCGAAGGGCTCGACGAAGGAAACCGCCGACGCCTTCGCCGGCTCGGCGGGCTACGTCACGCTTGCGCGCATGAATTGGCTCGCCTCGATCGACCGGACCGACGACACGCCGAGCGATCGCATGAAGCGCCGCAAGGTGATCACCGTCAAGACGAACATTGCGCCCGAGGGGCTCGGCTCGCTGTATCGGATCGTCACGGCTCGCGCTGGCGAACTTGAGACGAGTCGAACTGAGTGGCTCGGCGAGATCGACGAGTCGGTCGTCTTGGGGGGCGAGGATGCCCCGAGGCGGGCGCAAGCCGCGCCGGCATCCAACGTCATCGAGGGGCGGTTTCGGCCGCTGGCGAGCCAGGCGGCCGCGAGTGCGGCAGTTATCGAGGATGAGGGCGGCCGCGTGCGGCCGTGGCTGGTCGCCCAATTGCAGGGCGGCCCGCGGGCGGCCGAGGAAATCAAGGCTGCTGCTGCGGCGGCGGGTATCTCCCAAAGCCAGCTTTACCGGGTGGCAAAGGAGTTGCGAGTCGCAAAGACTCGCAGCAATGGCGGGGCTCTTATGTGGGGGCTAGGTGAGGTCACTTAACCCCTACAACTTCCCCACCTTCACTATGCGACTCGCGCGAGTCGCGCGAAAAATGCGACGAAACGGAAAGGGAACATCATGGCCGACGAGAATGAAGTGAGGATGCTAAGCCGCGGGCGGCAAGGCGAGGGCGAGCCCGGCGAGGACGGGACGCCCGAATATGCGGTGCCGGTATTGCGTACCGTCGACGAGCTGGTGATCAGCCGCGATTCCGTACGACCGCGGCCGCTCGCCGAATGGACCGAATGCGACGGCCCGGTGAATTGGTGGCGCTTCCCGGTCGATGAGCCGCCGTATGTCGGCACGCCGCTCGATCGTGGCGCCGAGCTGGTCGTGAGTCTGCCGACCATGGGGCATGCTGTCGCCGTGGCGCCGAATGAGGCTCGCCCCAAGACTTGGCAGCCACGGAAAATCCGGTACCCGGGCGCGTCATTCTTCTTCGGCGGCTGGCCCGGCTACCATACGCATTGGACGCCGATCATCGTCCCGTTGCCGCCGCAGTCTGGGCAAATGCCGCTGCCGTTCGCCGCGGAGGTCGCATGATCACGGTTGCTGAGCTTTGGCAGGATTGGCAGGGCCTGAGAGGCTTTGAGGCGCCGATCCTGCTCGCCATCCTGGCGGGCGTGATGCTTGCGCTGTTCGCGCATTGGGAGCTTGGTGAGTATCGGCACGATATCGACCGCGTTTCGGGCTTGCCCTCGATCGACAGCATTACCCGCCGGAAGCGGGTGGCAATGGTGCGCGAGTTTGGGGCTATCGCTGCCGTGCTGTTCCTGCTCGCCTTCCTCGCATTTGCGGGGCGGCCATGAGCGGAGAAACAGGGGCGGAACTCTGGCAGCTATGGTCGTCCCTGCCTGAGGCCGAGAGATGGCAGGCGATCGAGGCAACCCTCGCGAAGTCCTATCGAGCCGGTTTCCGGATGGCAACGCCAGGCGCTGACCTGGTCGTCACGCCTGAGGCGGCTGAGGCGGCATGGAAGGACGCGGCCCGCGATCTCGGTGTCATGATCGACAAGGGGCTCGCCGTCATATATGGCCGGCGCGTCCTGCACTCGCTGATGGTTTGGCCGGTGGCAAACAAAACTCACACGGTCGGCAATATGACCGGCGAGGGGCTTCGCGATGCCCTCAAGGCCGCGATATCGCGATATGAAACGAGGCGCGAAATATGAGCACCGAGGACAGGCCGAGCGCGGCCGACGTCGAGCGCAATAGGGCCGAGCTTGAGGCTCGGGACGAGGCCGCCAGCCGGCGGACCGTGACGAGTTGGGGCTTCGGCCCGTTCCGGTTCGGCGGTCGAAAGCCGCCCGCCGAGGCCGGGGCGAAGCCGGCGGCGGCTATCAAGTATCCGGAGGGGTGCTATGGCGGCGTGACGCCTTCGCGCTGCTCTCGTCGCGGGTGCGACTGTCCGCACTGCCGAGGCGAGACATATCTCGCAATGGATGCCTATCAAGAGAACCAGACTCGATTCAAGTGAGCGGAACCTCTCACCCGAAAGGGTGAGGGAAGGGCGGCGAGCGGCGCTATCGGACCGGGTCGCACGCTCGCCGCCATAATGCCATGGCTTGCCCGCCGGGTCTGGGGAACCGGCGGGCGCTACACTGAAAGGGGAAATCTATGACGCGGAATCTAATCATAACCTCGCTCATCATCCATTGCGCTTGGCTGATAACGGCAATCATGGCTTACGAAATAGGCTGGCAGAAAGGCTCAACCTACCAAGGGCGGGTGAGCTGGGCGGCGGGCGTCAATGTTTGCGCCGGCGGGCCGAAATGGTGCCAGGAAATGCAGCCGTATGCCAAGGCGATCTTAGATGAGCCGAGGCAAGATATCCGTTGGCCGACCAAGGTCCGGATAATCGTCGAGGATACAATCACGAAGGTGATTGGCGAGGGCGAATAATGCCGCTCGATATCGACGAGCAAGGGGATTGGTGGGGGCGCCGCGGGGCGCCCTTCCATATCCTCGCAACGGTGCGCATTCGTCGCGGCGCCTGGGAAGTGAAGGACGAGGCCGAGCATCTCGACGGCCGCCGGCATGGCTTCACGCGCGGCTGGATGATCGGAAGCGACGAGTCCTCGCTCTATGGCGGCGAGATCGCTTGGATTGCCGACCGTGATGGCTGGCCACTGGACGCCCCGCAATGGGTTGCCTCTGGCGATCTCGTCGACGTGATCCCTTACCCGCATGGCGGTACGGGTTCCCCGCGCTGAAACGCAATCTTGAATCTGAGATATCAGATTTTAAACTGTCTGGAATAATACCGTGATCCAGAATCGCCGGAATATGCCTGCCTTGCTCAATAAGGAGGCTGTTTTCATGGCGAGATATGCAATCGTCCGGCAGTCGGACGCCGAGATTACAAACGTAATCGAGTTGGAAAATCCAGGCAATTACAACCCGGGGACGGGGTTTTACCTCGTCGCCGATCCGAACGGCGCCGCTCAAATAGGCGGGCATTGGACCGGAACCGAATTCGAGCCGGCGCCGCCTCCGCCTCCGCCTCCGCCGACGCCGCCAACGGTCGAGGAACTCGACGAGAGGATCGACACGCTTGAGGCCTGGACGGGGGACGAGGAAGCCCGCGAGGCGACAGAGGCAACCCATGAGGCGGGCCAAGACTCGGCTATATCGGCCCTGCAAAGCCAGGTTGGCGCCCTCGATGATCTCGCCCTCAGTACGCCGAGCCGGGCGCTCAATACCACGTTTATGCCGCACGCGACCAAAAATGTCCTGGTGTCCTACAGCGTGCGCATCACATGCACTGCGAGCATAGGGTCGAATGCAGAGGGTAGCGTCGAGCTGAGGTCGGACGCCTCCGATCCTGGCGACCCGGCTATCGTCCGCGCCCGAGCACAGAATCGCAACGCCTTCACCCTCGCTGTCACCCTGCAAGGCGTGAACGAGCAAACGGTGCAGCTCAGCCACCTTGTTCCGGCTGGCCATAAGGTGAGACTGGTCACGGCATCAACGGGAACCGTTGCCTTTGCCATAGTGGCTCAAACGGAAACTGTCATAGGCTGAGGCCTGGCGAATCGAGACGAAGGGAGGGCGGGGCAAGGGGAATCCCGCCTTTCCGCACGACTGATTTGTGACTCGAATTTTAATTGTGAATTTCCTGGCGAATTAATTTCGCCGCAAGTTGCTGAAACGAAAGGGAAAAACATGGATATTCGAAAGCGCTTAAAAGCGCTGAAAAAATGGCGATTTTATCGAGAGGGAAAGAGTTGGGCCGTCTCGGCTGGCTACAACAATGTTTCTCGAATTCCTTTTTCGTTTTCAGTGAGTTGGCGGCGAAAAAAAGAGCCGCAAGTCGGCGAGATGATTTTCGAGCGCGAGATCGTCCTCGACGTTTACGGCTTTCTGCCGTGGCGTCGCGGCAGCGTTGCCGCCTGGGGTGAGTATCTTTCCGGCGGCTGGGAATGGCCGAACGAAGCGCGCGAGGCCTCGTCGTGCAACTGGACGGGGCGCTATTGGCGGTTTTACTGGCGCTCGCCGATCTCGCTTTGCTTCCTGCGGTTCGATGCGTGGAAGCCGGCGGCGCATACGCTGGTGATGTTCTCGACGCCTGGCGCATCCGATGACAGTTTTCATCGGGAGGTATTCGCGGGGCTTGCGCGAGACGATGCCTACGTCGCCGGGGTCCATAACGGCAGGCCGCTTTCTTGGCTTCAGGCGAACGGTAGCGAGATTTGGTTCGTCGGCATCGACGAACCGCCGCTCAAGAGCTATGAGGGCGGCGTCTTCATAGGCTGGGATTTGGCCGCCGACATAATCGACGAGCCCGACCTCGTTCCGCCGCCGAGCGAGACTTGCCCGAAATGCTTCCACGATATCCACGACCCTGATTATTGCCACGAATGCGGCTGGACGAGCGAACGCAAGCGGCAATATCCGAATCCGCTCGACGGCGGCGGCGAGCTGAGCGGCGAAGATGTTGAATATCTGCGAAAGCGGGGGCGCAAATGATCGACCTTATGCTCGCCTTGCTGGCGATCCTGCTCACGCTGGGCAAGCTGGCGCTTATGGCCTGCCTTGTGCTCGGCCTGCTCATCCTGCTCGGCTTCTCTGCGATCGGCGCCGTCCTGGCGCCGCGCATCTGGCGCGATGGGGGTGAATGATGGAACTTACTTGCAAGGGCTCATATGTGCTTGGTACGGCCTGCGGCGGCTGCTCGAAGTGCCGGGAGGATTGGGCGAGGTGTCGCGCCGCAGGTTGGCGCCTTATCTCGCCCAAGACGGAAATCATGGATGCGACGACGGCGACAAGGATCGCGACCGACAAGAGCGCTGAGGCGGTCAAGCTCGACACGCTGCGAAGCCTTTACGATGTCGCTGTGCAGTGCCTGGCGACCTATGTCGCCGATGAGGACAGGCACCTTAAGGGCGGCGAAGCGTATTGCATTCCGACCGAATGCGGGATGCAAGCGCGGATGCTTACCGCCGAGGTAAGGGCGGCCAGGGAAGCAAAGAAGGCGGCCGATCTCGCCGAAATGCAGGCGCTTTTTGTTGGCGGGAACGAGGTTAGCCAATGACTGATTTCCGCCCTTTCAATATGGCCGAGCAGAAGGCGGCCAGCGCTCACGCGCTCAAGACGGAACGCGAGCTGGTCGAGGCAAAGGCGAGGGTCGCCGAGCTTGAGGCGCTGCTCGGCGATGCGCTACCATGGATCGACGACACGGTGATGATTGCCGAAATGTCGGCGGAATGCCGTGCCTTCCGCGCGAAGGTTTCGGAGGCTCTTGGGTTGGAATTTCCGGCATGAACAGGAACCGTTTTGCGAGACCGGATGCAATCTCGGCCCATGAGATCGCCAGGCGCTGCGGCGTTGAGCTTGGCCTCTGTCCCTTCTGCCATGGCGGCAACCTGGCCATATGGTGCGCGGATACGTCCGCGCATGTCGAGTGCTTTGGCTGTGGCGCCTCGGGGCCGGTTGTGAGGGCGACCGATGTCCTTTACGGCGATGTGCTGGTCGGTGCCGTCATGAAGTGGAATGATCGCAAGCCGCGAGAGTTGCCGATCAAGAGAGAAAGGCCATAGTCTGGTAAAGCGAACGTTTTACTTTGGTTTCCAGTGAAAAAGTTAAAACCGCAAGTATTCACCAAGTAATACTTGCGGTTTTACTTTGTTTTTGAAGTAATAAGTTCGTTTTAGTGTACGGATCGAGACTCAATGTATCAACACATCATCGATTACTATTCATTCGGCTTTGGTGTCATAGCAAAGGCCGGGTGCCGACGCGAGAAGGGCAAACCGGACGAGGCCGCGATCCTGTACGCCAACGCCGAATGGTTCTGGCGGGCTATGTGCGTCTACATCCGCGCGCAAGGTGATTATGGCTATCTCGGGCATAGGGGCTACAAGCATCCGACCCGCAAGGCGTCCCGTCATTAGACTCGCATTTGATGCATCGTTTCCCGTGAAACAACCGTTAATAGCAAGGGTTGCCGCCCTTCACCGAATCTGTGTCGAGTGATTGAGCGCTAAGGCGCTTTCTGTCATCCGGGGCAATCACATGGCGAAGGCGAGCGGGGGCGAGCCTAAGAAGCGCGGCCGCCCGCCAGGGGCGAAGAATAAGCCGCGCAAGATAAGGCGGGCGGCCGCGCCGGAAGGCGGCAAGGGACAGGGGCGGCCGAAGAAAGAGCCGCCGACGCCCTTAGTCCCGATTCCGCCGCTGGCCTTGCCGCCGCCCTCTGCCTTCCCTGCCGAGATCATCTTGCCGAACGGCGAGAGTTTTTTCGAGGGTGAGCCGACGCCGTCCGATGATGAGGTGCGGGCGGCCGCTGGCGGCGGCGGTCGAGGGGCAAAAGAGCCTCCGCCAGGCTTCGGCGCCGGCGGCGCGGCTGATGATGGGGCGCCGCTGATGCGCGGCCGCCGCCCGTGCCTGCATCTCACAGAGGAAACGCTACAGGTTATCCGCGCGCTCGGTCTTATCCGCTGCACTCAGCCTGAGGCGGCGGCGCGCATGGGGGTAAGTCACAAGACTTTTCAGCGATTTCTGGTCGAGAATGTGATCGCCCGCGAGATTTGGGATGACGCCCAATTGTGTGCCAAGGTTTCCTTGCGCTCGCTGATGTTCGCGCACGCGATCGCGGGCAATGCCGCCGTGCTGCTCAATATGTCGAAACACTGGCTCGGGATGACCGATAAGGCGGCCGACCTGCCGCCAGGAGACGAGGGCGGCGACGAGGATAAGCCGGAAGTCGTCAACCAGGGCGGCCAGGTCAAGCGGATCGTTTTCGAGCTGGTCGACCCTAAGAAACCAGCCTCGGCGCCGAAGCATGTCGACCCTAAGAATTAAGGTTCCGGCTTCGTTCGGTGATTTCCTGGCGCCTGCTCGATACAAAGCCGGCTTCGGCGGCCGCGGTTCGGGCAAGTCGCATTCGTTCGCATCCATGGGCGTCGGCTATGCAACGTCGCTCGCCGATGCCGGCGGGTGCCGCATCCTGGCAATCCGCGAGGTCCAGAAAACCCTCAAGGAATCCGCAAAGAAGCTCATTGAGGACAAGATACGCGCCTACGGGTTTTCCCTGGCGCCAGGCAATAAGGACGGCTTCGAGAGCCTCAACGCCGAGACGCGATTGCCCGGCGGCGGCGTCGTCACGTATGTCGGGATGAAGGACCATTCCGCCGAAAGCGTGAAGTCCTACGAAGGGTATGACGTTGCATGGATCGAGGAAGCGCAAACGCTCTCGGCGCGCTCATGGGCGCTGTTGCGGCCGACGATCCGCAAGGCGGGCTCGGAAATTTGGGCGAGCTGGAATCCGCGCAATGATACCGATCCGGTGGACGCTTTCTTTCGCGGCAAGAATACGCCGCCGGGCGCCATCATTAAGATGCTCAATTACATGGATAATCCATGGTTCCCAGATGAGCTTGAGGCCGATCGCGCTTACGATGAAATCAATGATCCGGACCGCTACGGCCATACTTGGCTGGGGGATTATGAGCCGCAGGCGACCGGCGCCATATTCAACCGGGCGAACATCCTCAAAAACCGCCGCGACGAGGTGCCGCCGGACCTCACCCGGATCGTTGT
>JACCDR011279252.1_pt1 | contig 60706 bp, 62 predicted proteins | sample 7446431 | NCBI WGS metagenome assembly JACCDR01 (sample SAMN15323443, study PRJNA562643) | freshwater metagenome | isolation source: river surface water | place: USA:Blue River Watershed | collected 2017-08-17 | reverse complement strand
TTAATCGCCCGTCGCCGTCCGCTCACGGCTGGCGTTCGGCAGCAGGTACTCAACTTGCCAAGTTGGGTGCAGTTTCTTCCTCCCGCGATAGCCTGGAACGCGGTCATCTACCAGCACCATCAGGTATCCGCCGCGTGCCGATTTGATCGTGCAATTCCAAACCACCTTGTGCACGTCCGTGAATCTCACGCGCCCACCGCGCTTTGCCGGCACGCCGTAGGTCTTTCGTATGTATTCCATGCTCATCGCTTTCCCTCCAAATTTGCCGCCGAACCCGTCGCTGCACCGGATCTGTCGCCTACGCCGCCTCTTGATGCCGCATGACCCATTCGACCACCTGGGCGGCCCGCCAGCGCGGGTGTGACAGATGGCCATCGGACGTGGCGATGCGCACAGCCGCGGGAAAGTCGATCGCGCTGACGATCCGGTTGGAAACATGGCTTTTCGACGCGCCGAGATAATCGGCGATCTGGCCGATGTCCCATAGCGCGACATCGAGCGGGATCGCCGGCCGGATCTTGGCGGCTACGGCGTCGGCGATGGCGTTGATTTCGTCGGGTGTCATTTCTTCACCTTGGCGATTGCCGATCTGGCCATAGGGAGCACCGCATCGGTCAGTTCTTTGTCTCCGCTGCACACACCAACATATGCGGTCAGCTTGCGCTCCGCTCGCGTCAGTGCCGCCAGCAGTTCGTCGCGCTGCCTTACGAGCCCCGCGACTGCCCACGGCGCGCGTGTCACGTCGTCGCCAGCTTTGAACTCAAGCGCGCCCGCGACTTGATGAAGGGCGTTCGCCTGCGACTGGAGCATGTCGCGCTGCTTCTGCGTTTTCAGCAGATCGTCCGTAGGATCGGCCGTAATCCCACCGCAGGCGGCAGCCGCTTCAAGCAGTTCGGTGCTGAACCGTTTGCAAGCATTCACGCAAGCCACAATGCGGCGGGCATTTGCATCGCCGAAATCCTCGATGTCGTTCGATACGCCGGGGTCGCCCTGGTGGAACACAATCGCTACGGTGTCCGGTTCTTCCGCGTACTGGCTGGTGTTGCTCGGGCCGTGATCGGTGCTGCTGATTACAGTCATGCACATGTGCTTGTCGTCGTCGCAGTAGCGGACGAACCAAGGCTCTTTCGTGTGCTCGGTCATTGCTCTACCCTCCGGAACTCGATCGCCCATACCCAAGGGTTCGCCGCCCAACTGCCGGCGCCGTTGATGTCCGTCCACAACCGCGCGAACGACGAGCGGGCGTCGGCGTGAACGTCCTTGTAGTCGTGACGCCATCCGCTGTGACCTATGCCCCGCCCATCGTGGAATGTCGCGCCCTCGGCCTTTGCGTCATCCTCGCTGATGTCATGCAGGCGTTCGACGCGGACGCCGGTGATTTCGAGCGTGATGCGGCTGGCCCATCGGGGCATGTGGATTGATGGGCGCCAGCCTATCTCGCCGCGCTCTCTCGTCTGCTTTGGCCGGTCGCCTTCGACGCTTGGCGTAGGGTTCTGCGTGCCGTCGGAATACTCGACGCAAAGGTTCCAAACATCAGGACCAACGCCGCCGCCGACGAGGGGGAACTGAGACAGCGCCGACTTCGTAACGTCCAAGAAGGCGTGCTTCTCTTTGACCCAAAGCCGGTCGCCGGGCTGGCCATAAGGACAGAATGCAGCGGCAAGCGACGTATCTCGCTCGAGGGCTGCGTCAAAGTCCGGCTGCGGGTTCGGAATGTGACGTGGATTTACCACGCGCCGCGTCTGCGTTTTCGCGCCGTTGAGGATCGCGCGGACCATCGGCGCGCTGAACAGGATCGGGCACTCTTTCACTTGCATCTCTCCGCGATCATGGCGTCGGCAATCTGATAGGAGATCCATGCAACGCTGCTCCACTCCCGGCAGTCATGCGCGTCGACTTGGGCAATGATCGATTTCATCGCCTCCTTTGCGAAAACATCGCGCACCGACATTCCGGTTTTCAGTTGTTCGATCAAGGCAACGTAATCCTCTTCGCTGAGAGGCTTTCTGGCGTTCTCGAAACACGTCCACGCATTCGCCAATGACTGATCGACCGGAAACGCCGGCCCGCCTGTTGGCTTCGCGCTCATGATTTCAGCGCATGCACAACGGCGCGAAAGATGAAGTCCTTCGCCTGTTGATCGACCGGCAGTTCAGCGAACGGCACCATGCACGGATGCTCTTTCTTCTCGGCATCCTTCACCGGACCGTACTTCCAGCCTTCGGCCAGCTTGTTGCGCATCCATGCGATATGCGATGCCTCGGGGCCGAAGTCGCCCATAGTGTGCAGATCGACGCCCATGCGGGCCGATGCGCGCTGCCACTCCGGCGCGTCGTCCCATGCTGGCTGGCTGTTGTCGCCTAGAGCCTGGCAGTAGGCACGATTGACTTCGTGGCAGACGCGGGCGGTGCGCTCCATGAATCCGTGCAGCCGATCGGCAAGGGCATAGCCCATCAGTGGCCATACCTTGTTGATCGCGTTCTGCCGTGCGATCTTGCGGCCGATGTCTGCGTCGAAGTTATCGGGGCTCACACAGGCCGATTCGCCGGTGACGGTATAGCCGTTGCGCAGGACGATGACGCAGAAGGTCAGCAGCATCAACGACTGATGCGTGTACAGAAGCGCCGGTTCTTCCTCGGGCCTGCCAAGCTCCGCTCCGACAACGCCGTCATGCGCGGTGAAATAGTGCTCGCTGACGATATTCGCCTCGATGTCTTCCGGCGTGATGCGCGGCGCGGTCTTGCCCTTGGCTTTGATTTCCTGCTCGATTTGCTGGTCGTTCATGGTATGTCCTTGTGTTGTTGGTGCCAGTCTCTCCTGGCTGTCACGTCTGTTTGCAGTGGCTCCGGGAACTCCCGACTGCGGGCTTACGATCTGGCGATCACTCCGACGACGTTCTCCCTCTGCGCTGGTGGAATGCTTACCCGCCGCCGGTGATGATCGGGCTACTTTCATCAGCCGCGCCGGCCTGATCTTTCTTGACCAGAAAATTGACGTTCCGCAAAAACTCCGATGCCGTCACCGTGGCGACCTCGAAAACATCGCTGTCGTAGTTCGAGACAAACGTCGACAACTCGAGCAGCAGGAATTGCCGGATCAGATCCATGTTTCCGGTGTTCTGCGCCTGGCTGATGACCCGGGCGAACTCAACAACCTTTGGATGATTGAGCGCGTGCGCATTGAGCACCGCAGCTTGTAGCGCTGGTTGCTGACCTGGGAATTGACTGACGTTGTTCATTACTCGACCCCTTCAACGGTTTTTGCCTTGCGCTTGGCCTTGTCGATGACCAGATCGGCAGCCTTGGCCGGCGACGGCGGATCGAGCGTGATGCCGTTTTCTTGCTGGATCAGCGAAACCAACTTGCCGATGTCGTCCTCGCGCGGCTTGGCGATGGCTCTGAATGCGATCGATACCGTGCCGCCTTCCTGCGGAGCCAAAACAAAGTGATCGATCTCGACATCCCCGAGCACGATCGCGCTTGACTCGCTGATGCCGTAATCGACAACCAACGTGTAGCCAGCGCCTTCCCAACCCCATTTGATCGGACCGAGCAACGGCATGCGCAGTTTGGTAAAGCGCTCTGCGTCACTCAGCGTGAGTTCGCCCTGTTCCGGGTTATCGTCCTTGATGTAAAGGAAGTGGCGCAGATCCGGGTGGAATTCGGCCAGAAGATCATTCGGCACTTTGACCTCGATCTTGATGTCGGTGGCGATGACATGATCGTCGCCGTGCAACTCGGCTCGGCAATTGACGTTTGCGATTTTGACCATCTGTTTCAGTGCGAACATTGCGCGTTCTCCTTGAACTCGTCGGCCCGCTTCTTGAACAGAACCGACAGCGTTTCTCGATCTGATATTCCGGGTACGAACTGGATCAGATGCGCGACCCGCTCCAGTTCTTCCCGGTTTGTTGCATCGCGAAGCCGCTTGCGCGCGGCCTCGAGCGTGACGACTGGCACGGTCTTTCTAGGCCGTGTGCTTCAGTGCTGCGAAAGCCTTGTCGGCATCGGCGCCGCCGTAGGCGAGCACCAGCAGAATGCGAACCGGCTTCGGGATCGCCCGGCCGCTTTCGTAGCGACTGCCGCCGGACTGCGTGACGCCGACGCGCGACCAGAATTCGCCCTGGTTCATGCCGAGTTTCTTGCGGACTGCGACTGCGTTGATTTCCTTCTGTGCTGCTGCCTTTTTGGTGGCCATGTTGTGACGCTCCTTCGTGGTGAGTGGGCGGGTAGCTAGGGGGTAGCTAGGGGGTTAAGCGGCTTGCTTGAGCGAGGCGATTTCTCCGCACTCAATCCAATGACACTGAAAATCCTCTCCGGGGTTCGGCAGAGACTTGAGCGTGCCGGCGACGATGCAGGTATCGATCTCCCCCTCGGCGGCGATCGTTCCAAGCCATCCAAGAGCGCGGCCGCGGCCTGGAATGTCGAGCACGTCCAGGCGATCCAGCAGCATCAGCTTGACGCCAGAAATGACCGCAATGGCGTAGGTCAGCATGGCGTCAGCGCGCCACTGTTCGGACTCCGACAGCAGCACGTAAAGCCGGCCGCCAAAGCGCACGGACATTTCGGCGTCGATCGTGACCGGGTTCCACCCGGTATCGGCGGCGGCCTGGGCAAGCAAATCGTTGATCGGCTTGAGCGCTTGCGACAGTAGTTCGCCCGGGATGCCATCCGGCGCCATTGCGTCGGCGATGATCGACCATGCAACAACGTCGGCGTGATAACCGGCGGCCTTCGAGGTCTTCTCGTCAGCAGCATCCGCGGCACGCTGCGCAGCTTCTATTTCGTCGATCGACGCCTTCTGCTTTACCCGGCGCGCCTTCAGGTCGGAAATCAGCGCGCGGCTCGCTTCCAAGTCGTCTTCCGACGGCACCGCACCGGCGGCAGCCTTCAGTTCGGCCAACTCGGTGGCGGCGGCCTGGGCGGTGGCGATGTCGCGCTGCGTGTTGGCGACGGCGCGAGTCAGAAGACCGTGCGCTTGCTCTGCCGCTTCCAGATCCGTCGACAACTCGGCGGCAGTGTCGTCGCCGGGCTCGCGCTCGAGCATCAGCAGCTTTTTCTCGGCTACGTCATAGACCAGCACAGCGCCGCAGTCGGGGCAGACCAGCGTATCCGGCATGGCCTTGTGCCGGCGCGCTTCGTCGAGCTTTGATTTCCAGTTATCGAGGTCCGCTTGTTCGGTCTTGAGCTTTTCCTGAAGGGATGCAAGCCGACCGGATTTCTCTTTGAGTTCGGCGATCCGCTCGACGCGCCGGACGGCCTCCTTGACGGCGTGCTCACTGGCGCCGAGCGCCTTGCTTTCTGCCTCGATGTCATCATCGATCTGCGCCAGAGCTTCGCGGAATCTCGGCAGCGCATCGGACACGACGGCAGGCTTTTCCGCGGCCCAGGTTTCCGCCTTCTTGGCGCCATAGGTTTCGCCGGTGATCGCGCGCCATGCACCCTTGGCCTCGGTCGCCTTTCCGGCGGCCTCCTTGTGCGCAGCGGGGAAGCCGGCGCGCAGCAGCGGCAAGATCGCTTCGATGTGTGCAGCCAGGGCGCCACGATCGGCGAGTTTTTCGCGGACCGATTCAGCGCTGGCCGACACACCCGACAGCCGGAATAGCAGCGAGCGAAGATCGTTCGCCGGCATGTTGGCGGCAGCGTGCATGTCGCACACGATCGGCAGCGCCGGGTGAATATCTCCGGTGTGACCTTCGATCAGCTTGCCGTCGGGCAGCGCCACGGTGGCCTTGCCGCCATCGGCCCACTCGACGCCGATGATGCCGTTCTTGGCGCCGTCGGTAACGAGCGATTGCGCGTCTTTCTTCAGACTGACGCGCGGAATCTGGCCGGTCAGCGCATAGCGCACGGCCTGAATGATCGAGGTCTTGCCGGCCGCGTTGGTTCCGGCCAGCAGCATGACGGGCGCCTTGATGGCAGCGTCGAACCGGCGGCATCCGAGCGTGTTGGTGATGTTGATTCGGGTGAGTTTCATGCTGCAACCTCCTTCTTCATGTCATGAATGGCGAAATACACAGCGCGACATGCCTGAACATCAGCCATTGCACTGTGAGCGCCGTCGAAGTCTTCTCCCATGAAATGCCGGTAGGCTTCTTGCAGGTTCGGCGTCTTGTGGTGGAAGCGCTTGGCGGCCTTCATCTTCTCGGTCGGCGGCAATGCGCAGATCGGAGTTGCAAGGCGTGCCGTGCATTCGGCTTGGCCTTCCTTCCATGCGATCAGCCTTGTCTCCGGGTAGGCCAGAGGAAATCGATGCTGCGCAATGCGAATGATTCTGGCGTCGAAGCTTTCGTTGTGGGCGATGCGAAGACGCTGGTTCCACAACTGCATGAACATCGACAAAGCCAACTCTTCCGGAATACCAAGATCGGCGGCGCGCTCTGTCGTGATCCCATGCACTTGTGCAACGTCGTCGGGAATAACCCATCCATCCGGACGCACAATCACGTTCATGCTGCTGACCGTTGCGCGCGTATCCAGATCAACAAGAACCGCCGCCAGTTGAACAATGTGCGGCTGGCGAGGATCTTCCGACGGTTCGTGATACAGGGGCAATCCGCTTGTTTCGGTGTCATAGATCAGCGCGTGTTTCACAGCATTGCTCCCAAGTATTTGTCGATCTTCTTGGCCTCGGCCTTCCGCGCACGATCCGCCCGGATCTTCGACCGAGCGCGAACCGATAGCGCGCCCGGCCAGGTGCGGCGAAACTTGGCCGGCGGGGTAGCACGGAAGGCACTGAACGTGCCGGCGTTGATCGCGTAGGTTTGGCGGGACACGATCGGTTTCATGACGGCCGCCAAAGCGCCGACAAGAGCCAACATTGCGCGTGACATGGCTTCCCCTTACTCGACGTTGGAGACGTTGGCGGCGGCGCGGCTACGGGTGCGCGGCGCGGCTTGCTGCTGCGCTCCGGCCTCGGCCTTTTCGCGCGCATTGATCGCGGCGATTTCTTCGGCCGACGGCTGGAATCCCGAGCCTTGCGGGTGATCGACCTGTGCATCGCCTGACAGCCGGCCTTGAACCTCGCCGGTTTCTTGATCGACAGCGCCGATCGATTCGTCCTGCGGCGCATCCTCGGGCACCAGCGCGAAGTCTCCGGTCAGCGCGCCATCAAGGTGTTGATCCTTGCCGGACGCCCCCATTTCGTCGAGCGCGGCCGCGGTCTGGAATTCGATCGACAGCGGCAGATATTTCGCCAGCCGGCGGATGACCGTCTTGCGGCCCATTTCGACAAAATGCACCGTCCAAGGATGGCTTGACTCCTTCTTGTATTTGAGCGCTTGCTGATACCCTTGCGATGCGTCGCGGATCTGGTGGATCTGGTGCGTCGACATCCACTCGAAGGCGTAGCCGCCGCCAACCAGCTTGGCGACAGCGTAGAAGCCGATGATTTCGCCACGATCGCCGAGCGCTGGCTTGTGGTTCAGTTTCTCGTCGAGCCCATAGACCAATTCAAAATCATCAGCGGCGCACACTTCGTGCGCGGCAATGCTGACGATCTGGCCACTGCGGCGCGCAAGGTCAATCAAGCCCTTGTACCCAACGATGACCTGAACGGAGTTCACCCAACGCTCGTTGCCGTCGGCGTCTTTGCGGCGAGTATTGAACGGAACAAGGTAGGCGTGACCAAGCACCGTATTCGGCTCGAGCCCCATCTGTGCGCACTGTCCGATCGCGCCAACCAGGCTTGCGACATCGCACTTGGCCAGGGCCGGCGTCGTCGTCGCGGCGATCTGCGCCACCTTGAGCAAGCGCTCCGGGTTCAGATGCGACGGCAGCATCTTGGCAATCTCAGCCTGCTTCTGCTTCAGGTAGTAAGCGATCTGTTCCTTCGGCTTCATTTCAGAAACACGCACTTGTTGCTGCTGTTGCTTGAGTTCGGCGATGTTGGTTGCCATTTGCATTGCTCCATGTAATGTGGTGGTGAATCAATCGTGAAACGGACAGGTGGCGTGCCTTGGGCAGTACGCTTCCGAGCACAGCAGCGACTTGGGGTTAGGATAAAAACGGCCGCTCTTAAACATTTCTGCGGCGAACTCAATCAGGCCAGGCGCGCCATCGGAACCAACCATCACGCGCTTGGCGTTGTTGATTGTTCCGGTGCCGATTTCTGCGGTGCCTTTTGTCTTGAGGCCGATGATCTCAGCCGGGGCGGTAATCAGTTCGCCCGTGGTGTGCTCGTAGAGCAGTTCGTATGTGCCGACCTGGGGACCGTGGCCTTTGGTAACAGCAGCGCCTTTCTGAACAGCAGATGATCCGCTCTTGAGGTCGGCGATACCGACGCCGGTTTCGCCTTTTTTCACACGGGCGCGGTCCATAGTTCCGGTCAGGCGCACGATGACGCCGCCGCCGCAGTCAATATCAAGCGGCTTCGTTTCCATTTCGACGGCGACAAAGTTGTACTTCGGCGATACATCGAGGCAATACTTGGTGAGCAACGTGATGCCGACGCGCTCGGCCTCCTGTACCGTGAGGTCGTCGCGGTTCTTGTCGTACTCGATCTCCGGATCTTTCAGCTTGTCGACCAGCACGCCAGCGGCATCGTCAGCGGTAACGAGATCGCCGCTGATGCGGGCCTGATCGAATACGGCCGAACCGGCGTGGATGGCGGTTCCGAGCGCCGCGCGCAGTCCGACGACGCTTGGCAGTTTGAGCAGGTAAATGCCTTCAAACCGATAGGCGCAATCGAAAAGGCTTGCCCAAGACGAGGCACGTATAGTGATGGAAGGCTCCATTACATCTGTCCTCCATCGATGATCTGAAATGGAGCGCGGATGAAGTATTGCGGATGCTCTTGCCGTACTCGCTTGATGGCGGCATCAATGGCTATCGCGCGCTTGGCGCTTCCCTCCGTGCCTTCGGCAGCGGCCCGGCGAAGATCCGCCTGTGCTGACTCGGGCAGTACGGAGTGATACTGGTTGTGGTTGATTCCACGCTTCACGCTTCAACTCCCTGTGGTTTGACCAAAGCGGCCAGGATTGGATCGACCGAGGCCAATCCTCTGCGGCGAATCTTTTGACGGGTGAATCGCTCCGGGTTTCGGCGCTTCTGGCGCTTGGTGTTCTCCGCATTGGTATGCGGACGAGGCCGTGGAGCATCCTCGCCTTCGCCGATTGCATAGATGCGCGACGGCTCGCCACGGCCTTCGCCGTAGCCTTCTTTTTCCATCAGTTCAGGCGCGCGAATCCAGCGCTTGATATGGATCAGCTTCGCGGCATGCAGCGCCGGGAGATAGTCCTTTGTTGTGAGAGATTTCCGCGAGCACTCGACCAACTCGGCCAGCGCGTAGCTGTGCATTGGTCCGTGCTTGCGTAGCGCGGCCAGAATCCGCAAGTTGAGCGGTGACGACAGGGAGACAGGGCGCCCGCTCATGGCCGGAAAGCTCCGTGTTCGCCAAGCCATGCTTGCGACTCGACCAGTTCGTAAGCGTCAAGGATTCCTTGGCTGCTGGCCGACAGTTTTCCGTCATCGTCATGGCCGTCTTCGTCGTCATCGTCCCGCGGATCGCGGACAGGGCCGCCGAGCGGGCGCAACTCGGCGCGCAGGCAGCATTCGCGGGCCGTCAGATCGGATACCCGGCGCTTGTTGTCGGAGCGGATCGCGTCGTCGAGCATCATCGTGACAAGCTGGTGCTCGAAGGAAATCACGGCACGTTTCGCGGCGCGGCGAATGGATTCGACCATGCTCATTCCAACACCCATTGCAGATGCCACCAGGCGAGGCCGGCTGCGGTGCCGGCAAGGATGGCTAGGTCAATCCAGAAGGTATCGCGCTCGCTGGCGCGGCGGGTGAGGGCGTTCATGTCGCCTCCTTCGCCAGTTCTGCGTCGATGGCGGCGTCGAGGTCATGCGGATCATTACTACCTAGTGCTTCATATATTGATCCAGGATAGTCATCCGTTTCGCGCAGGTAGCAATATCTGGCGGCGTTTAGTTTGTCGAAATGGGCGCGCTGCCGTTCGCTTAAGCTGACGGTAGCGTCGAGCTTGTGTGCGATTTGTCCAAGAATGGTGCCCGACACGGCGACTATTTTTTCCGGGGACATATCCGGCATCACTGCACCAACCAGATCAGCAACACGCTTCAAGCGCGCGGCAATGAACTCACAATTCAGGTCGTTGATCTGGCCAATGGAAAGCGGATGCCTGAACAATTGTTTCGGCAGATCCGTTGACCAAGGAGCAGACCCTTGGGGGACAAAAACAACCGTGAATCCGTGAGCGTCTTGCCACGCTACGGCCTCTGCTTCTGCGTCGCGCGACTGATCTTCCAGAACGCCGTAGCTTCGCTTCCATACATCAAGCGCATATTCGGCGCGCTCTGCTCGATCGATCGCGGCGTGCCACTTGGCCTCGAAAGTTTGCCGCGCATGTTCGTTTGCTGCGGTTTGTGCTCTTGATCTGGCGAGTTCGGCGTTAAGACGAGCAAGATCGTCGCACGGCACATACACCGCGCCTTTGTATTCGTGACTCACAGCCCAACCTCCCCGGACCCGCGGCAGTAACCGCAGCGCGAACCGTCGTGCATGCCTTCGCCACTGCCGTTGCACTGCGGGCAGTAACCGCCGTCTTCGTCTGCGATCTTGTCCGGAACGATTTCGCCGGCCATCCGCAGGTCGACGTAGTCTTCAAGGCTGATGTTCTGGCGGTCTTCGTCGTCGCGGCCCCAGGTGTAGCCGTTTTCCTCGGCGTAATCGCAGTGCTTGGCGAGGTATTCCCACCGGGCGCTGTTCTCGATCAATCGCTTTAGCTCATGCGAGGACACGCGGGCCACGTCGGTATCCGAGCGCGGGAACGGAATCACCGGCTCGGCAGCGGGGCCGTCGGGAACCCGAAACACTGAAGACATAAATCACCCTCCAAAAAGACCCGCCAGGCCGGGCAGCAACGAGGCCCGGCGGGATTCAATAACGACGGGGGAGACTTCCGCCGTTTCCGCTCGTCAGCCGAAGCCAACGCCCTAAGTATCAGCACGCTGATACTGTATGTCAATAGGGAAACTGATGTTCGAGCAAAAATTTTTTTCGGAGTGGGGTGCTACCGGGATTTTTGGCCGGCAATGAGCGCCTGGACGACGCTGGCCAGCGCGGCGCGATTGGCCACGGTCAGTCGAGAGATTCTGTCGATCAGCGTGTCGGAATGATTGGCGTCGAGCCAGTCCGTCGGCTTGCCGAAAGAGGTTTCGATCCGCTCGGCCAGGTCATCGCCGATCAATCGGATCGGGTTGCGGCCGATGATCTGTGATGCCTGAGATTTGCTGATGCCGATCCGGTCGCCAAAGCGCACGACGCCGCCGGCTTCCTCTGCCAGCTTTCTCGCGTTTTCGAGTCTGACCTTGTATATACGCCTCATTGCATATGACCATCGTCAAATTGCAATGGCATTTGATCCGGATTAGCCTGACGCTTGGCGCCATGCGGCCGGAAGTAGATCACGACCGCCCCTTTTTGCTGGTGGCTTCCGGCGTGTGCCCTGCCAGTGCCGCACGCGCGCCGCCCAAGATCAGCTTGCGCCCGGTGTCGTCCGTGGATTCCATCATGCGGATGATTTCCTCGATCTCCGGGCGCGGCCGTGTCGGTAGACGAACAGCCGCTTTGCTTGATTCGTGCCTGCCGTCGGCCAGCCACAAGGCAGAGACACCCAATACCTCGGCCAGTCGAGGCACAAAACTCGACGATGGGTAAAGATCGCCTTCCAGTTGCGAGAGGTTGGCTTGAGACATGCCAATCCTTGACGCCAGAGCCTTTTGCGTGAGGCCGGCTTTCTTCCTGGCTTCTTTGATTCTCTGGCCGAGTGTGTTCATCAATGAATGATGATGCTCTGCGCAATCAGTTTGATGATTGACAAATCGAGTTTGGCAAACTGATAATGGAGTCATGGACTGGAAAAAAATCATTTCTGACCTGATGCGCGCCGGACTGACGCAAAAGGCGATCTCCGAAAAATCCGGGTTGTCTCAGCCCGCGATTTCCGATCTGCACACCGGGAAGCAGCGCACCGTGACCTGGGAGGTCGGCGAGACGCTACGCGCTCTGCACAAGGTTCATTGCGCCAATCTCGAGGCCGCCTGATGCCTGACCTACCTTCCGAGTACGCCCGGCCCGGGCATTCTTCGCCCGACGGCAAGATGACCAGCCGCGTCGATGTTCCTTGCACCGATCGGCTGGCCGAAGCGCTCTCAGGGCTCGCCTTCATCCACGGCATGACACGCGCCGAATACGTGCGAGAAGTGCTCGAGGAACATGCTTTCGGCAAGGTTTTCATACTCGAAAGGATAGGCAGGCGACCGCCCGGCGGAAATGGGAGTAACGAGGGATGACCGAGCCCGTCGGCGGACACGCGCCCACCTGTTCCGGAAAGATCCCCTTCGACGATTTCGGGCATGCGCAGAAGGCGAGCCAGCGCGGCCGGAAGAACGGGGCGAAGACCATGCCCTACAAGTGCCACCACTGCGGCAAATGGCACCTTGGCGAACGCTTTGCACACGGCAGCATTGAAAAACGGGTGCGCCAAGCCCGCCGCACGCATGAAGGGCGGACGTATGAGTAACACGCCGATCCTCGCGCTCGACCTAGGCACCCGTACCGGATGGGCTCGGCTCCACGCCGACGGGACGATCACCAGCGGATCCATTTCGCACCATCCGCGCTCCGGAGAAGGCCCGGGCGCCCGTTTTGTCCGCTTCAGGCGATTTCTCTCTGATTTCACCGCTGACGGCTTCGGCGGCGCTGTCTATTGGGAGGACGTGCGCCGGCATGTGGCCACCGACGCCGCGCATGCCTACGGCGGCTACCTCGCAATCATGCTTGCCTGGGCTGAGAGCGCGAACCTGCGCTATCTCGGCAACGGGCTTTCCGTCGGCCAGATCAAGAAGCTGGCGACCGGAAACGGCGCCGCGAAGAAGCCGGAAATGATCGCTTGGGCGAAGTCGCAAGGATTTCGCCCGCGCGACGACAACGAGGCCGATGCGCTGGCCATTCTCAAGCTGGCGATAGCCCGGGAGAGCGGTACGGCGCCGTCGACCGCCAAGAAAACGACTGCGAAGAAGCCGCGGACGGCAGCGCCAGAAGTCGCGCAGCGGCCACTGATCTAGGGGATTCCATGACTCAGAAAAAAACCACCGCGCTGGAAGGCCGGATTATCGAAGCGCTAAACCATGCCGCCCGACCGCTTGCCTATCCGGAAATCGAATTGGCCGTCGGGAAACAGCCCGGATACAAGCTCGGGATCACGCTGGCGCGCATGGTGATCTCGCGCAAGCTGCATCACCGGGAGCCCAAGACCTTTTCGCAGGAGTGGCCGATTTATTCGGCCAGCCCGATCCCGAAGAGGGCCAAGCACCCGAAGCGGGACGATCTGCAACCGAATCCGAGGTAGCGAGACATGCGTGATTTGCCCTACGACTACGCGCGCTGCAATCCGGTATCGCAAGGCTGCGACCGTAAATTCGAGTGCGCCCGCTTCACGTCGCCAAAAAACCCGAATGGCTGGCAGGTGTGCCACGACTTTTCGGCAGTCAAGGTCGGCGAGTGCACCGAGTTTCATAGCAATAAAGAGGGCGGTTGATATGGCTCGAATCCGATCAATAAAGCCCGAGTTTTTTTCCTCGGAACAAATCGTCGAGTGCTCGCCGATCGCTCGACTACTGTTCATCGGCATGTGGTGTTTCTGTGACGACGGCGGTGTTCATCCCGCTTCGACGAAGACTCTAAAAATGCGCGTGTTTCCCGGCGACGACATCAGCACGGCGCAAATCGAGGCGTGCATCGGCGAGTTGATCGAAAACGGGCTGCTGGAGTCCTTTGAGCACGAAGACCTAGTGTTTTTGCGGGTTACAGGCTGGTCGAAGCACCAAAAGATCGATCGCCCGACATTCAAATATCCGCAAAATTCGACTACTGCTCGTCGAGAACTCGTCGAGGACTCGTCGAATGCTCGTCGAGAACTCGTCGAGCGTTCACCCCCGGAAGGGAAGGGAGAGGAGAGGAATGGAAAGGAAGTAAACCCTCTCTCCGAACAATCGCTCTCTGAGATTGAACCTCCCCCTGCCGATTCGACCGATTCAGCGCGAGCGGATGAAACCGGTTTGCCCGTACCGATCCCGCCGACCACCACCCCGCCGCCAGTCCAACCACCGACCACCACAGCCGGCGAGCTTTGCGCCCGAATCCGAAAAACCGGACTGCCGAGCGTGAATCCTGCCCATCCGCGGCTACTCGCCCTGCTGGCTGCAGGCGTGACCCCCGACGAAATCGAGGCCGCAGCGATTGAGGCGAAGGACCGCGGCAAGGGCTTTGCCTACGCCCTCGGTGTCGCCGAAGGCCGCCGGCAAGACGCGAGCCGAACCACCGCGAACCTGTCCGCTACGCCACCACCGACCACCGGACGGACCCGACCGCCGACATTGAGCGAACAACGCGATGCCGCATCGATCGCACTGACCGGACGAAAGCCGACCACCCATGAACCGCCAGCCGCACCACGAACCGAACGCGACATCACCGGAGAGGCGACGCGCATTGCCTAGCGCATGGATCGAGCGCATTTTCGGCCGCATGGAAGCGCTCTACGGCAGCGCTTTCCTGGACCGATGGAAGCACTCGGACATCGACAACGTGCGCCGGGTATGGGCCGAGGAACTGGCCGGCTTCGCCGATCATCCCGAGGCGATTGCGCATGCGCTCAAGGCGCTGACGAGCAAGCCGACGCCGCCATCCCTGCCGGAGTTCCTCGATCTTTGCCGGCAGGCGCCGCGGCAGTTCGCGCCGGCACTCGAGGCGCCACGGCTGTCGCCATCCGAGCAAGCCGAGCGCGCCGAAGCGATCTCGGCGGCTTTCGGTCGATCGGCCGACTTCGACTACCTGGCCTGGGCTCGCCGGCCCGCTTCAACGCTGGCGATGCACGCGATCTGTGCCGCGGCTCAGTCCGACGTTCGGTTCCGTCGGATCATCGCGGACCTTCAGGCGCAGGGCGTGTGCGACGACGGCGGCCGGCTGCTTCAGCGCTGGTCATCCGCCGATGGCCGATTCGTACCGATGCGATTGGTATGAAACGGAACGAAACGGAACGATTTTCAACCGGAACGCGGACCCCATTCCGCTTGCTATGGCCAAGAACTCGCACCCGCTGATCCCGCACCTCGAGCGCTTCGCCGAGGACAACATCGACGTGCTCGGGCCGCAGCTTGCCCGCAACTACCTGCGCCGGTGCCTGGCGATGTGGCGCGACCTGTACGGGGAGACTGTCGGCGATTCGCTCGAGGCGTTTTGCCGGGATCGGCTGCGGAAGGCGAGAAAGGCCGAGGTTTAGCCCTACGCTTGACTCCGGCCCGGGGCACGCCTACCATGCGCGGCATCCGACATACCCGTAGGGGCTCTGGCCATGCCCAATCCCGCAACCGACTGGACCATCGAGCAAGGCGCGACATTCCGCGCTTCGCTTCTGTACCTCCAGCCTTCGCTGACCGTGAAGACGGTCACAGGGATTTCGCAGTCGATCGTGCCAGTGATCGCCGCCACCGGGCACGGCATACCTGCCGACGTAGCCTGGCCGGTCTGGATTCGCGGCGTTGCCGGAATGACGAAAATCAACCATTCGGCCGAGCAAGTGGGCGATCATGCTGACGCCTACCATGCCACCCGGATTGATGCCAACACGCTATCGGTCGAGAGTGCTGACACGACGGATTACACGGCCTACTCGTCGGGCGGCCAACTTGCCTATCAACCGCCGGTCGATCTGACCGGCTGTACCGCTCGAATGGAAGTTCGGGCGAATCTGGATGATGCGGACGCGGTGCTGACTCTGACCACGGCCACGGCGGCGCCAGCATCGCGTCTTAGCATCGCCAATCCAACGTCGGGGAAAATCGACATCGAGATTTCGGACGAGGACACGGCGGCGATCGTCGCCTGGGAGTCTGCCGTTTGGGATCTCGAAATTACTCACGCAGACGGGAGCAAGACCCGGCTCGCGTCTGGCACCTTCTCGGTGTCGCGCGAGGTCACTCGCGGCGGGTAGCCCGCAATGCCGCCGGCCGAGGTCATCGAAGCGCCGTCAGATGTTGTCGTCGTCGAGCGGCGCATCGTCGCCACGGTCAGCGCCAATCACATCGTCAAGCCCGTCGTTGTCGCGTACCAGTCGCGGTATCCGATCGCTCGCGTTGCGACTGTTCTGTCATACACGATTGCATCAACAGCACCAAGGCTTTCGGCCGTTGTCGCCGCCGGCATTCAAGGCGCTTTAGGGCCAGCAGGTGCGACCGGAGCGGCTGGCCCGCAAGGCCCGCAAGGACAGGCCGGGCTCCAGGGCGCGCAAGGCGAGCAAGGACCAGTGGGGCCGGCGGGGCCAGCCGGAACATCGGAGGATGACGTGCCATATTCCAAGCGAGTCGATTTCGCCGATGCGACGACCACCTACATCGGCTACGCAGATCCAGGCGTATCAGACAGCACGCCGGCCTGGCGAATCAAGCGCCTTGTCATCGCCGGAGATGGCGACGTGACGACCACCTGGGCATACGGCAGCGCCAGCTTCACCAACCGATGGGATCAGCGCGACTCGCTGGCCTATTCGTGATCGAGGGCTGACGCATGGCCATCCCCCTCCACAAACTGACGGCATCGGGGCAGGGCACCGGCTCCGGCGGTGCTTTTACGCTGCCGTCGCTGGTATCTGGCTACGCCGTCAACGACGTTATCTGCGTGTACTTGTCGCAGGACACGGCCTCGGGGGTGCTCAGTTGCTCGTCTGCTGGATGGACGACGGTTTCGACCAACTCCGGGGCCACACCATCAGGACAAGCTAACGGGGTACTCGCCTATAAGAAAGCCGCTTCAACTAACGAATCGCCGCCGACGTTCGCTTGTGCAAACCAAGTGTTGATTTGGACATCCTTTGTTTTGCTCGATGTCGATCCGGATGCAATCATTGATATTGCGTCGAGCAACGCAGCAGGAACGAAGGGTTTCGACGGAGTTTCTTCAACGACAATGCCGGGTGTCACCGCAAATTATCCCGATTCGTTGGCGATCTATTGTGTCACCGTGGACGGAGGCGTGTTAGCGCGGTTCAAGTGTGACGATGTAGTGCCGATTGCGAGGCACATCAACAGTGGCAACCAGCTTGCGCATGTCGTCGCCTATCATCAACTGACCTCGACGACCGTGCCGACCCCTACGGCATACTTTCCTACAGCAGATGGCGGGAACAAGTGGACTGTCTGTTTCCGAAACAAATCAGGCGGGTCGCTCGCGCCACAGTTTCGCGGGTCGATGGCGGAATTGGATGTTGGCAAGATCGCTAATTGGTTTGGGGATTTTGGTGCTACGCATTACGGTACACCGTCATGGGGCACGCCTCGTGACTTTGGACCGTCCAGCATTGGCGGCATCACGACAAGTACCAATGCAGCTACCTTTACCAATGGAACCTTCGGTGGGTGGGGGTTGGCGACAAATATTACCAATGGATTAGCCAACGTCGAAGAAATTACAGGTGCGTCACGGTCTGTCACACCTACTGATCTGGCAGGTAAAACAATTGCGTTCCTGTTCGGTATGTCCGGTCTTGCGTCGAGCGCATCACGGATTGCCTCGAAAGGGATGCTTTACGGTTTGAGCGACGGGACAAATTGGGCGGTCTATCAACTAGTCTCTCAGGCACTCGGGTGGGCAAACTCCGAGTTGCGTGTCGCAGTAATTGACCCTTCAACGGCGACACCGTTGCATTCGAGTGGGGCACCGCTCAATTTCGGGGCCATTACGAAAGATGCTTTTTTCTGGCACCGGGCCAACACCACATCAGCACTGCAAGAGGCGTTTGTTATCCGCAACTTGATGGTCATCGACAAATGCGTCATGACGGGTGGTGGGGCGTCCAAACCATTGTCATGGTTGGACCTATTGGAAATGCTCAACCTGATCGGTACATACCGGCTTGCTGTGCAGCAAGGGCCAAATCAGCTTTTGGCCAAGTTCGATTTGCAGATCGGTGACGGAAACGCGGCAACCTACTTTGACAGCGGGGAACTTGCACTTGCATTCCCACAGGCTTATTCGCTGACTAGCATAGCCAATTGGCAACAAGACTGGAATATAGGCGCCGGCGGGTCAAGCGTCACGATCAAGGCCAAGAGCGGCGACACGATAAATATGCAGTCGGGGTTGCTGGCATCGGCCCTGCAAAACAACTTCGCGTTCGACGCGGCATCATCGACGACAGCGAACTACTCGATGTCCGCCGAGATTGTCGCCGGGATGACGCCGACACTGCTCGGCGGTATTTCACTGTCGGGCGGCACGTACTCAGGCTGCAACACGGTGCAGACCAAGGGTGCGAACCTGACCGACTACACCATTAAAAAGCCGAACGCTTCAGTGGGGGTGACGGCGGCTGCTGTGTCGGTCGATACCTCCGGCTCGACACTGCGCCGTGTCACGATCAACCTGGAAGGGGCAACTGGGACGCCTGGGTATCACCTCGCGCTCGAATCAACCTGCACGTCGATCACCCTGCGGGACACGATCTTTTCCGGCGCATCGAGTTCGGCAGGAAACAAGAAGGTGCATGTTCTGGCGACGATCGGAACGGTCACGATCATTATCGACGGATCAACGACGCTGGCGCTGTCCGATGTGGCCAGTGAGGGCGCGACCGTTGTCATTGACGCACCTTCTTATTACCGCGGCCTGGCCTTCACCGGACTGCTCGCCGGCTCCGTGGTCAAGGTCTATGACGCCGGGACGACGACCGAGCGTTTCAGCACAACCAGCAGCGGCACGTCGGAAACCTGGAACGATGCGACGAGCGGCAGCAAGTCTGTTGATTATGTCGTGCTCAAGGCCGGATACCTGCCGATCCGCGTTCCTGGCGTGACGGTGACGGGGCAGACGACGAGTGCTGGCCTGACTGGAGTGCCAGTGTCGCAGCAAGTCGATCGCGCGTATCAGACGCCTTCCGGCCTGACGCTCGCGACGAATACCTTTGCCGATGCGACGGCGAAAAAGTTCGGCCTGACCGTGGCATCGACGCTTCAGAATCTCTACTCCTACCTGATGGATCGGTGGATTGCGCTGGCCGGCAGCACCTACGCCAACAAGCCTTTCCCAATGACGGCCAACGGCCCGAACTCTTTCTCCTGGCTCAACGGGTGGGAGGCCGATCTGACGACCTACCCGAGCACGATTAACCTGCTGTCGCGTGACGGCATGCGCTACCTTGACAGCGCGGGCACCGTGACGGCGATGTGGGCGGCGATCCTCTCCGTAGGCACGCCGGCGGGAATGCAGGTCCGCTATATCCAGTCGCACGGAGGAAGTCCTGCCGATGCGCTGGCGACCGGCCCGATCGACCAGCTTGTGCAGATTTACGGTGACGCGACGCACGGCAACTACGACCGCACCGGCTACCTTGTCGCCAAGGTGCAGGCAGATGGATACGACGAGGCGGTTGCTGACGTGGTGGCGACTTACGGGGCGCTGGAAGATCAGCTTTACGTCATCGGCCTGACGCCAATCAGCAACGGACTGGCCACAGGCGATCCGGGCGTGACGGGCGTTACGATCACCGATCACGGCGCAAGCCCGGTGACGTGGAACGGCAAGGCGTTCAGCATCACGATTACCGACAGCGGCAGCAACAGCGGCACGGCGATCATGCGCTGGCTGCGCTACAACTACGGCGTCGGCGGCACCTTCCAGGGCGCGAATGCTTTCAACTGGCACGATCTGGTCCGGACGAACGGCAGCAAGTACAAGACAGTACGTTCCGAGCTTTACGGCGATGTTGGGGCAACGCTGAAAGGCGTGCGCGTCATCCGCGGCGCTGGCACGGCGCACCCGGATTTCGACGCCTTCACCGCCGACGACGGCACGGTCTATAACCCGCCAGTGACCGCGAATATCACCTGGGCCAGTGCGCTCGACGATACAACGGTCATCGTCTACAACGATTCGCAGTCCGGCTACATGCTCGATGGCGGGTCCGTGGTGTCCGGTGGCGCTGGCTACACGCTGGCGCTGACGCTGCCGCATGCGCATGTGGCTGCCGGAGACACGATCCGACTGCGGCATGGGCACAAGAGCAAACTTGCCGGCGAACTGGTCGGCGTGATGACCTCGAGCGGCCTCGCGCTTCTCGGATCGCAGGCGCCCGACACGGCGTATTCGGCCTGGGCGATCGACGGCGCCAGCTGCACGGAGTTTTCTCCGAACTACACCCAAATCGACATCAACATCGCAGGCGGTACGCCGGTCGGCTACACGCAAGCGAAGCGACTCGGAGCCTACTACAAGTACCTGCTGACACTGCCGGCCGGGCTCGACGCTTTCTATGGCGCTTTCGATTTCGTGTCGCCGGCAGAGATTCGCCAGAACGTGTCGGTGGTCGACGTGGTGCTCAAGGCGTCCTTGCCAGTGGTTTTTTCAGATTTTGATGTGAAGTATTACCGCAGTGACTTCAGCATTCCTTACGACGTGACCGGCGCGGCTATGTTCATCAGCTATGCCGGCGTTCCTTTCACGGTGGAAGTTGGTTCCGCGGTGACGCCGAGCGACAAAAACGATATTGCAGTCGCCGTGCGCGCGATCATGGCAACGGAGCTTGCGCGGATCGATACCAACGTGAGCGAAGCGCCGCCAACAGCGGACGCAATCAAGACGGCGATTTTGACGGCGCCGGATACGCTGACCGTCAAGAAATTCCTGGGTCTGTCATAGATGATGACAACCAACAGAAAGCGTCCAACCGCAGTTGTTGCCCTTGGCAGGCAAGGTCCGATCGGACCAGCTGGACCGCAGGGTTTGCCTGGCCAAGATGGCGCCCAGGGCCCAGCCGGGCCAGCCGGGCCAGCAGGTCCGCAAGGGCCGCAAGGGCCAGCATGGAATCCCGGCGACAACATCGTGGTCGATACGATCAACGGCTTGCCTATTTCAACAAGCAATAGTTCCGGCGTTGGAAACATAGTGCTTGGTGACTTGGCTGGTTCCAGCCTTGTGGATGGCTTTGGAAACGTCGCAATCGGTTTCGAGGCGCTCAAAAGTCTAGCCTCCGGCCCTGCAAATTACGAGACAAGCCTTAACGTGGTTTTGGGATACGGCGCAGCGAGAGCGGCAACGGAAGGGGCGAATGCTGTAGTGATTGGGGCCAGCGCCGCCTTGGTGGCCACTGATCTTGGAGATATGTCGGGGATTGTCATTATTGGCGGAAATGCCGCCTATCAAGCCACATTAATTGGTGTAAACAACACAATCGTTGGTGGGTATGCCGGCCAAAAAACAACCGGTATGGGCAATACGCTTGTCGGGCGAAGCGCGTGTGATAGTTTCTATTCCGACTCAAGCGGACACAACAACATTTGCCTTGGAGTCAGATCACACGTCGGGCCAATCGAGGGTAGCGAAAACATCTTTATAGGAGCAGATTCCGGGCAAAGCTATTTATCGATCACGACGGGAAGCAACAACATCGTCATCGGCTCAGGGGCAATGCAGTCTTCAGCTTCGGTGTCGAACGAAGTGACGCTTGGCAACGAAAGCATCACCAGCACTCGATTGCGAGGCACGGTATCGATACCAACTCTTTCGTTGTCAGGTAACGCGACCCTCGGCACCGATAGCGCAACCGCGGCTCATGCGATGAACGGGGCTGTCAGCATTGCAACGAACTCGGCATCTGCGGGGCTAAAGATCACGCAAATAGGGTCCGGGTACGCATTGCTCGTGGAAGACAGCAACAGCCCGGATAGCACGCCATTTGCAATTGCGGCAGATGGAAATTGCGGAATCGGTCTGGCGCCCGCGGCGACAGCAAAGATGCGCGTGTATCTTGGCCAACCTGCTGATGGTTCGACGAGCTATTTCGCCGGTTACTTCCAGCACGATATAGCGACGCCATCAACCACAAAACCACAATACGCGCTTGCGGCGTCGCTTAACGTCGCTGCCGCCTATTCTGGCGCTGCATCAATTCCTTGCGCTCTATTTGACACGGTGTTTGCAGGGGCAGCGAACGTTCCTTCCGCTTTTGCCTATGGCGGTATCGCCAGAACATACCAACTGGCTGCTGCCACGTTTTCTACCGGCGTCGGGTTTGCCGGCCAATATCTGCAATTCGCCAACGGGGTTTCGGCGGTCAATGCAATCGGTTTGCAAGGATCGTTCGCCGTTGATTCCGCGGTCACTTCAGGATCAATCACCGGATACGCCGCCGGCCTGCTTGCATCGCTGTCAAAACTCGGATCGCTGTCTTCGGCAATTCCAAGCGCCTACGGCTTGCGAGTCGATGCGTTCAATGTGGCGACCAACAACTATGGGGTCTGGACAAACCAGGTCGTCGGGTACAACTTCTACGCGAACGGGGCTGCGCCGAACTTCTTTGCCGGGGCTCTTGGTATTGGTGCAGCGGCACCCGGCGGGGTTCATCTTTATCTGTCGGCCAGCGAGCCAAACTTGCGGATCAATAGCTCGGGCTCGTCTAAGCAATACTCCATCGGCGTTGGATCTACCGGGGGCAGGTTTTATGTCTTCGACAACACGGCAAACATCGAGCGCTGGACCATAACATCGGCAGGAAGCGTGATTATCGGCGCCGGCCAACTGGCCGACAACGCCACGGACGGGTTTCTCTACATACCCGGAACGACATCTGGAGCGCCTACCGGCACTCCGACGACGCAATCAGGACGGCATCCTATAGTCGTCGATGACACCAACAATCGCCTTTACGTATGGAACGGTTCGGCTTGGAAATACGCGACACTCAACTAGCCAGGAAGGAGAACAAATGAAATTCGACCTCACGAACGAAGAAGCGCAATTGATGGTGCAGGCAATTGCCAAGCTGCCTATCGAAGTTGGCTTCAATCTTTACATCAAGCTGCAAAAGCAGGCGGCCGATCAATTGAACCCTCCGACGCCAGAACAAGCGCCCGCGGCGCCAGAGAAAAAGACAAGGCAGCGTAAAGCGCCCGCTCCAATCGATTTGTCGCAAGGTCAAGCCGAAGGATAAACTTCGCGCCATGAAAACCATTGTCGATTGTCGGAAATGCGAGCACGCACGCCCAGGTTACGACTCCATCCTGTGCGCGCAGGGCGAGCGCAAGCCGATCGACTGCATATTTGCCCGCGGCGTTGGTGCGCCGTGTGGCCCGGATGGCCGTCTGTTCAAGGAAGCCAAGCATGACAAGGTTAAGTGAGTTCTTCACTCTTGAGGAGATGACGGTCAGCGACGCGGCCATTCGCCTGGGCATCAACAACACGCCCGGGTATCACGAACTGTCGAATCTCTACATGATTACCGATCGACTGGACCGCATTCGCCGCATTCTCGGCAAGCCCATGATTGTGTCGAGCGGTTATCGGTCGCCAGCGCTGAACGCGGCGATTGGCGGGTCGCGCACGTCGGCGCACAAGGACGGGCTGGCTTGTGATTTCACTTGCCCGGAGTTCGGAACGCCGCTGGAAGTATGTCGAGCGATCGAGCCGTATCTGTCCGAGCTTGGCGTCGATCAGTTGATATTTGAGGGGCGTTGGGTGCATGTCGGGTTCAAGGATCCAGGCTCCACCGCGCGCCATCAAGTGCTGACTGCGCACTTCGGCAAGGCTGGCGTGGTCAGCTACACCGAAGGACTTCCGGCATGAGCGAGTTCATGCCCCAACGTCGGCGCACGGACGGCGCTTTCGGGACGCTGACGCGCCTGTGGGACTTCATCGACAACCGCGGAGTCATCCGCCGGATCGTGCTGGCTGTCGCCGTTTGGATGACCTGGCGCGCGTCGCTGTGGGCGATGGCCTATGCAGACGGGTCCAATGAGTCGGGAGCCGAGATTGCCATGATCGTCGGCGCGGTGACGCTGCCGATCACGACGTTCTGCGGCTACGTGTTCAAGGCGTACTTGGAAAGCGGGGAGAAAAAGCAATGAGCGCTCGAATCATCCCCTACATGCGGCGCACGGCTGCGGACGAGTTCCAGCGCCGACTGCGCAAGGCGATCTTCTCGGCCTGGGCGTGGATCACGCTACCGGTCTATCTGGCGGCCCTGTGCTATCTCGACGACGAGGCGGATGACCATGACGCCGGCTGAAAAGATTCTCGGTGCGCTCGCCTTCGCTGCTGCGTGCTTCCTGTCTGGTGCATGGGTGTCGTATCAGTGGATCGACGGCCGCACCGCAAAGGCCGAGCGCGCGAAGCTGACCGCGGCGCTTACAGAAACACAACGGCTGGCCGATCTATCGCGCGACATCGGTCAAGGATTGGCAGCAGAAGCCGCCGGTCGAGCCGAAGACCGCGCGCAATTCAACCGGAGGCTACGCGATGCTCGAGGACCACTCATTACCTGTCCGACTACTACTGACCCTGTGCTGTCTGCTGAGTTTGTCGGCCTGTGGAACGATGCACTGCACTTCGGTTCGGCCGGTCATCCCGGGCGAGTTGATGCAAGATCCGCCGCCACCGGTGGATTTGCCACTCCGCAAGACGCCCTCGACAACGCCGCCGAAAACTCCGACCGGTGGGCAACCTGCCGCGCCAGGCTTAAGGCTTGGCAACAGCTTGCCATCGATTCCTGCCTGATACCCGGAGGCCCAAAGTGCCCGAATCCTTGAGAGCGCAGATAGAGCGAGCCATCATCACAGCGGCCGACGAGGCGCAACGCCTGGCGCTACTGGCCATGCTGTCGATGTACGACGCGATCGAAGACGTGCGGCACACGATTGGCACGGTGGATCACAAGGTCGACGAGCTTTCTTCCAGTTTCCGCGATCACGTTAGCAAGTTCGATCGGCACGACGCCTGGGAGAAGCAGTGGCGCGAAGAACATTTTCGCGGCATTCCAGCCGAGACTCACGTCGATCACCATGAGTTTGTTGCCGGGGTTTCGGCAGATCGCCGCCAGCAACAGGAATTGATCGGGGAGGCCAAGAAGGGATTCGCCAGCCAGGCCGGGAAGATGCTCGCAGTAGCGATCGGCGCTGTGATTTGCGCGATGGCGGGCGCGGTTGGCGTGCTGACATTGCTTCCAAAGTAGGTGATTGCGCGTGGCCAATGTCAAAAAAGACCTTCTCCCGCAGCAAATGGCGCAACTGGAAAACGATTTCCGCGCCGGGATCATGCCGTGGGCAGGGATGGTCAAGAAATACGGCGTCGGCGTCGGATGGATAAAGCGCACGGCCACCGCCTATGGATGGACACGCGACCTGACCGACAAAATTCAGGAAGCGGCAGCCAAGAAGGCTCGAGAGCGTGTCGCCATCGAAGCGCGCGCCGTCATCAATCTGCCTGACCCGCCGAAGGACGTTGAGACAAAGCGGCTGGATCCGCAGTACGCGCTGACCGAAGCCGAGATTATCGACACCAATTCGGACCTGATCGAGCGGGTGAATGCCAATCACCAGGCGATGATCGGCAAGGCGCGAAACCTTCTCGGGAAAATGTTCAGCGAGTTCGAGACGGCGAATTCTGCTGCCATTGCATCGCCGGAAGCTATCGAGATCCTGGCCAAGTCCGGACACAAGGACGCCGCGGCAGCGCTGCGCGAAGCATGCAACCTGCCGACGCGCGTCGATGTCGTGAAGAAGTTGGTCGATACGATGAAGACGATTATCACCACCGAGCGCGAGATCCTTCGCATCGGCGAGGCTGCCGGCACAGGGAATGATCTGGAGCGCTTCTTGCGCACCCTGGGCAATGGCTCGGTCATCGAAGGGGAGGCGACTCGTGCCGCTGAGTGAAGAGGCCGTACAGGCTTCGCTCAAACTGCGTAACGACTTCGAGCACTACGCGCCGCGGGTGCTCAAGATCCGCTCGAAGACCGGCGGAATCATTCCTTTCGTGTTCAACGACGCGCAGAAACTTGCGCACAAGCTTCTGCAAGAGCAGGAGCAGCGGATTGGGTTGATTCGGGCAATCATCCTGAAGGGCCGGCAACAGGGCATGTCGACCTATACGGAAGGGCGGTTCTACTGGAAAACCTCGATGCGCCCGGGCTTGAATGCCTACATCCTGACGCATGAGCAGAAGGCGACGGACAACCTGTTCGGGATGGCGACGCGCTATTACGACCTGTCGCCCGACCAGTTGAAGCCAAGCGTTGATCGCGCCAACGCCAAGGAACTGTCGTTCAAGGTGATGCAGTCCGGCTATCGCGTGGCCACCGCCGGAGCAAAAGGCACCGGTCGAAGCGGTACGGCGCAGCTATTCCACGGCTCGGAAGTGGCGTTCTGGCCGAACGCCGAAGATCACATGGCCGGCTTGGGGCAGGCCATCCCGTTTGTAGCTGGCACCGAGATCATTCTCGAATCGACGGCCAACGGGATCGGCAACCTGTTCCATCAGACATGGTGCGATGCTGTTTCAGGCGACTCTGACTACCTGCCGATCTTCATTCCGTGGTTCTTGCAGCCGGAATACGCGCGCCCGGTCGGTCCTGACTTCGAGCTTGACGACGAGGAACTTGAATACCAGCTTTCATACGGCGTGACGAACGAGCAAATGGCGTGGCGCCGGATGAAGATCCGCAACGACTTCAAGGGCGACTCTGGTCTGTTCGACCAGGAGTATCCCGCGTGCCCGGCCATCGCCTTCCGGCGCTCGAGCGGCGAGGCGTATCTGAAACCTGCACTGGTCGAGCGCGCACGCAAGGCGGTTTATGAGGCGCGCGGCGCCAAGGTGATGGGGCTCGACGTTGCCGAGGCCGGCGACGACAAGACGGTATCGATCATTCGACAAGGGCGTGTCGTGTACAAGCCGATTGCCTGGCGCGAAGAAGACACCATGCAGACCGTCGGCAAGGCGGCGCTGATTATCGAGAAAGAAGATCCCGATGCCGTGTTTGTCGATCGTGTCGGCGTCGGTGCAGGCGTCTGCGATCGGCTTGCCGAGTTGTTCCCCAACCGCCAGATCATCGGCGTGAAATCGGGCGAGTCCGCCATCCAGCATGAGGACTACATCAACAAGCGCGCGGAAATGTGGGGCTGTATCAAGGAAGCGCTCGAGGATGGCTTGCAACTACCGGATGACGAAGGCTTGGCCGGCGAGTTGAGCGCCCCAGGCTTCGGATACGACAGCGCTCGACGGGTGAAGCTGGAAAAGAAAGAAGACATGAAGAAGCGCGGTGTGAAGTCACCCGACAAGGCGGATGCGCTGGCGCTGACATATGCCTTCCCGGTGCAAGTCCGTGAGAAGCCGATGGAATCATGGCGGCAACGACTGAAAGATCAGCGTCGCAAATCACGTAGCGCGATGGCTGCGTGAAACAGGAGATCGAACCAATGGACACGTTATCTGAAAACGCGAAGGTTTCCGAGAATTGGGACCGCTACGAATACGGCCGGCAGCGCGGGCATATCGAATACTGCGAGCAGTCGAAGAAGTGCGAGAACTTCTATCTTGGCGGCGGGTTGCAGTGGAGTCCTGACGACATCGCCGAATTGAGCGGACGACCGGCCATCGAGTTGAATCACATCATGCCGATGGTCAATGGCGCGATCGGGCATCAGATTCACAACCGAATGGACATTTCATTCATGCCGCGCGGTGGCAATCTGTCCGACCAGGACAATTCGACGCTGTTTTCCAAGGTCACGAAATCAATCATTGACCGCGAGCGCATCCACTGGAAAGAGACGCAGATTTACGGCGACGGGATGATCCAGCAGCGCGGGTTTCTCGACATTCGCATGGATTACAACAGCAACGTATTCGGCGATGCCAAGGTCACAGTGCTGGATCCTCTGGATGTTCAGCCGGACCCCGATGCCAAGAGCTACGAGCCGGCCGGATGGTCGGATGTCATCGTCACGCGCTGGATGACGCTCGACGAGATCGAGGATCTTTACGGCAAAGCGGCCCGGGATGCTGCCGAAGCGGCCGGCGACGACGACCAAGACCACGGCGACGAGACTTCGACCGAGCAGCGCAACAAGTTTGCCAGCAGCGGTACGGGGGTATGGACGGCGGTATTCGGAACCTCGCGCGTTCGGCGGATCCGCATCATCGACCGTCAACGGTGGGTGCTGAAATCCAGTCTGGTGGCCGTCTATCCGACCGGTGAAATTCGTGTCGCCGAAGGTCTGAGCCCGCAACGACTGGCGGCCATGCGGCAGTACGGGTGCTACTTCATGCAGAAGCGCGTTCGCCGGGTGCAATGGACGGTATCGACGCGGACCGTTCTGCTGTTCGACAAGCTCAGTCCTTACGATCGCTTCACGGTGGTCCCCTATTTCCCGTACTTCCGACGCGGCAAGACGCGCGGCATGGTCGATAACGCGATCAGCCCGCAGGAAATGGTGAACAAGCACGCGAGCCAATTCACGCACATCATCAACACGACCGCGAACAGTGGATACAAGGTCGAGCAGAACAGTTTGACCAACATGGATACCGACGATCTTGAAAACGACGGCGCCAAGACGGGCCTCGTTCTCGAGTACGCGAAGGGATCAACGCCGCCGGAAAAGATCCTTCCGAATCCGATCCCGCCAGGCATCGATCGCGTCATTGAGCGTGGCGTGATGGAAATGAAAGAAATCTCCGGCATGTCGGATGCCATGCAGGGCTTGAACGGACCCGAGGTTTCCGGCATTGCCATCCAGTCCAAGCAGTTCGCAGGGCAGCAGCAGCTTGAGGTTCCGCTCGATAACCTGAAGATGACGCGGCACATGGTTGCCGAGTTCTTGCTGTACCTGATCCAGAATTTCTACGACTCCTACCGTGTTTTCCGGATCACCGAGCAGGATCCGCGTACCGGAAAGAAGGTCACGGTCGATTATCCAGTCAATGTCTATGACGCGATGACCGGCGGCTACATGAACGATCTAAGCGTCGGAGAGTACGACGTTGTTGTTGCCGATCAGCCGACTTCGGTCACGTTCGAGAATGGCCAGTTCCAGCAGGCGCTTGAACTTCGCAAGAGCAACGTGGACATTCCGGACCATGTTGTCGTCAAGCACTCGAATCTTGCCGACAAGGCGGAAATCCTCGAGCAGATGCAAGAGCAGCAAGGCAAGCCCGATCCGCTGACCGAGGCCAAGGTGACGCTGGTCAATGCCCAGGCGCGCGAAACTTCGGTCAATGCCGTCAACAAAGCGATAGAAGCGCTGTTCTCAGCGACACAGGCGGCCAACATGGTGGCTGCCAATCCGTCGATTGCGCCAATGGCCGATCAAATGCTGAAGTCGGCCGGGTTCGAGGATCACGACGCGGCGCCGATCATGCCGAACGCACCGGAAAACGCGCAAGCGGTTCCGATGCCGACGAATACCAATCCTTTGACGCCGGCCAATCCCGCCGTCGGCGTAAATGCAGGCATTGAAGGCGGGGCAAACTAAAGGAGTTGCACATGGGAACGCAGGAAACCAACGAAGAAATCGAAACGCTGGCGATCACGGACGGCGATGAATCAACGCCTGGCGGCAACAACACGCCGCCGGCTGCCGAGGACCGCGGCGACAACTTCACGCCGACCGAAGACGATGAAGACGACGAGCCCGCCGGCAGCGACACGGCCGGCGACGGACGGCGCGGGGGCGTTCCGCCAGAGCGCTTCAACGAAGTCAATGAAAAGCGCAAGGCGGCCGAAGAAGAAGCTGCACGGCTGCGCGCCGAGAATGAGGCGCTGAAAGCTGCCCAAGCCGCAGCCGCGGCGCAACCGGCAAGCGCACAGCCTTCCGCACCGGCGGCCAGTGCTCCAGCCAGCGAGCCGGCCGCAGTGGCGGTGGACATCAAGGCGCTAAACAAGGAAGCGGCCGACGCCTTGCTCGAGGGCGATACCGAGCGCTACGCCGAGCTTCAGCAGCAGATCATGGCAGAGGTCGATCGCGCGGCAACCGAGCGCGCCTTGCAGACGATCAACGAGCGCAATGCGCGTTCCGAGATTGATGCAGTCGTGCAGCGGATGGAAGCGACTTATCCGGTGCTGGCTTCCGATGGCTCCGGAGATCCGGCCGCAATCTCGGCGGTCATCGCCCGGCGTGATTCCTACATCGCCCAGGGAATGAAGACGGCGGCGGCGCTGGAAAAGGCTGCCGGGGAGATTGGCGCGCTGTTCTCTGGTACTTCTGCGCCGTCGTCAGCAGGCAGCAATCCGCCCGCCGATCCACGGCCTGCCGCAGCCGTTCGCCGGGCTTCGGAAGTGGCCGGCAGCCAACCGCCGGCCCCGGATGCAGGTATTGGCGAGCGGGCGACAACCGGACGGATCAACGTCGCGGCGCTGTCCGATGCTGACTTTGCCAAGCTTCCGGACTCCGAGAAAAAGCGTTTGCGCGGCGACTGATGTTGACATTGTTCGCAACAAGGTTTATCTAGCAGCTACACCAAGCAGCCGACGTAGCTCAGAATCTAGATAGAGCGCCCGCCTCGCAATAGCGGGGCGGGAGGTCGGTGGAGATGGACAGTTCCATCCGTCGGTTTGTTTGGAACCGAATTTTGCAATTCGGATCGCCACCGATCAAAGGGCGGGGTCGCCACCGACAGCGGGTTCTCGGATTCCCTAAACCGTGCCATTCGGCGCCGGCCGTAAAACGGGGTTGCTTGGCTCCAAAGCCATGACATTCGCACAGCACGCGGCGACACAGCGAGCGAAACCGAACGTCATTCATTCTTTGGAGGCTTTGCACCATGCAAACCAATTTCGCTGCGCTGACCTCGCAGCAAAAACTCGTCTGGTCACGCGATGTCTGGTCCGCCGCACGCGACAAGGCATTCATCACGAAATTTACCGGCGGTGAAGATTCGGTTATCCAGCGCGTTACCGAACTCACGAAGACCGAAAAGGGCGAGCAGTGCATCATGCACCTTGTCGCCGATCTGGTCGAAGACGGCGTTGTCGGTGACAACCAGCGCGAAGGCAACGAGGAAGCGATGCAAAGCTACTCGCAGATCATCAACATCGATCTGATTTCGCACCAGGTTCGCAACAAGGGCAAGCTGGCCGAGCAGAAGACGGTCATCAAGTTCCGCGAACAGGGCCGCGACAAGCTTTCGTACTGGCTGGCCAACCGCATGGACCAACTCGCGTTCCTGGCCATGTCGGGCATTTCGTTCGCCTACATGAACAACGGCGCGACGCGCGATACCAAGAGCCCGTTCCCGACGCTCTCTTTTGCGGCCGACGTTGCCAGCCCGACCAGCAAGCGTTCGCTGATGTGGGATGGTTCGGCGCTCTCGACCAGCAACACCGCTTCGATCGCCAGCACCTACCTTGCCAACTACAAGATGATCGTGGATGCCGTGGCTTACGCCAAAGAGCACTACATCAAGCCCTTGATGGCGGGTGGCAAGGAATACTACGTCATGTTCGTGCAGCCCGGCACGCTGGCGCAACTGAAGAAGGATGCCGATTATCAGCGCGCGGTCACGAACCTCGCGCTGAAGGATGGCGTCAATTCTCCGTGGTTCTCCGGCGGCACGGTGACGATCGACGGCGTTGTTCTGCATGAGCATCGTCTGGTCTACAACACCAAAGGCGCGGCAGCCGGCGCCAAGTGGGGCGCTGGAAGCAACGTCAACGGCACTCGCACGCTGCTGTGCGGTGCCCAGGCGCTCGGTATGGCGGATCTCGGCGCGCCCGAATGGGACGAAGAGTATTTCGACTACAAGACGAAGCAGGGCATTTCCATCGACAAGATGTTCGGCCTGCTGAAGCCCAAGTTCTATTCGATCTACGACAAGTCGATCGAAGACTTCGGCGTCCTGACCATCGACCACTACCTCCAGTAATCCAAGGGCCGCCCGGTCAATCGGCCGGGCGCTCTGAACTTCTCACAGGAGAAACGAAATGCCCTCTATCACCAAAAATGTCTCACGCCAGGAAGTCGTCCAGGCGTATGTCGACATCAACTTCGGCGACCTCGCCGGAAGCAGTGGTGTCGATGTCAATGCGATCGAACTGCCGCCGGGCGCCGTGCTCGTTGGTGGCGCTGTTGTCGCGCTGACCGCTTTCAACTCGGCGACCTCGGACGTGCTCGACGTTGGCGACTCGGTTTCCCAAAACCGCTACGCCAACGACGTCAACATCCACGCAACCGGCCGCACCGCCATCACCCCGACCGGCTACACGCATGTCGCGGCGTCGCGCTGGTTGACCGTGCGTTGGGTTGGCGTTGGTGCTGTTCCGAGTGCCGGCAAGGTGCGACTCGAGGCTCAGTATTACGTCGAGAACCGCTCGCACTTCACGCAGGGTTAATCCCGTCTTCCAGCGGCAACCATGTTCCCCGGGCTCACAAGGCCCGGGGTTTTTTCAGTAGCAGAAGGAGGAAACTGCAATGTCCAAGCCCATGATTTTCGTTCCGCCCGGGAACGAAGCCGTGCAGATCGGTTTGACTTCCGGCCATACCGCCGTCGTCGAGCCCGAAGGCACCGAACTCTCCCCGATCTATCACGCGCAAGCCATCGCCCTTGGCTGCATGCCGAAGGGAATCGAGCCCTACCAGGCACCCAAGAACACCGAGCCGACGCGCGCCGATCTGATTCGCGGGGCGCTGTTGCAGATGCTTGATTCGTCGGACGACGGCCTGTTCACCGAAACCGGACGCCCGGTGCTGAAGATGGTCAGCAAGTTCGCCGGCTTCGGCTGTTCGCGCGAAGAAGTCGATGCGATCTGGAACGAGATCAAACCCGCAACAACGCCGGATGCCGATGGCTCCGACGGCGACGGTCAAGCGGGGTAATCGCCCATGAACGGTAAGCAACTGATCGAGTTGTTCAGACAGCGCACGGACGATCTGGCCAAGCCGTATCTGTGGTCTGACGACGAGATCCTTGCTTACCTTTCTGAAGCCGAGAAAGACGCGGCCGAGCGCGCAAAGCTCATTCGAGACTCGACGACGCCAACGGTTTCGAGAATCGTGATTCGCGCCGGGATCGCCGAATACAAGCTGCATCCGCTGGTGACGGAGATCATCCGCGCCAAGATCAAGAGCCAATCCCATCCGCTGTCGCAAACCACTGTCGAAGAACTCGACAACGAGGTTCCGGCCTGGGATGCCTTATCCGGAACGCCAAGCCATTTCATCGACAACGAGCGGACAATTCGGATCTTCCCGAAGCCGGCGACCGATGACGTGCTCGAGATCACGGCATTTCGACTGCCGATTGATCCGATCACGAAAGACAGCTATCCGGAGATTCACGCCAGCACGCATTTCCACTTGGTCGACGGTGCGATGCGACTGGCCTATCTCAAGCCCGATTCCGATGCTTTCGACGAGAAGAAGGCGGAAGCGGCTGAAATCCGATTCGCAATGAAGTTCGGCCAGCGGATCGACGCCAATGTACGACGCAAGCAGCGCGACAAGTCGCCGTGCGTCGTCAAGTACCGGATCTGACAACATGGGCACGATCACGCTGACCGGGTGGCCCAAGGGGATGGACAACATCCATGCCGACACGGAACTTGGCAAGGACACGCTGCGCCGGGCGGTGAATGCTGACATTCTCGACTCGGGCAAGCTGCGCCGCCGCCGCGGGTTTTCGCAGTTCATCACCGCAGCAGGCGCGCATAGCTTGTGGTCCGATGGAAAGTCGGACGCCTATTTCGTGGCCAACGATCACATTCACCAGATCGCCGGAGCGACAGCGCGCGACCTGGGCGCCATCGGCACCGGTGCAAACCGGGTTTCCTTCGTCAAGGAAAACGGCGCGGTCTATTACCTCAGTCGCAGCGCTCGCGGGCGCATCGTCGGCGGCAGCATTGGTCCGTGGGGCGTTGATGTCCCGGCGTCGTCGCCGATGATGACCACCGTTCCCGGTGTGCTCGAGCCCGGGAAATACCTCGCGGCGATGACCTACGTTCTGGCCGATGGCAGAGAGTCCGGCGCATCGCGCACCGAGTCTCTGACGCTGGCGGAACCGTCGGGCATTGGCTTCTATGGATTGCCTACGCCGGCGCAATCGGGCGTCGTCAAGAAGCGTCTGTACCTCTCGACGGCAAACGGCGAGGTACTTTACCGGGTTGATGAAATCGATGCCGTGGATTCTGTCGCTGTCGCAAACGGCTACGGCCCGGAACTGCGCACGGCTTACCTCGAGCCGCCGCCGTTCGGCACCGGTCTGATTTTTGCGCTCGGTCGGCTGTGGATCATCGACGGTTCGACGGTTTGGCATACGGAAGCGCTGGATTTCGACCACATCGACCGGCGCAGGAACTTCTACCAGTTTGCCGAAGACGTGTCGCTGATCGCGCCAGCGAAAGACGGCATCTATGTGTGTGCCGAAAAAACCTACTTCATCGCCTCGGCCGGCTCGTCGGATCACTCGCAGCGCATGGTGCTCGACTTCGGCGCCATTGCCGGGACGCTGGCCTACCTGCCGACCACCGGAGAGCCGATTTGGTACTCCGAGCGCGGCGCAATCATTGGGCACGACGGCGGTAATGCCGAGATCGTGTCGGAAAAACTGGTTTCGCCTGGGGCCATGACCGAGGCGGCCGGATTCGTGCGGGAGAGTGACAGCTTGCGGCAATACATCGCCGTTGGAAATAGCTCGAACGGTTCAAGCGTGCAGTGCGGCAGTTATGCCGATGCGGAAATCATCAGGAGATCACAGCAATGAAATCGCAAGCCAACATCGGAAGCAACGGCCGCATCGGCTTTGTCCATTTGGTCGAACACTTCCGGAAAGACGAAAGCGGCATCTACCGCTTGATCGACCAGGAAGAGATCCACAACCTGATCCCGACCGAGGGGCTGGATCACATCCTGAACATTGCCATGCGCAACGGCACGCCGGTTGCATCGTGGTATGTCGCCTTGTTTGAGGGCAACTACACGCCGGTTGCCGGCCTGACTGCCGCGACCTTCCCGAGCGCCGCGACGGAATGCACGGCCTACGACGAGGCAACGCGCCCGCTGTGGAACTCGGCCGCCGCCTCAAATGGCGTCATCACCAACTCGGCAAACAAGGCCGTTTTCACGATGAACGCCACCAAAACGGTCTATGGCATCGTGATGACTTCGGCAAACGCCAAGTCGGCGACTTCCGGCGTGCTGACTTCGGCCGTTCGGTTCGCTGCAAGCAAGAACGTCGCGGCGACCGACATCCTGAACGTGACTAGCTCGATCACGCTGACCAGCTCGTAATCAGGAGGTCGGCATGACCATCCAAGTTCACAACGACCTGCGCAACAAGTTGCTGAATCTCTTGTTGCGCAGCGATCAGGCTACGTTCGCAAACCCGATTGTGTTCGCGGCATACACCGGATCGCCGCCCGGAGTTTCGTCAGTAGCGAGCACGGCCATTGGAACGGTCGGAAACGCGCTGCCTTTTTTAGCGTCATCAGGCGGTGTGCGAACACTAAACGGCGATTTCTCTTCAAACGGTGTTGGCACAGGGACGATAGGTTTTGCTAGGTTTTACGGTCAAGCGGTGTCGTCGTACAGTTCTACCGGGCTTATCGAAGGCTCCGTCGGCGTCGCGGGCTCCGGCGCCGACTTCATCTTTGAAACGCTGTCGCTGTCTTCGTCGCAGTGGAAACTGAAGGCGTCGACGGCATTCAAGATCCCGGCATCGAACGGCACGGTCAAACTCAGCAACACGATCCGTGACGCACTTCTCGACAACTTGTTCCTGATTTCCGGCTACACGCATCTGAACCTCGGCAACAGCGGCACGATTTCGATCTACTCCGGATCGGCGCCGGCCAGCGCGGACGATGCTGCCACCGGGACGCTGTTGTGGTCGATCAGCACCGGGACGAACTGCTGGAACGCTGCATCGGGCGGTTCAAGCGTTTTGGCGGCAACGCTTTCGGCAAACGGCGCGGCGACCGGCACCGCGGGTTACGCACGGATCACGAAGGGCGCTTACTGCCTGCAATGTTCTGTGGGCACCGGCGGCGCGGACATGATTCTGAGCACTACCAGCATCGTGTCAGGGGTCAGTGCATCAATCACCGACGCAACCATCGTTCTGTAATCCATGTCGATAACACTATCGATCATCGCAGGCGAATACACCCGGGGAGGCTCCCGGGTGTTTTTGTCTCAACTGGAAGCCGGCGAAGGCTCCCGCGGCGGCTCCCGAATACTGCTGCCGCAATTGCAGATGGGCGACATCGTTGTCACTGCGGATTCGACGGGATCTGCAACGTCGGCGACATCGGTCAACATGGTTGGCAATCCAAATTGCGATAGCGCCGTGACAGTGGCGACGCCTTGCGATGCGCAGCTTCGGCTTTACCCGACAGCGGCATCCGTTGCCGATGCAGTTGCCGCGGCGCTGGCGCAGTTCGCCATCTACACCAGCGCAGACAGTTCCGGCGCATCGACTACGGCGTCCATCGGCGCAATTGGCGTGCTTGGCCTGGCCAATAGCGATGGCGTAGCAACGACGGGCTATGGGCACCAGACCGTCAAGCCGGTTGTTGGCGACACGTCGGCAGCATCATCGACTGTTGCAGCGGTCACGGCGTCGTATTTCGACGCGGCCGGATCGACGGCCAACGGAGCAACCGCATCGTCTGTGCGTTCGTTCCTGAGTGTTGTTGCAAACTCTGACGGCAGTGCTGCACCTGTTGGGGATGCGCAACTGATACTTTTCCTTGGTGCTCCGTCTGCAATCTCAGGATCAACCAGCGCGATTGCTCAGATGCCGCATTTCGCCGTGGCCAACAGCGATGGTGTTATCACTGCGCTGGCATCCGGGTATCGCTTGCTTGTCGTCGAGATAGCGGCGCAAGGCGCAGCGAACAGCCAGGCGCAAAGCGCAACCGTCTATTTCCTGAGTGCGCAATCGATTGCCGAGGCCATCACCGGGTCACTGTTCATTGCCGACTTCACGGACGGATGGGCTTACAACCTGAACACCGGCGCGGCATCGTTCTACGAAGACTTCAAGTTCAACAGTTTTGCGCTGATCGACGGCCAGTATTTTGGCGCAAACGCATCCGGAATTTTTGCGATCGGCGGAAACGACGACGACGGGGCCGACATCAACGCCGTGGTCACGCTTGGCAAGTCGGATCTGGATGCGCCAACGAACAAGCGCGTGCCGGCGGTGTATGCCAGTGCCGAGAGTGAATTGCCGCTGCGGCTGACCTGTCGCGTTGAAGGCGAGGCTTATACCTACGAACTTGACCGAGAAACCGGCGAAATGTCAGTGTCGAAAGCCAAGCCAGGGAAGGGATTAAGCGGGGTCTATTGGGAATTGGAAGTATCGAACCAACAGGGCGCCGACTTCACGATCGACAAGCTCGAGATCATCACGGAGCCCGGTAAGCGCCGGGTCTGACCTATGCTCGGACTGCGCATTCATAGCGCCTCGGGCGGATCACTCACGGCGGAACAGGTAGCGGCAGCGCATCGCGTTGCCGACCAGCACAAGGAAATGCGTGCCGGGGTCATCAAGCAGACCGACTCCGCAACGATGGTTTCCGTTGAATACCATGCCGACAAGTTGCTGGCGCTGGTTTTTTCTTCCGTTTCCGATGTCTTTTCCATGACACTGCCTAACCCGATTCCTTATCGCGGCTTGTGGATTGGCAGCGTGAAGAAGGTCGGCATTGGCGTATTCAACAAGGACGGCGCGAAAGATTCCGAATCTGGCGACGGGTGGAGAACCTATACCGCGCACATGGCGATCACCGGGCCGGCAAGAGCGCCTTTCACGTATTCAAATCCATACAGCGCCGCCGACTACGCGGCATATGTCTACACCAACGCCGAGCACGGACTTCCGTCTGCCTCTATTGAAACCACGAACACCTGGGCATCACCGACGCCTCAGTGGGTTTCGTATTTTTACCCGCTGACAGGCGCCACCCTCATGGGGTGGGGCAACTATCTTTCCGCTACGGTCGGTGATTTCAATCAAGGGCAGCCGGTCATTGGGATTGTAAATGTCGAGAGTCCAGTAAGCGGCAGCGAGATTTTTTCTCGAGACTCACTCATTCCGAAATGCTCTGATTACACACAGCGAGCAAAAGACGCCTACTACCAGGCGCTTGCAAACGACGCAGCCTCCGGCGGCCCCGGCTGGTCACTTTCGGCCTACGTGTCGAGCGGGGAGCGCGTCGGACAAGTGAATTTCACGGCAACTTACACGCCGAGCCTGCTCGGGCTATGGTGGAGCGGCGCCAGTATCGAGCAAATACTGAATGTCGATGCCGTTGGCGAGCCAATGACGATGACTGTTCCCGGAGACTGCATCTATCGGGAGTTCGGAAAGCCGGGAAATCCGTATGCCAACAAGCAGCGAAGCGAGTTCAAAACCGGATCGATCACGGCCACCGGGGAAGTCCTCGATAACGACGACGAAGAGAAGCCGGGTATTACCGTCCTGACGGTCAATGTTTATGAGACAGCCGGTTCCGCTGCGCCAATTCTCCGGAATACGTATGAATACCGCGGAAGCTACCGGTGGACGAACGATCAGAATTATTCGATCAGCGATGTCTATTGGGGCGACATGAATGGCGACGGCGTTGTCGGCATTTATGGCCGGACGATCGAATACAAGAACGGCGCCGCGATCATTGACCCGATCTATACCTTGCTTGACGCGGAGCCGGTGCAGCGCGCCAACGAGATCACCAGCGTCGGAGACGCGGATTACTCGAACGCAGAGAACTACAGCAACGCGACGAAGGGCGGTTTGTTCGAGGCTCAATGGGCAACAGGCGAGGCGGAACTGACCGCCAGAGACAAGGCGTTTCGTCTGAACTCTTGGATTCAGGTGCTCGCGGCATTGATGTCAGGCTCGGCGCCTTGGCCACTATGGGACCGAGCGCTGAAAACAACCATTCCGCCGAGCACGCACTTGTTCAGAACGACACCGCTCGATCTTCCGTCATGGACAGAGACGGTCGATGATTCAACATCAAACTTGACCGCGCCAGGCGTCAAGACAACGACACGGAAATGGACATTCCGCTACACGGTTGGCGAGACGATCAACGAACTTGAGGTCAGTAGCTCGCTCGTTCAGACAGTCACGCGGCACACGATTCCTGTGCAGGGATCGGACCCGACCTATGTTTTGGTGACAACCAGCGTCTATTCATTGTGGTATGTGCCGGCCGGATCGGATGCACCAGAAGACCCGACGTTTGTTTCGCATCAGGTTTATGCCGACGGGACAGGAAAGGGCTTTGGCCTTCTGTGGAGCGGGACAGTCATCAAGGAAGGGAAGCGCGGAGACTCGACCTTTGGCGCGCCGCAATCGCCTGTTGCGCATCTTCAGGCCACCCCGCCAATCCCGAAATACACGAACACGCTCAAGGGCGAGACGAATCAGTTTTTCATCGACTACATGGCGACTCCGCTCGAATACCGGTCGGGGAGTACGTCGAGCGCCGAAGACAGGAAGACGATCAGCGCGGCGCTTGCCGAAGGCATGACTGTTACGCTGATACCCGTCGGCACCGTGAAGCGCGGCGGCGACCTGGGCGGGTTTGTCACGGCCTCGGATTTGACCGAGAAGTACGACAGCACCGCGCGATACGACGATCTTGTTGTTTATGGCTCGCTGGTGCTGACCTACAGCGCAAAGACCGCAACATTTTCCGGACAGTGGGTGCCGCTCAAGAGCAATGGCGCCGTAGTGGCATCACGGCGAGTTGGCGTCTCGGGAACCGGCGTTCCGCAGAACTTCGTGCTGCTTTACAGCGGCATGCGCTGGCCGGACCAGATCAAGGGCGCTCAAGCCAGAACAAGCGGCATTTCGAGCGCGACTCAGAGAATCATCAACGCTATCAATGCGGCGTAATATATAGCCCGCAGCTAAACCAAGGAGGCCGACATGGCGACCGCGGACGAAATCAAAGACATCATCAACACGGACTTCGAGGCGCACAAGAAGCGTGCTGATGACGCGCTCTCGGACGTAAAGCAAAACCTCGATGAAGCCAAGGACGAGCTTACCGGGCTCCGTGTCGATTATGTCGTTTTCGGGGAAAACCCGGCCGACGTAACGACCGCGGATATTCAGGCGCCGACCTTCGTTCCGACGGATTTCTCGACGGATGTCAAAGACGCCTTCTCGTATGCGTTCAACACTCACAACGCGGATCTTCAGCCGCAAGTGCTGAACTTCCTTGACCAGTTTTTTCCGGACATTTCCGGGGCGATCAGAACCGGGTCCGACAACTGGATCATCGACACCATTGCCAACGGACGCGGCATGCCGGCCAGTGTCGAGGACGCCATCTGGAACCGTGAGCGCGACCGGGAAACGCAAGAGGCCGCGCGAGCCGAACAGTCGGCGATCGATGCCGCGGCTTCTCGCGGGTTCTCGATGCCGCCGGGCGCCCTGGCTGCGGCGATCACGGCCAACCAGACCGAGCTTGCCAAAAAGAACATGACGCTCGGCCGAGACATCGCCATCAAGAGTTTCGACCTGACGAACGAAAACATGCGGTTTGCCATCCAGCAGGCGATCGGCTTGCGGACGGCTTTCGTCTCGGCGCTCGGCGACTTCATCAAGGTTGCAATGGCGCAGCCGTCACAGGCCGTCGATTACGCCAAGACCATCCTTGCCGCAAAGACCGGGCTCTACGACACCGCTGTCCGGCTTTATTCGGCGCAGATTGCCGAGGAAGAACTCCGCACTTCGGTAGAGGCCAAGAATCGTCAGCTTGAACTTGGCTATAACGAATTCTTCCTGAAGGGCCGTTCGACGATGGTCGAGCAGCAGATTCGCATCGCCGAATCGAAAGCCAAAGCCGCGACCGATGCCGCCGGCTTCATGGCCGATGTTGCCGCACGGTCCCTGCAAACCCGCAACGCCATGCTCAATCTTTCTGGCGCAGCTTAAAGGAGTCCATCATGGGCGCTACTTCGATGACCTACGAGGATGTTCAGAAGAAACGCGCGCCGGCTGGCGCGTCTCCAGCCAATATCGGCGTGAGTCTTCCGAACATTCCGACCAACAACCAACCCGACGCTTATTCGGCGGCGATTTCTCAGCCGGTGACGCTCGAGCCGCTGAAGAAGGTAGCCAACAGCATCGCCGATGGAATGGGCAGCCTGCTTCCTTCCGGCGGCGGTGCGCAGCAGGTATCAATGCCTTCGATGCCGTCATTGCCGGCCTGGATGCAACCGGGCGCGGGTGCAAATCAAGTGAACATTCAGCGGCCCGACTGGCTTCGCGCTGGCGGTGGAGCCCAACCGGCTTTTGGCGGGCAACAGGTTGCAACTCCGGAAATCAGCGTCAATCCTCCGGCGGCAGCGCAGTCGATCGCGTCTCAAGCAGCGCCGGCACAGGCGCCATCACCGGCAGCCGTGCAACCGGCAGCGGTTCAGGCAAAGGCGCCAGTGCAGCAACCGGCAGCCGTGCAGGCTCCCCCGGTACAGCAGCAACAGCCGGCCATGCCGCGCAGCATTGGCGATGTAGCGCAGGGAACGGGTGTTGTCCGCAATAACGCGACCGGCAAGACAACCAATATCGGATCGCCGACGGCAGCCGCACCCACCGCGGCGACCCCGGCAACCCGGCAAGTGGCTTATGACTTCGGATCGCCGGCCGAGAACGCCCGCGATTTCTCGATCGGCGAGCAACAGCGCATGCTTCGGATGGATGGCGGCGGGCTCGGCGCTGCGGTGGCTGCGAACATGATGGGCAAGCACGCCAAGAACATGGGCGGGATTGCTGCCGAACAGAAGAATGCTGATACCTCGCGCATGAACGCCGAGACTCAGGCCCGGCACGCTGCCGACCAGCAAGCCGAGGTCAAGCGCAAGGCCGACCGGGAAAACAAGATCAACGGAATGCGCGACGAGCTTGCCGGGCTCGACGACAAGAACGACGCCGACGGCAAGAAGCGCTCGGCTCTGAAATCCAAGCTTGAAGCGATGACCGGCGTCGACAAGGACAAGTATCAGGCGGTGCTCGGCAAGGATGAAATGGGCAATTCCAAGGTGATCGGCATTCTCGATTCTCACTCGGGGAAGATGACCGACATGAGCGGCAATCCGATCCAGCAGCAGCCCCAATATACCGTCGGCCAGGTGTATCAGGATGCGAGCGGAAACAAAGCGAAGTGGGACGGCACCAAGTTCGTTTCGATGTAATCAGGGAAAGGCAAGATCATGGCATTTGATCCGAATAGCGCGCGTCCGGTGGGTGAGTTCGATCCGAGCACGGCAACACCTTATGTCGAAAAGCCAGGCGCCACCGTTGGCGGCGTTGCTCGCACGCTGGCCGGGTCCGCGGTTGATTCGATCGGGCACATCATCAGCGGCGTCGGAGAACTTGGGCAAGGGATTGCTGACCGCATTGGCGGCGCCGGTCCGGGGGTAACGAAACCAGCCTGGGATGCGCTGAAGCAAAGCGGCGAGGGTGTCCGCATGCTGTCGAACGATTTCATCAAGTCGGGCATGTCGGAAGGCGACAAGGCGGCAACACAAGATTCACTCGGAGGCGATTTCTTATCGCCTTCGACCTGGACGTTCCCCAAAACCGGTGGCGGATGGGCGCACGGCATCGCGCAAGGGCTTGGCTCGACTGTTCCGATGGTTGTCGGTGGTGCTGCTGGTGTCGGAAGCCGGGCAATTGCGCCAATCATGAGCGCGACGGGCGGCTTGATGACCGCTGGCGCGGCTGCCGATGATGTTCGCCAGAACTTCGACAAGATGACGCCGGAGCAGTGGGATACGGTGCCGGCGTACCGCGACCTGATCGCCAAAGGGATGCAGCCTGATCTGGCCAGGAAGAAGATTGTCGATGACTCGGCGTTTGCTTCCGCTGGCTTGTCGGGCGTTGCTGGCGCCATCGGCGGCGGCGTCGAGGGCAAGGTGATCGGCGATCTGGTTGTCGGCAAAGGCGTCTCCAAGGCGCTTGGCAACGCAGCAGAAAGCACGGCCGGGCGCGCTGCGCTCGGCGGTATTGCCGGCACGGCCGGCGAGGCGATTCAGGAAACCTCGGAGAAGGTCGGGCAGAACATCGGCGAGAACATCGGCCGCGGCGATCCGGCCATGATGAACCCGACGCGCGATACGTTCGGCGATGCAGTGCTCGGCGGCATCACCGGTGGCGCAATCGGCACGGTCGGCGGCATGGCTGCAAAGCCAAGCGCACCTTCGCCCACTCCGACACAGCCGCCGGCACCGCCATCCGGACCGCTCGGCAAGGTGCTGGCAGCGGGTGGCATTGCCGCCGGATTGCAAGCCGATGCGCGGTTGGCGCAACTGGTCGATGAAGAACACGGAACCTCGGACACATGGACGAGCGCTCCGCCGGTTGCGTCGGTTTCGACCGCTTCACCGGCTCCGAAACTGACACCGGCACAGATCGAAGCCAATCGACTCGCGCTCGAGCAGGAGCAAAGCCAGGAAGAGATTACCCATAACGCCGAAACTGCGCCGGCCCAAAGCGCGCAGCCAACTACGAAGGAGAACGGAAATGAAACCCGGCAAAAAGCCCAAGTGCTAACCCCGACGGCGGGCGCTGCGCAGACTCAGCCTGCCGCGCCCGCTGCACCGGTTTCCGCTGGCCAGCAAGTCAAGCCAACGGATAAACCCAAGGTGTATTTTGCTGACTGGCTGAAGGCCGTCGGTGAGCCCGTCCCGAAAGTTGGCACGAAACAGCACGAAGACTTGCAGCACGCCTATCAAGCATGGCTGAAGAAGTACCCCAATGGATTCGACGCGCCGCCCGCATCGACTGATGCAAGCGCCGCCGCGTCACAGAAAGCGCCCGCCGTGCCGGCCGTTACGCCGGAACCGACCGCAACCCCTCCTTCTGCGGAGTCGGCGGGCGCCCCGGAATTGGTCAAAGTACGAACACGATTCGGCGATACGACGCATGTTCGCAAGTCGGACCTTGATTCCGGAAAAACAATGCTGCGCCAGTATTCCGCCAGCGGGAAGCCGAAAACAGGGGCAACTGGTCTTCATCGAGACAACATCGATCAGGATGGAAGCAAGCAGGCGGCCGACAACGCGGCGACCGCTGACAATCCGCTGTTCGATGTCATCACCCTGAAAGACGGCCGCCCCTATGCCAGCGAGAACGCGGCGAAGCAGGGCGCCAAGAAGCACGGCGTCACCGAGACGCACGAACCTGTTGCCCTGCCGGATGGCAAGGGCTTTGTCCTGCGCCGGAAGGCGCAACAACCCAAGGAGCAAGCAAATGCGCAAGCCTCAGAAGCCAAGCAAACAGCGCCGGAACGAGCAGCGGAAGCAGAAGCCGGCCGCCTAAATAGGCAGGACGAGCCGCCTATTAGGCAGGCCGAGCCTGAAAATTCAACAGCACAGTCTGATCCGATCAGGGCTGCCGTGAAGCGCCGCATCGAAGCGGCGGGAAAGGTGGCAGCAGCAGCAGGGTTGAACCCTGAAGGCTCGGTTGGAAACGAATGGGCACTCGGTGAAATCACCCTTTGGGCAAACGCGGGGAAAAACGGGTCTGACAGTTTCCTTCTTTCTCGGCTTGGCGAAGACGGCAATTACGAGTACAGCGAACACGACAATATCGCCGATGCAGAGCGCGTCCTTTCGCAATGGATACAGCCCAAGCAGACTGCGCACAAGAACGCCACCGCTCCCGAGCACGTTCAGAGCGAAGACACTGCCGGCGTCACCGTCGACGAACTCAAGAAGATTGCCGCCGAGTTCCGCAAGCACATTGACAACGGCGGCGATGCGAAGACAACGCATGTCTTTGACGCCCCGGAGAAGTCGGAGATTGTGCGGTTGCAGGACAAGACTCGCGTGCATGTCTCTGGCAAGGGCTGGATGACGCCGGCCGAGGCGAAGGCGGAAATCGCCAAGTGGAAAGAGAACGCGCAATCGCAGTACGACGATCGGAAGATCGCCAATGCCAACAACCAGAAGGTTGTGCTGTCGCTGTTCGATCTTTCTGGCGAGTGGTCGAAGCCGTGGGAAGAGGCCGGGTATCAGGTCTATCGCTTCGATATTCAGTCCGATCCGGACATGGGTGACGTCAACAACTTCTCGACTGAGTTTTTCAACGACTGGTTCAGCGACTTTGAAGGGCAAGAGGTTTATGCCATCCTGGCCGCGTGCCCATGCACTGACTTTGCCGTTTCTGGCGCGCGTCACTTTGCCGCCAAGGACGAAGATGGCCGCACCGTTTCATCGATAAAGCTGGTCAAGAAGACCTTGGCCGCGATCGAGTATTTCAGGCCCGCGGTATGGGCGCTGGAAAACCCGGTCGGCCGCATCGAGTCGCTTACCGGGCTGCCGCCGTGGCGCCTCTCGTTCGATCCCAATCACCTGGGCGATACCTACACCAAGAAGACGCTGATATGGGGCCGCTTCAATGCGGATCTGCCGATCGCCCCGGTGGAGCCGGTTGAAGGCTCGAAGATGCACACGCAGTACGGCGGCAAGAGTCAGGCGACCAAGAACGCCCGCAGCGTGACGCCGGAAGGCTTCGCCTATGGCTTCTTCCAAGCCAACAATGCGCACGACAACCCGGTGCTGGCCGTGTTCGGAAAGTATGACCGGCTGGACCGCGATCTGATTGGCAAGGCGATCGATGCTGGCGTGACGCCCGAGCAGATCGACAACGCCGTCGAAGATTTCTACTACATGGATTTGGACGATGCCGCGGCGAATCAGGCGATTCAAGACCTGATCGACCAATCTCCTGACGGCGGCAAAAAGACCGGAAAACATTCTGAGTCTACTAATTCGACTCCGACTGCACAGACATTGGTAGACGCCGCTGCACACGAAGCCGCGACCAGCCCGAACAACGACAAGACGGAGCCGACGCCGGCGCAGAAGGAGGCCGGCAACTACGCCAAGGGGCATGTCAGCCTGCACGGCCTGAATATCAGCATCGAGAATCCGAAAGGTTCGGAGCGCGTCGCCAAGGACGAAAGCTGGCGCGTCACCATGCCGGCGCATTACGGCTACATCAAGGGCACGGTCGGCGCCGACAAGGATCATGTCGACGTGTTCATCGGGCCGAATCCTGAATCCAAGCATGTCTGGATCGTCAATCAGATTGTTGCTGATTCGAGCCCGGCGAAGTTCGACGAACACAAGGTCATGATGGGCTTCCGCTCGGCGGAAGAGGCAAAGGGCGCTTATCTGCTGTCGTTCGAGGGCTCGTTTGGTGCTCGCGTGTTCGGCAGCATGACCGAGGCGCTGACCATCGATCAGTTGAAGGCCAAGATCGACGCCGGAGAATTGTCTCGGAAGACGCCGACCGGACCAGTGACGGGCGCCACGACGACGCGAGACAAAGCAGCCGAGGCGGCCGACGCAGAGAAAGACGCGAACAAGGCCAAGCTGGAAGCGACGCGCGAGCGCCGCGAGACGGCAGCGGCCGGCGACCAGTACGCTGACAAGTGGTTTGGCAGCGAAGAGAAAGCCAACGCCTTCATCGCCAAGAACGGCATCGGCGAGACGCATCAAGTCATGGAATCGGCGACCGGGCGCTATGTCATTGCGCAGAAGCCGAAAGCCGAAGAAAGCAATAGCGCCGCGATCAATGCCGAGTCCATGACCCGCGAAGATGCGATTGCCGCTCTGGTTGATGGCAAGAAGCTGGAGCGCTACGGCGATGTGACATGGATTGAAGAAACGCAGGCCGGGAAGGTACAGACCTACGTCATCAAGACGCGAACGGACAGCGGTGGAATCATCACCAAAGGACCGGCTGGCCCTGATCGCCAATGGGGATGGGGAAGACTCGATGCAGCACAGAAGGCGATCGAGTCCTGGAAGTTTGGCGCAGCGAAGCCGGCCGAAGACCTGGGCGCCATGTTTGACGACCTGATGGGCGAGATCGGTGCCGGAAAGGAAGTATCGAAGGCAGCGAACCGCAACAAGTTGGCCGAGACGAAGAAGAAGCGCGAGCCGAAGCAGCAGATGAAGCGCGTCTACAACGATGACGGCAGTTACTACAACGCTCCGGTTGAATCGCCGCGCACCGCCGGCCAAGCCGCCGCCAGCGCCGCCAAGAACACCGCCGAAGGCTTCCAGAATGCCATTGCCGGGCTCGGGAAGTTGTTCGGTGGCAACGGACGCCTGTCGTCCGGCTTGACCTTTGACGAGCACACTTACCAGCAGGCCAAGCCGCTGTTTTCCGCGGCCGTGGCCAACTTCAAGCAGGCCGGCGCCGACCTCAAGGACGTGATGAAGGCGGTCATGCTGGCTGTGCGCGAGCAATTCGGGGATGCCGCGCTCGGAAACATGAAGCCGTATGTCGTGCGGTTTATCGAGGATGTCAGGGACGGCAAAGTGTCCTATGATGAAGGCAAGGAGGGAGTGAGCAATGGCAACAACGATGCAACTGGCAGCGAAGGCTCAGAAGCATTGGGCGAAGTGGCTGCCGGAGCGGACGGCGGAACTGAAAGCCGCGGGGACGTTCGAGGCGGAAACGATGGCAGCGGCAAGGCTCGCAAAGGCCGAAATGGAAACGCTGATGGCGCAGGGGTTCCGCGAACACGAAGCGGAAGAGGTCGCGCTTCCGATGTTCATTCTGCTGAAACCGGAACCGGGGATCGAGTAGATTCTCCGGCGCCTGATCTTTTCAGCGCGCCGACCAACATCCCGGCGGCAAACTTCGAGATCACGGCCGACGTTGATCTTGGAAAAGGCAGTGAGGCGGTCAAGTTTGGCGACAACATCGCCGCCATCGAGACGCTGAAAACCCTTGAGCGCGAGAATCGTCGGGCAACGCCGGAAGAACAGCGCACGCTCGCGCGCTATGTCGGATGGGGCGGCCTGTCGAATGCGTTTGCCGACAACGAAGGCAACTTCAAGCCGGGGTGGGAGGCCAAGGGCAAGCAACTGGCTGATCTGCTGACCGATGCCGAACTGAAAGCGGCCCGGCGATCAACGCGCAACGCGCACTACACCAGCGAGACGATCGTTCGCGGCATGTGGTCGGCGGCCGAGCGCCTGGGATTCAAGGGCGGTATGGTGCTGGAGCCTTCTTCCGGGACCGGCAATTTCCTCGGCATGGCGCCGAAGTCGATCGCTGCGAAGTTCCTCGGCGTCGAATTCGACAGCCTGACGGCGCGAATCGCGCAAGCGCTTTACCCGCAGGCGACCATTCTGCACAGCGGTTTCCAGAAGGTTGCGCTGCCTGACAACGTGGTGGATATGGCGATCGGAAATCCGCCATTCGGGTCCGAGTCGTTGCGCTTTCAGTTCAAGCCTGAACTCAATGGCGCCTCGATCCACAACCAGTTTTTCCGGGCCAGCATGGACGCCGTGAAGCCAGGCGGTCTGCAAATCATGGTGGTATCGCGCTACCTGATGGACGCGCAGGACAATTCGACGCGCGCCGCACTGGCTCGCCAGGCAAAGCTGCTTGGCGTGATTCGCCTTCCGGACACGGCATTCAAGGAGAACGCCCGCACGGAAGTCGTGACCGACATTGTGTTTTTGCAAAAGCTCACGGCTGTTGAGCAGGCGGAAATGAACGCGGCTTTCGAGGCGAAACGATCGAAGCCCGAGAAGGACGCCGGAAAAGAAGCGGAGCGCCGGGCGCTGGCAGAAAAGGTGCCATCGTGGATCGAGACAACATCGGTTCCGGATCCGCTTGGCGGCGAGCCGATGACGGTGAATCGCTACGTCGCCGACCATCCCGAAATGATCCTTGGCGCATTGGAGCGCTCGGGATCGATGCGCTACGAGAACGACATCACGGTTCGCTTGGACAAGAGCGCCGACATGACGGCCATGCTCGACAAGGCGATTTCTCAACTTCCGGCCAACGTGATGAACCAGGAAGCCGGCATTCAGGAGGGCATCGAAGAAGCCTACTCGCTGCTGTCTGACGCGCTGCGAATCCAGGTTGCCGGGCTTGAAGCCGGCGACATCCGCGTCGACAACGACGGTTCGCTGTTCGAGGTCATCGAGCGCGAAGGCCCGAATGAATCCTATCTGCTGGCCAAGCGCACCCTGACGCCTGAATCGCCGTGGTCCGCGCGCTTGGCAATGGATCAAAAAGGCCAGTGGTATGAGATCGTCGTCAAGAAAGACGCCGCCGGAAATTCGGTGAAGAAGCTCGACAAGGACGGCAAGCCGACCAAGTTCAACGATTTCGAGAAACTGGTTTACGGCGCAGACGAGAACGTGCCGAAGACGTTGCGGATTGGCGAGAGTCGTTTCGAGCGCCTTTTCAAACTGGTGAAGATCCGCGATCTGCTGAAAAACCAGCTTGTGCTTGAATCCGAGGACGCGACGGCAGCCAAGATGGAGGACAACCGCGCGCGCCTGAATGCGGCCTATGACGCCTTTGTCGCTGCACATGAACACATCAGCGCCCGCGCCAATGAATCGCTGATTTCAGAAATGCCCGATGGTGCCCTGCTGCTGGCGCTGGAAATGGGCTATCGGCCGGCAATCACGGCAGCCAAGGCCAAGAAGATGGGCGAATCGCCACGGTCGGCAGACGCCAAGAAGGCCGCCATTCTGACCGAGCGCGTTGTTGTTCCGTATTCGCCGCCGGATAAGGCTGCATCGCCGGCCGACGCGCTGGTGATTTCGATGGCCGAGGCCGGCAAGGTTGATCTGGACCGTATTTCCAAGCTACTGGATACCAACGAGGAAGGCGCCATTGCGGCGCTGCATGGCGATCTGGAAAAGCCGCTGATCTTCCAAGACCCGGAAACGCGGGAATGGCAGATTGCCGACCAATACCTTTCAGGCCAGGTGAAGCGCAAGCTCGCCGCAGCACAGGCCGCGGGCATGTCAAAGAACGTCGAGGCTCTGGAAAAAGTGCAGCCGGAAGCCTGGGGCGCCGATCAGGTAACGGCCGTGCTTGGCGGGACGTGGATTCCCGAGCAGACCTACGCCGATTTCATCAAGCACTTGACTGGTTCTGACGGCCGGGTTCGCTTCTCGGCGGCGACCAATTCCTTTGATGTCACAGTGCCGAGCACGGCGCAGGGTAAGGAGTGGAGCACCGACGACGCTGGTCTGCAATACATCCTCGGGCAACTACTCAACAGTGCATCCATTCGCCTGACCTACACCGACAGCGAAGGCAAGTCACACTTCATGCCGGAAGAAACCGCGCTGGCGCAGATGAAGGCCAAGCAGATCGAGGCGGAATTCGGCGATTGGATCTTTGCTGACGCAACGCGCCGGGCCATGCTGGTCGAGCGCTTCAACGAGAAATTCAATACGCGAGTGACGCGCCAGCATGACGGCTCGCATTTGATTCTGCCCGGTAAGGTGCCGGACATGATTATCGAAATGCGCCGGCACCAGAAAAACGCGATCTGGCGCGGCATTCAAGAGCGGTTCATGCTGCTGGATCATGTCGTCGGCGCCGGCAAGACCTTCACGGCGATTGCCAGGGCGATGGAGCGCCGCCGCATGGGATTGTCGAAGAAGCCCGGGATTACCGTCCCAAATCATATGGTCGAACAGTTTGCGGCCGACGCCTACCGGCTTTACCCGGGCGCCAAGATTCTGGCAGCCGGGAAAAAAGACTTCGAGAAGAAGAACCGGCGCAAGCTGTTTGCCAAGATCGCCACTGGCGATTGGGATCTGGTCATCGTTCCGCATTCATCGTTCAAGTTCATCTCGATTTCGCCCGAGGCGGCCGAGCGCTACCTTGACGAAGAAATCAAGCTGGCCGAGGCCGCCATCGAGGAAGCCTGGGAACAGGCCAAGGAAGACGGCACCGATAACGGATGGCGCAAGCCCTTCAACGTCAAGCAGGCCGAAGCGCTACGCGAGAAGCTGGAAGCGCGCCGCGACAAGCTCAAGCATGACACCGCCGACCGGCTGCTGACTTTCGAGCAGTTGGGCATCGATGATCTGACCGTCGATGAAGCCCACGAATTCAAGAATCTCTACTACTCGTCGCGGATGACTGGCGTTCGTGGCATGGGTGACCGGGCGGGCTCCGAGAAAGCCTACGACCTGTACCAGAAGGTGCGCGTGCTGCGCGACTCGCCGACCGGCTCGGTGGTTTTCATGACCGGGACGCCGATCAGCAACAGCGCCGTCGAAATGTACACGATGATGCGCTACCTCGCGGCCGGCGATCTTGCCGACCTGGGGCTGGAGCACTTTGACGCCTGGCGCGCGAACTTCGTCGATGCAGAGGCGGCATGGGAGCCGACCGAATCCGGCGGACTGAAACAAGTCACGCGCTTGGGCCGTTCGTGGTCAAACATGCGGTCCTTGATGGACCTGTACTACTCCTTTACTGATGCGGTGTCGCTGGACGACATCAAGCAGTGGTACAAGGAAGACAACGACGGCAAGGAATTCCCGGTGCCGGCGGTCAAGAGTGGCGATCGGCAGAGCGTCGTCGTGAAGCCGACCGAAGCGCAGATTTCGTTCCTGAATGAGATTGTTGCCGGGTTCAACGGTCTGGAAGACATAGAAGACGTCAACGAGCGCAATGCGGAGCGCTTGCGCCTGATGGACCGGGCGCGCAAGTTGTCGCTCGATGCGCGCGCCGTCAATTCGAGCGTTGTTTCTGACGAGAAAGGTGGAAAGCTCGAGCGCGTTTCCGACGAGGTAAAGCGCATCTATGACCAGTGGAGCGCCGACCGCGGCACACAATTGGTGTTTCTCGATCGGTCGGTTCCGAAATCCAAGGGCGACGACAAGATCATCAAGGAGTACGACAAGATCGTTGCCGAGCGCGACGACGCCATGCGTTCCGGCGACGAGGCGGCCTACCGGGCGGCTGTCGAAAAGCTCGACAAGTACGATGCAAACGAGATCCGCGAACTGCGCAATGCGCAAACCGGCGGATGGAACGCTTACCAGCAAATCAAGGACCATCTGGTTGCCCGCGGCATCCCGGCGAATGAAATCCGGTTCGTGCAGGAGGCCAATACCGACGAGCAGAAGCAAGCGCTTTTCGATTCGGTGAACGCCGGAGAGGTCCGCGTGCTGATCGGATCGACGCCGCGCATGGGCGCCGGGACCAACGTGCAGCAGCGGCTTGTCGCTTTGCATCATGTCGACGTGACCTGGAAGCCGAGCGACATCGAGCAGCGCGAGGGCCGCATCATCCGCCAGGGCAACAAGCTGCTGGACAAGTACGGCCAAGGAAATTTCGAGGTCGAGATTCTGGCCTACGCGACCGAGCGCACGATGGACGCGAAGATGTGGGATCTGAACGCGACCAAGCTGCGCACCATCAACGGCATCCGCAAGTATTCCGGCGAATTCACAATGGAATTCGAGGACGAGGACGCCGTAGGCATGGCGGAATTGGCGGCGCTGGCCTCCGGAGATCCGCTGCTGATCGAGCGCGTCAAGATCGAATCGGAACTGGATCGGCTCGAACTTCTCAACCGGGCATGGCGTCGCAAAGTGTTTGCGATTCGGGACAGAGTTGATTTCGCCGAGCGCGACATCGAAGAGATCCCTAAGCAAATTGCCGCCATCCCTGCCAAGATCGAACGCGCACAAGCCGACGCCGACGCGATCGGCGCCGAGATCAAGCGCGCCGAGGATGCGCAGGCATCCGCCCGCCTGTCCGTCGAGGGCGTGCAGTACGCATCGCACATGGAAGCAATGACCGCGGCAACGGCGGCCATCGAGAAGCAGCGAGACGGCAACGAGAAGGCGCGCTTCTCGATCGAGGTTGGCGGCGAACGGGTTACGTCGAAGGATGCGCTGGAAAGCGCGATGCACTCCGCGTTTGGCGACACGAACCCGGTCATGATTACCGTGGCCGGCAAGTCGTTCAATCAGCGCGGTGCGGCGGCAAAGGCGATCATCGCCGAGGCTTCGCGCATTGGCGCCAAGGTCAGCAATGACAACAAGCAAGCTTCCGATCGTATCGGCCAGTGGTACGGCATGAACCTCGAGGCGGACGTATCGCGCAAGTACGGCGGCGAGGTAACGCTGACACTGAGCCTGGTTGCCAAGGACGGCCGGACGCTGGCCAGCGAAGAAAGCCAGCCGCTCAAGGAAGAAAAGTTCTTCTCAGCGGAGTTTTCGCCGCAGTCCGTTCGCTCCCTGTTCGAGAAGATCGAGCGGGAAATGAAGGCGCGCGCCGACTTCACGCCGCAATACTGGAACGACGAGATTCGACGCCTCGAGCGCAAGCTTGAACAGACCAAGGCCGATTTTCCAAAGCTGCGCGAGCAGGCTGCAAATTCCGCATTCCCGCAGGCCGGAGAAATGGCCGAAAAGCAAGCGCGGCTGGAAGAGATCATTCGGGCATTGGCATCGGTGACTGATGCGGCGAAGGCAGCAGCAAAAGACAACGACGCCAACATGGCGAGCCGACCGGTTGATCCAATGACACCCGCCAAGGTCAATCCGTATCTGGAGCGGTGGGCAGCCAATGTTCTGGCCAAGAATCGCAACATTTCGCCGGTCATGCCGATTCTTCGTGATCCGCCAAATGTTCTGAAGCTTGCCGGGATCTATCGGCCTATCGTGATTGACATGGAGCACGCCGGGCACGCAATGAACGTGCATCCGGAAGTGATGCCGGCTGACATCGGGGCGCTTCCTGATCTGCTGTCTCGTCCGCGCGCCGTCATGAAGCACCAAGATGGTTGGCGAGTCGTAGTCGATTCACGCGATCCATCTGGACAGCCGCTTTCGGTGGCGCTGTCGAACGATACGATTCAGTCAGGGAAAGAGCGCTTGAAGGTGACGGAAGTGTCGACGCTTTTCGGCACGGAAGAGTCCGCGCGGATGGTGGTTCAAGCGATTGAGCGGGGCGACATGATCTACATGCCGCAAAAAGAAATCGGTCGCCTTACGGATTTATTGCCTACGCCTCAATTGCGCACCCAGGCTGGAGAATCCCAACCACCGACAAACCGCATCAGCGACCGACAATTCAGAATACTATCGGACGATGCTCTTGTCAATTTTGGCATGTCTGGAGAGCCGCAAACCACTGAAATCACGCTTCCGGAAAACGCCGTGAAGTTGATGGACGGTAAGCTGTTTTCACGTCCCGACGAGGCCCGAAACTTCGGCGCCACGGTCGCCGATACCCGCGCCGAGATCGCCGCCAGCATCGGCGAGAAGACGCTTGCCGCGATCGAGTCCAAGGGCTTGCTCGAGATCCACAAAGACACGTCGGCGCTACCCGGTGCGCCGGCTGACGCCTGGGGCTGGTTCGACGGCAATACCGTGAATCTGGTGGCCGGAAACATGGCGCCCGGCCAGTCGGTCGGCGTGTTCAAGCATGAGGTATGGCACCGCATGTTGCGCGTGCTGCGACTGAGCGAATCGCCGCTCTACGCGAAGCTGATGGACCGGTTGGCAAAGATCGAGTCCAACAGCGTGCATCCGGAGTGGTTTGCCAATGCGCAACAGATGATCCCGTCGGCCGATCTGGTGCCGTCTGCGCTTGCTGATGCGCTGAAGGACATCGAGGCCAAGGGAACGGCAAAGCTGTGGTTCGATGGCACGAAATCGCTGTGGAAAGGAGACTTCAACAAGCTCGGGCAGATGGCCATGCGCCAGTTCAACCGGGATGCGAAGGCGCTGCCGGCGCCGGTGCGGATGGCGATAGCCAAGTCTCAGAAAGACATCAACGCTCGCCGGCTGAACGAGACGGCCGCGTATGCCGTGCAGCAGTACGAGACAGCGCCTGAATCACTGCCGATGCTGATTCGCCGGTGGGCGGCCGATCTGGTTGCCGCGGTGCGCGCTTTCTTCATGGATCAGTTCGGCATGGTGCCGAAGAATTTGACCGACGCGGATCTGTCGGCACTGACTCAGCGTTATCTGAAGTCGATGGCGTCGAATGACGATGTAGGCGTGTTGGGTGGGGAGGGGATGGCGGCACGCTCGAACCAGATCCAGACGCCGGAGTTCAAGCGCTGGTTCGGTGACTCGAAGGTTGTCGACGAGAGCGGCAGTCCGATGGTCGTTTATCACGGTACGCATGTGCGACCGCTGCGAGACGGAAGGATGAAAGGTGACGTTACGTCGTTCGACCGTCTTTTCACAACAAACTTCCGTGCGCACTCGCTCGACACGGTAGGTAGCTGGTTCAGCACCAACCCTGGCAAAGACGGAGCCGCGATGTATGCAGGCGGAACCGACGGATCGATGATTTACCCGGTCTATTTGTCGATAAAGAACCCGCACAACACGACATTCCAGCTTTTGTCTCGCCGCGGGCGGCTTCTTGCCAATGGCAAAGACGACGGCCGAATGCTCGGGAAAGCCGAAGTTGATGCGCTGCGAAAGTGGCTTTCCGATATGGGGAAGGATGGTATCCACATAACGCACGACCCAGGTGCGGCAAACGCATCAACTGAATTCGAGAAGCAAGACGCATGGATCGCCCTCGAGCCGAATCAAATCAAATCCGCCACCGGCAATCGTGGCACGTTCGATCCGAACAACGACGACATTCTGTTTTCCCGCCCTGCGCTGGTTCAGCGCGTGACCGATCGCGCCGCCGACCTGTTCCAGTCGAGCAAGACCTTTAACCTCTGGCACAAGACCGTTGGCACGCAGTTCCACAAGGCGAGTGTTGATCCTCAGTTCGGCCGCGTTTTCAAGATCGGGCAGCGCTTCCTGCAAGACACGTCGCAGTTTGCGATGGATGCCGCCGACCAGGCGCCGGACCTGTTGCCGAAACTCGGCAGCATCAAGGACATTTTCAAGCGCGGCCCGAGCGCGGCAGACCGTGAAGCCGTGGCGCAAGTGGTGTTCGCCGGCACGATCGAGGATCACGTTTATTCCGACGAGGAATTGCAGTCGCTTGGGCTGACCGACAAGCAGCGTGCCTATTACCGAGAGTTCCGCGCGGCCACCGACAAGTCGATCGACGATCTGTTTGTGTCTGAACTGGTGCGCTCGACGCGCGATCAGTTGCCGATGCTCGGCCGTTCGCTGGTGGGCATGTCAGCACGACAGGCGCATGACACCGTTACCGGGATGTTGCGCGACCAAGTTGCAGCGCTTGAGAGAGACGCGGCAATGACGGAGAGCGAGGCGGCAATCAACAAGATCAATGGGCAGATCAAGACTCTGAAAGAGGACATCGCCGAGATTGGCAAGAAGGCCGAGAAAATCCAGAAGCTCAAGGCCGACGGCTACGCCCCGCTGATGCGCTTTGGCCAATACACGGTCGATGTCATGGAAACCGATGAAATGGGCGAGCCGTCCAGGGTGTTCTTCGGGATGTTCGAGACGCAGCGCGAAGCCAATGCCGCGGCGCGCGACTGGCGCAAGGCAAACGGCGGCCAATACGAAGTGACTCAAGGGGTGATGTCACAAGAGGATTGGCGCATGTTCAACGGCGTTTCGCCGGACAGCATGGAGTTGTTTGCCGAAGCCCTGGGCGTCGATGAATCGGCCGTGTTTCAGGAGTATCTGAAGCGGACGCTGAACAACCGCTCGGCGCTGAAGCGTTTGATCCAGCGAAAAGAGATTCCGGGCTTTTCGCAAGACGTAACGCGGGTGCTTGCCACATTCATCACATCGAATTCTCGCCTGGCTGCACGTAACCTGAACCTGATGCCGATGGCCGAAGCGGTTACGGCGATTCCGAAGGAAAAAGGCGACGTGAAAGACGAGGCGGTGCGGCTGGCCGAGTATTTGACCGATCCGAAGGAAGAGGCCCAAGCGCTGCGCGGCTGGCTGTTCGCTCATTTCCTCGGTGGTTCGATCGCGTCCGCAATGACCAACATGACGCAGCCGGTAACGATGACCGCGCCGTACCTGGGCCAGTTTGGCAACGCCGCGGCGGCCAAGGCGATGGCGTTTGCAGCGACCGTGCAGCACAAGAAGCTGACCGGGAACACTCGCCTTGACGCTGCCTTGCGCAAGGCAGAAGCGGAAGGGATCACGGCCCCGCATGAGATCCACCAGCTTTACGCGGAGTCGATTCGCAGCTTCGGATCGAACTTGTTCATGCGCAAGGCAATGACCGCCTGGGGCTCGATGTTCGCCTTGGCCGAGTCGTTCAACCGTCGATTGACCTTCATCGCGGCATTCAAGATGGCGCAGGAGAATCCAAGTCTCGGCCATCCGTTCGCGTTTGCCGAGAAGGCGGTCGAAGAGACGCAAGGCATCTACAACAAGGGCAACCGTCCGGATTGGGCGCGCGGGGCGATCGGCGCGACGGTCTTTACCTTCAAGCAGTTCTCGGTGAGCTACATCGAGTTCTTGAAGCGCTTGCCGCCGAAACAGCGGGCGCTGGCGCTGGCGGTTCTGTTCATTGCCGCTGGATTGCAAGGCTGGCCGTTTGCCGAGGACGCCGAGGATCTGATCGACACCATCGGTCAGTCGTTCGGCTACGACACCAACAGCAAGCGCTGGCTGCATGAGTTTGCGGTGCGCAACCTGGGCGAAGGCTTCGGCGAGTTCGCAATCAACGGATTCTCGGCGATCCCCGGCATGCCGCTCGATGTTCAGGCGCGCATGGGCTTGGGCAACCTGATTCCTGGTTCGGCGATGTTCAAGCCGTCCGAGCAGGACCGGAGCCGGGATGTTCTCGAGTTCGTCGGCCCGGCGGGCGCGCTGGCAAAGTCGGCAATGGATTCGATGGCGGCCTTGCAGCGTGGCGATTTGTTTGAGGCGATTCGTGCTCCGATGCCGGTAGCGGTCAAGAATGGCATGAAGGCGGCGGAAATGGGCGTCACCGGCGAGTACCGAGACGGCAAAGGTCGCAAGGTGATGAACGTCGACGGGTGGGATACCGCGATCAAGGCGGTGGGCTTCCAGCCTTCTGCGGTGGCGAAGGAATCCCGGCGCACGTTTGAAGCCAAGCAGTCGGTCGATATGGCGAAAAAGGTCGAGGCCGATATTTCGGACAAATGGGCGCATGGCATCATCGACAAAAACCCGGATGCGGTGCGGGAGGCGCGCGCCGATCTGGCAGAATGGAACGCCAAGAACCCGGAAAGCCGGATTGCCATCACGCCGCAGCAGATATTCCGGCGCGTCAAGGAAGCCAGGATGACTAGAGAGCAGCGATTCATCAAGACCGTGCCGAAGGAAATGCGGCGCGATATTGCGAGCGGGCTCCGTGGTTAAGTTGCTCTACGGAATTTCGATCGGCTCGGTGGTGCTGTATTGCATCATCCAGCCGATCGTCATCCCTTGGCTGATCCTGTGGATTGCCGGCTACCTTGGCTGTGTCTGGTTGATGGAGAAGCTGACCGGCAAGGGTTAGTAGATTGAAATGCCAAGCGAGTTGAATTAGGCTTGCAGAAACAATCTCAAAAGGACAGTGGCAATGAAGGCACTTGCACTGGTCATTGCGGCGCTCGTTTCATCCAGCGCAGCATCACAGGTCTACATTTGGCGTGATCCGAATACCGGAACGGTGCAGATGGACGGCTCGGCGCCAAGTTGGTATCGCAGCGGACAGGGGCCGAGGGTTCAACTGTGGCAAGGGTTCAATATCGTTGACGACACCGCATGGAAAGATCGGCAGCCGGTCGTTTATGTGACAAGAACTGTAGTTGTCGAGGCGCCGCCTGTCGAAGTTCCTCGCCAGTTGAGCGACCAAGAAAAGAAATTGGCCGAAGCCGATCGATTGATGAACATGAAGGGCGGTGGGATTGGTGCCGCATTGGTCGCTCAAGAACTGAGAGCAAGCGCCAGAGGTGAAAAAAGTGCTTGGCGCCGGGCGATCGAGCGCGATCAAGAGGCGAGTGACATGAAAGATGCCATCAAAAAAGGCGTCAAAGAAGGAATTCGAGACTGCTTGGCAAATAGGTTTCCGTGCTGACCTACCCAAGCCGCTTCGCCAGATCGGAAGCGGATTCGTTGAAATAAACCTGCAACATCCTCAGATCCCGGTGCCCGACCATTCGCGCGAGCGCCAGCACGTCGAGCCGGCCAGCTAGTCGAGTGATTGCCGTGTGCCGGCTGTCGTGGAACGTGGCGCCTTCGACCAGCGCGCGAGCCTTGGCCTTGCGAAACAGCGCGTCGAGTGTTTGCGTGCTGCTGATCCCGAACACGGATTTGTCCGGGTCGGCCGGTTCCGGTCCGGCAAGCTGGTCGATGATGGCCAGAGCCGCGGACGACAAAGGCACGTCGCGCCGAGCGGCGGCCGTCTTTCCGGCCCCTGAAACCTCGCCGGTGATGCTCACGTACCTGGCGCCGCGATCCACGTCACTCCAGCGCATGCCGACGATTTCCCCGGCTCGCATGGCGGTTTCGAGCGCGAATGCGAATGCCGCGCCGACTCGGGCGGTCATGGTGGCCGGCTGGTTGCTGCGGCTGTACCCGAGCGCGAACAGGATCCGCTCGATTTCGTTGTCGGTGAAAATCCGGTCGCGCGGCCTGGGTGGTGCCGGCCGGCGAACATTCTCCATCGGGTGACTGCGCAGCCAGCGCCATTCGCGGACAGCAACGGTGCAGGCATGGGATAGCAAGGTCCAGTCGCGCCGGACTGCGCCGGCGGAAACTTCGCGCGAGCGTCGATCGCGCCATGCGGCGATGTCGGTGGCCGATAGGCTCTGCAATGGCACGCTGGCCAGCGGGTCAGGCAATACAGGCGGATCCTCGTCGGGCCGGCCGAGCACCAGGCGCTCAATGCGCACGCGCTCCCACCGCTCGCCGCGCTTGGTGCTCGAAACCTCTTTCGCGTAGCGCAACAGCAGATCGCCGAAAGTCTTGTTCGGCGGAACGTCGCCGCGCTCGCCGGCCAGAATGGCAGCCTCGACAGCCGTTGCCCATACCTGGGCTTCGCCCTTGGTCGAAAATGTTTCGGTTTCGTAGTGGTTGCGCAGGCGTATGATGGCCCGCCAGCGTCGGCCGCGCTTCTGATAGGTCGCCACGTTTCCCAACCCCTCCGCTGGTACAGTGATGGCTCAAATTCGGTACAGATGGTACAGCGGAATTGGTAAAACCTGGGTTAAAGTGGTGCAAGTTTTTCAGGGCGAAGACGAAAAAAAGCCCGGAAAACCGGGCGTTTGGTGATGCTTGGGAGTGTCTGGTGTTTTTGCCGTGGTGCCCAGAAGAGGACTCGAAACGGCCAGTGATTTAGGGTTTTTCCTGGCCGATGGTGCGATTTTGGTACGGTCAAAACAAGCCGAGGTCAGCATGAAGCCCTGAAATCAAAGGGATTGAGACATTTTTTAGGAAGCTTTTGTCGGCACTGTTTGGGAATTCTCTTTGATTTTCAGATGATTGTGCGGGAGTGCATATCCGTTTACGCCTCAATGGTGAGGTTTTTGTCTGTATTTTTAGGAGGTCTAATCTGCGTTCGGCGGCTTGATCGTCAGGTATTCGGCATAGCACTTTTCCTGTGCGTCGCTCATTCCTTCCGGGCCGTGGAAGAGCCAGCCGTCCTCGGCCATCGCCACAATAGCTTCTTCAAGCGCCGCAGCGCGCTCCGAGTACCCGGCGATGGCTTTGCCAAAGTCGCCGCATTCGTGGTCTTGCTTGAGTTGTTCGCTCAGTTTCATCGCTTCCCTTTCTCCGAATTACCAGCTGCCGAACCCGTTGGTGCAGGTGACGCCTATCGGCGCTCCTGACCGCCAGCGTTCGGCGTCTTGGCCATCCAGTCGTCAATTGTCGCGTCAATACTTCCGGTGTTCTGGTATCCGAGAAATTCCCAATCTGCCGGTTCTGCGTGGTCGCGCAGCCAGACGTAGCGTTTCGCGTACTGCGCAACCTGCTCTGGCGTCAGTGCACTATTGCATCCGCAGCAGTTGTCGCCGCAGGCCGGTTTTATGCATAGTGAAGTCATAATCTTTTCTCCGTTGTTCCGGTGCCGCCGAACAACGCCGTCGAGCGGACGGGTTGTCGGCGGCGCACTCGTTAATCGCCCGTCGCCGTCCGCTCACGGCTGGCGTTCGGCAGCAGGTACTCAACTTGCCAAGTTGGGTGCAGTTTCTTCCTCCCGCGATAGCCTGGAACGCGGTCATCTACCAGCAC
>JACCDR010441153.1_pt1 | contig 60770 bp, 86 predicted proteins | sample 7446431 | NCBI WGS metagenome assembly JACCDR01 (sample SAMN15323443, study PRJNA562643) | freshwater metagenome | isolation source: river surface water | place: USA:Blue River Watershed | collected 2017-08-17 | reverse complement strand
TGGTAGTCCTCACGAAGCTGTACCTTCATGCTGCAGCCCTCACGAACGCCGCCGCGACTTGCGGGACGATGGCGTTGCCGTAGGCGCGCAGGCGTCCCACTCGGCCGGATACCCCATGAGCCAGCGGGAAAAGGCCGGGTTGAGTTGGCCGGGCTTTGCCGTCGCTGCACTGGAGCCATTCGAGGACGGCCCAAGGAGTTGATGCGCCTGCTCGCTCAGGGGCTTGCCCCGCGTCTGTTCCGCCCGGGCTGCGTGAAACTCCAGGGAACCTTCGTTGCTCTTGAAGTCCCTCGTTGCCGGCGTTGCCCACGTTGCCATCTGCGCCTGCTCGGGCAAGTTGTGCCCACGGCTGGCCCATTCCTTCACCGCTTCCGGCGAGGCTGCTCCCTGGTGATCGCAGCGGGTCGGCGTTGCCCAGGTCGCAAGCTCCACCGTCTTGCGGCTGCTGTCGGTGTTGCCCGCCGCGTTGTAGCCCTTCTGCGCTGGCGTACCTGCCATCGGCGTCGGCCACCCGGCCAGCGTCGAAGCCTGCCCCAGCGTCAGCCCGAACCCGTTGCCGTTCCCGTGCTTCAGCTTCATCGCCTCGCGGCGCTGCTGCCAGGTCGTGTCCCCGCCGCTGTTGCAGGCGCTCGCGTCCGGCGTGGGCCACGGCGAGAGCGATGCCGCCTGCATCAAGTCCTGCGGCCCGCCCTTGCGCGCCATCTCGCGCGCTGAACCCTCGGCCGTGCGGACGTTCTTGTCCCCGTCCGACTTCCGGGCCGTGGGCCACCCAGTAGAGCCGCTGTCGGAGGTGAGGAGCCTCGACGCTGTGTGCGCCAATATCCGCCGCCGCTGCGGCGTAGCCTTCGCCTTCCAGGTCTGCTGCCACGTGATCCCACCAGGCGTACCCAGCAGCTCCGGCAACCTGCTCGCCAAAGACTGCTCGAGGGCCGCACTCGCGGATGAGGTCGAAGAACGCAGGCCATAGGTGGCGTTCATCGTCGCTGCCACGCTGCTTGCCCGCGGCGCTGAAGGGCTGGCAGGGGCAACTACCTGTCCAAACAGGTCGGTCATCGGCCCAGCCTGCGAGTCGCAGTGCGACGGACCATCCGCCGATGCCGGCGAAGAAGTGGCACTGAGTGAAGCCTCGGAGGTCATCGGGCTGCACCTCGGTGATGCTGCGCTCGTCCACCTCGCCCGGCGCGATGTGCCCGGCCGCGATCAGGTTGCGCAGCCACTGCGCCGCGTAGGGGTCGAACTCGTTGTAGTAGGCGCATGGCTTCACGCCGCCACCTTCCCGCGCACCGTGCGGGCCATCGCCTCGACCTTGGCCGCGATGTTCTCGGGGTTGTCTTCCCCAATCGCCTTGCCACACCGCCGAAGCTGGCGCATGGTCCATTCCTCGCGCTTCACAGCCTGCGCAGCCCGCTCCATCGCCTCGGACTGCCCGCGCTGCGCCGCGTCGGCCACGCGCTTCCACTTGATGACCTCGGCCTTCGCGTCATCGGACTCTGCTGCCTTGACCGTGGCCTGAAGCTGCTCGTTCTCGCGCTGCAGCTCGTCCAGCAGTTCCGCCGCGCTCGGGCCGTCGTCCTCGGGCGTGGTCGTGGTGGCCGGGCCTGACGTGGCCTGCTGGCGCTTCGTGGCCACAGAGGGCTTCCCCTCCACCTGCGCCACGGCCTCGGGCAGCGACACCGCGCCCTGCGCCACCTGCTTCGCCAGCTCGGGGTCTGCCCTCGCCACCTTGTCGGCCATGCGCTGCGTGCGCTCGCTGGCCCCGGACTGCGCGGCGCGATCCTGAACACGGCTCAATGCGGCACCGTTGCCGCTTTCGCCGTTTCCGGCAACGTTGCCGCTTTCCGGCAACCCGGCAACATTGCCGCTTTGGGGGCGGCCGACGCGCTGTGCCGTGGTCCAGTCTGTCGCCAGCGCGACGATGGCGGCTTCCTGCCCGGGTGTCAGGTGGCGGCGGCGCAGGTTCTTCGAGAACACGAAGGCCACCGGATCGCTGCCGTCGAACTCGAGGTAGCGCGGCTTCACCCCGGCGATAGCGCAAGCCTTCTGGCGGTGGCCGCCATCGAGCACCATGCCCTGGTAGGTGACGATGGCATCGCGCAGGCCGTGGGCGCGAATGTCCTCCACCAGCGCGGCGAACTCCGCGTCCGTCATCCGCGGAAAGAGGGTGGACAGCGGGTGCAGTTCAAGGTTCATGCGGGCGTGGCGAAGGCAAACAGCGGGCAGCGCGCCAGCACGTCGGCAACGACGCGGCACGCTTCCAGCCGGAAGGGAACGGGGTCCAGCCGCACAAGCTGCGGGTGGTCGATGAGCCAGCCCGCTGACGCCTTGGCGCACGTGCGGGCCTGGGTGAAGTTGGAGCACTCGGCGCAGGCGCGGCGGTCGTCGCGCTCGTAGTCGCGGTCAGCGAGGCGGTCGGCTAGCTTCTCGGCGGCGTCCTCGGTGAAGCCCAGGCGCACGAAGCGGCCGATGCGCCACTGCATGCGGGCGATCTGCTTGTCGGTGAGGGCGGACCTCATGCCGGCTGCCTCGCGCGCTTGAACTCGACCACCCAGACCCACGGGTTAGCGTCCCAGGAGCCGCCGCCGTTGATCGACTCCCAGAGCACGCAGAAAGCCTCGCGGGCCGTCCAGTCGGCATCGGCCGCGTGCTTGGCCTGCACGCCCTCCGCGGCGGCATCCGCCTCGCTGATGTCCTGCAGCCGCTCGACGCGCACGCCGGTGATCTCGAGGGTGATGCGCGACAGGCTCCTCGGCATGTGGATGCTGGGCTTCCAGCCGGCGCCGCGCGTATCGCCTTCCTGATCGGCGCGGTAGACCGTAGAGGCCGGCCGGCACGGGATGCTGACGCTGGCTTCCCAGCAGTAGTCCGCTGGCTCGTGGATGAACGCCTCCCGCACCCACAGCCGGTCGCCGGGCGCGCAGTAGGCGTTTCGGAAGTCGCCGCCGTTGGCTTCGCCGGCCAGCTCGTGCGGGGCCAGCTCGCACCCGAAGTCGCAGTCCTTCCGGGGCTTCACCACCCGCCGCGTCTGCGTCTTCGTGCCTGCCAGGATCGCGCGCACCATCGGCGCGCTGAACAGGATCGGGCGCTCTTTCATCTACGCCACCTCCACGGGCTTGTCGGCGTCGGTGGTGGTGACTTCGGTTCCGGGCGGGGGCGTAATGGGGCGGAGCCATGCGTCAGGCACATCGCAAGCAGCGCAGCGCACGCCCATGTCGGTGACAAGCTGCCGGCTTCGCGCCTTCACTCGCCAGACCGCGCCGTGTTCCGTGTGGACGCCAACAACGGCCACGCACTCCACCCACTTGTCAAGATTCAAGCCCAGCGGAGAGCGCACGATCACCGCGACCGCCCCGGGCCAGCAGCGCAGCCCGCTCATGCTGAAGCGCCTTCGGTGGTGGGGGTGGCTACGTCAGGCGGCATCTGACGGCGCCCGGCGTCCACGTCGTTGAAGAACTGCACCAGCGGCGCAAGAGTCTTCACTCCGAAGTTGCGATCCGGCTCGTACACCACTTTGCGCGGGAGTGAAGCCGTGCAGCCAGCGGCTGCTGCGATTGCCTCCCACTGCCGAGACGGGATGTTCCGCAGGCGGGCGGCCAAGTCGTTGAGCGTTGAGACCATGCCTCAGCATATCCCACCCATGGGAAGGCGTCAACCCGCCCATGGGAAGCCCAGATGGCACGCTTCAAGTCATGGGAAAACTCACAAAGAAGACACCCAGACTGGGAGAGGCCAGCGACTTTGGGATCACAGAATTGGATGCCTTGTCCATCATTTCTGCCAACCTGAGACGACTGAAGCAGTCCAGCAAGCAATACTCCACGCTGCTCGCCATCGAGAAGCGCACCGAAGAGCTGGGCCACAAGGTCGGCAAGTCCACTATTGACCGCATGCTGAAGGCGCCCACGCCTCTAGGATTGGCCGCAGTCGACGCGCTGGCCCATGTGTACGGCCTAGATGCGTGGCAACTGCTGGTGCCGAACCTAGATCCTGAGCGGCCACCCGTGCTGCGGTCCATATCTCCGCGCGAGGACGAGATTTATCGCCGCGCTGGCGTCGTGCTCAAAGAGCTAGAAAGCCTGCACAAAAAGCCCTGATGCAAACTTGCAGCTACAGGCTGCATCTTTGCACGTTCTCAATTTCCCATCTGTGGGTTGACGGTTTCCCGCCCGTGGGATATCGTGCGTCTCCATCGCTCCCCCGAACCCCGCATGTCGCGGGACGGGCGGGGCAGGAGACAGGCGATGCCCGGTTATTGCCTCTACGGTCAGGCCCCGGTCCTGTGCAGCGTCAGCCGCGACGTTGACGCCCACCTGGCGCAGATCGACGCCGACGAATACCGCGCAGAGCAAGTCGATGCGCGGATTGCCGACGCTGTCGACTGCCTCATGCAGGCCACGGACCAGCGCGACATCCTCGTTTCTCTGTGCGATGCCGGCAAGCGCCGCGACGTGCGCATCGAGCGCATCTACAACGCCGCCACGGGCGAGTGCACGGCGCAGACCGGCGACGAGTGGCAGCGCGTGCTGTACCTGTGCGACGACAAGCATCTGCACATGCTGCGCCAGCAGTGGCGCGAGTGGTGCGTCAGCGTGCTGTCGGACAACGAGGAAGTCCAGAGCAAGGCCGAGAAGCTGGCCGACGCCGACGACGAACAAGCCCGCGAGGACGAGGCCCTGATGCGCGCCGGGGTGGACGCATGAGCGGCCCCGTGATCGTGTCCGGCGTGCGGCCCCGTGTCGCGCCTACGAAGCTGCCGCAGCAGCCCCAGCGCGGCGCCGTGTGGCCGTTCCCCAGCAGCGACCCAGCCGAGCGCGACCGCATGGCGCGCGAGCACCAGGCGCAGCAGCGGGCGGCCGTGGTCAACGGGCCGGAGGCGCTGCTGTGAGCGCCTACCTCATCGTCGTCCTGCTGCTGGTGCCCGCTGACGGCTCACCGCTGGGCACTGAGCTGCATCAAGAGCTGGTGTCTGCCTCAAGCGCCGAAGTCTGCCAACGCCGTGCCGATGCGCTTGCAGCAGAGCAGCGCCGCAAGCACGCGGAGGAAGTGCGCCGCCTGCGCGGCCGTGTCGTGGGCGAGTGCCGGCGGCTGGGGAGCATGACGTGAGCGAAGACAAGATGCCGCCTATGCCCACGCCTTACTGCACGGTGAAAGACGCAGACGGCTTTGACATCAAGGTTTTCCGGGTGTTCCAACTGTGTGACTACGCCCGCACCTACGCCGCCGAGCAGGTGCGGGAGTTGGTGGAGGCGTTGGAGCGGATCGCCAGCCAAGACCGCGACGACGGCGACGAAGCAACGCACATGCACGACATGGCCGACATCGCCCGCGCCCTCATCGCCAAGCACCGGGGGCAGCCCAAGTGACCCGCCCCTGCACCCGCGCCTGCAAGCGCTACGGCTTATGCGACTGCGACAAGGTGGAGGGCACGACCTACCCGGTGCGGTTCGATCCTGACGCGGACTGCTGGCCGCGGGGCGGGATCGTGTCGGTGTGGATCAACACCCGGTGGCACGACCCGAGGGAGGTGCTGTCGTTCAAGGTGTGCGAGGCGCTGGATCGGGCTGCGGATGCGTGGAGGCCGGAATGAGCGGGCGCGACACGTTCACGGCGCTGGACGTGCTGGTGAAGTTCACCGTGGTGCTTGCCGACGACGCCTACTCGGCGGATGTGGGTAGCGTCATTCGCTCTGCGGTTGAGCGAGCGCTGAGAGACGCGATCCCGAGCCACAAGGCCACGTTCACCGATGCCAAGGTGACCACGACGCGCCAGTCGCTTGAGGTGGCACGGTGAGCCGCCCCTGCAACAACGCCTGCCGCCGCTACGGCGTGTGCGACTGCGAACGCCCCCCGTTCATCGCCCGCCAGATCGTGCTGTGGCACCGCGACCCCTGGGGCGCCCGACGCCACCCCTACACCGACGACGAGCGCTCGCACCGCGATGCGAAGCTGGAGCTAGTCGTCGCCAGCATCGTCACCGCTCTCGGGCTGCTGGGCCTGTGGGCTTCGTCTGGAGGTTGACCATGGCCTACATCCCCAAGGACTGCCACCAGCAGGGCCGCATCAAGCAGACCGGCGTGTGGCTGCCGCGCCGCGCTGACGGCACGCCCGAGGCTGCGCACGCTGCTACGCCCCTGTCCGACGACACCGACGCATGGGAGCCGATGCCGTGGCAAGAAACCGTCCGCCTCGTGGCCCCGTTCGTCATCGGCGTGGCCGCCGTCGTCGCGCTGGCCTGGTTCGGCTGGCGCTGAGAACAACCCGCGCGCTGCTGGCGTTCCTGCTGGCGCCGCGTCCTTACCTCTGACTGGAGAGAACGTGTCCGACGAATCCCCCGACAAGATGGCCGCGCTGTACGCCGCGCTGGCCCGTGCGCAGGGCAACTTCAAGCCCATCGTGAAGAACCGCGAGGTGACGATCCGCATGAAGGCCGGCGGCAGCTTCCGCTTCCGCTACGCCGACATCGAGGAAATCATGGCAAAGACCCGCCCGGCCCTGGCCGCCGAAGGGCTGGCGCTGATCCAGCCGCCGCAGTGCGACCCGGCCACGGGCGCCTCGTGGATCGAGACGCTGCTGGTCCACAAGGACGGTGGCGTCATCAAGTCGCGCCTGGACATCAAGCCGCTCGCCACCTACGGCGACCCCAAGGAGTTCGGCGCCGCCATCACCTACCTGCGCCGCTACGCCGTGGGGCCGATGCTGGGCGTGGCTGCTGACGACGACCTCGACGAGAACGGCCGCCCGACAAGTGGCGCCAGCGACCACCCACCCGGCGACGACGAGGCCGCCAAGATCGGCGCCCTGGTAGATGGCCTCATCGCCGAGGCCAAGAAGACCACGACCGATGCCGCCGCGCTGAAGTTCTGGAAGGACAACAACGCGAAGCTGGCCGAGCACCCGAACGCTCACGCCGAGCTGAAGCAGGCCGTGGCCGAGCACCGCCGCGCGCTGGCAGCCGCGCAGACCACGGGAGCCACGGCATGAGCGGCATCATCAACCTCCCGACCACTTCGTCCATCGTCGCGCTGCTGGACACGATCAAGTGGGACGACAGCCCCCAGGGCAGCGAGCCCTGGCTGGCCCTGCGTGCCCGCGGGTTCATCACCGGCAGCAAGGCCAAGGACACCCGGGCCAAGACCGCCAAGGGCGAGCCCAAGGCCGAATACTGGACCTACGCCTACGACACCGCCCGCCAGCGCGAGGGCGGCACGCCGCTGGCCCCGGTGCAGAACGCTGCCATGCGAACCGGCACCGAGCAGGAGCCCATCGCGCGCATGAAGTACGAGGCGCGCACGGGCGAACTGGTTGAGGAAGTGGGCTTCGCCTACACCACGGACGGCAAGTTCGGCTGCAGCGTGGACGGCCTGGTTGGCACCGAGGGCGCCGTCGAAATCAAGACGATGGTGAGCAGCAACACGCTGTTCAAGAACCTTGTGGCCGGCGACGTGAGCGACTACCGCGACCAGTGCCTGATGGCTATGTGGCTGCTGCGCCTGAAGTGGGTGGACGTGGTGATGTGGTGCCCGGACCTGTCGATCCTGCGCATCGTGCGGGTGAACCGCGACGAGGCCGAAATCGAGGCGTTCACGGCGGACATGCTGGCTTTCGACAAGACCGTCGAGAGCCTGCGCGAGAAGCTGCGCGCGGTGCGGGCCGAGTGGGGCACCGAGGAAGCTGCGGACCTGTTCACGCCCCCGGCCGAGCCCGCATCTGTCCACGTGGACACATCCACCCCGGCCCCGCCGGCACCCGTACAGCAAGCGGTGGCGCCGGATGCGCTGCCCGAACTGTTCTGAGAGGACGCCATGACGATCGACCTCAAGCGCTTCTGCGCGAACGAGCTGGACTTCCGCGAGCACCTGCGCGCCCCGTGGCGGGAAGGTGCGTGGGTGTACGCGACCAACGGCCACTTCATCGTGCGCGTGGCTGCCGACGCGGCGCCTGACGCTGCCGCGAGAACCGACAAGCACCCGGACGCCACCGGCCTGTTCCGCAAGTACCTTGAAGACCGCACGGGCCTGGAGTTCCTGGTGATGCCGCCCATCCGAGCGCTTGACAAGTGCTTGGACTGCGACGGCACTGGCAAGGTGCGGGCCATCAAGTGCCCGGACTGCGACGAAGGCGAGTTCCGCCGCGGCGACCACGTGTACCAGTGCAAGAACTGCGAGGACTCCCCGGCCGGCGCGGGCTGGCAGTACCTTGAGGACTACGAACCGGACCAGCCGCACCAAGTCATGCGCGCCTGCGAGTCGTGCGACGGGCTGGGCTTCAGCATCAAGCAGCACGGCGGCATGCAGATCGGCGAGGCGAGCTATGCCGTGGTGTACCTGGCGATGCTGGCTGCGCTGCCGCAGATCCGCGTCTGCCCTGGCGATCCGTGCCCGAAGCACTGGACGCCGCAGCCCATCCCCGCCGTGTTCACCTTCGACGGCGGCCACGCCCTGCTGATGCCGCGGCGCGACTGACCAACCCATTCCCCGGGCGAACCCAGCAGCACGGACCCTGAGCCTCACCCTCCCGGGCTCTCTGACTTCCCGCGCTGCGCCGGCAACGGCCGCCCGCTTCTACACCGAGGACGACATGAGCGAACAGACCACTTGGCAGAAGCTGCCAGCCATCGAAGGCACCTATGGCGGATGCTTCAACTGCGGGCCGCGCCCGAGCACGTTCCATCCGCAGGCGCAGATCGCGGTGGGCTTCGGCTACGCCGCGCTGCACCGCGACGGCGAGCCGGTCTACACCGAGCCCAGCGACCCGCAGGACGACGCCGAATACATGACCGGCGAGCAAGCCGAGGCCATGGCTGCGGCCGACCCTGACCACGACTGGCGCATCGTGCTGCAAGCGCCGCTGTCCAGCCGCACCTACCAGCGCCACGGCGCGGGCGAGTGGGCTCTCGTTGAACAAGACATGGGGTTCGCATGAACGACCTTCTGGATCCTCCCCCCATCGAAGCCGCCGCGCCGGCCGAGCCCAAGGCCGACCTGCAGCCGCTGGACCTGCGCAAGATCAACCTCACCGACGTGGCCCTGGCGCAGTACGGCGACTGGCAGAAGGACGTGGCCGCGACGAAGGCCAACCTGTCCACGCTGGTGCTGGACCTGAGCACGCCGAGCAAGATCAAGGAAGCCCGCTCTCTGCGGCAGCGGCTGATCGGCGAGCCGCTGGCCGCAGTGCGCAAGGTGGCGGCAGGCATCAAGTCGGCGATGGCCACGACGAGCAAGGCCGTGGGCGCCGAGCTGGAGAGGATCGAAGCCGCGTACAGCGAGGCCGATGCGCTGATCCTGCCGAAGATCGAAGCCCGCGAGGCCGAGCTGGAGGCCGAGCGCGCGGAGAAGGCCCGGCTCGAGGCCGAGCGGGTGGCGAAGCTGCAGGCCGGCATCGCCACGATCCGGGGCTACGTGCAGCGCGCGGCCGGGCTGCCTGCCTTCCGCATCGCCAACGGCATCACGCAACTGGAGGCCATGGCCTTCCCGCTTGAGAAGTGGCAGGAGTTCGCCGGCCAGGCCGCGGCAGCCCGGGACGAAACGCTTGAGGCCCTGCGCCGCATGCATGCCGCAGCGGTGCAGGCCGAAGCCGACCGGGCCGAGCGTGAGCGGCTGGAGGCCGAGGCGGCGCGGCTGCGCGAGCAGGCGGCCGAGCGTGAGCGCGCCGAGGCGGCACGGCTGGCCGCCATCCGGGAAGCGGAAGACAAGGCTGCGGCTGAAGCGTTCAAGGCCCTGGCCGAAGCGAAGCGTGCAGACGTGGAGGTGCCGCCGTCGCTGGAGCGGGCGATGGTCGAAGTCGCTGCCAACATGGTGATCGAGCGCGCAGCCACCGTCACGACCCCTGACGGCACCGTGGCCGACGCCAGCACGGGCGAAATCCTTGAGCCCATCCGCCCCGACGACCCGGGCGCCGAGCCGGCCCTGACGCCGGAGCCCGAGCGCCAGGACGTGCAGGACGCCGTGGGCGTGGCCGAGGTGAACCCGCAACCCGGCAACGATGCCGCATTCGGCCGGTCCAACATCGACACGCCCGAGTACCGCGCCGAGCAAGAAGCGCTGAACGCTCGCGCCCGCGCGATGCTGGAGGCTGCAGCGGCCGACACTCCAGCCGTGAAGCTGGGCGACCTCTGCGACCGCCTGAGCCGCGACGTGGCCGGTGGCTTCAAGCTGACCGAGGCCATGGTGGTGTCGCTGGGCATCACGCCGCGGCGCGACGGCCGGGCGGTGCTGATCGCCGAGTCGGCGCTGCCCGACCTGGCGGACAAGCTGGTGGAGCGGATTCGGGAGGTGCTGGGGTGATCGGCCCGCTCAACTTCGCCGCCCTGGTGGCGCGGGCTCGCGGCGAACTTGAGCCACGGCCGGCGCCGCTCGGAAAGCTCAAGCACCGCCGCGCGGCGCTGGTCTTCTACAAGTGCCCGGAGTGCTACGAGAGCTACGACGACGAAGACGAAGCCGAGAAGTGCTGCCAGGGCGAAGAATGCGACGACGCAAGCCCGCTGAAGCCTGAAGGTGTGGCGCACTGCCCCGTGTGCAACCGCGGCACCGAGTTCGACTACCACGAGGCGGTTTCATGCTGCCTGTGGAAAGACATCGGCCCGTTCGAGCGCTACGCCATCGCCACCCTGATGGAGAGGGGGAACGTGACGTGGGCGGAAGCCTTGGAGCCGTACCTGCCGCAAAGGATCACCGCATGACCATCGCAGACAACATCGCGCGGCTGAGGGAGGCGCTGGCGGCTGGGCCGTCGTCCGGGCCATACCGCACAGGCGGTTCGTCGATTTGCCGCGAGGAGTGGACTTGCTACTCCGAGGATGGCGCATCGTGCTGGCAGCCCATCGTCGCAAGCGGCGGAAGGACTCTGCTGCTGATCGTGGACAGCCACGACGGCGCCGGGTTGGATCGCCCGTCGTTCGATGCAGACGCCGCACTGCACGCCGCAGCCGACCCCGCCACCATCGCCGCCCTCCTGGCCGCGTGGGATGAGCGGGAGGCGATGCGGGAGGATGCTCTGATTGGTCGATGGCTGATGAGCAAGTTCGACACGCACAGCAACGGCTGGTCAATCGAAACGGTTTTTGACGGCGCCCCGTCGCTGGAAGAACTGCGAGACGTATTGATCGACGCCGCCAGAAAGGAAACGCCATGACCAAGACCCATCCCGCCGTGGAGGCGGCAGAGGCGCTGAACTGGGCTGACGCGCCGACGCGCATCGTGTTCGGCGCCGGCGTGAAGGAGGCCTTGGTAGAGCTGGACAAGGATCACACCCTGCGACTGTATGCAGAGGCCGAGGCGCTGCAACTTGTGTTGCCCGCCCTGCGCGCCACGCTGCCGGGGCTGCGGGAGGTGGGGGAGCCGGTGGCAAAGCTGGCCGCGTTCGGCGCATGGGCTGCGCGCGAGTTCCGCGACTCGCTGGCGGACGTGGACGGCGGCAGCGCACAGGACGCGATGGAACGCTTCGGCGTCATCGTCAAGCGCGTCGTGACAGAGCCGTGCGGCGAAGCGTGCGTGTGCGCTGAATACGGCCCGTTCCCGCATGACTGCTACACGTTCCCGGCTGACGTTGCGGCAGTGCTGTACGCCGCCCCGCCATCCCCCGCGCCGCAGCCCGCAGACCATTTTCCTGACGCCACGAAAATGGTCGCGCAGCCCGCGCAGGATGGGGGCGAGGTGGTGGGGCGGGCGATGTTTGACCGCTGGGGCGTACTTGTCGGCGAGGTCCGTGACTACCTCAACACCGAGGCACAGGACTACCACGAGCGCGGTCTAGACAGCACCGCGCAGGGCCTTGGCGGGTTAGCGCACGGCCTTGGCGACATGCTGGCCTCGTGGCTCGGGCATGCCACCCCACCCACCACCAAGCCGGCGGCAACGGCAAAGCGCGCATCGTGCGGACGCGCACAGTTGGAGTCGGGATCGTGGGTGTGCGACTGCAAGAGCGGCGAGTGCCCCGGGTTCGCTGTTGAGCCGGCGGCGGCCGAGGCGGGCGTGGTGGAGGCGCTGCAGCAGGCGCGCAGCGCGTTGCAGAAGACGATGGGCGTCTGGGGTGGCACATGCGCATGGCACGCGGATGTGAAGGCTGCGCTTGCGACCATCGACGCCGCCCTCGCCGCGCAGCCTGCCGGGCAGGGTGGGGCTTGACGCCGGGTTAACCGCGCCCGACACGGCGCACAGGAGCAACGATGAGTGAGACGACGCAACCCGCCGTGGCGGGTCCGGTTGAACCGACAGTTAGGCGCCCCCGCGTGCGCGTGCTGGTGCGCGAGAAAGACGGCGCCGAAGCTACCTACAAGGGGCACACCATCAATGTGTCGCGTGGCAAGCTGGACCGGCGCTGGTACATCCGCGTGTGGGCGCCGAATGGCTGCTACGCATACGACGGATGGTGGCAGGGCTCTGAGGACAAGACACGCGAAGAAGCTCTGATTGAGGCTTGCCGTGGGGCAATGCTGGTTCAGGGCGCCTAACGACTAGGTTAAGCGGTGCCGTCAGGCGTCCGCTTGAACCGCCAGTTCGGCTGGCTGAAGACGCAACGGAAAGGACCGACCGATGACCGACAACGTGACACAGATGCACCAGCCGCTGACCGCAGACGACTGGAAATTCATTTTTGACGTGCTTGAAGGCACCAAGCTGGACGTGCCGCGCATCCGCTCTGAGGTTGCGCGGTTGCAGCGCGAGCAGGCTAAGAGCGAGCGCCGCGCCATCACGTTTGGCGACATCGTGCACACGCAAGTGCTGGCCATGCGCGCCGCCTACGTGGACGCCAAGCTGAACGGCAGCGACGCCGGCATGGCGTGGATCGAGAACACGCTGGAAGGCCCCGGGCACCTGCCGGACCTTGCCGCGGCCAAGAAGGAAGGCGGCGCACAGTGCATGTTCAACCGCGAGATGGCCGAGCACGAAGCCTTCAGGGCTGCGCACCCCGCGCCCTGAAGCCGAACGTGCCCATGAGCTGACCATGCCGGCCGAGACGATGCAGCCACCCGCGCCCATGCCGCCTGCCGGCGTGGGTCAGCTCGATGGGCGTGTTATGGCGTCGGCTCGAAACGCCAGTTAGGCCCGCCGTTGGAGACTACGTGCTGGCGACCAAGTGGGACGACGGCGACCCCGGCGATCCGTGGGCGCTGGGCTTCTACGCTGGCGAGCTGGACATGGGCAACGACCGAAGCGACATCAAGGTGGCGCCGCGCCACTTGGTGAACAACGGCGCGGGCCAGAGCATCCGGCCAAACGGTTACCGCCGTGTGGCGCGCATTCGCAAGGACGTAGGCGCGTGGCTGCTGAACGTGGCCGCGAAGCAGTTGGAGCAGAGCCCGCCAGGAACCGTGAACCTTTGGACGATGCTGACGCCGTTCGCGTTTGATCTTGAGGCCGACGAACACGGCAAGCGGGCCTAACGTTCGAGCTAACTTGCCGCCAGTGGCGGCGCAGGAGTAGGAAGATGCAAACCAAGCAACCCGCCGCTGGCGGTCAAGTTGAGCGAGTAGTTAGGCCCGACGCGCAGAGCTTCGAGCACCTGCTGCGCTACGGCTACGCGCCCGGCAACTACATGAACACCTGCCAGCGCTGCGGCGAGGTGGCGCATGGTGTGGACAAGCGAGCCCGCTGCTGCCGCGCGTGCGCCGAAGCCCGCCACGCATGGGAGCAACCGCCTTGCCAGCAGTGCGGCGCGATGAGCAACGAGGAAGCCGAGGCGAAGTGCCTTGGCGCTGCCGCAGGCGACGACTGCCACGGCAACCACATATGGCCGGATTGAGGGCCTAACTAGCCATTACCACAACCATGCAATCTCACCCCCGCTACCGTCAAGCAAGCCGCACCCGCAGCCGGCACCTGAACACGCCGGACGCGATCAAGCGCAGGCGGGCGAAGGCTGACGCGCGGCGCGAGGCCGCATGCGCCAACCTCCCGCCGATCCCAGCCGAGCCGCAGACCGGCGACGTGTGGGTAGTGCTGAAGATCGAAGGGCCTACGGGCCTGGTGCTGCACTCGCGCACGCTGTACGTGCCGGCGCGTGGCAAGCGGTGCGACCAGCACGCGGACGAATCGGGCCGACTGGTAAGCGCGACCGATGCCGCCGAGTGGCTGCGCGGGGCGATCCCGAAGCGACCGAGCTATGCGCAGCGGCGCGAGCTGCGCGCGATGGAATGGAGAGAGTGATGACCGACCCCCGCCCCATCATGCGCCGCCTGAGCGCAGCCCGCGAAGCCCCCGGCGTGACGTGCAGCGCCAGCAGGCACGCACAGCAGATAGCCGAGCGGCTGATGCTGCAGGTGGACATGCCCGACGACAGGACGCCACACGCTGGCGAGAGCATCGGCGCCACCGTGGCCGCGCTTTGGGAGGCTCGCGCCACCATCGCACGCCTAGAGGACGAGGCCAAGCTGCACCAAAGCGCAATCGACAGCCTAAGCAGCAGGTGCGAATACCTCACCATGACGCAGCAGCTATTCATTGCCGAGCGCGATGCAGCGCAAGAGCACGCGGCGCTGTATTGGTGGCTGCGCAATGACGCCTCGGATTGGGATGCAGCCGGCATCATCAGGCTCCTTGCCGGGCCAGACTATGAACGACTGAGCGGCGCAGAACTGGACGCCGCCATCCGCGCCGCCATGAAGGGGGAGCCGTGAGCCAGCAACACAACGCCGAAGTTCGCGCCGCCGAAGATCCGACCGAACTGCTCGGCCATATTGCCGTGGACTTCCAGCACTGGCTGACGCGGCCTCACTTCGTCCGCTTCCAACTCCGCGCGCACTCGACTGATACGGTTTTCCAGTTCGTGGACTTAGAGGTGGACACCTACGCCGAGGGCCTGAACCGCTGGACGGCTTTCCGCGTGCCGCGCACCGAGTGGGAGCGCATCAAGGATCGACTGTGACCGACGACCTATCCCCCGCCGACACCAGCGCCGAGGAGCGCTACCACCGCGAGGCGATCCACGCCGCGCGCTTGCAGTACGAGGCTGCCATCAAGCCCCACATGGACCGCCTGGTGTACCTGCACGGCCTCAAGCCGCCGCGGCCCATCTTCATCACGCTCGAGCAGGCCCAGGCTGCCGGCATCGCCATATACCCAGCAGGCGAGCGCGGCTGACCGCAGCAACCCGGCATCGTTGCCGCATTCCTGGCGAGCCCAATCCGGCAACAGTGCCGCATTGCCATCCGCCCACAAAGCCACCCGCGCAGCGCCAAGACACTCCGGCCGTCACACCTCCCGACGACCAACCGGAGCCCACGATGAAGCCCTGCGCCTCCTGCAAATCCCCCGCCGCCTGCGCCAAGGCCGGCAAGTGCATGGCCGCCAAGCCGATGAGCATGCCCAAGAAGGGCAGCGGCAAGGCGCCTGCCGAGAAGAAGACCGGCAGGTTCTACTGACCATGCCAGCCCAGCGCCGCGCACCCCTGCCGGCCTGGACGCCTGACGATGGCACCAACCCGTTCGCGTTCATCCTCGACGCCTGCCGCCGCATCCGAGCCGAGCGGCAGGCCGACATCGCCATCCGCGAAGCTCAAGAGCAAGTCGAAGACCTCGAGCGCCGCCGCCACGCTCGGGAGTTCCCCGAGGACTGACCAAGCGCCCAAGCGGCGCCGCCTTGATTGGGAGGCGATCGAACGGGACTTCGCCACCGGCAAGTACACCGATGGCGAGCTGGCCGCCAAGCACCAGACCTCCCGCGAGACGATCAACCGCCAGCGGGCCAAGGACCAGAAGGCCGACCCGCGCCGATGGCAGAAAGACCTGACCAAGCAGGTCAGGGATGCCACCCAGGCCCTGCTGATGCACGAGGCTGTGACGAAGGAAGTCACAGGCACGATCACAGCAGGTCACACCGCGACCGCGATTCTGGTTGCCGCCGAGGTTTCCAAGCAGGTGATCCTGCAGCACAGGCAGGAACTCCAAGCCGCCCGGACGCTGGCGATGGACCTCCTGGCCGAAGTCCAAGAGCAGCGGCTGCTGGCGTGCGAGAAGGAACTGCTGGCGCAGGTGCTCGCCGGCAAGGCCGAGGACATCAAGGAGATCAACGAGGCGCAGCGGCTGGTCCACAAGGCGCTGGCCACCGGGTCGCGCGTGTCGTCGGTCAAGGCCCTTGCCGAGACGCTGACCAAGCTGCACAGCGGCGAGCGGGTGGCGTTCTCGCTGAACGACGACCGCAGTGACGACCCCCCGGCCCCGCCAGACCTTTCCACGATCCCGCCCGAGCAGCGCCAGGACGCCTACCTGCGCTACGTGAGCGGCCTGCGATGACGGACCCCGCAGCGCTGCTGAACTGGCGCCAACCCAACTACAGCGAGGTGTGGGCTGCCAGGATTGCGCGGCTGGCGCGGCTCGATAAGGCCCCGGCCGCCGACGTGCAGGCCCTGCGCGCCTACTACGCCGACCACCCATCCGACTGGATCACCGACTGGGGGATGACGTTCGACCCCCGGAACCCGGAGCGCGGGCTGCCGGCCATGGCACCGTTCATCTTGTTCCCCAAGCAGCGCGAGGCCGTGGATTGGATCGTGGCGCGCTGGCGTGGCCGGGAGGATGGCCTGGTGGAGAAGTCCCGCGACATGGGCGTGTCGTGGCTGTGCGTGGCCGTGGCCGCCTGGCTGTGGACCTTCCACCCGGGTGTGGTGGTGGGCTTCGGCTCGCGCAAAGAGGACTACGTGGACCGCATCGGCGATCCCTCAAGCCTTTTTTGGAAGCTGCGCGCCTACATCCGCCTGCTGCCGCCCATCTTCAAGCCCAAGGGCTACAACGAGGACAAGCACGCGCCGTTCATGCGGGTGCTGAACCCCGAGAACGGCGCCAGCATCATCGGCGAGGCGGGAAGCAACATCGGCCGCGGCGCCCGGACCTCGATCTACTTCAAGGACGAGAGCGCCTTCTACGAGCAGGCCGAGAGCATCGACGCCGCGCTGTCGCAGACCTCGAACTGCAAGATCGACGTGTCCACGCCCAACGGCGAGGGCAACCCGTTCTGGCGCAAGCGCATGGGCGGCCGGGTGCCGGTGTTCGTGTTCGACTGGCGCGACGATCCCCGCAAGGGCCAGGACTGGTACGACAAGCAGCGCCGCGAGCTGGACCCCGTGGTGCTGGCGCAGGAGGTGGACCGCGACTACAGCGCCTCGGTGGGCAACAGCTTCATCCCTGGCGACATGGTGACGGACGCCATGAGCCGAGGCCCGGCCGACCTGCCGGCTGCCGGCCCGATCCGCATGGGCCTGGACGTGGCGCGCTTCGGCGACGACAAGACCGTGCTGGTGGTCCGGCGCGGCCGGGTGGTGCTGAAGGTGGCCGCCTGGGGCAAGACCGACCTGATGAGCACAGCAGGCCGCGTGCGGCAGGAAGTGCTGGCCTACCGTGGCAAGGGCGCCCACATCGAGCAGATCGCCGTGGACAGCATCGGCATCGGTGCCGGCGTGGCCGACGCCCTGCGGCAGTGGATCACCGAGGATGGCGTGGTGCGCGACGTGAACGCCAGCCTGCGGATGGAGGACGGCCAGAACTACAACCTGCGCGCCGCCATGTGGGCCGCGATGCGCGAGTGGATCGCCGCCGGCTGCAGCCTGCCCAACGACCAAGACCTCCGGGCCGACCTCACCGGCCTGCGGTACGGCTTCCGCCAGGGCCTGCTGCTGCTGGAGTCGAAGGACGACGCCAAGAAGCGTGGCATGAAGTCCCCTGACCGCGCTGACGCCCTGGCGCTGACCTTCGCCATCCCGGGCGGCCCAAAGCCGCAGCACCGCATCAGCCCGAGCGCCATCACCACCTACCCCGTGGACAGCTACACCGGCATGTAAGGACAGCCATGAAGATCAACACGCGCTTCCTCAAGTGCTTCATTGACGCTGCAGGCGGATGGTTCCGGCTGATGGGTGTTGGCGTGGCTTGGCAAGACACCAAGCGCCAGCCCCTGAGCTTCAGCAAACGCAACGGCTACCAGCGGCACATCATGCTTGGTCGATGGTCAGTGTCGGTGCTACGAGGCATGTAAGCGGCAACGTTGCCGCTTTCCTATCCGGCAACGTTGCCGCGTTGCCGCCCACAAACCGCGCTCTGAGCCCTGCCCACGATGGCGGGCATGCAGAGCAACCTCGCCGAACAGACCGGCCTCGCGGGCGACGACCCCGACACCATCCTGCGCAATGCCCTGGCCGAAACCGTGGCCCGGCGCATCAAGGAGGCGATGGACGCCCGCCAGGCCAGCGGCATCGAGGACATCTGGGACGAGGACGCCGACCAGTACGACGGCATCGACGCCCTGAGCGCCGAAGGCAAGAACGTCAAGGAGGAGTCAAACCTGCCCAGGGGTGGACAGCCTGACGGCCGCTCCAAGCTCTACCTCAACGTGACCAAGCCCAAGACCGACGTGGCCGCGGCGCGCGTGCAGGAGATGCTGGTCCCGAACGACGACAAGCCGTGGGAGGTGGCGCCTACGCCGATCCCCGAGTTGGCCGACGCCGATCCCGACCGCGTGCTGAAGCTGGGCGACGGCACCGAGGCCAAGGCCGGCGACGTGGCGACCGTCGTGATGCAGCGGGCCAAGGCCAAGGCCGACAAGATGGCCGACTGGATCGAAGACCAGTTCGTCGAGGGCTCGGTCTACGCCGAGATGCGCAAGGTGATCCGCGATGCCGCGCGCCTGGGCACCGGCTGCCTGAAAGGGCCGTTCCCCATCGCCAAGACCGACCGGCGATGGAGCATGCAGGGCAACGTCGCCCAACTGGTGATCGAGGACAAGACCACGCCGACCAGCAAGCGCGTGGACATCCGCGACGTGTTCCCCGACCCGGCTTGCGGCGAGAACATCCACAACGGCAGCTATTTCGTCGAGCGCGACTACCTGACCGCGCGGCAACTGCGCCGGCTTGCCAAGCTGGAGGGCTACGACGCCCAAGCCATTGCCGCGGCGCTGAAGGAAGGCCCGCGGCGCAACGCCCGTGACGCCAAGCGCTTCCGCGACCAAGCCGGCGAGACGGTCAACGACTCGGACGTGTTCGAGGTCTTCTACTACTACGGCGACGTGGATCCGGCCACGCTCATCGCGCTGGGTGTTGGCGCGGACACCATCCGCGAAGACGACCTGTACCTGGCCAGCGTGCCAAGCATCGTGACGGTGCTGAACGGCCGGCCAATCAAGGCCGCGATCAACCCGCTGGAGACGGGAGAGTTCCCCTACGACTTGTTTCCGTGGGAGGTGGTCGAAGGCCAGCCGTGGGGCCGTGGCGTGCCGCGAAAGATGCGTGCCGCGCAGCAGATGCTGGTGGCCGCTGCCCGGGCGCTGATGGAGAACGGCGGACTTGCCAAGGGTCCGCAGGTGGGCATCACGGACGGCCTGGTGCCGCTGGATGGGAACTACGCCATCACCGGCCGCAAGTTGTGGAAGTTCACCCCGACCGAGGCGAACAACGACATCAACAAGGCGATGGCGGTGTGGAACATCCCATCCGCCCAGAAGGAACTGAGCGCCATCATCGAGTTCGCTCTGAAGATGGCCGACGAGCTGACCAACCTGCCCATGCTGCTGCAGGGCCAGCAGGGCACCGCGCCGGATCTGGTCAAGGGCATGCAGATGCTCATGGCCAACGCGAACGCGCCGCTGCGCGTGATCGCCAAGCAGTACGACGACTACCTCGTGGTGCCGCACCTGCGCCGCTACTACGACTGGGGCATGCAGTCCGGGCCGGAGGACGCCAAGGGCGACCTGGAAGTGAAGGCCCGCGGCAGCACAGCGCTGATCCAGCGTGAGTTCGCGCGTGAGGTGCTGGCGCAGTCCTACCCAATGACGCAGGACGAGCGGCTGCGCATCGACCCGGGCAAGTGGGCCGCTGAGTTCTTCAAGGCCCAGGGCTTCGACATCGCCACGATCCAGTACGACGAGGCGACATGGGAGGCCATGCAGCAGCAGAAAGCCGAGCAGCCGCCGCCCGAGGAGCCGTCTGTCACGGTGGCGAAGATCCGCCAGCAGACCGAGTTGCAGAAGGCCGCCATGGCGCAGCAGGACGCCGCGTTCGACCGCGAGGTGGACCTGATCGTGAACGACATGAAGCTGAAGGTTCAGACCATGGAGTTCGCCGGCAACCGCGAAATCGCCATCGAGCAGGTGGCCGCGCTGATGGACCGGATGAAGACCGATCTGGCAAAGGCCGCCATCGCCAGCCGCGACAAGCGCGAGCTGTTTCTGGCCGAGCAGGCGCTGAAGCTGAACCCGGCCAACCCGACCAACGAGGGCATCTAGGTGGACAGCCTGGAGCCCCGCGACTTCGACTCGCAGACGTGGCGCCGCCTGGCGGCGCACCTTGAGCGCGAGCGCGCACGGCACGTCAACGACCTGATCCGCCCACAAACGGACGAGACGGTGACTCACAGACTGCGCGGAAGGATCAAGCAGATCGACGAATTGCTGGCGCTGCCCACGGCAGCCCTGGCGCCACGCGCGGCCCCGGAAACGCGGCCGTATCTGAGTGACGAGTGAGAGTGCAACCCATGCCCACGGAGACGACCCCCGAAGCTGAACTGGACGCCGCGTTCGACGGCGGTTTCGAGAACGAGCAGCCGGAGCAGACCGCTCCCGCAGCCGATGCAGCCGCGCCCGCAAGCCCGGCAGCGACCGAAGCCGCGACGAACCAGCCCAGCGCCGAGGAGGACGAACTTGCCGGCCTTCCCCCGAAGGTGCGCGAGATGCTCGCCGAGTTCCAGCAGATCAAGCAAGCCGCAGCGCTTGTCCCGGAGTTGCAGCACCAACTGCGCAGCACCGTGGGCCGCGTGGCTTCCTTGCAGAAGGCACTGCCCGCGCCCCCGCCGCCGGCACCGCCCAAACTGGAGAAGGTCGAGCGTGTGCGCGCTGAACTCCCCGAGGTGATCGAAGCCCTGGAGGAGTACATCGGCCACCACGTCAAGGCAGCGAGCCCGGCCGAGCCGGCAGCCGCCGACAGCACCGAGACACCGATCCTGGCCGAAGCGTTCCCCCAGTGGGAGCAGACCGTGGCCAGCGATGACTTCGCCAAGTGGCTGGACACCGAGGGCGGCGAATACGCCACCAAGGTGAAGGCCACGACGAGCGAGGCCGTGATGCTCGAGGCGCTGACGCGCTACGACGTGGCGAAGAAGTACGCGGCCAAGGCCGCCACCGAGGCACAGAGGGTTGCACAGACCAGGCAAAGCCGGGCCGCAGCCGCAGCCGTCCCACAAGGGGCTGGCCGGCGGGCACCGACACCCGCAACAACCCTGGACGACGCATTCGAGGCCGGTTTCCGCGGCGCGTGAGTCGTCCGAACCCTGAAGGTTCAAGACCATGGCAACCCAAACGATGACCGATCCGCAAGCAGCGCGGATCGCCAAGTACAAGGGCGAAATCCTCAAGCACGTGCTGCCGCAGGAAGTCCTCGGCCGCGTGGGCGTTTCGCTCAAGAAGACCATCCCGAAGAACACCAGCGAGACGGTGGTGTACCGCCGCTGGCTGCCCAAGGGCGCCACCAGCGCCGCCCCGAACACGTGGAACGTGGACCCGGTGGCGCACCGCCTGAACGAAGGCGAGACGCCCGGTGGTGAAGCCATCGCCGCGCAGGACATCCAGGTGTCGCTGCAGGAGTACGGCGTCCTCTACAAGTACAGCAACCGCGTGGCGGACATGTACGAGGACGACGTGCCGGGCGAGATGAAGCGCCTGACCGGCGAGCGCTTCGGCCTGCTGATGGAGATGATCCGCTACGGCGTCCTGCGCGGTGGCACCAACAAGTTCTTCTCCGGCGGCGTGGCAGCCCGCGGCAGCGTCGTCGCGCTGGTGTCGGCCAACAACTTCCGCAACATCGCGCGGTCGATGAGCAACAACCTCGCCAGCAAGGTGACGAGCGTGCTGTCGGCCAGCCCCGGTGTCGGCACCCAGCCGATCGAGGCCGCCTTCGTGGCCGTGTGCCACAGCGACGTGGAAGCCGACCTGCGCTCGCAGCTTTCCGGCTTCGTGCACGTGAGCGAGTACGGCGACCGCAAGCCCATGCACGAGCACGAGCTGGGTTCGTGGGAGCAGTTCCGCTTCGTCACCTCGCCGCATCTGGCGCCGTACCTCAACGCGGGCGGCACCACGACGGCGAACACCCGCCTGGCCGGTGGCGTGCCGAACTCGGGTGGCTCCGAGAACGTGGACGTGTACCCGATCATGGTCATGTCCGAGGAGTGCTACGGCGACGTGATGCTCCGCGGCCGCAACTCGTTCGACGTGACGCACATCCCGGCGGGCCAGAAGACCAAGGACGACCCGCACGGCCAGCGCGGCTACGTGGGCGCCCAAGCGTACTTCGCCGCGGTGCGCCTGAACGAAGGCCACATGGCGATCTACGAGGTCGCGGTCAGCTCGCTCTGATGAGCACGGCCGGGCTGTAGCAGGCCCGGCCGCCATCAACCAACCAGGACATCACAACCATGACTTCGCAGAACCGCGACAACGTGTGCCTGACCTCGGCGGGCCTCGCCGAAGGCACCAACGCCAACACCTTCCAGATCCTCCGCGCCTTCGATGCCCGCATCAACGGCCGCGCGATCCGCAAGGCTGCCACCGACAACATCGCCTTCGCTGCCTTCACCGGCACCACGCTGGCCGCGCAAGCGGCCGGCACCATCGCCGCGTACTTCTTCATGATGGACGCGGCCGGTGCGGTGACGGTGATCCAGTCGGCGATTCGCACCCGCCCCGGCCTGGCCGCCTACGAGGCCGGCGTCTGGGAATGGCCCGACCGCGACGGCTTCGTCTGCATCGGCGCCCTGACCGTCCGCACCAACGGCACCGCGACCTTCACGGCCGGCTCGGTGGACCTGGGCGCGACCGACGTGGTGGACACGTTCATCGACGCCGTGCCTGGCGTCACCGCACGGCCGATCGCGTACTGATCGGCACGCGGCGCAAGCCGCAGGGGCCGGGCATGGCGTCCGGCCCCATCAACACCCAAGGAACCACGATGGCCCGAGCCTCCCATTCCACCGACCACCTCGACACCGCGACGGAGATTCTTCAGGAGCCCAGCGGGGTGAGCTTCGAGTCCTGCGCCAGCGCCAACTACGCCTTCGGCAGCAAGATCGAGCCGATCACCGAGCGCGAGTGGAAGAACGCCGAGGAGGCCGAGAAGTTCTACAACGAGCGCCTGGACATCGAGGTCAACCAGACCAACGACAAGAACGCGCCCCCCTTCGCCGAGGCCGGCGTCAACGGGCACATGGTCTGGTTCCCGCGTGGCGTCCGCATCAACGGCGTGCCGCGCAAGTTCGTGGAAGCGCTGGCGCGCAGCCAGGACACCACGTTCAAGACCCAGCAGGTGCGCGACCCGAACGCCGACAACCAGATGCAGACGCTGCGCAACCGCGCGACCTGCTACGGCTTCTCGGTGCTGCGCGACCCGAACCCCCGCGGCCGGGCCTGGCTCGAGCGCGTGATGCGCGAGGGCTGACCCCGTGAACCTGCTGCAGCTTGCCCAGCGGCTGCACCGCGAAGCGGGCCGCAGCGGCGATGGGCCAACGTCGATCACGGGCACGTCGAAGCAGCACCAGCGGCTGTTTGACTGGATCGCCGACGCCAACCGCGAGTTGGAGTCGCGCCCGCTCGACCTGCGCTGGATGCGGCGCCGCGTGACCATCGCCACGGTGGCCACGCCAACCGCGTTGACCAGCTACGCGCCGCGAGCCGCGATCGTGGACGGTGGCCTGGGCCTCACGACCTTCGGCCGCTGGCGGCCGGAGAGCGACGAGTGGGTGGTCAAGTGCGTGGACCCCGCCGACAGCACGCGCACGTGGAACCTGCAGTACCTGCCGCTGGACGAGTGGCGCGATGCGTATGTCCACAGCACGCAGCCCGCAGGCTCGCCGTCCAACTGGAGCGTGGACGACGACGACTCGCTGCTGATCGGCCCAACGCCCAACGCGGCCTACAGCATCCGCACCGAGTACCTGCGCGCTGCGCTGGAGCTGGACGAGAACTCCGAAACCCCGGAGTTCGACGCTGAGTTCCACATGATCCTGTGCTGGCGTGCGCTGATCGAAGTGGCGAAGTTCGACAACGCTCCAGACATCCTGGCCCGCGCGCAGACGAACTACGCGCGACTTGAGGACAGCCTTCTCGCCCGCTACACCCGCAAGATGACGTGGGGAGCGCCGCTTGCGTAGCCTGAGCACGGCCAACGCCAAGATGGCGCAGGTCCGCGCCGATGCGGTGGCGCTGATGGGCGGCCTGGACACGCAGACCACGGCATTGTTCGCCAAGCCGGGCACCTGCCGCATCGCCTACAACTACGAGCCGGCCATCGGTGGCGGCTACGAGCGCATCGGTGGCATCGAGCGCTTCGACGGCCGCACCAAGCCGGACTCGGCCACCTACGTCTACCTCGAATGCGCCGCAGCGCACACGGCCGTGGTGGGCAACACCGTCACCGGTGTCACGTCAGGCGCCACCGGCAAGGTAATCTACGTCAGCGGCGTGTTCCTGGCTGTCACCCGCGCCACTGGCACCTTCAGCGACAGCGAGGTGCTGAACGTCAGCGGCTCGCCAGTCGGCACGCTGGCCGCAGCCGGCACCGACCCCGAGGTGACAGGCTCGCTCGACAACCAACTGTCCGCCCTGGCCGCGGCCGACTACCGCGCCGACATCACGGCCGTTCCAGGGTCCGGGCCGGTGCGTGGCGTTGCCATCCTGAACGATGCGGTCTACGCCTGGCGGGACAACGCAGGCGCGACGGCGCTGGTGCTGCACAAGGCCACGACGAGCGGCTGGACGGCGGTGCCGCTGTACTACGAACTCAGCTTCACGGGCGGCAGCATCGAGCCGGCCGAAGGCTCCACGCTCACGCAGGGCAGCGTCACGGCCACGGTTAAGCGCGTGGTGCTGCAGTCGGGCACGTGGGGCGCAGGCACCGCGGCAGGCCGGTACATCCTGACCGTGGCCTCGGGCGGATCGTGGGCCTCTGGCGCCCTGACCACGAGCGGCGCAGGCACGGTGCCAACGAGCGGCGCCGGCATCTACATCGGCAGCCAGATCACGCTGGCGCCTGGCGGCCGAGTGCGAACGGACGTGACCACCTTCGTGGGTTCGGCCAACAGCCGACGCCTGTACGGGTGCGATGGCGCGAACCGCGAGTTCGAGCTTGGCGACGACATCCTCGTGCCGCTAGAGACGGGCATGACCGTCCGCGCCACGGCGGTCAAGGCGCACCGGAACCACCTGTTCTTCGCCTTCCGCGGCAGCCTGCAACACAGCGGCATCAACGACCCCTACAAGTGGACAGTCCTGAGCGGCGCCGCAGAACTTGGGACCGGCGACACCATCACGAACCTCATCAGCGTCAGCGGCTCCGAGCTGGCCGCCGCCCTCATGGTGCTGTGCCAGAACTCGGTGCTGGTGCTGTACGGCGACACGAGCGGCGACTGGGTGCTCAAGACCCTGAGCCGAGAATCCGGCAGCAGTGCCGACTCTGCGCAGGACATCGCGGGTGTCGTGAGCCTGGACGCGCCAGGCTTCGTGCGCTACCCGCCGACGCAAGCCTTCGGCAACTACCGCTGGGACTCGGTGAGCCAGCAGGTGGAGAGCATCGTGCGCGGCCAGAACTCGCTGTGCAGCGTGTGGATCGCCGACAAGAGCAGGTACCGCGTGTTCTTCACGGACGGAACCGCCATCAGCGGCATGCCCAAGGGCCGCGGGCAGTTCGACTGGACCACCATCGACTACGGCCGCACGATCCACGTGGCCGTGCATGGCGAAATCACGAACGCCCCTCGCACCTTCATTGGTGACGCCAGCGGCTTCGTGTACGAGTGCGACGTGGGCCGCAGCTTCGCGGGCGACCGCATCGAGTACGCCCTGCGGTTCAACGAGATGAACCAGCGCTCGCCCAGCATCATCAAGCAGTACACCCGCTTGGAGGTGGAAGGCGCAGGCGATTCGTACTTCACCCTGGCCGCGCAAGCCGAGTTCTTCGACGCCGACGAGGACATCGACCCGACTGAGAGCGTGGACGTGTCACAGCCCGGCAACGGCTTCCGATGGGACATCACCAACTGGGATCAAGCCCATTGGGATGCCGGCGACACAGCGCGCAAGCGGTTCCCGCTCGAAGGTCTGGGGTGCAGCCTGGCGATCACGCTGGCCGGCGAGTCCGACCAAGAGCTGCCGCACACCATCCGCGCGCTGACCACGAGCTTCATCCTTCGCAGGCAGGCACGATGACCTTCACCAACCGTTTCTTCACGCGCACGTTCAACGCCAACCGCGGCACGCTGGGCCGCGCCAGGCCAGTGCGCAATGACTTCGAGTTGCTGGAGCGCGCGTGCCAGCTCATCCAGATCGAACTCGACGCCCTGAACGGCCGCTACCTGCCTCTGGTGTCCACGGCATCGACCGACTACACCCTGCCGGCGGCGACCACGCGCACGCGCTTCGAGTTCACGGCCTCGTCGGCAGTGACGGCGCGCATCGTGACGGGCCGGTTCATCAGCGGCGACACCGTGCTGCTGATCCAGGCAGGCACCGGCAGCGTGACCGTGACAGCCGAGGCCGGCGTGACGCTGCGCACCGTGGACGGCAGCGCGGTGACTGGCAAGCAGTGGGCCGTGCTCGAACTCATCTGCTTGGGCTCCGAGACGTTCCTGCTGCGCCCAATCCGCGACTCGGCCCGGCTGACCGGCGGCAACAGCTTCACGGGCGCACAGACCGTCGCCTTCGTGGCGCTGACCGACGCGGCCACCATCGCCACCGACGCCAGCCTGTCCAACCACTTCAGCGTCACGCTGGGCGGCAACCGCACGCTGGGCAACCCGACCAACATGCGCGACGGCGGGATCTACAACTGGCGCATCAAGCAAGACGGCACAGGGTCGCGCACGCTGGCCTACGGCTCCAAGTTCAAGTGGCCTGGTGGCACGGCCCCTGTCTTGTCCACCACCGCCAACTACATCGACCGCATCACGGGGCAGTACCACGCAGCCGACGACGTGATCGAGTGCAGCATCACCAAGGACTTCCGCTGATGTTCACGTGGGGGCCTCAACAGCCAGCGGCGGCCCCAAGCGGGCCGGCGCCCGTGGCTTCGTTCTTTGCCATGAGGACGGGGACAGCCAGCTACGATGTCCGCAATGCTTTTCGGGCGCAAAGTGCGCCGACTTCGACCATTGCGCAATATCCAATTGTTGTCGGTGAACAAGGTGAATTCTGTTCCGCCAGCGGCGCGCAAACTGGTCAGACATTTGAGTCGTTTTCGCCAGCCGCTGGCTTCCCAATCGTTTACACAGATTCTATTTCTGGGGTGCAGATTTCAGTGACCGGGGATTCAGGGGGCCTTGTGGATGTCCCCCGAGACACCGAGTTCATTGACCGCTTTTCCGTCTCGTATGGCGACCCTTTGACTGGGTTGCAAGTACCCAGCGATCAGGGCACCAAGTTTATCGAGGCTGGCGGGGCTACTGCGCACGACATCGTCATTACATTCGACAGGCTAGTTGCGGCCTTCGGCTTGTACTTGATCGACTACGGTGACTTCGGTGGCGTCATTACGTGGAAGTTCTACAACGGCGCGACGCTTTTGTACGAGCAAGATGTGCAGCCTATCAACGGCAATACAGGCGGGATACTCACGTCGCGCGACAAAGCTGTGGGCTGGATTTCGCACCAAGCACAGACGCAAGCGGCCCTGTTCGATAAAGTGGTGATTAGCTTTGATGTTGGGCTGGGTGATTTCACCGGCCTGGACAACTTCTTTGTCGGCACGGCAGCGATGGTGCCAACTGTCAGCGCCACGACCAGCCAGTCCATCCAGTTCACCGACACCAGCACCAATAGCCCGACCTCGTGGCTCTGGGACTTCGGCGACAGCACGACGAGCACAAGCCAGAACCCGACGAAGACCTACAGCACGCCGGGCACCTACACCGTGACGCTGACCGCCACCAACGCGAGCGGCAGCGACTCGGAGACTCGCACCAGCTACATCATCGTGAGCTGAACGCCCACAGAAGCCGGCAGACCTACCAGCAACCATACACGCCATGATCGAAGTCCCAAGCCTCACCATCAAGGACGAGCTGGCGCAGGTTGCCAAGGCCAACCAGATCGCGCCCGTCACCCAAGACTTCGACGAGTCCAAGGGCGTTGCCGGCCGCGTCAACAGCATCACCAGCAGCGGCTCGCCGCTCATGGAGACGGCCCGCACCCGGGCGGCGCAGGCCAGCGCCAAGCGCGGGCTGCAGAACTCGAGCCTCGGCGTGCAGGCCGGTGAGCAGGCCGTCATCGAGACGGCCACGCCGATCGCGCAGGCTGACGCCAGCCTGTACCAGCAGCAGCGCTTGACGAACCAGACCGCGCAGAACAACGCGGCCGTGGTCAACGCCAACAACAACATTCAGTCGGCCACCACTGGCCGGCAGATGGACCTCTCCAACGAGCAGCAGGGCCGCAGCCTCATGGAGCAGGCCCGGCAGTTCGACCGCGCGCAAGCCGAATCGGGCCGGCAGTTCGACGCCACGACCGCGCAGCGCGAGGTGCTGGCGAAGATGGACGTGGAAAGCCGCAAGGAACTCGCCACGATCGAAGCCAACTTCAAGAACCAGATCCAGAACAACACCAACATCAGCCAGGCCTGGGGCACGATGATGGACACGATCCAGAAGATCCAGAACAACCCGGAACTGGACCCGCAGACCAAGGCCAAGCTCATCAACAACAACCTGCAGTCGTTCCAAGCCTTCAGCAACTTCTGGCAGAAGGCCAGCGGCGGCACGGTGGACGTGAGCGACCTGCTGAACTTCGGGGTGTCGCCCGAGGTGCTCCCGCAGGGGCCGGGCCGCGACAACCAAGGCCCAGCAGTGCCCGATGGCCAGCCTGTGCCGGGCGGTGTCAATGGCCGCTGGAACCGCGATAACTCCAACGATCCCGACTGGTGGCGCAACGACCCGATGGCATCGCCAGGCGGGTAAGCGGCAACGTTGCCGCATTGCCGACCGCCGCCCACAAAGCAGAAGGATGACGCCACGCACGATGCCTGCGTGGAGTACCGTCGTCTCACCCTTGCCGACATCGAGCCCGTTGCGGCCTTCGCCGTGGAGGGCATGAGGCCGCACCTATACCCTGCCCAGCGCCTGAGCATGGACAAGGTGCGCGCCGTGGTGCGGCACTTCCACGATTCGGCGAGCGACTTCCACCTCCTGGCCTTCGACGCCGGACGCCTTGTAGCGGCAATTGCGGCAACGTTGCAGGAAAGCCTGTTCTTCGAGCGCGGCGAGGCTCACATCGTCATGTGCCGGGCCATTGCGCCAGGCTCCGCGCCGCCGATCTTCCGCGCGCTGCGCACGTGGTTCGACCGTGAGCCTCGGGCGCGCTGCATCCGCTGGCCGCAGGAGTTCGATGCACCACCTGCAATGACGCGCCTGATGGCCCGGTACGGGTTCAGGCAGCGCGTGACGACCTGCACTCTCTACAAGGACTGAACCATGGCCGTAGCCATTCCGCTGCTTTCGATTGCTGGTGGCGTCACTGCTGGCTTGGGTGTTGCGGCTGGCGCTGCCGTGACCTTCGGCAGCTTCCTCACCATGGCCGGCGGCATCGCTTCGGCGATCGGACTGCTGTCCAAGGACAAGGACTTGGCGAAGTTGGGCGGCGTGCTGTCGCTGGCCGGCGGCGTCAGCAGCATGGTATCGAACGCGGTCAACGCGGCAGGCACGGCGGCGCCGGCAACCGCCGATGCCGTGGACACCGCGGCGGCGATGACGAAGGGCGCGGACGGCGCCGAGACGCTGCTGACCGCCCCGGGAGCCTCGAGCGCGGCACCGATGCCGACCATGGGCACTCTGGCGCAGGGCGCGGCTGACACGGCAGGCACGGGCATGCTGACCGGCATCGACTCGGCCGGCAACGTGGTGTCGCCGATGGGCGGCGGCATGGGCACGCCAGCGCCGAGCATCGCCGACAGCCTGATGGGCCGGGCGCAGGCCAACGTGCTGACGGGTGGCGGCGCTCCGGTGACGGCCAGCGCTCCGCAGATGACCGACTTCCTGGCCGATGCTGCCAAGGGCATGACCAGCAGCGACGTGGCAGGCGCTGCCAAGAGCCTTCAGACGCAAGCCGGTTCGTTGTGGGACCGCGCCAAGGGCTTCGGCTCGGGGGCGCTGGACTTCATCAAGCAGAACCCGATGGCGACCGCGCTGGTGTCGCAGGGCATCTCGGGAACGATGGCGGCGCGGCAGCAGCAGGAGGCGCTGGACTACCAGAAGTCTCTGCTTGAGCGAGCCCGGCGCAACCTGAACTCGCCAGTCGGCATGTCGTTCACTCCCGGAGGCTGATCCATGGCTCAGAAACCCGCGCTGCTGGAGCGCGCCAAGCAGAAGGCCGCCGGCTTCAAGCGGCCGGACGTGAAGCCGCTGATTCCGCCCGACATGGTGGACGTGGTGGACCGCGTGGTGGCCGCAGGCATGCGCTATCTCTACAGCCCCGGCATGCGCGAGGAAGTGATGCAGGCCATCCAGTCGCCCGAGCCGACCCCGCAGAAGCTGGGCAACAACGTCACCGGCCTGCTGCTGACCCTGGACAACCAGACCAAGGGCGGCATCCCGCAGGCAGCGCTGTTCCCGGCCGGCATCGAACTGCTGGGCGAGGCGGCCGACGTGCTGGTGGCCGCCGGGCAGCCGGTGACGCAGGAGGACTTCAACACGGCGGGCCTGGTGATCTTCGCCACGCTGGCCAAGAAGCTCGGTGCCAGCGACGAGGACGTGATGGCAGCAGCGCAGCAGCAGGTGGGGCAGGGTGGCCAGCCTGGCGGGCCGGGTGAAGAACCCATGGACGACGAAATGCCGGAGAACGTCGCATGAGCCTCTTGAAAGCAGCCGTGCAGGGCTTCTCCGGGGCCGCTGCGAACGTGTCGAACAAGTACCTCGACGAGCAGATCGCCAAGGACCGCGCGCAGTTCATGGCCGACCTGCAGCGCACGACCGCGGGCAAGATCCGCGAGGACGACTTCGCGTTCAAGACCGACCCGACGCGGGTGCAAGCCACGCGCGACATCGCGGCCGGCGACGTGAAGGCGCAAGCCGGCGCCAAGCGTGCGGCCGAGCTGGAAGGCTGGACCGACACCGAGTACCAGGCCGCCCGTGACGCGCAGACCGACAAGGACATGAAGGCCGATGCCAAGCGCATGTCGCTGCTGGAGCGCGCCAAGGTCCGCACGGGTGGCGGTGGTGGCGATGCTGACCCGTTCTCCAAGCTGCCACCGGCCGTGCGCGCCGCGTACCAGGGCCTGAGCAAGCAAGCCGAGCAGATCAACTCGGCCATCGTCAAGGCGCAGGCCGATGGCATGTGGGAGCCCGACAAGAACAAGGCCCAGTCCGACCTGCTGCTGCGTCAGCGCGTGCTGGAGGACAAGGCGCAAGACCTGCTGAAACCCTACATCCCGAAGCCGAAGGGCCAGCAGGGCGCCTCGCCCGACGACGACATCCGCAAGCTGCTGATGGGCGAGCCGGCTGGCGGTGGCGCCGCTGGTGCTGCCCCGGCCGGTGCGCCCAAGCCGCCGCCCGGCCCGCTGGCGTCCATGGACGAACGCACCCTGCAGCGGCTGGCTGCCATCGACGGCCACGCCAACCAGGCCAAGGCCATCGAAGAACTGAAGCGCCGAGGCAAGTGGCGTGACAAGCCTGCACAGGGCACGCCCGACCAAGGCATTGACTACAGCAGCGCGGCGCCCGTCTGATGGCAAGCCTTGAAGAACTCCGAAAGCGCCTGCCGAGCCTGCAGGGCCTGAGCGACGAGCAGGCCATCCGCTACCTTGAGCAGCGGTACGAAGTGCCGGCCGCGACCATCGCGCGCAACCTGGGCGTGAAGCTGCCCGAGCCGGCCGCGCCGCCGGCCCCGAAGCGCAGCCTGTTCGCCGTCGCCAACGACACGGTGATCGAAGCCGCCAACGCGGCGGCAGGCACCGCAGGCAGCATCGCCAACTTCGTGTCGCCCGGCAACCGCTTCTCGCAGGGCGTGGACGAGTTCATCCGCGAGGGCGAGGCCAGCCAGTCCGATGCCGTGAAGGCCGACAAGGCGCGGTTCCGCGAGCGCATGGAAGGCGCGCAGGGCTTCGGCGACGAGGTGGCGGCCGTGGGCGGCTACATCGCCGACGCGCCGCTGCAGGCGCTGGCGCAGGCCGCTGGCTCCATTGCCGTGCCTGGTGCCGCGATGAAGGTGGCCGGCGCGCTGGGTGGCGGCGTGAAGACCGGCCTGGGCATTGGTGCTGCCATCGGTGGCGCAGGTGCTGGTGGTGACGCGGCTGGCACGGCCTACGAGTTGGCGAAGGAAGCGGGCGCGACCGACGAGGAAGCCACGGCCGCCGCGCGCAGCGCCTCGGTGATCCCGGGCATCGTGGGTGCTGCTGGTGGTGTCGTCGGTGCCGAGCGGCTGCTGTCCGGCGCCCGGGGCTTCGGCGGCAACGCGGCGTCCCGCGCGCTGAAGACGGCCGGCGTGGAAGGCGCGCAGGAAGGCATCGAGGAAGGCATCACGCAGTACGAGGGCCAGCGCGCCGCCGTGCCGTTCGATCCGACCATCGACCCGATGAAGGGCGTGGCCGGCGCCGCCGCGATGGGTGCTGCGCTCGGTGGCGCGGCCGGTGGTGGTGTGTCGCTGCTGTCGCCGGCCCCCGCGCCCCCTCCCGACAAGAAGGCCGAGGCCGATGCGGCGCTCACGGCGCTTGGCGCGGCAGGCAGCGTGGACGAGGCCGTGGCGCTGGCGACCAAGGCCACCGACATCCCGCTTCTGCCCGCACCATCCATCAGCGTAGGCCCGGACGGCACAGCGCAAACGTCGGCGCAGCGGCAAGCCGCAGCAGAGGCTGAAGCAGCGGCGCGACTTGAGCGAGCCGGGCTGCGAGAGACGGGCGCTCAAGGCCAAGGTCGCAACAGCGAAACAGCGGCGCGCGACTTCTCAGCCTGGATGGCGCAGACCAAGGCTTACCCCATCCAGAAGGCCCAGGAAATGGCGCAGATCGCGCAGGAGCGCGGCCTGCGGCTTGAGGTTGTGCCGCACTCCAGCGGCATGGGCTTCACGCTCGTTCCTGCGGCTTGGTTGTCTGACGGCCAACCGCGGAGTGTGGTCAGCAGTCGGCCCAACGAGGGCGCACTTCCAGCAGCTCAGATTGAAGCGCTGCCTACTCCCGATGTCTTGGAGGTGCTGGAGGACATCCCAGCCGGTGACGCGGCCGAGGTGCTGCCGGTGGGCGAAGCAGCCGACGTGCTGCCGACCGGCGAGGTGATCGAGAAACCCGAGGCGCTGCCGACCGGCGAGGCCACGGACATTGAGCCCGAGCAAGCCGACACCGAGCTGCTGCTGACCGGCGACGGCATGCCCTACGGCACCCGGGCCGGCGCCTACGTGCGCGCCAAGCGCGAGGGCCTGCCGCCCGAGGCCGTGGTCGAAGTGCCAGGCGGCTGGGCCGTGAAGAAGGAGAGCGAAGGTGGACCCGCACAGCCTGACGTACCAAGAACTGCCGGAGGAACTGCTGCAGCCGCTGCTGGCCGGGCACCTGACGCTGTGGGAGGCGGCGTGGCTGTGGGACGAGTGGCTGCTGACGCCCGAGGGGGGCAGCCGGCTCCTGCCGCCGGAGCTGTGGCCGGCGTCGGAGAAGTTCGCCCTGCTGGCGATGGAGGCGAGTCCGACCCGGCACTGAGGGTCAAGGCCCTGTCGGCGCATTGGGCCGATGCGGTGGCGCGCGGGGATGCGGCCGAGGCGCGGCGGCTGAACGATGCGATCGTGGAGGCGAAGAAGCCGAAGGAGCCTTCCAAGCCTGCCACAACGCAATCTGGCTACACCTTGCCCGACAACGTGGGCGACGACTGGGCGGCAACAAGAGCGCCGGGCGCAAAGCCAACCGAGCGCCAAGCATTGGTCATGGCGGCTGTAGAGCGTGCCCTTGACGATGGCGTCTACTACAACCGCGACATGGACGAGCGGGTCGCGCAGGAACTGGGCGTGACACCAGAGATGCGCGAGCCCGGCAAGGGCAAGGTCGAAGGCGGCTGGTTCGGCCATGACGTGTACCTTGCCCGTAAGGTCGTTGAAGCGCGCCGCGAGCGTGAGAACGAGACGCGGCTGTCGAAGGCGCTGTCGGCGCTGAAGCCGGGCGACTCGCTCGGCACGCTGATGTTCAACGACGGCAAGCAGGTTCGCGGCACGAACGTAGAGGCTATCGAAGGCCAGTCCATCGTGTTCACCGGCAAGCGCGGCACGGTCAAGGTGCAGGGCGCGGTGTCGCCTTCGCAGCTCAAGCGCGCCATCGAGCGTGCCCATGAGCGCGAAGCCCGCAAGGACGGATTCGATGCCTTCGTGGCAGGGCTTTCCAAGCCTGGTGCTGCCATCGACACGTTGCCCGAACCTGTCGAAGAAACGACCCAGGATGAACAGGTCGCGCCGGCCGAGGCCCCCACGGATGCGGCAGCCCCGGCACCACAAGCCCCGCCGCAAGGCCGGGCGCCGGAAGCTGCCGCGCCTTCCGCCAGCTGGGTGATCCGCGACAAGGAAACCGGCGAAGTGGTGATGGAGACGTTCGACCGCAAGAAGGTCGATGCGCTCAACACCGCGAAGTACGAGGCGGTGCCAGCCCGTGAGTACCTGGAAGGTCTGAATCGAGCCGTTAAGGCGAAGACAGCGCCCGAGGCCAAAACGGCAGAACTGCCGGATTCTGCCGCGCCCGCCGCGCAGCCAGTAGTCGCGGCGCTAGGGCGCGACGTGATGCCCGAGGGCCTGACCGTCACCTTCGGAGGCCGCACCTTCAAGGTGGACTCCCTGGAGGACGCGCAGGCCAAGTGGATCGAGTTCCGCGACCGCGCTGGCGCTGGAGTGAGCGAGGTGGGCAACGGCGTTGTCGTCGAGGACGGCGCTGGCCGGATGGTGGGGCGCATCTCCTACAACGGCCGCATCTTCGACCCGGCGGACAACATGGTGGCCGAGGCGCCGGAGGCCGCCCCAGCCCCTGAGCCCCCGAAAGCGGCAACGCTGCCGGATACCCCGCCAGCAGCGCCCACAAAGCTCCCGGCCCCGCCTGAGCAGACTCGCCCGCAGGAGCTGATCGAACTGCGCAAGAGGGCATCAGTGCTGAAACAACTTCTGAGGTGCCTGGGATGAGCGGACCTGTGAGCGACATGCTGGCCGTGGCGCAGGCCCTGGCGCGGTCGAAGGAAGCCGACGACGCGCTGAAGGAAGCGCTGTCGAAGCTGGACCGCTCCATCGTGGAGCAGAACACCGCGCTCGCCGATGTGGTGGATGCGCTGGAGAAGTCCGGCAGCGCCGGCATCGACCACGAGGCGCTGGGCAAGTCGATGGCCGCGGCCTTCGTGGTGGCGATCAAGAACATGCCCGCCCCAATCGTCAAGGTGGACGTGCCTGCACAGCAGGGCGCCGCCAAGTGGGAAATCAAGACGCCGAAGGGCGAAACCTACACCCTCACAAGGAAGTGACATGGCCAACATCGTCTGCAACATCGCCAAGGGCCGCGTGGCCGAGCTGTACGACCGCGTGAAGTCCAACGACCCCGCGAACTCCGCGCTGGTGCTGGTGCCGCTGGAAACCTCGGGCCTCGAGGCCGATTCGGTGCTGATCGACGCCGACACCCTGGCCGCGCTGCTGTCGGGCACGACGAACGAGCAAACCACGATGGGCCGCAAGGTGCTGACCGATGCGGACCTGGCGACGATCCCCGCGCCCGACGACGGCAACGACCGCAACGAGCGCAGCCTGCCGACCGTGACGTGGACTGCGGCCACGGGCAACGCCATCAGCAAGATCGCGGTGTGCTACGACCCCGACACCACGGGCGGCACCGACTCCAACATCATCCCGCTGACGGTGTTCGACTTCGTGCAGACGCCCAGCGGCGCGGACATCCAAGCGACGGGTGGCGTGTTCTTCCGGGCTGCGTGATGGAGCCCATCAACCTCCCCACGCTGCCGCCTGAGCCGCCGGCCGATGCACCGCCCGCGGACCGCTGGCGCTGGTTCGAGGCCGCGCAGCGTGAGGCGCACATTCGCGCCACGGTGCAACTGGCGGAAGTGCAAGAGGCCGCGCGCCTTGTGGCCGTTGAGCAGGTGGCGCAGGCAAAGCGCATGGCCGACCTGCTGGCCCAGACGCCCCCGGCTGACAACGGCCGCGCCCTGACCGTCATCGCCGCACTCATGGCCGAGACGGGCAAGCCCGCCGCTGAAGTGCTGGCATCGGTGCAGGGCCGAATCGAGGCCGGCACAACGCTGCTGGGGGCCTGACATGCCCGCCAAGCGCAAAGGCACTCGCGTTGTGTACGGCCCCGGCGTGCGCACGACGTGGCCGTGGGGTGACGCCCCGCGAACGCTACGCGGCTTCCCGACGCCTGAGCAGCTTCGCACCACCTACGCGCAGATCCGGGCCGAGAGCAAGGCCGCTCGAGCCCTCATGCGAACCACCAAGCAAACCACATGACCACCTCCCTCGCTGAGTTCGCCGCCACCCTGGCCCCGGGCCAGTTCGCGGAATACGTGATGCCCGCGCTGGCCGACAACAGCCGCACCGGCAGCTACCCGTTCGACCCGCCCCTGTCGGCGGTGCAGGCCGGTATCGGCGCTGTCCACATGCTGGACTGGGCGACGATGATGGACCGCGACCCGGTGACGAAGAAGTGGTTTGTCAGCGGCGGCAGGCCCTTCCAGAACACCCTGCCGACGAAGATGGTGGTGGTGGACGAAGAAGCCGACGACGTGCGCGGCATCGACCAGTGGAGCGGCGGCAACTGCGGGCACTTGTACCGCTGCACGACCGTCATCCCCGAGCATCGCCGCGTGGCCTACCTCCCGCCGGGCGGCCCGTCGATTGCGCTCATGGACGCGGACACCGAACAGTACGTCGGCAGCATTCCGCAGCCCGACCGGCGGATCGGCGGCTTCACCAACGGCTGGGCGGGCTACCACTTCCTCTGCTGGTTCCCCGGCCTCGGTCCGCAGGGCTCGCTGGTGTTCGCCAACAGCAGCCGCAGCCGCATCGTCCGCTGGGACTGGGCGACCTCGCAGTGGCTGGCCATGGGCAACTTCGACGGCACCTGGACGAACCGGCACATCAACGGCCACTACCACCCGCTGGTGGGCAAGATGATCGTCGGCTCCTCGACAGTCGGCGCCCTGAAGAAGCTCGCCATCATCAACGCCGATGGCACGCTGGCCCTGACCTCGGCCGCGACGCCTTGCACGGTGGCGAGCAATGGCGCGAGCCAGTTCTTCCCGCACCCCACGCGCGACGCCTCGATCAACCTGTGCCAGGACACCGACCGCTTCTGGAGCTACGAGTGGTCGAGCGATACCTGGGTGGACCGAGGCCCGACGCCGACCGTGCTGCGCTCGCCGCAGGTCATCGCCTGCCCGACCGACTGGGGCGCGCTGCTCTTTGAGTACGCCCCGGGCGGCGGGACCAAGGCATACGGCTGGAAGCCGGATTTCTGACATGCTGCTCAATCCCTTTGGTGCGCGGCCGTTCCGGCTGTCCTCGAGCGTGGCGAACGCCGCATCCAACGGCGTCACGATCACGGCGAGCGGCACTGCCAACACCATGGGCAGTTACACCGAGCTTGTCGCGTCTACCGCCTTCGATGCGACGTGGCTCTACGTCATGCTTGGCACCAACGCGAGCAGTACGGTCGATTCGTCCATGCTGGTGGACATTGGCATCGGCGCGGCGTCGTCCGAGCAAGTGCTGGCCCCGACGCTGATGGCGGGCGGCGCGGCTTCGTGGGCCGGTGACTCGCCCATGATCTACGCTTTCAACGTGTTTGTGCCGGCAGGCTCGCGCCTGTCCGCACGGTGCCAAAGCGCCACGGCCAGCCGCACGATCCTGGCGAACGTTTGGATTGGTGGCGGCTCGCGCATCCCCGGCCGCTGGGTGGGAAGCCGCATCACCGCTTACGGCATCAACACGGCGGCCAGTCGCGGGACGCTCATCACCCCGGGAACCACCCCATCGTGGGGGACGGCGGTGCAGCTTTCTTCCTCGACCGGCGCGCCGATCCGTCAGGTGCAGATGGGCCTTGACTACGCGGCCGACTTGACCGGCGGCGACCGGCGGCACCTTACGCGCATCGGCGTCGGCGCGTCTACGTCGTGGCTGATTGAGGGCATCCCCACGTCGGAGAGCAGCAGCGAACTCATGCACCTGACGATGGCTAACTTCATGCTGTCGGCGCTCGACATGGACATCGCCGCCGGCTCTGACCTACGCGTGGCGATGATGGCGAACGCTGCAGAGCAGCGCTCGATTGCACTGTACGGAGTGGACTGACATGGCAACGCCTGCATACGAAGGTACTGCGACCATCGGCACGACCGAGTGGAGCCTGACCACCAACACGGCAGGGCCGGACGCGCAGACGGCGGCGGGCACCTACGCGGTGGACCTTGACCTGAGCACGCTCGCGGCGGGCGACCTGTTCGAGCTTCGGCTGTACGAGAAGACCCTGAGCACCAGTTCTCAGATCCTGCATGAGTCGTGGCTGCTACGGTCCGGCTCTGCGCCGGGGCACATCTGCCCGGCCACGATGCTCATTCACGGCTGGGACTTCACCCTGGTCAAAATCAGCGGCACCGATCGCAGCATCAGCTGGAGCGTGCGCAAGGCCGGCGCGTGACGGGCTGACGAGGACTCGCCGTGACCTGGTTCTTCGGCCCACTGCTGGCTGCGGCCGAGGAAGCCGGCGGCGGCACAAGCGCGCCTGTCGGCCGAGCTGACGAGACGGACACAGCGTTTGCGCTGGCTGGCGTTCAACTGCGCGCGGTAGGGCTTGCCAGCGAGGCAGACACAGCCCTTGCCCTGACGCCCAGACAGGTTGCGGCGACTGGGCGAGCCGACGAGACAGACACGGCCCTTGCTCTTGCCGCTGTCCAATCCGCTGCGGTTGGCCGGGCTGACGAAACCGATACGGCCTTCGCGCTGGACGCAGGGGCTGCACCAGGCACTGTCGGGGTTGCGGAGGAAACAGACACAGCCCTGTCCCTTGCAGCCGTGCAGCGCAGCGCGGTTGGCCGCAGTGACGAGGCCGATGCAGCGCTGGCGCTGGCCGCAACCAGTGCGCGCCCGACAGGCCGAGCAGACGAGTCCAACACCGCATTCGCGCTGGCCGCGGTGCAGCGCCTGCTGGTTGGCCGCGCCGACGAGACAGACGAAGCGCTGGCGCTGCTGCCGGGCGGGCCGGCTCCCGTGGGGCTGGCCGAGGAAACAGACACCGCGTTCGCGTTGCTGCCCTACGTTGAGCCACCCGCCCCATCGCCCACACCGCCAGGCGGTGGAGGTGGCTACTCTCCTGGGAAGCGCTACGCCCCGGGCGAGGAGGAAGAATCCTTCCGCGAGGTGATGAAGCACCTGAAGCGCCCGAAGAAGCGGGACGACGCAGAGGAAGCTGAAGTGCTGGAAATCATCATGGCGCTGGCCGCCGCTGGAGTGCTGGATTGAGCCTCACGACTTGCATCAGGAAGGCCGGCGATTCGCTGAACCCCGAGGACAAGGCCGCCATCCTCGAGGCCGCCGCGAAGAACCGCAAGGCGGGCATGAAGGCGGGCGAAGCGGCCAAGGCTGCCGTGGAAGCGCAGATCGCGGCAGTGGAGGCCATGCTCTCCAAGGCTGCGAAGGCCGAAGGCGGCAATGCGGCATCGTTGCCGGGTTCGACGCTGAACTTCGACCGCATCGCCGACACCGAGATGCACGTCGGCGACCTGAAGCGTGATCGCAAGTACGACGCCCCCGGGCAAGAACAGCCCACGCTGAAGCAGCGAGCAGACTCCATGCGGAGGAAGCCGGAGGGGGAGGCTGCTGAGGCGGCAGACACTGCCAACAAGCGCCGCAGCATCCCGAAGGCAAGCGTGCTGACGCCTGCCGGTTCGATCAAGGCCGCAGCCACCGACAGCAAGGCGCCATCGTCGCTGTGGTACTACTCGGGCGACATCAAGGGTCTGCAGTTCACGGCAAGCGTTGTCGTGAACGGACAGCCCGACCCGAGGGCGGCAGAAGCCAAGGCCACGCTGAAGAAGATCAATGCAGCGCAGGACGCGGGCTGGCGCCTTGGCAACTACAGGGCTGGCAGCCTTGGAACGGTCTGGGTGTTTGAGAAAGATGGCGACTTCCTTTCGCGCGCCGGCATGGACAACGCCGACAGCGAAGTGACGGCGTGGCCCGACATTCCAAGCTACGGCGCCGGCTACGACAACATGGTGCGAGGCCAGCGCGAGTTTGCTGCGGCTCTTGACCGATGGCTCAACACCTTGCCGGCCGAGCAGCAGGCGAATCAAGCCGTCGTGTCGCGCAAGATGGACGAGGTTCTTGGTGGGTGGGCTGGCATTGAGCGGGACAAGCTCGGCCTGCACGTTCGCTACTACCCGCGCCAGGACGACGGCAAGCGTGTCGTCGGGTGGCTGCACACCATTTCCGGGTCGCAGACGTGGGAGGAAGCGCGAGCCAGGATCGCTGAGATGGCAGGCTTTGCGTCACCCGCTGCGGATACGCCAGCGCCGGCCGAGCAGTCGGCCAGCACCTTCGACTACTTCAAGGCCACCATGCGCGCCGTCTACGACGGCACCGCCAGCGTGGAGGACTACAAGGCCGCCTACCGCCGCGTGCGCGATGCCGATGCGGTCAAGGCCGAGCTGGGCAAACTGACGAAGGACGAGTTGATCCGCACCTTCGGCATCATGGCGCGGCCGGACGAGAAGAAGGACAGCCTCATCGCCACGGCCTACAAGGCGATGCTGCGCGGCTTCGCGCTGGGCAAGCAGTACGGCCCCAGCAGCTACTCCATGACGCGCGGCGGCCTGGAGAACTACGAGCGGCTGCAGGCCGAGGCGCTGGACGCCATCGTGGAGAACCACACGGCCGACGATCTGGCCGCCTACGCCGCCGAGGTGAAGGCTGAACGTGACGAGAAACTCGCCAAGCGCGCAGCTCTAGCCGAGGCGGTTCAAGACCCCAAGACGCTTGACGACTTCCGCAGCCACGAACGGCTGAAGATGAGCGAAGGCATGACGCCCGAGCAGGCGCGCATGAGCCTCACGCCGGAGCAGCGCGCCAACAGAGACGCACTGCTGGCTGAGTCGTCGCGCGCACGGCGCAATGCCAGCACCGACGACCAGCGCACCCAGGTCCGCGTGGCCGGGCAGACGGTTGACGGCAACATCATCGCCACCAAGCACACGAAGAAGGGACACGACCTCTACGTGGTGCAGTTGGCCGAGCGGGTCAGCCGCGAAGACTACGAAACGCTGAACGCTGGCGCCAAGAAGATCGGCGGCTACTACAGCAGCTTCCGCGGCGGCGGCGCCATCCCGGGCTTTCAGTTCAACACGCGCGAGCAGGCGCAAGCCTTCGTGACCCTGGCCGGTGGTGACGCCACGGCCGCCAAGGAAGCCGCGCAGGAGCGCCGGGACGCCTACGCCGACGACCGCTCGCAGACCGCCGCCGAGCGGCTGACCGAGATGGCCGAGGCCATGGACGCGGCGGCCGACGAGAGCCTGAGCCGCGAGCGCAAGGCCAACACCGAGCGCCGCGCCCGTTTCGCGGCTGCGGCCGAAGCCGGCGCCCGCGAGGCCAAGGCCATGGCCAAGACCATGCGCAACGTCGCGCAGGCCCTGACCAGCGGCACGGCCAGGTTCCTTGATCGCGTCCGCACCAAGACGCAGGTGGAGCTGCTGCAGACCTACGTGGCCAACGCCAAGGGCGACGAACTGCGCGCGAAGTACCCGACCTACGCCGAGCAGGAGAAGCGCAAGGGTCAGCCGCCGACGATGGAGACGGCCGACTACGCTGTGTTCCCTGAGTTCACGGCTTTCCGCTCCGACCTCGCCAGCCTGGGCCGGCAGCTTCAGGACGTGGACGGCACCAAGAAGATCGGCGATCGGCTGATGAAGGTGGCCGACGACGTGAGCGATGCGTTCACGGCTTGGGTCAAGGAGCCCGGCAACTACTTCCGCGTGGCCGCCTTCAGCAGCAAGAACACGGGTGAGCGCGCTGGCTTCCCAAGCAAGGACGCCGCCGAGCGCGCCATCGCCCGCAGCGGCTACCGCGGCAAGGCGATTCCCTGGAGCATCAAGCGCGGCGAGTGGACCGTCATCATGAGCCCGAGCGAAGCAGTGGCACGCGGGCTGTGGACTGGTGACGGCGACAAGCGCATCACGCTGACAGCCGAGTTCGGCGCCGAGATGGTGGAGAGCATTGGCCGGGCAAACCGCCGCGGCGCCAAGGTGTCGGTGCCCTGGCAGTTCGAGCGCGCCTACGAGCGCCGCAAGCAACTGTCCCGCATGGGCATCGAGACGCCGGCCGAGTTCCGCGCTGCGCTGCGCGAGTTCATCGGGCTGCGCGAGCAGGCGGCCGAGGCCGACCGGGTGAAGATGCTCGAGCGCGCCATGGTTGGCAAGGCCAAGGACGGGCTTGACTTCTTCCCGACGCCGGAGAGCGTGGCCGACGAGATGGTGGCCGCCGCAAACCTTGAGCCTGGCATGCGCGTGCTGGAGCCAAGCGCCGGCATGGGCCACATCGCCGACCGCATTCGCGCCGCTGGCGCCGAGCCCGAGGTGGTGGAGTTTGCCAGCGACCGCCGCGAACTGCTGGAGGCCAAGGGCTTCAACGTGGTGGGGCAGGACTTCATCGCCTTCACCGACTCCGACGCTGCGACCCGCGGGTTCACCTTCGGCGACGTGTTCCGTGCTCCCGATGGCACGCTGGGCGTGCTGCGCGGCAGCAATGGCATGGGTGGCAGCCGCGTAGGCTTGGACCCATTGGACGCCAACGGCCAGCCCGATCCGCGCCGTTCACGCTGGGAGAGCTTCAGCGAGCTGGAGCCCGTGGAGAAGCGAGGCGCGTCCAGCGGCTACGACCGCATCCTGATGAACCCCCCGTTCAGCGCCGGCCGCGACATCGAGCACGTGCGCCACGCCTATACCCTGCTCAAGCCGGGCGGCCGGATCGTGGCCCTGATGGGCGAGTCGGCATTCACGAACCAGAACAAGCGCGCGACCGAGTTCCGCGAGTGGCTGGAGAGCGTGGGCGGCACCGAGGAAAAGCTGCCCGAGGGTTCCTTCATGGACCCGAGCCTGCCGGTCAACACGGGCGCCAACGCGCGCATGGTGGTAATCGACAAGCCCGAGAACGGCCAAGCGGCTACGCCCCTGGCCAGCCGCGCCAACCCGCTGCGCGAGTTCGGCTTCGTCTCCCCCCGCACCCTCCGCGACGAGGTGGCGAAGATCGTCGCCAACTGGGACCAAGACCTCGCCGACGTGGAGGTGGTCAACCGCGTCGAGGACTTGCCCGCCGACATCCAGCAGGCCGTGCGCAACGTCGGCAGCGAGAACACCGTGCGCGGCCTGGCGATGCCGGACGGCCGGGTGTACCTCGTGGCCGAGAACATCAGCACGCTGGACGAAGGCCGCTTCGTGCTGTTCCACGAAACCTACGGCCACATCGGCATGCGGGCGTTCCTGGGCGACGGCTACGACCTGCAGATGCGGACGCTGCGCCAGGCCAACCCGGCGCTGGCGAAGGAAGCCGATGCGTGGTTCAAGCTGTACGGCGAGGACGAGATTGCCGCGCGGATCAAGGCTGGGTTCGCACCGCTGAAGGCGCGGCAGATGGTCAACGCGCTGGCGGTGGAGGAAGCGCTGGCCGACCGAGCCGGGACGCTGCCCGAGCTGAAGGGCTGGAAACGCCTGATGGCGGCCCTGCAGCGTGGCCTGCGCCGTCTGGGCCTGGGCTCGGTGGCGGACATGCTAGAGGGCATGACGGAAGCTGAGACGCTGGACCTGCTGGTGAACGCCCGGCGGACGGTGCAGCGGGGCCAGATGGAGCGCGGTCTTAACATCGCTCGCATGCCAGCCTATCAGCGCGTGTGGCACGGCACGCCTTACCGCGGGATCGAGCAGTTCAGCACCGACGCCATCGGCACGGGGGAGGGCGCGCAGGCTTACGGCTGGGGGCTCTACTTCGCCGGCCGCAAGGAAATCGCCGAGCACTACCGCAAGACGCTGACCAGCAACCCGGACCTGCCGGCTGCCGAGAACACCCGCAAGGCGCTGCGCGATGCGCTGGAGGCCGTGGACTTCCTGGGCTTCGACTCGTGGCAAGAGGCCGCGCGCACCATCCGGCAAGAAGGCTTCGCCAACTACGACGCTACGCCTGCCGAGCAAGCTCGCATCACCAAGGCCCTGCGCGAGTTCGACGACGCGCGCAAGGGCCAGCTCTACGAAGTGGACATCCCCGAGGACAGCGAGATGCTGCTGTGGGACAAGCCCCTGAGCGAGCAGCCTGCGAAGGTGCGCGAGGCGCTGTACGCCATGCCTGGGCAGTACGTCAACTTCGCTGGCGCACGAGTGTTCTACGAGTCGCCAAAAGCCTGGATGACAGGCCAGCAGGTCTACAAGAACCGATCCATCGTGCTGGGCAGTGACATGGCCGCCAGCAAGGCGCTCCAAGCGGCCGGCATCCGCGGCATCAAGTACCTAGACGGCACCAGCCGCAACGCTGGCGACGGCACCTACAACTACGTCATCTTCGACGGGGCTGACGCGAAGATCCAGGGAGCGCTGTTCAGCCGCCGCACCGACCAGACCCAGACCCCGGAGTTCAAGCGCTGGTTCGGCGACTCCAAGGTGGTGGACGCCGAGGGCAAGCCGCTGGTGGTGTATCACGTTACTGACGACAACTTCAGCGTCTTTGATTTAGAACGCCTCGGGTCTACAACCGACGCTAATACCGGCGGGGACAGCACCGCTATTGAAGTATCAAAACTCGGGTTTTGGAGCCACGAGCGAGCGCTACACGACGAAATGGGAAAAGACGTCGCGATGCCCTTGTTCTACGCAATTGAGAACCCAGCAATCGTCAACCTTCGGCAGTTGTGGAGCGACATCAACGACGCCAGTCTCCGGGGGGAGGACAGCCCGGCCGAAGCGGTGCGCGCCATGTACGAAAGCGATGGTTACGACGGGCTCACGGTCTATGACGAAGAATTCGGCGGTCGGTCGTTTGTCGCCTTCCGCCCCGAGCAGATCAAGTCCGCCATCGGCAACACCGGCACCTTCGACCCCACGAACGCCGACATCCGGTTCAGCCGCCGCACCAGCCAGGACATCCTGAACTCGGGCGGTGGGGTGCAGGACTTCAGCCGCTACGGCACCACGAAGCAGGACCGCATTCGCGGCGTCACCGACAAGGCCCGTGAGTTCTGGCTTGGTGCCCTGACCCGCGACCAGATCGCCGACGTGTACGGCGGGCAGGTGCCGCAGGTGCGCGAGTACGACGGCCTGGTGCGCAGCATGGAGAACGAGCGCAGCAGCCTCGCGCAGCGCGCCGACGACCTGTACCAGCGCTGGGCCAAGCTGGACGCCGAGACGAACGACAAGCTCGGCCGGATCATGCTGGACGCCACGACCGAGCAAGTTCACCCCGACTCGGACGACGCGCCGGCCGACAAGACCAAGGCGCAGATCCACGCCAAGCTGCGGGCGCAGTTCAAGCTGCTGCCGCCCGAGGCGCAGGCCATGTACCGCGAGGTCCGGGGCTTCCATGCCGGCGTGCTGAAGGACATCAAAGACGCGCTCATCGGCCGCATCGAGCGCCAAGTGGCGGCCGGCGCCGAGCGCGCCGCGCTGCTGTCCAAGGTGCAAAAGCAGTTCGACCAGTACCTTGAGAACGGCCCGTACTTCCCCCTGAGCCGCTTCGGCGACTACCTCGTGATCGCCACGCGCCCGGACGGTGAGCGGGTGGTCGCAGCCTACGAAAACTCCGGCGAGCAGCAGGCCGCGGCGCGCGAGCTGCGCAAGGACGGGTTCACGACCAAGCTGAAGACCGCCAAGGAGTACGCCCGCAGCCAGGACGGCAGCGCCGGCAAGTTCATCGGCGACGTGATCCAGGCCGTCGAGAAGGTGGACATGGTGGAGGCCACCATCAACGGCTCGCGCTCGGACCTGAAAAATCAGCTTCTGGACGACCTGAACCAGTTGTTCATCCGCAGCCTGCCGGACCTGAGCTACCGCAAGCACTTCGCGCACCGCAAGAACACGCCCGGCTTCTCGGCCGACGTGATGCGCGGGTTCGCGTCGAGCGCCTTCCACGCGGCCAGCTACATCGCGCGCCTGAACCACGCCGACAAGATGACCATGGGCCTGCAGTCGGCCTACGAGGCGATCGACCAGGCCAGCAGCGGCGACTTCAACACGCAGTCGCAGGTGCTGAACGAGTTGAGCAAGCGCCACGAGGCCATGCTGAACCCGAACACGCACCCGCTGTCGGCGCTGGCCACGCAAGTCGGCTTCGTGATGCACCTGGGCCTGTCGCCGGCCGCCGGCCTCATCAACATGCTGCAGGTGCCCATGGTGACGATCCCGTACCTGGGCGCCCGGCACGGCTTCGCCAAGGCCAGCGCCGCGATGGGCAAGGCTTACGCCGACATCATGAAGGCCCCGCCCAACGCGCAGAGCGGCTTCAACGCCGCGCAGAGCCTGGCGCTGTCGGCCGAGGAGCGGCAGGCCATCTCCACCCTGCAGGACGAGGGCGTGATCGACCTGACGCAAGCGCACGACTTGGCCGCGGCCACCGACCGCGACGTGGGCGACCTTGCCAAGAACAAGACCGCGTTCGCCATGGCCCGCGCCATGCGAATCGTCGGCTGGACCTTCCACGTGCCCGAGGTGATGAACCGGCAGACCACGGCGCTGATGGCCTACCGGCTTGAGCGCGAGAAGGGCGCCAGCCACGAAGCGGCGCTGGAGGCGGCGCGCGAGACGATCAAGCGCACGCAGTTCGACTACTCAAGCAGCAACCGCGCCCGCTACATGCAGGGCAACATCGCCCGGGTGGTGCTGCAGTTCAAGCAGTTCAGCCAGAACATGACCTACTTCCTGGGCCGGGCCGCGTACCAGGCGCTGAAGGGCGAAAGCCCCGAGGTGCGCAAGATCGCCCGGCGCCAGATCCTGTCCACGTTTGTCGTGACGGGCGCGATGGCCGGCTCGCTCGGCCTGCCCGGCGTCGGCGCGGCGATGGGGCTGGTGGGCCTGCTAGTGGGCGCGATGGACGACGCCGACGAGCCATGGGACTGGCAGACCGAGTACCGCAACATGCTGACCGACCAGTTCGGCAAGGAGTGGGGCGAGGTGTTCGCCAAGGGCGTGCCGAGAATGCTGATGCCCGGGTGGGACATCGCCGGCCGGGTGTCGCTGTCGGACCTCTGGTGGCGCAGCAACGACCGCGAGGGGCAGAACCCGCGCGAGTCCTTCGCTTCCGACATGGCGAACATCCTGGGTCCGACCGCGGGCACGCTTCTGAGCTGGTACGTGGCCGCCGATCACATGGAGCGCGGGCAGTACGACAAGGCGGTGGAGGCGGTGGTGCCCAAGTTCATCCGCGACCCGCTCAAGGCGTACCGCGAGGCCGACGAGGGCGTCACCAGCTACAACGGCGACCCGCTCATGGACGTGGAAGCCGTCGAGGTGCTGGGCCGCGCGCTGGGCTTCGCGCCGGCCCGGGTGAGCGAAATGTACGAGGGCCGCAACGCGGTGATGAACACCAAGACCGCGCTCGAGGAGAAGCGCCAGCGGCTGCTGAACGCGGTGGTCAAGGCCCGGCTGGACGGCGACCGCGAGGCCGAGGCCGAAGCGCGTTCCGAGGTTGCTGGATTCAACTCCCGCAACCCGGACTTCAGAATCACCAACATGACCATCGCACGCAGCATCGCCACGCGCCGCCGCAACCGTGACAACACCGAGCAGGGCATCCTGCTGCCGGACACCAAGGCCGATCTGCGCGAGCGTGCCCGCTTCGCCAACGTCGAATGAGGGGCGCGGCCGTCACCCTGTTCGTGGCGGCCATCGTGCTGTCAGGGGCGCCGCCCGTGGCCTTAGCGTTGCTGGCGCTGGGCGGTGCGCTGTGGTGGTGGTGGCGCTGATGGAGCGGCCTGCGGGAGTCGAACCCGCGTAGCCAGCTTGGAAGGCTGGAGCCTGAGCCGTTCGGCCAAGGCCGCTTGGTTGATGGCGTGGCCTCCAGGCCTTTCACCCGGTACGTTTTCGACGCCGACGCCTTTCGGCCCCGGGCTTACGCGCTGTTCGGCCCATTGATAGAGGGGGTGGCCGGTGCTGATCCCCGGCTTGAGTGCTCGCCTGTTTTCCGACACTCGCGGTATGCCGGGTAGCGACCCCGGACGCTTGCGCATCAGCCTGCGCATTCACCCTCTGGCCTACCCGCTGCCCCCGCTTGTGACGGCACCACTTGACTGGTACGGGGTAAGGCGATCCAACGGGCAGGTCAGAAAGTGCGCCCTGAGCGTTCGTTCCCGCGGGCCACGGGGATCGGTTCTTGCACGCTCCGGCATGTACCGAAGGAGGTTCCCGATCAACCTCCGCAGCCAGTGTAGGCCAGCACCCCGCCCACGGCAAGGGCGCACCCACAAACCCCGCCATGGCCTAACCCCAGCATAGGGGGCCATGAACCAAGACGACCTGCACCGGCTGGCCCAGGCCGCCTCAGAAGCCGCAAGCGCGCCAGCGTTCAAGCTGTCTGCCGTGAGCACAACTGCCGTGCTGGGGGTCGACTGGTTCTCGTCAGGCCCCGGGATGGTGGCCGTGGCTGGCTTGCTGCTGACAGCGGCCACGTTCCTTGTTGGCGTCTGGGCAGCGTGGCGCCGCGACAAGCGAGAGCAGGCCCTGGTGGACGCGAAGCTCCGCGCCATCCAGCAGGCCGGCACCGACACCGACCCGATGCCGCTGGACGCGGCCATGTCACGCCGCAAGGCACCCGACAGGAGCGCGCCATGACCCGCGACGAACGGCTGCACATCATCGGAGGCACCTGCATCGCGCTGGTGCTGGCCGGGCTCCTTCTGCTGCTGCCCAAGATCGGCCCCGGCCTGACGCTGGCGCTGGGCTCGGCCATTGGCGCCGTGGGCGTCGAGGTCTACCAGCACATGCGCCGCGAGGGTGACGCCGACGCGCTGGACGCCTTCATCTCCGCGATGCCTGGCGTGCTGGCCGGGCTGGTCTGGTGGAGCTTGGAGTAAGCATGGCGCCCGCGATCGTTGCACTCATCAAGGGATTGGCCTCGTCGGGCCTGGGCCTCATCGGCAACGCCGTGCTCGCCAAGGGCAAGGAAGTGGTCGAGGAGAAGCTGGGCGTCAACCTCGAGGAAGCCATGTCCACCGAGGCCGGGCGCATCCGGCTGCAGGAACTCCAGGCCGAGCGCGAGGCGGACCTGCACGCCTTCGTGCTGGCGCAGCGGGACCAAGAACTCAAGGCCGACGCCCAGGCTTACGCGGACACCGCCAGCGCCCGGGACATGAACACCCGGATCAACGAGAGCCCGAACGCCGGGTGGCTGCCCAAGAACATCGCGGCGGTGCTGGCGCTGATCGTGACGGTGGGCGGCGGGGCGATCCTGTGGACCACGCAGGAGGCCGACGTTCGCACGGCCACGGTTGGCCTGATGACGCTGGTGCTGGGCTTCTACTTCGGCAGCAGCCGCGGCAGCCAGCTCAAGGACGAGACGATCGCGGCGCTCGGGAGGAGCCAATGAGCCTGGTCGCCGAGCAAGCCGAGTTCCTGCGGCACGTCTGCCTGCTGATCGACTGCGCCACCAAGGCCGGGTTCGTGGTGACGGGCGGCGAGCTGTACCGCACCCCCGAGCAGCAGCAGATCCACGTCCGCGCCGGCCGCAGCAAGACCATGGCCAGCAACCACCTGCGGCGCTGCGCCATCGACCTCAACTTCTTCGTGGACGGCAAGCTCTGCTACGACGTGGAGAAGTTGCGCCCCCTGGGTGAGTTCTGGCGAAGCCTGCACCCCAAGAACGACTGGGGCGGGTTCTGGCGGTCCCTGAAGGACGTGCCGCACTTCGAGCGCCGGCCCTGACGAAACCGGCATCGTTGCCGCTTTCCACCCTGGAAGGACAAAGGCCCCGGAGGCATGCACACCTCCGGGGCCTTGATCCAGACCGGGCACCACGTTATCCCCTCAAGGTGCCACCGGTGACCCGGGCCTTGCGGCCCTTCTGCCGGGTCAAGCTGCGCAGGCTCACCCGGTCGGGTTTCGGTCAGTGGCCGCACTGTATCCTGTGGATAACTTGTGGTCAAGTATGTCAGAAGGCTGGTAACGCATCGCGCCCATCCCCGGCGCGGACTGGCATCTGGCAATGCTCAACGGTTACCAGAATCGGCCGGAAACCAGCGCCAATGCTGGAATCTCGCAGAGCTTTGGGAGCAATGGGTCGGGGGTTCAAATCCCTCCACCCCGACCATCATCCGTGGTAACTGTCGGATGATCTGGTAACGCAGCCGCGCGAAACTTGGCCTTGAACTCGGCAGGCGGGATCTGCGCGCCGCTCTCTTGGCAAGCCTTCCGCCATGCCTGCCACTCTCCCCATACGAACGTAGGTTTGCCGTCCGCGAAGACTTCCATGCTGTCGGCGTTGCGCATGGCTTGGCGTTGAAGTAGGTCTGTCATGCTGTCGCTTTCGTAGACGGCGGCTCCTTGCCGCGCAGGTAGTCGGCCAACTGGCCTTCGGTCGTGTGCGTGCTCATCTTCCGCGCCTCGGACCGGCCCTCGCGGCCGTCCTTGTCGGTCAGGGCTCGAGCGCGGATGTCGCGCGCCATGAGTAGCCGCTGGCGTGCAGCAGTCGAAGCTGCCGGGCCGGTTGCGTCAGGCCGCCGCAGAGGTCTTTCACCTCGTCGTAGGTCATGGTGGCGCTCACAGCCGGAACACCCAACGGAGGAAGCGGCTGATGGGGTCCGAGGCATAGGCTCCGGGCGTCTCGCTTTCCACCAGCCGGATGATCGGCGGTTGCGGAGGATCGTTGAAGAACAACTCGCAGCGGTCGCGGACCACAACATTGGCGTTCAGCAGCGGATCAGGTCCGCGGTTGTGGCCAGCGCGTGCCTGCCGCTCGCGCACCCTGGTGATGATCTTGCCACTCATAGCTTCATGCCTCCAGTCCGGCCAGCGAGCGCGAGAACGCTGCGATGTCCGCGCGCACATCAGCCCAGTCGCCATCTAGCAGCCAGAACAGAGGTGCGAACACCAGCCACGCGGCAGGCACGGCCCACCACGTCACCAGCAACCAGACCAGCGCCGTGCGCGCTGGCGAGTGTCGAAACTTCATCATGGCTTCCTCCGCTTTTCGTACCCATTGCCCCCGATGTGGAAGCTCTGACAGTGCCTGCACCTGTAGGGCATGGCGTGCTCTCCGTCTAGGTTCTTGCGCAGCGACTCGGCGATCTTCTCGGCGGTCTTGAAGCTGCGATAACACCGCTTGCCGTTGCACCCTGGCTGCCCGTTCAGCGGTGATGTGGGGATGACGGCATGCGGGTTGCGCGGGCCGTGGAATCGGTGCTTCATGGCTTCAACAACCGTGCCGCGATTTCCACGGCAGTGCGGCGCGCGATGAAGATGAACAAGCCGTTGAGGCCGTAGCAAATGGCCTTGCGGCGGCGCCGCTTGAGCCATCGGTGATGCTCCTCAAGCGCGTCCCTTGACATCTGCTGCATGAGCACCTTCGGCACCTGTTCGGCTCTCACGACGGCTCTCCTTGTGCTGCTGCCGGCACGATGCACCGCTTCTGCCCCTGCATCCGCCCGCGGTACTCGGCTGTGCAGTCCTGGCAGTAGTCGATGCGCTTGGTGTCGAACACGTCCGCGACCACGCGCCGGCCAGAGTGCTTGCCGGTGTCTTGGCGCCTGGTGATCTGCTGGCCTTCGGCGTGCAGCAGCATCAGGTACTCCTGCCAGGCTTCCACGCTGTCGTAGCACAGCGGCTTCGGCGGTGGCGCGGTCTGGATCATCCAGATGACTTTGGTAGGCTTCACGGCGTAGGGCAGGGTGGATGGATCGACGGACCACTGCACGCGCTTCTGCGGGCCGCGGCGCTGCGGAAGGTGCAGGTCGAGCTGGCGCAGCCTGAGAAGCGCTGCCACGGCTCTTTGCCACGACACCGGCATCCAGACGCGCGGCGGCGCGGGCGGTGGCTTCTTGGGCATCGGCAGGCGGCGGAACAGGGGTAGTTGGTCCACGGCGGTCCTCATGCTGTCGCTTCCTCGTCCTCGGGCCAGGGTTCAAGATCGGCGGGCCACGCGCCGGCCAGCCGCACAGCGGTGCGCGTGGCGAAACCCCACACAGGTTCCTGCCGGCGCCGCCACTCCTTCGTGAACAGCGCGCCTTGGTCGAACATCGTGTGGCAGCCCACGACGCCAGGGCCATCGGTGCAGAGCGGGAAGCACTCGCGGTCGTCGGTCTTCAGCATTGCGCCCTTGCCCGTGTTCGGGTGCGCGGCCTGACTGCGGCCTACCTGCTTGCAGCGAATGCAAGGCATCGCAGCCACCAGCCGCCGGTAGCCCTCGTGCCGCACCGGCTCGGCCTTCGGCACCCGCACCACCATCCTCGCCCGGGTGTCGGCCACGGCCACGGCAGCAGCGCGCGGCCTGGGCTCGTAGTCGATCACCTTGCAGGGCCTCGGGGGTGGGGCCTTGCGCTTGAAGCCCTTGCCGGGCTTGAGGTGGGTGCGGCGCAGCATGGCTCAGGCGTCTTCGGTCACCGCGTTGCTGCGGAAATCGAAGTGACATTGCAGCCACCTTGACAACTCAGCGAACGTCTGAAACACCAGCCGCTCATCGTCCGTGGTCAAGCTGGCCGTGTTGGCGTTGAAAGCCGGCATGACGATGTAGCCATTCGCCACTTGGCGAATCTCGATGGTTTGCTTCTTGGTGATCGCCACAGGTCTTCCTTCAGAGTTGTGCCGCGTCATGGGTGCTGGCTGGCCCTTGGGTTCAGTTGCAGGTCTTCACCTTGCCGTCGCGGGTGTAGGCCACGGTGGCGCCGCTGGTGAATTGCAGGTACTCGACGCCATCCACGCACACGCGGGCGTAGCCGGTGGCCGTCGCCGCCACACGGTCAAACCAGCCGCACCCGGTCAGCGCAAACACGCTCGCCAGAATCAGAATCGCTGCTCTCATCGCTCTCTCCAGTTACGCGGCCACAGCCGCCTCGTTGACCCAATCCCGCGTGTACGGATCACGCGCGGGAACACTCGCCGCAGCTCGCGGCTTCGTCTGCTTGCGCTTGCGCACCACCACAGCACGGGCGCACTTCGGACCCCAGCCGTACTCGGTGCCGTCGATGGCCTTCACTGACACGGCGAACCGCAGCAGGGGCTTCGTGCAGGCTTCGCAGCGCAGCTTCACGACTGCACCTCCGCAGCCCGCTCCAGATCCATCACGAAGGACCACGCCCGCTGCACGTCGCTGGCGCTGGCCTTGTTGATGACGGCCAGCGCTTCCACCAGTCCGGTGTCGATGGCCACGGCATCCACCAGCTTCCAGATGAACCGGCGCTTGCTGGCCTGCTGGCAGCACGACAGCGCACCGCGCAGCACGCCGGGCGGATCGCGCCGGGCCTGCTCGCACAACCGGATGGCGACCGTCACCACCCTGGCCGCAGCGTGGTAGTTCCCGCGCTGCTCAGTGCCTTCCTCAAGGAAGTAGCACTCAATGAGGAACTCGCGGATGGCCGACTCGATGCGGCGCTTGGCGATGGCGCGGGCCACGGGGTTCTGAGCCACCTCGCGGCTGACGATGCGGAAGAAGTCGCTCACAGCGCCAGCCCTTCCCGAATCAGCGCCACGGCCCGGCCGCTCTTGATGTCGTCGGCCGACACCTGCAGCACGCACCAGCCCCGCACGGCAGCCCGGTTCAGCTTGTCCATGTCGCGCAGCACGCCCTGGGGCCGAACGTGCGCGCCGCCGCTCCAGATCCCGCCCTGCACCTCCACCAGCACGGGCGTCTCGCGGTCGGGCCAGGCGAAGTCGAAGGCGTATGCCTTGTCGGCGAACGGCCGGTACTGGCGCACCATGCCCTCGTGCAGCCGGTGGGCGCGCAGGGCCAGCGCCAGCGCTTCCTCGAGCGCGTCACGGCGGGCCTTGGCGCTCTCGCGCTTCAGGACTTCGGCGGCGGGTGTCATGCCACGGCCTCGGCTTGCCGCGACCGGCGCGGAGCACGCGGGGCGAGCTGCGCGATCATGCTGTTCCACGCCGGCTTCATCACCCGCCGCGTCTCGTCGCGCCGTCGTACCTTCTGCACGCGCGGCCTCACGGCATCCTTGCCGTTCACGGCGTACTCGTACAGAGCCATCAGAGGCCCCGAGGTGCCGTCGCGGTGGACGTACTCGGCGATGCAGCACAGGCCCACCGAGCGCAGCGCATGCACAGCGCGCCGGCAGTTTGCCGCGCCGGCCTGCGCCTGGTCGATCACCGTCATCGCGCTGACCGGACCCTTCTGCAGAACGTGGACGATGGACGCGAAGGTGAGCACCCGCGGCTGGATGGCAGGCCGATGGTCGGCGTGCGGCTGCGGGCGGCCGTCAGGCAGCAGCGGTGCGGGCGCGTTCTCACCTTCGCCGATGAGGTACACCGGCGACGAGTAGCCGTGCGAGGGCTTCACGAACCCGACGCGATGGACCAGCCCGAGGATGCGGAACTGGTGCATCAGCGACTTGGCCCTGATGTGCGTGATGCCGCAGGCTTCGGACACCTGCAAGGCCGTCACGGGCTGCTTGGTCGCGGCTAGGATCTTCGCCAGCGCCTCGAAGCCGATGTACGCGCCGGTCTTGTTGCCCTTGCGCTCAATGACGCGCAGCTTGGTGTTCACAGCAAAGCCTCCGGGAAGTCTTCAGGCGGCACAGCGCCCTTCAGGTATCGGCTCGGCAGCAGCGTGCAGAGCTTGCGAGCCACCGTGATGCACGGCAGCGGGAAAGGCCAGTTCGGGCGAATCGGCATCACGCGCAGCACGTCGCGGGTGCTGCCTTCGACCTCGATGCCGTGCTGGCCGCCCGGCAGTTCGTAGCGGTTGCCGGCGGTCACGAGTCCTCCCACATGAGCGTCCGCCCAGGAGCCATCCACTCGCGCTCGCGCCCGCGCTGGTACACACCGGACAGGCCCAGCAACTCGCGCAGCCGTGCGTAGTCGCGCCACACGATCCCGTTGTCCTCGCTCGTCTGGACAAAGCGCGGCATCTGCTCTGCCAGCATGTCGCCGTTGTCATCCACGATGGCCCACGTGGTGACTTCGGGATGGCGCGTTAGCCAGTCGGCAATCTCGGCCCCTCTCGAGCCGCACAGCATCGGGGTCTTGTCGATGATGGGCAGCCCAAGTGCCGTTCCAACTTCGACGTGCGGGTACATGGTGCGCCACGCCGAGGAGAGCACGATCACGACGCCGTCGTCGCAGAGTCGGCGGACCAAACCGATGGCAACCGGATCGAACTTGCCTAGCTGGTCCAGGCGATGCGGGTAGCTGCCAAACGCAACGGCGGTGCGGCGGCTGTTGAGCACGCCATCTATGTCCATGAACAGGACGGGCGGATGTGCACTCATGCCGGCACCGCCTGTTGTTCCTTCAGCCACGCGGCATAGGGCCGCATCACCAGCAACTTGAAGCGCTCGCCAGCAGCCGCGTCGGTGTCGAAGTCCTTGCGGCTCTCGACCTGGCACAGCACCTTGATGCAGTGCGCCGTGTATTCGGCAACGTTGCCGCGAAAGTCGTTGTCCGGTGTCACGTCGCCCCAGCCGCGCCCGTTGCCGCCCATGAGCCGGTCGTACAGCGGGCGAATCCACTGCTGGAACTGCGGCTCTGCGCAGCGGTAGACGGCCCACTCGCACAGCGGGGCCATGCGCTCGCGCTGCACGGTCTTGCGCGCTGGCGCAGGCTTCTCTGGCTCGGCCGGCGTCCCGTCGTCGGCAATCTCCACCAGCACCGCCATGAACCGCTTTCCTTCCATGCCGATGAACTTGTCCAGCTCGTCGCGGTCTGCCAGGCGCAGCGTCACCCGAGGCCCGCCCCGGCTGCTGTCCGTATAGGCCACGAACTGCGTTTCGCCAGAAAAGGTTGGAACAGGTGTGCTCACAGCGTGCATCCCTCGTGAAGCCGGCGCTTGGCGGCGACGTATGCCTCGTGTGCTTCGACAGAGGTCTTGAAGTAGCCGAGGTCATGGCTCACACCTCGAACAACAATCCTTGATCGCCAAAGATTGGCAGGCTTGAAGTAATGCGCCCCAAGAAGCCTGGAAGACTTGTTTTGCGATGTCGCGCGGCGCTGGTTCTGCAGGTTGATGCCACGAGGTACATCGCGCAGATTCAATAGTCGGTTGTCAGCGCGGTCGCCGTTGATGTGGTCCACGTCGTGCGTCGGCCATTGGCCGTGTGCAAGAAGCCAGCAAACACGATGGGCTCCATACGACGTACCAAGAATGCGGATGCGGACGTACCCGTCTTTGCAAGCCGTGCCTGCCGCCGCGCCAGCTTTGACGTTGCAGCGGGACACACGCCACGTAAGCCGCCCAGTTGTGGCGTCGTAGGCAAGAAGTTGACTCACTTCATCAAACGTCGGCTTCACTGTTCTCTCCTTCACCGCTTCAGCAGCAGCGCGTGGCTCTCGGGCGTGGGCACGGTCTTGGTCGCCACGCCGCTCACTGACAGTGGCGTGATGAGCAAGCTCTTGCCGCTGCCCAGCAGTTCGCGCAGGCGCCGAACGTGGTCCGCGTGCCGCCGCAGCGCCACGCCCGTATCAAGTTGCTGCCGCTGCTGCGGTGTCATGTCGAACCGCTCCAGCGCCGGCCGCTGCCACAGCTTCTCCGGGTCGGCCAAGTCAGCCAGCGCTTCCAAGTAATCGGGTTCCACAGTTCTCTCTCCTAAGCCAAAGACATCTCTGTCTTCGTTCTGCCCCCTGGTGAACGGACCCAGCCTTGCCTCTGAGTCCCTTCTCTACCTGCCCCCTGGAGCCACGTAGACCCGGCAGCCGTTCGACGCTGGGGCGCTACCTTCGCCACCCCTCTGCCGTGTCTCAGCGTCTTGCCCCCGGTACGGCTTTCGTGTCCCGCGTGCCGGTGCCTGCTTGGCGTCCACGCGGGGCATCTGGTGTGCGTCATGGCGGCTCCATCAGTCGGTGCATCCCACGCACTCGATGCCGTCGTCGGCGTGTCCAAACGCATCGCGCTGGCTCTGTGTGAACGCGAGCATCTGCGCGTAGCTGGGGCGGTCGCTGCGAAAGGTGCCGCCGTTCTCAATGCTCGGATTGGTGATGCTGTGTTCCTTGGCGGCCCACCAAACCGCCCGGCTCGGCTTCTCCGCAATCAGGCTGATGACCGTCGCCGAGTGCTTCAAGAAACAAAGATCGCAGTTCCCCCACGGGGTGCTGCCGCCGTGGTTCGGTAGCTCAAGGTCGAAGTCATGCGAGGCCCAAAAGCGCGCCACGTCCTGCTTAGTGATGCCGGCGTCGGCCAAAGGTACGCGGCGCTCCACGCCCTTGGTGCCGCCGCTCGGCTCTGCGCGAACCTTGGCAACGCGGGCGGGTTCGTCGGCGCGCAGACCGATCAACGTCTCGTGTTCGGCGTAGCCCAGGCTGCGCATGTAGTCCACGGCGCGCAGGATCTTGAGTTCGACCGTGCAGAAGCGCGCCACCGGGTTCGGCAGGTAGTTGCGCTTTGCGATGAGGGCGTCGAACGGCTCGCCGTTCCTGCTGGCGCTGTCGAAGTCCACCACCGCGAAGCCCTTGTCGTCGTCGCGGTACTCAACCCAAGTGATCGGCACACTCCACCGCTCAGCGCAGTCACGCACGAACCGAAGCGTGGCCTCGTCTTCCTTGCCGGTGTTGGCGAACACCACATGGCAGTCAGCCGGCAGCTTCCCGCCGTGCGCCTGAAGCACGCGCCACAGCATGTAGCCGCTGGTGCGCCCGCCGCTGAAACTGATGCAGGTCGGTCCGTCGATCTTGAACGGATCGCTCATGCAGCCACCTCGCGCGGCACGTACTTCGACGCGCCCAGAATCAGCCGCTCGATCCGCCTCGCACCCGTGGGGCCGAGTTCCTTCAGCATGTCCGCGAAGTCCGTTCCGTCGATGCCCTCGGGCCAGGCCACGCCAGCGCCGATGAGTTCGGCCGCGTTCTTGGCCTTGTCGATGCCCGGGTTGAAGCCGCGGCGCATCTGGGTGCCCATGTCGTTGTCCGCGGCCAGGATCACGTTGCCGTGGGGCTTCAGTTCCTGCACCACGGGCAGCAGGTTCCCGGCGTCGAACGCCACGATCACCGTCGCGTTGCGCACGCACTGGTAGATCGCCAGCCCCGTCGCCAGCCCTTCGCACACCACCGTCAGCGCCGCGCGCTCGCGCGTGATGGCGTAGTGCCCACCCTTGACCGGCGCGCCCGGCCAGAACCGCTTGGTTCCATCGACGGTGATGGTCTGCACGCTGATGACTCGGCCCTTCCACAGCACCGGGACCACCAGCAACCCGTCGTGCTCGCGCAGGCCGATGGTGCCGAGGGCGCTCAGGCCCTTCTTAGCCAGGTACGGATGGAGAAGCCGGCAGGGCTTGGCGCGCTCCCAGAAGGCGCGGGCGGACTTGATGGCCTGGATGCGGTCGGCGCGCTCCTGCTGGCGGCGCTTCTCGGCCACGGCTGGGTCAATGCGACGGGCGGCCAGCGACTGCACCGATTCTGTCCACGTAGACACATCGGAATCCAGTGCCCAGTTGCGCCACAGGCCACGGCCCTCGGACGTGAGGCAATACGCACCGTTGCGCTTCTTCGGCTTGTCGTCGGTCGCGCAGCGGCGCCACTTCCCATCGGGCACGATGTCCCGAGGGCGCAGGCCAGCGGCTTGGAGGGCGGTGCGGAAGTCCATCAGGACACCTCCGCCGGCTTCATGAACACCAGCCAGTGCGTGCCGGCTTTCTTGCCGCTGGTGTTGCCGAACAGCGGCCGGTGCGGCGTCAGGGCCAGAACCTCGGCCAGCTTCACCTGGGTCTCGTTCCACTTAAACACCAGCGTGCCGTCCGGGTGCAGCACGCGGAAGCACTCAGCGAAGCCTTGCCGCAGGTCTTCGCGCCAGTCCTGGCCCAGCTTGCCGTACTTCGCGGCCAGCCAAGAACGCGGGCCGGCACGCACCAAGTGCGGCGGGTCGAAGGCCACGAGCCGGAAAGTGCCGTCCGGGAACGGCAGCGCGCGGAAGTCCATCAGCGCATCGGGGTGCACGTGGATCGTGCGCGTGCCGTCCTGGCCGTGGCTGCGGTCGGTCACCGTCAGCGTCTCGTGGCGGCGGTCGCCGTAGATGGCGTCGGGGTGGCTACGGTCGAACCACATCATCCGGCTGCCGCTGCAGGGGTCTAGAACGCGCTGGCTCACACCACCCCCTCAGCCCGCGCCTCGCGCGTCTCACCCCACCCCGAAGGCATGGGCTTCACGGCAGGGCCGCGGCGCTCGGCTGCCTGCCGCCCCTTGGCGAAGCGGATCTGCTGCGCGCGGATGCGGTTGACCACCTCGGGCGTCGGCGGAACCGGCTTCACGTTGTCCCAGGCCGCCTTGGCGAAGTCCCCGGTGATGTCCTTGTAGAGCGCCTGCGCCATGCGCCGCGCGGCCTCACCCTCGCGCCCACGGGTGTGGATGACGTAGTGGGCGATCTGCGGAAACAAGTCGCGCGTCAGCTCGCGCTGGTGGCCGCCTGCGATGAGTTCCTTCAAAGACCCGGGCACGTGCTGCACTGCGGCCTTGCGGGGATAGGCGAAGCCGCAGGCCGGGCAGTGCGGCATCGGCTTATGGAGATGGCCGCAGCTAGGGCATTTCAGGGGCTCGACCTCCGGCTTCTCCAACTTCTTCGGCTTTGGCTTCGGAGAGCCGTCGTCCAGTTCGGACAAGCCGTTGTCGATGAAGTCTTCGGTCTGCCAGAACAGGCGGGCGCAGTTGCCGCTGTGGTCCAGCACCAAGCAGTCGGTTTGCCCCTCGTAGGGGCGAAGGCCACGCCCGAGAAGCTGAAGATGCTCTGCCACGCTCTTGCGCAGAGGCCGGGCCATGATGATGCAGTTGACGCTGGGCACGTCCCACCCACGCGAGGCGGCCGTCACCGTCACCACGCCGCGGATCTTGCTGTCGTCCTTGCGAAACTCGCGGCCAATGTCGTCGCGGTCTTCGGCCAGTTCCTTGTACGTGTACGGCGCAACGTTGATGCCGGCCGCCAGAAACTGCCGTGTCAGTTCCTGAACATGGGCCGTGTCCACGGCAGAGCAGATGAACTTGCGGCCCTCACCATGCCGTAGGTATTCCTGCACGACATCGCCGACTACCTCAAGCGCCTTCTTGCTCGACTCGGCCTCATCCCACTCCCCTGTGGACTTGACCTTGACGCCGCGCATGTCCGGCTCGGCGCACGAAAAGATGCGGTAAGGCTTGAGCCAGCCGCGTTCAATGAGCCACCGAGTCGTGGTGACGTTGATGACGCGCTTGTAGTGCTTGCCCAGGCCGCGCGTCATCGGCGTGGCCGTGAGCCCGATGACGATGCCGCTGCCGGACTCGATCTGCTTCGCCACCGTGGCATGTACCACGTGGCATTCGTCGATCATGTTCAGGTCAGCATCGGGCCAGCCCCGCTTTGCCAAGGTCTGCACCGAGCAGAGCTGCACGGGCAGGCTCGGCCGGTAGCGCGGGTGCGACGACTGAATGACGCCGTGCTCGATGCCATAGCGGTCCAGCAGTTCGCTCCACTGGTTCACCAGCGAAAGGCGATCCACGACCAAGTTCACACGCTTGCCCTTGAGCACGGCCATCTCGATCAACGCCGCACCCATGACCGACTTACCACTGCCCGTGGGGCTGTTGATGAGCAGGCAGCGGATGGCATCGCGGATGACCTGGCGGGCCTGGTCCACGGCGGGGACTTGGTAGTCCTCACGAAGCTGTACCTTCATGCTGCAGCCCTCACGAACGCCGCCGCGACTTGCGGGACGATGGCGTTGCCGTAGGCGCGCAGGCGTCCC
>JACCDR010762191.1_pt1 | contig 61128 bp, 79 predicted proteins | sample 7446431 | NCBI WGS metagenome assembly JACCDR01 (sample SAMN15323443, study PRJNA562643) | freshwater metagenome | isolation source: river surface water | place: USA:Blue River Watershed | collected 2017-08-17 | reverse complement strand
GCCCCATAGTGGCCGCAATGCGCAGGCGTTGCTTCTCGCCACCAGACCATGAAGCCCAGGGGACAGGCTTCGTGTTCTTGGGCCCGACTACCTCCACGTTGAACCCCCGCTGAATAGAACCGCCCTTGGTTTCTCGATCCACGGCGAAGCGCAGCTCCCAGTCTAAGAGGCCCAGGGATGCAGCGCAGCTATTAACCTCCACTTCCAACTCCGTAAGGGCCTCGGCGATCTGGTGCAAGCGTAGGTCTTTGAACCCACGGACCCAGAACGAGTAGAGACTATGCAGAGCTTCGGACTGACTTCGCTCTGCTTCGGCCTGTTTGAGTTCTGCGGCCCTCCGCCGCTGCTCGGATTCTGCATGGTCCATGAGCTGTCGGTACGGGTTCTCCTCCGCCTCTAGATTCTCCAGCGCGTCCAGCGTACGCTCCATCTGCCTGCCCAGGAGCCCTAGATCGTTGCGGGCTCGCCGCGTATCCTGCTCAGCACCCGACAAGCTCTGCTGTCGGGACGAGACCATGCGTAGCTGCCTCCGGTCCTGCATCCGGCGTATCTTGCGCCGGAGTTCCCCTTGCTCTGTGTGGGCCGCGTCGAAGTTAGCCTCCGTCTCCTCACATTTCTTTTCTGCCAGGGAGATTCTGTCTTCGCGGGCACTTGGCTCCATGCGTTGTTGGCAAGTGGGGCACGTTTCGTGATCCAACAAGAATTCGAATTGGCGGCGGGACTCCGCGAGTATGGCCCCCAGCTTCCCAATGTTCCGGTCTAATTCCTGGTCTTTATCTTGCAAAGACTCTAGGACTAGGCGGTCGCTTTCGTCCTCTTGAACGGCCTGCCGGTATTCCTCCCGGGCGGCGGCTTCTTTGAATTCAAGTTTAGACAGTTCTGCTTCCAATACTCGGTACCGGCCGAGGTCCTTCTCGTATTCAGAATTGAGTTGGCGAGCCTGCAGGCGTTTCTTGCGTTTCCACTCAGCAACGGCTTCCGTGTAATCAACCCCAGATTCCAGGCCGCCTCGCAGCTTGGCTACCCGACTCTCCAGTCCCCGAGTCTCCCGATCCTGGAGGCTGGCCCGGCGCGCAGCCTCTACGGAAGCGCCTAGCCATTTGTCCAGTTGCAGGACACTACTGAATAGCTCCGCCTGATGCTCGCGTTTAAGGTCAAGGAACATTGGCTCTCCCTGAGCCATGAGCACGCTGTGCAGGAAGGGAAGGAAGTCCAGACGCAGAGCCCCAAGAGCCGGGTTTGTGGGGTCTTTGACCAGGTCAACCCTGTCGTCTGGACCCGTCACGAGGGTCCAGGAAATCGGGCCCCAGGTGCGCCTCAGCGTCCGCGTCTGCCCCGCATCCTCAAACAGCAAAGACACGACCGTCCCCTTACCCGCCCCCCAAGTGCAGACATCGCCAGCCTTCAGTCCGTCCGGAGTTTTGCCAAAGAGGACCCAGCACAGGGCTTTCCAGACGGTGCTCTTGCCGGTCGCATTGCCTTCCAGTCTTGGCTCTGCCTCGTTCACACCTTGCATGAAGTACAGGCCCGGCGCTGATGGGAAACAGAAGGAGCGCTCGGCCCTGAAGCTCCCGAAATTTTCCAAAGTAAGTTGATGCAGTCTCATTCTCCCTCCAGGATGTCCAGTCCTACCTGATACACAGTGGCTGGAAGTTCTTCGTGTTGCACGTAGGACAAGATCGCTTCCGCCGGAGTCTTGCGGGTCGCGGCCGGCCGGCCGCCATCAATACGAGTCCGCCTGGAGCCAGCCACCACTGACAATTCGATGCCATGCACAGAGACCTCTGCGTCCCTCAGAATCTCCATGGCCTCCCGCTTGATCCTGGACCATGCGTGCTTGTCCTCTTCGGCTAAGTTCATGCGGAGTTTAATTTGATCGCCAGGGCGGAGGTCCAGCCGGGAAAGCTCCCGCAGGCTCTGCACCCTGACGCTCATCCGGCGAATGCTTGGGAAGTGCAAGTCCTGCTCTTTCCCATCCCTCCCGATTAGGATGCAGCGTGGTGTGAAGTTGTCCCCGAAGTGCACATGGTACGGCGATCCGACATAGGTAAGGCCACCTATGTCCTGGGGGACGTGGATGTCTCCGCTAAAGACCCGGCCCGCATTTAGAGGGGGGAGCGCTTCTCCTTCCATGGCTTCGCCATTACTGGCTATGGCCCCCGCAAGTGTCTGATGCAGAAACAGGTAATCGTAATGACTAAAATCAAAGCCCTTCCAGTCCTGCATTGGGTTCTTGCTGTACGGCAGGAAGAACGCTGAGGGGGAGCCAGGCTTGACGTTGCCCTCATCTTCGTATGGCTTCGTTATGAAGCGCACCTTGTTGAAGTAGTTGAGGAAGCGGAAGAACTCCTGCCCCCTCTTAAGCCAGTCGTGATTCCCAGCCAGGACTATGATGTCATCGAGACGTAGCCGATCAAAGCTCTGCACCACCAGATTTGCCAACTCGGCGCTGTGGTTGTCTTTAGCATCGGTGATGTCCCCAAGAATCAGCAAGGTGCGGACATGGTGTTTTTGAATCTGCTCGTTTAGCCATGGGAACAGGGCCCACCGGTACTTAGCTGACTCGGATGCGACCAGGTGCAGATCCGACGTGATTAGTGCTGGAAGTTGCATGGAGTAGTCTCAATTGTTGGAACTGTGGTGTTGCCAGCCCGGCAATAATGGTGGCTAAGGCATCGGCCAGGTGCTCATTGCTGTTGTTATACACAACCGCGCCTCGGCTTTTATGGGTCAGCCAATTCGCATCAGGCCAGCGCTTGCGGGCCCACGCAATGATTTCCTCTTTACTGACTTTAGCTTTTGGGTTGCTCTGGACAATCCGCTTGACCTCCATTGGAGCCACTTGTATGACTGGGATCGGGCAGCAAGCCAGCACTCCGACTGCGATGCCAAGAGCCCGCGCCGCGGTGGCCGACTGACTCCCGCTGGGGACCTCGGCAAAAGCTATGGACGCCCCGTGCTGCCGTGCGTACCCGGTGAGAGCCGCGTACAGCTCCGATGCCCGGCGCAGGTCGTCGCTACTCGCGCGGATAGCTTTACCCTTCTGGTTTTCTGTGCTGACCAGGGTGAGGTCGCAGCAGGTGACGCGCTCCCCATCAATATCAACAGCCACCAAGCCCATGTTGGCGAGAGCCATATCTATGCCAATAGCTCGGAACTTCATTTTGGTTGTTGCTGTAGGAGTGCTGGTGGCAAGAGGTGGGCCCGCTCTTTGTCTTCCCGGCGCATCTCCAGCCAGCGCTCTAGAGTGTCTATGGCTTCCTGGACGTCCTTCTCCGTAGTCTTCCCGGCACCCCGCTTGCCGGGTGCCATCAGTTTCTTGATGGCATGACCGAGGGCCTGATCGGTGACATCAAAAAGCTCCAAGAGTCGGTAGATGTCAATCTCTCTGAGGCCCGAGACCTCGCGGAAGTAGTGGGCGTGTTTAGTGCGCTGCGATGTCATGTGTCATCCTATAGGTCTGATTTCATGCGGAGAGTCTGAAAGGTCGGGAATCTGGGTTTGTCCTTGACCCCAGTTGGGAATGTCTTGAACTTGATTACCTTAGCCAAGAGCTGATTCTGGTTGTTCCAAAAGTGCACACGTTCCGCTCTGGTCATGCGCCCTGCAGACACCATAAAAAGCTGATCCTTTTTAAAGAGCACAGATCCCAAGTGGTGCACATCTGAAACAGCGATACAGAGCATGGACCCGACCATGCCATTCTTGGCCATGTTTGCCTGGTGGGTGCTTCTCTTGACCAGTCCCCTTGCGTCACGCTGTGCTTCGTTGTTATTGGCTTCTCCTTCGTAGATCTTGGTTACGATGGCCTCCGCCTCAATAAACCGCTTGACCCGCAACAAGCCACCCTCTTTGACCGTGCTGCGTCCATGCTTATATAGGCCCCAGGGGTCGCGCACAATGGTCCCTTCAAACCCTTGGCAAACAAAGTAATCATCCACAGCCAGTAGGTGGTCCAGGCTGCGACATTGAATGCTGGGGACAACACCAATAACTTGTCGCTGTTCGGGCCGCAGGGCCCGACTCACGTGGTCAAACAGAGCTGCAAGCCTCTCCACGTATGGAGCTTCCATGTCTCTGGCGTAGTCAAAGAGGAACCACTTACCACCCAATGGGCCCGCATGGCGGTTGATGTTGCTGGTGGTCCGGCGGCACAGGTCGGGGTCGTTGGGACGCCCGGACGCCATCTCGCCGTCCATATGCAGGAAGTCGGGCGCACTAAAAAACTCTGTAATCCCGGCATTGGCGTGTGGCTCCAAACTTCGCCCAGTCAAGGTGCCGGTGAAGTTGATAGCCCGTACACCGTCAATCTTAGGCTGGGCAAGACATGGGAAGCGAATGCGCCCCATGTCTGCATCGCTGGCCAGCATTGCCAGTTTCTTCATGCTGTTAATACTTTCTGGAGCGGGGCAAGAAGCTTTGCTCTATGGCTTGCCATTCTTCGTGAACAAGCTTTGTGAGTATGGCCCGCATCTCTCGGACTGGCTCTCCACCAAGATCGCGCAGTTTGGAGAGACGGACTTTGTACCCCTCTTTACTCATGTCCGCCCTTTCCTTGAGTAGGTCACCGCGTCCCACAGACAACAACCATTCAACATTGGCAGTCAAGTCGTCAATCCCGTAGCCGAAAATAATTGGGTAATCGCAGTCCCGAAGAGGGAGGCCCACTTTATTCTTCTTACAGCGAGCTCGCACTTTGACACCAACACACCGCTCCACCTTGTCGATGGTCTTGGTGATCTTACCGACTTCAGCCAGCCATACGATATGTGATGCGTAGAAGTCGAGGGCTCTTCCTCCGCTCCGCGTCTTGGTTTCCCCAAACGTCACGTTGAGTTTGTCTCGTATTTGGCTGACCACAATGAGAAGAACTTGGCTGTCATTGATCCGGTCCACCAGCTTTCTGAACAGCTCCCCCGACTTTTTGGCTTTCCCAGCGCCGAAAGAGCCCTTGTCAATCTCACGCTCCATCTCCGCCTCATCGGATAGGGCATCAAAGCTGTCCACAATGAACAGTCCTGGGACCTTAGCTTTCTCGCACCGATCCAAGAAGCGCTCCATTGCTTGGTACCAATCTTCCACTGTGCGCATAGGCTCTGAGTCTTCGGCGCGGCCATGGGTGTGCGCCAATCCAAAATCTACCGCCTCTAGTGGCATACCAAGCGCCTCGGCATAGCGCTGGTCGAATGCAGACTCACTCTCTGCATACCGGATCAACCCCTTTGGGTATTGAGCGTGAAAATTGGCACAGGCCTCAATCGCCAGGAGTGTCTTGCCAGCGCTGCGATCTCCCACCACGTTGGCAACCCGACCCAGCACCCAACCACCCCCCAGAATCGCGTCCATTACGGCGCTGCCACTCCGGACAAACTGTAGCCCCGTTTTTTCAGATACATCTGAGAAATAGGAACTGGCTTGTCGTTCGGACTGCGCTGGGAGGACCCGCTTTCTGGCGACGGGCTGGGCCCCTTCGACCGCCACTTTTTTCCGAGTGGTGGTCATTTCTTAGCTCCTTTCCCGACTGCGCCGCATCCTGGCCAGCCGGCCATCTTCCTCGATGTCGTCCTCGTCTGACCGGGTAACAGCTACGCGGCGGCGCGCGGATGGCCGGGATTCCATCTCTGATTCAGAAGAGGACTCCTCGTCCCGGCGCGAGGAAGCGCGAGGTTTCTTGAGATCCAGTTCCTCGCACACCCAGTCGGCCAACTCCGGGACGTCCGCGGCCTTAGACGGATTAACATCCAGGCGCATGTCCTCAATCAGATCTTCCAACTCTGTCCAGGTCATGTCCTGCACAGAATCCCACGTCATTTTCTTGTTGCCCAGCAACTGCTCTTCCCGTTCGCTCCTAACGCGCCTCGGCTCGGCTTCTTCTCGCAAGGCGCTTCTGGGCACCTCGCGGCTGTCTTCTGGCTCGTCTCGCTTGCTGCGCGGGGCACCGCCACCATTGAAGACGTTGGCAATGTGCGCGCTGTCGAAGTAGTGCAGCTGCTTGTCCAGGGGGTTGTCCACGGCGTAGTCTAGCCACTCGTCGCGTCCCAGTGGGGAGCTCCGCCGGGCAATGGAGACACCAAGGTACTCTGTCCGGTCTTTGGCACCCTTCTTCTCGAAGGTCACGTCATACCCCTCCTCTGGGTGGTCAATCTCCAGGATCTCGCCACTGGATTTGTCTTGGCAGACCTTGACAATATCTCGGTCCAATGTCCACGGCATAGCCCAGGCTTGCACGCCTTCTTTTTCGTGGTCTCGGTCGATGATATAGACCAGAACCCGCCGCTTTGCCTCCAGTTTCTTGGCGTACTCCTCGTCTTCGTCGCGCCGGGCCACTTCCCGCTCTTCGCAGATAGGGCACTGTTCGTCCTGTTCCATTTTGTTCAGGCAGAGGTAGGATTGCCGGTCCGGGCCCACACCGTAGTGAACATAGATGTCCAGGCCAAAGTGTTTAGCGTCCTTCCAGGTGGGTGGCAGAATGCGGATTCTGTTGTCCCCGTCATTGGGCTTCCACGACTTAATTCCATCTTGCAAGATGCGGTCGAAGTCGTTGGCACCTTTGCTGGCGCGTTGCCGGGTGTCTTCGGCGGACCGGCGCTGATACTCAAAGCCTCCTCCCCGAGCAGAGGACCGACGCGGAGACTCATCTCGGCCTCGCTCCCGATCTCCCCGGGAACCTCGGTCCTCGGAGTCGCGCCGATCTCGTGGGCGGCTACGTTCTTCATCTCTGGGCATTTTTGTTCCTTCCATCTTCGTAGTGCTGCTTAGACTTAAAGTAGGCGGAGGTCATGAGACGTACCGCCAGATACAACAGGAGGAGCAGCAAGAAGCCTCCCGCACAGTATTGAAAAAATGTCATTGGATCCTAATCCTTCCTCGTGGTGGCTTACTATCTGGTCGGTAGTGCGAACCTCGTTCGCCAGACGATCTTTGGGTTGAGTCTATCGCGAAGTATTGGGAGCTATACAGGTCGGCCAATGTCTTTAAGCTGAACCCCCGCTGTCTCCAGGATTCAAGCAGACGGTGCCACCGGCTTTGCTCCTGCACTTTGTCCTGATACTCAGACAGGGCGTTCCGGTATTCCGCCTCACGAATAACGCGCGCTTCCACAATCTCTTTGTTTGCCTTCGGGTCATCTAATTTGTGGTCTAAAGTTAAGCGGCCCTCCACCTGAGCCAGAGTCTGCTTTGCCTTGGCGCACTGGTGATCTGCATGTGTCAGTTCGTCGGCGATCTGCTCTTGATAGACAGCTTGGACCTCTAGCTCGGAATCCAAATTATGCTTGCTGATGGCTAACGCCCGCTGATAATCTTCGTATTCCATGGCGCTCTCCTTATTCGTAGATATACCGACCGAACGCAATGAGCAGAGGGACTAGCTTGTCACTGGGGTTGCATGGCTTACTGAAACACTCGGCCATATCTAGGAGGCGTATTGTTTGCTTTTCGCTCTTGGAGCCCAGTAAACATGCACCCAAGTAATTGGTGATGACGATGCGGATAGACTCTGCTTGCATCTCTGGCAAGGACTTCAGCGTCTTTTGCAGTGCGTCCCAACGCAACGATCCACCAACCAAATCTCGGCACAGGTCGATTACCTCTTTGTTGTCTCCAGGTGTTTCAAGCAGGACAGAGGCTTCCTCTCGGTCCACGCAAGCGTGAACTTTGGCCAAGTTGACCAGGGCCATCCGGGGACTGCCAAAGGACTCGGACGCGATGAGCTCAAGAACCCCCTTAGCCGGATCCATGCGTTCTTGCGCAACCACATACTCCAGGAGGTCCATCATGTCTTCAAAGCACACGGAGCGGAGGGTGTAACTTACGCAGCGAGTCTTGATGTTTTCCGGGACCTTGCCAGAATCCGTGGTGCAGAAGAAAAAGAACACATGCTCGGGTGGCTCTTCAATGGTCTTGAGTAAGCTGGTCCATGCCTGTTTGGTGAGGGCGTGGCATTCATCCACAATCACTACCTTGCGCGGACTGTCGCCAAATCCTTTGTAACGTAGGGGGGAGATCAGGTCCTTCATGCTGTCGATGCCGTTGTTTGTAGCGGCATCCACCTCAAGGAGGTTGGATGCCTCAACACCGAGATGGGTGCTGACAATCCGGGCTAGAGTAGTCTTGCCACAGCCAGAGTCTCCAACCAAGAGGAAGGCGTGCGGCAGCGCTGGTCGCTGCAAAAGATCGGCCAGGCTCTTGACCACTGGGTCCTGGCCGCGAACTTGAGCAAAAGAAGTCGGCCGGTACTTTATGTGCAGCGGCTCCTCTAGGGCTGATGGTGGGGGCTCGATACTCTTCACTCTAGTTCGCATATGGGTTCCTCAGGTTGTATAAAGCGTCCGAGCGGTACACCCGGACTTCTTTGCATTCGTTCCACCGCTCCCCCAGGCTGGCCTCTACCACCAGTGGGACGTTGATGAAGTCAAACCGGTGCTTGCACATCTCCAGGGCAATCTGGTCCAGGTATTTAAGCTCCTCCCCTTTTGGGAGGTAGAAGGTAAGGTCATCGTGTACGTTGAAGGCGGCCTGATAGGCCTTGTCCTGCTCCGCTTCCGCCCGCTCAGATAAGGCATCCATACTGCGGGTCACAATGTCGGAGGCTGTCCCTTGGATGGGCATATTGATGATCTCGTTCTTGGTCATGGCACCACGCCGACGTCTCCCGGTAAGAGTCTCAACATACAGGTTGCGTTCGTAACCAGCGATCAGCTTCTGTTGCCAGCGCCGGACCCCCTTGAACTCGTCCCAGAACTCATCGGCCAGGCTTTGGGCTACTTCTATTGGCAAGTGCAACTGTGCAGCGCAAGAGCGGACACTGCTACCAAAGATTTGTGGAAAGACCCACCCGTTCTTAGCCTCTTGACGCCAGGCCTTGAGGATGGCTTTGTCCTGGTCTTCAGCTTTGCGCACCTCGGGCATCTCCTGCAGAATGTAGTCCACAAGTGGTGGCCACTCATCCAACATTCGCTGCGCCCAGTATTGGTGCACGTCATACCCAGTCCAGCAGTATTTGACCAGGTTCTCATCTTCGCTCGCCATGCCAGCAACGCGGAACTCGATCTGACCGTAGTCACATGGGGCCAGCGTGTGCCCGGGTGGTGGTCGGACTACGCCGCGAATTTTCCTGTGTTTCCGTTTGGGAAAATTTTGGATATTTGGGTCCTCAGCAGACAGACGGCCAGTGACCGCCGTCATGCTGCTGTAACGGCTGCGCACCAGGCCGTCTGTGCAGACCAATTTCCGCTCCAAAAGCGGCCCGATGTAGGTGCTCTGCAGCTTCGCGACCGTACGATGCTCGAGGATCATGGCGGCAGAGGGGACTTCTTTGGCCGGAATCTTGGCAAGCGCTTCCTCATCTGTTGTCCAGCGCACCGCACCGGTACGAGGGTCTTCCACCCGAACCTCTTCGCGGTTCAGAACCACCTGCATGAGCTTCAGAACTTGGTCCGAGTTTGTTGGCGAGAAAGTGCCGAAGCGTCTGGTGTACTGCTGCACCTCATTAGTGCGCTGGATCTTGCCTTCCAGCGTGGTCATGCTGCTCTGCAACTGATCTTGTTGTTGGCGCGCGTATTCAAAATCAATGGGAATGCCCAGGGCCTGTGTCAGAACCAGGGTCGGGGCCAAACGCAGTTTCCTCTGGTACTCAAACTGGAAAGCCGGTTCTTGGGCCAGCAGAGGCTCTAGGTTGCTCCGGAGCCAGTCTGTCCACTTGGTGTCCATGGCGTTGTAACGGAGCACCCGAAGGGCCGGGTACTCGGACAGACGCTTAGTGTCCATGTTGTGCTGGGCTTTTGGGTTGAAGCCGGCCCGGATCAAAATCTGGTGCTCCAGGCTCTTTGTGCCCGGCCTCTCATCCAGCGTATGGCACATTGCCATGGTGTCGTCCCACTCGGTTCTGCGCAGAACCGAGTCCCCGTAGAAGTAATGCGCCCATTCCATCTCCATTGCCAGGTTATGGGCCGCTTTGCGGCCAGAGTACAAGAGGTACTCTCCAAGCAGAGAGCGGACCGCGTTCTGCCTCGACTCAGTTCCCCACCCGTCCGGGTGGTCAACACAAAAGGCTACGGTACGGTCGAAAGATCCAACTGCGGCCGTGAGGATTAAGGGTTTCTGGAGGTAATACGGTCGGAGCCCATTGGTTTCAAAGTCAACCGCAGACCGTGGTAACGAGGACAGATCCGCAAGAGCCCGCTCTAGCCGTTGAAAGTCTTTGGGTTCCCGCCCCGTGATCAGCTCCACCCCCGAATCCCACTGCTTTGTTTCGGCGTACACCGTAGGACGGGCCTCCAGCGTGTGCTCCAGCAGCTTCCGGATGTACTGAGCGTCCTGCTCAAAGACCCGCTGAAATTCACTTTTACCGAAGTTCTCCTTCTTGGACTTCAATGCAAAAGCTGGATAGATCATCGGGACCACCCAGCAGGACAACCCTCCAATTTTGGCCACCATCAATTGGCCGCGGTGGGTAATGGCTGTTCCGGAGATACTTGGGATCAACCACCGTAAAGCCTCATCTCCAACAGGCACAATCACGAGCGGCTTCGTTTCCGCGATGTCACTGGAAATGCGGAGCCGACAGCATTCGATCGATCGAATGTCAACCTCACCCATGCATTGCTGCACATAGTTAAAGCGGGCATTTTGTTTGAGAAAAGACAGCCCGAACGCGGCAAAAAGGGCGTCGCCAGTGGGGCCGGACCAGTGTTGTCCGTCTGCGTCGTCCGCTTGTGATGGGGAAGCGCCCAAGATGTACACTAGGGGCGACCTCCCACCACTGGGTTTGAGTTTTGGGCTGTCTAGATTGGTGTCTTGTCCACGCGGGCATACAGCACAGGACAGCTTGTTCATGCTGCTAATCGGGATCTCTTTTTGACGGGCCGAACCACGGGAGGAACCCTTGGTACCAGAGGCCCCGGCCTTGGTTGCTTGGTAGAAGAAGGACACGGCTCTTACTTCGTGCTGTAGGCGATTAAATGGATGTAGCTCCCGTCTGCGGTGGACAGAGCGACCGCCTGCTCCGAAAACACTAACTTTTCTGTCTTGGCACTCACGCGCCGAAGTAAAGTCGGGTCTATGTGAAACGCTCCCGCCGGGGCCCCACGAGAATTCCCTTCCCAGGGGAGACACTCCTCACTTACCCCTGAGCTGCCAGTAGTGAGGAGGTGCAGCTCTGTCCCCTCAATTCTGAACTCAGTGGCCTTGTCCAAGTCGCTGCACACTAACAAAGCGCGCTGAAGAGCGGCGTCCCAAAGATCTGGAATGTCCTGCATAGCCCGCTTAAGGCTTGCCCTGCTACCACAGTGTGTGCTAAAAAGCCGGTGAAAGTCCAGGGGCTCTAAATCCAGCAGGGTGCGGCTCATTATGCTGGCAGCGCTGCCAATTTTGGCGTACACAGCTCCACCTGATGCTGAGTGGCAAATGGTCACTGCTTCCTTTGGGAAGGCCTTGGAGAGCACCAAGACCTGTTGGCAGAAAAAGATTGGAAGCAGAACAGGCTCAGCATCGGGGAGCGTGATCTCGCTGTCTGTCTGGTAGCGACTGATGGTGAAGTTGTCCGTGGACCAGAGTACAGCCTTCCCGTTCTCATCTACGTCCAGAGTCACCCCCATCTGCGCCGGATGTGTTGGATCAGAGCCCACCGCCAGCAAGCAGAGTTCCATCCCTTTCAAGATGTCCAAACTAGCGTCTATGGCTTCGTCCTCCCGGAAAGAAGGTCTGTCATAGGGATGCGCCTTTAGCTCCAAAATTGGGACTTTGATTTTGGACTTCCCGCTGCTGATCACAACGCTGGAGCCGGTACTGTCAGTGCGCATGTTGAGGCTGTCGGCCCCGAAACTGTTCAGCACTCGGATGAGCTGGTCTCCCGGGATACACACCTTGGAGTCCAGATCGCACCGTACTTCAATTGCGGCGATGTCATTGTAGGCCAGGGCCGTCTCTCCGTCAAAGCGGATGTGCTGCAAAGCTGGAATGTAGTCCTGAGTGGCCAGAGCAGCTCGGACAAGAGTGGCTGCCCTCAGGGTAGCCGCGCGATCGATTGTTGCCATAAATGAATCTCTTTGTGTGGATTAATACTAAAAACCAGAGCCGGACCGTTCGCCCCAGATGCTGCTCCGTTGAGCCAGGCGTTTAAGGCGGAACGGCGTTTCACCCTTCAGTTCCGCTACTTTGCAAAAAAAGAGCGTATTGCAGATGCTACGCTGCCCGTAGTCCTCCGAGACTTGCTGGAGCGTGACACCAGCCATCGCCAGCCATTCTTGCAAGATGGCCGCAACTCCTGGTGTCATGGAAGTGCTGGTCTTCCAACTGACAGAATCCGTGCCCCGAATGGCTCTCTGTTTGGAGACCACCACTGGGGTGGGTACTCGGTCAAACACAAACTCACCATGCCGCCGAGCTGGCAAGAGAACGCACCCATTGGCACTTGCGTGAAGCCAGCTTGTAGAGTCCACGCTATGCCACGGGTAGCGAAAGATCAATGGCACTGCTGTCATACCGAAGCCATGGGTTTTAATCAATGGCGCACCAAAGTCGTCAGTGATTTTGCTGAAGGTGCGGTCGAGCCAGAGCTTCCTGGGCTCTGTGGAAACTCCAACCAGGCCACCAATTCCGATGTATTCGCAGCCGTAGTCCAGCATACGGTCCAAGAAGCGCATATCCTCGCCGTAGTGGTACACAGGGATCGGGTCAAGTCCCTCGGCCTTCATAAATAGATAGTTGTTCCAGGTCTGCTCCGCCGCCCAGTTCCGTTCGGCCGTCGTTGCCGAGGGACCGCCCAGCTTGCCGGGAATGCTGTCCAGCACCGCATACACCTCGAGGACTTCGATGTTGGCCTTGATGAAAGCACAATATTCGTCAATGTCCACTGGAACACCGCGGGACCATGCAGAGTAAGCACCAGAGTCCAAGAAAAAAGCAAACTGCGTGGGCTGCTGGATCGCGGTTTCCCAGGACTGCATCATGCTCTGCAAAAATCCTTCTGCAGCTACTTCTGGGAATGGGACCAAGTTGTTCTTGGTGCGGAGATGGGCGGACACGTTGTACCCAGCCCCACTCCGTACACCAGCAAACCACATCTTCATTTACATAAAGCCAAGAACTCGGCCCTCGCATCAGACTTCTGCTTGATCGCCCCACGCAACGCTGATGTCACGGTGACACTCCCTTGCTTATTAACCCCACGGCTGCACATGCAAAAGTGCGTCGCCTCTACCACCACCCCGACCCCCAGTGGCCGCAGGTGGGTGTCGAGCGCGTCCGCGATCTGGTTAGTCAGGCGCTCCTGCACCTGCAAGCGGTGGGCAAAAATGTCCACCACCCTCGCCAGCTTGCTGAGACCGACAATGCGCCTGCCGGGGATATATGCCACGTGGGCCTTACCAAAGAAGGGAGCCATGTGGTGTTCACAGTGGCTGAAGAACTGAATGTCCTTGACCAGCACCATCTCATCCACGCCCTCGGCCCCATCCTCAAAAGTTTTGAGTACGGTGGCCGGGTCCTGATGGGCACCCTGAGTCCAGTGCTGCCAGGCGCGCATGACCCGGTCCGGGGTCTCGCGGAGCCCCTCCCGTTCTAGGTCCTCTCCCAAGGCTCGCAGTAGGGCCCTGATTGCAGAGACCCCGGAGCTGTACTGAATGTCATTCATCATAGCAGCGCAGCGGGAGAGCAGAGATCGCAATGCGTCAGCTGGTCGGCCTGACCGTAGCGGAGATCAGATTGCGCGCTTCTAATGGCGTTGCGCAATTCCTCGTTGTAAAACTCATTTGTGTAGTTAGCAGTGTCTGGCAGCGCGCATAGGCCCTCCATCTCGGCCCTGAGCATAAGTGGGTCGGGAATCCCGGCTTCCTCGAATCCATGGGCGCGCAACACAGAGGCGTGGTCGCGCCCGATTGGTGGGTATTGACCGTCATACGCAGTGTGGGTGAAGGCTAACCAGTGCAAGCAGCCAGCCACCGACATGGCTCGGATGCTGCTGGCCTTGCTGGTGGAGATCAAAGGGGCTTGGATCTCCAACCACCCGGGGTCGTTTCTCGCAAAACCGAGAGCTTGGTTGATGGTTTCCTGTTGTAAAGAAATGAAGCTGGCGCGGCAATCTGGATAGTTTGCATTGTCTTCCTGGCAAACACCGGTCACAATAGACGTTGCACCAAGAGCCACGGCTCGGTTCGCCGCCAGGACGAGGAATAAGGCGTTCCGCATGGGGACGAATGTCTTCTCCACCCGGTTGCCGATAATGGCGTCCATGCTGTCATAGTCGGCATACGTCTCCAGTGGTTGATTGCTGACCAGTGGGCTGGTGCTCTGGAGGATGGGTCCAACATCCAGGACCTCATGGCGACCGCGGAAAAGACCGGCAAGCTGGGCGATGTCTCGGGCTGCTTGCAATTCGCGCTGGTGGCGCTGACCATAGTTAAACGTGATGGCGTACACCTCCGCTTGCGGGTTGGCGGCTTGGTACAGCGCAAGACAAGTCGTGCTGTCCTGCCCACCAGACAACACCACCAAAGTGTGCTTTGTTTTGGTGGTGCTTGAATTGTTTTCAGATTGCATAGGTCCTCCAAGATGTGAGTTGAATAAAAAAAAAGCCCCTGATAGATATACCAGGGGCTTTTGTTTTTACCAGACAGTGACCAGATCAGGCCTTCAGTAGTTTGCGGGCTCTCAGGATATCCAGCGTCTTGTGCATGTCGGAGTAGTTGAGCTTCAGGGTGTTCTCCTTGAAGTCCAGGCCGTCCTTCTTGAGCAGCTTGGCGATTTCCTCGGGGCTGGCGTCCATGTTCTCCGCAATGAGCTCCTTGATGCGGGATCCGATGCTCACCCCTTCGTTGCTGACTCGGGTGTTTTTCTTGTCCTCCGCGCCGCTAGGGGCCGCCGACTTGGCGCTCGATGCGGCTGCTGGTTTGGCAGCCTGCGATTGCGCAGCTTTAATCACTTCAATGGACTCCACTCGGTCCAAAGAGAATTCCTCTTCGCCAGCATCAGTCAGGATAACGATGTCACTCTTCGACAACTCCAGAACGTCCCCCACATACTCCTTACCACGTTTGGTCTTGACCTTGACTTCGTCGCCAACACCGGGAGCCAGTGGGGCCGACTTCTTGGGATCTGGTAGGGTAAACATCTTGGTGATGCGATCCAGGTCGAACTCTTGCTCGTCCCCGTTGCCCAGCTTCAGAACCAAGAGGCCCTTGTCTGCGTCAATCTCCACCACGTGGCCGGAGACGTCCTTGCCCCGCGACGTCAGGACTCGCAGGCACATCCCCTCTCGAACATCTTTTTCCTTGATCTCGGCCTGCTTCTGCTCTTCTGGTTGTTCCGGCTCCTCCTGGGTTGCCCGACGACGGGCAGGTGGGGGCTCTTCTGCCGCAGGTTGATCGGGGAAATCCGGCAACGACTTGGCCTTGCTGTTCTTGGCATCTGCTGCTTTGTTCGCCCACTCTTTGGCGGCCACGCTCAGGCCGGCAAAATCTGGGTCGGACAATTCATTGACAGCGCGCAAGACTCGCTCCAGAAATGCTTGGCGGTCTTCGCCACGTTTGGTAGAGAGGTCGGTCGCTTCGACGATCTCGGCTTGGATCTTACTCATAAATGCTCCAGTTAGTTAAAGATAGCCAATGTGGCCGGTAAATTATACGGGGACTAAAGTATTACTTAGGACTCTGAGAAGTGATCCTCCACCATTGTTAGGACGTCGAGGTCGTGTGGGAGTCCGAGCAGTTGACAGAGTCTCCGACTGCCACCGGCCCGGCAGCGCTTATCCCGTCCGTTCCAGCCAGCAAGAACAACATCCAAGATCTCGCTGGGCGCGTTAAGGAACAAATTGAGAACCATAAGTACCTCTTCCGGGGCTTGTCGGAGGAGGGTTGCCAGTTCCCCATCGTGGCGGTGCTCTCCCACGAGTTCTACCTCAACCGTGTCGCCATCAATGATCGTCGTTGGATATGGGACCTCCCGGCGCAGGGCGGTATCCTTGTTCGCCATGTCTGTCATTTCGTTAGTCCAGGCCCTCTGGTACAGAGACATGAAATGCTTGGCCTCGTGCACATCTGGGTATTGGTTGACACATCGCAAAAAGACGAGATACGCTTGCTGCATTAGGTCTTCCCACTGCTGTGAGCCCTGTGTCTTCCATGCGTTCTTGCGGCAGTAGTTGACGGTCCATCCTTCAATTGGCCCCTTAAACTGGGGTTCGTACTTCTTCATGTCTATCTCCTTAGGTTAAGCGAACACGAGCGGGCGCTGTCTCGGCAAGCAGGATGCGAGTGCGCTTGAGTGGCGGGGGTGGAGCAGGGCCGGATCTGTAAGGAGCTGGGTCCCCTCCCTCCGATAATTCTCGCATGAGGCGGGCCACTGGCACAGAAAAATAATCAATCCCAGTGCCCGCAGGTGCAATCCAGCTATCAACACCATCGGATACTCCGACCACGTCCTGTCGGCCAGGAATGAAGTAGATCTTGACCTGTCGGTGTCGCCACAGGTCCTGACCCTCGCCAAGGAGGCGGCATCCAGCAAAGTGGTTCCCCATGTAACGATTGAACTGACTCATAGCTTGCTCCTAGAATTGTTGGCAAAAAGACGCGACTTGTTCTTTGGTCATAGCACCACCATCGCCAGCTTCAAACGGTACAGGTAAGATGCGGACGTTAGACAAGAAATCCAATTGCTGCTTCATAGCCATGCTGTTCCCAAGACCCAGCCGACTCTTGGTGTCAAGCATGACCACGATGGTTGTGTAATGGTCTTGTGCTGTCTGCAGCAAGAAGGCTTGATCTGAACTCAGGCTGTTGGTGGAAAGCCCGACGGATCGAACACCATGCCTGCGACCATAGTAGTCCAGCTTCAGGACGTCAAAGGGCCCTTCTTGTAGGATCAGGGCCCGTCCCTCATCGTACATGGCGTCGTGATTGAACAGGGTATCTTTTGGTGGCACCAGACAGTCTTTGTGGTCTAGGTCTCGGTACCTGATGGCAGACGGGGCGATGGCCCGGCCAGACCAAGCCACCAGGTCCCCGTCTTGGATGTAGGGGAGCACGATGCGGCCCCCCTGCTGACTCCCGCTTACTCCTGCCCTCAATTCGTACAGCTCGCAGAGCCTGTCAACATCGTGAACGTTGCCGCTTGTCTTACCATCAAAGCCCCGACCACAAAGATACTCCCAGAAGGACCGAGTCCTAGCACGATCGCGCTGAATCAGGTCAAAGTCACTGAATTCGTACGCTAAGCGGAGACGGAGCTTGGTGGCCACTTCCTGATCGTCCGTTTTTGAGGGTTCCAACCCGCCACGTTGCAGAATACGTGCTGCAAGGGCATCGAACCCCTCCGGGTCGATGTAGCCTTCGCCCAGACCGGCAATCTCTCTCGCTCGGCCATACGGCACACCAAGCAGTCGCATGATGAGGCGGAGGGGACTCTTGCCACTGTGCTGGGATCGGTTGCGCCAGCACGACCACCACCCGGTCTCGAGAGACAGCCCCATGTGCTTAGACGGGTCTGCGCTGCCACAGAAGGGGCACTGGATCGCCAGTTCTCCCCGCTTGACATTGGCCCCGGATTCAATGTACGGGATCCTATGCTCCCGGAGCAGGCGCTGCCAGTCGATGGGCCGCATGATTTCAGGCGTCCGGATTAAGGTCCTGAATGCCAGTGGTAGGCTGGGGTGGCAATACCTCGGGTGACCCGCTGTCGTCTTGCAACCGAACCCGTTTGATCGGTGTCTCGCGCCCTGTCCTGGCTCCATCGGGCCAGTAGTTGCACCACAAAACAAGCCCGCGCTTTGCCAGGAGGGATGCACACGGAATCTTAGCCAGTTTCCCAGCCTGCTCAGCGGTACAGGACTCGGACACTGGGACGCTCCAAGTTTCTTGGTCTTTGTCAAACCAGCGCCAAGTTTGAGACGTCTCTGGCGTGCTGGTGAGCCACCAGTGACTAAAAGGTGGGAACCCTGGACGCATTCGCTTCACAGTGTTAAAGGCCGGTGTGGTCATAAACAACTCCTAGTTGACGTCTTAGTATAGCACGATTACTTTACTAACGATTTGCCCACCAGCAGGTTGGACAGACTCTGGCGGGGAGAGCTGTTGTTCCGGACAACAGACTCGTAGACGTCGACGCTCTGCTGGATGCCCTCAAGGATGCCAACGTCGGCGCTGCCCCTCGTGACAAAATCATGGATGAAGGTGCGGAACTCCTGGCCGGGGCGATGCACACGCTTCAGAGTTTGTCTGCGCGTGGTAGGGCTAGAAGGGCATTCGAAGAACAATAGGTGGCGACACACCTTCTGCAACCCATCGTTCCCAGTGCCACCAGACTCGCTGTTCATTAGGAAGACTCGGACGTCCGAGTCTTGAATAAATTGCTGACGAGTAGCTGCTTTGTCCTTGGTGGCACCGTAAAGCCACACGTGCTTAATTTTAGCTTTAGACAGAAAGTCGGAAATCATCTGGCCAGTGGCGGTGTACTCGTAACTGATAACTAATTTCTTCTGGCCCAGACTTTCAAGCAGGGACTCCAGTCCTTGCAACTTTGGGTTTTCTTTGAAGTACAGAGTGTGGTTGCCCAGGTCGTCTTTCCAGGCCAAGTATCCACTTACGACCTGACGCATCCTGCACCAGGGCGCGTCCATGTCGGACTGCGCTCCCTCGAGCCGGATCAGGCCCTCCACGGCGCGCAGGTAGTGGGAGCGCTGCTCCTCGGTCATACTGAAGTAGTGCACCTGGGAGACGCGCTCGGGCAGCTCTTGCACTTCTGTCTCATCGTACTCAAGGCTTCGGTGCCTTAGCATGGTGTTGAGCAGTTTGTCCTGTCCAGTGTCATAGACAAACTTCACACCAAAGCCGGTGTTTTTGGCAAAAAAGAAGGTCTTGCGGAAGAGCCCCAGGTTCTCACCAAAGGTCTCACCTCGATCTACAATGTGAAACTGAGACCACACAGCTTCCACGTTCTTCCCGAACAAAGTGCCTGTCGTCCCGTAACACCAATCCATGCGCCCGGAGACTTGATCTAGGATAGACCACCAGAGGCTGTTGTGGTTTCCCAGACGGTGGCACTCGTCCAAGCCCAGGAAATTGAACTGCTTGCAGAGATGGTCCACTTTCTTCTGATCAACCACAAGCTCGATCCTGTTCTTTTTCTTCCTTTTGTTACACATTGCCAGATGGAGACTGGAGTAATCCACCAGAGTGATGTCACCTTTAGGGTACGCCAGGCGCTCCCACTTTTCCTCAATGTCGCCAGCGTTCACGCACCAAGGCTCGAGCTCGCTGTGAACCGCCAAGTCATCTGTCCAGGAGTCTAAATTGATGAGCCTTGGCACGGTAACTAGAGCACGGGTCAGTTTCTTTTCGCGCCGACGCTGGGTAATGATGTCGGCCAGGATTTTGGTTTTGCCAAGGCCCATGTCCAGCAGGAACAAAAAGCGCGGTTGACACATGGCAATGTAGAACGACACCAACTGATGATGCCAACTCGCAGTCTTGAACTTTGGAGGGACGCGCAAGCTATCGATTTCTACTTGGAGCTTTTCCACCGGGAGCTTCTTCATCCAGGTGAAATCGTCGAACTCGCGGTCGACGTAGTGGGCCATGGCGCGCCGGCTGATGAGCATTGGGCTATCCCCGGTCCTTGTTGTTTGGTCCCGTGTCGGCGGTGGCCTTCTTGCGGGAGAAGCCCTTGTCTTCCAGGAGCTGCCAGTATTCCGAGTGAATACTGGCACTGTCCAAACAGAATTGCCCCACATTGTAATTCTGGCTAATTAAGATTTGCTGCTTCGCCTCTTCGTTGCGCGCCTTCTCCACAAACAGTCTGGCGAGTCCCAACTTATATTCGGCCATAGTCTGGCTATAGGTAAGCAACGTGTCGGCTGTGGCCAGGACGCTAATGTCCTCTGAGCTCATACCGCCGGTCACGAGGGCCGCGGACTCAGCCTCGCGATTGGCCTGGTGCAAAATGATCACCGCCATGTTCCGCTCCACAGCCAGACCGCGCAGCTCTGCAACCACGTTTCCTAGCTCGATGCGCAGGTTCTTTGAGTCCAAAGCCATCAGGCCTGGGTAGTCAACAATTAGCAGGTCTGGTGTCAATTTGTCGATCCGCTCCAATCCCTCAAGGTAGGCCTTAAGGCCTGACATTGTCAGGGACTTAGTGGGAAACTCCTTGAAACGAAGAGGAGCCCGCTTGTTGAACTCACGCTTGCCCCGCTTAGACAAGATTTGCCTTATGTTGGCGTCCTTCATAGTGGGGCGTTGGATCTGCTCCTGGACTAGGTCGCTGATGTCCCCGTTGCCGTCGCTCCGTATGCGGGTGACTTTGCTCAAAGCGCTCCGCCGGCCAATGGCAAAGAAAGACTGGAGGAAGCGAGCACCGTACCGACGTTCGCTCATTTCCAAGGAGATGATGACGGTGGACCAGCGCTGAAGCAGGGCTTGCTTGGCAGCAGCGACGGCGAACCAGCTCTTGCCCTTGCCACGGGCCGCCATCAGGGCAAATAGCTCCTTGCGTCTTGGTATGATGCCGAGCCGATCCAGCTCTTTGATCCCCAGATCAAAACCCTCTTCCTCTGGTGCGTCCAATATCCCCATCAGGTCCTCCGGAGTACCTAAGTTAAGGCCCCCCTCAAAAGATACGGAGTGATTTTTCAATGTCTGCTGCAGCTGAAGCTCTGCCTCATCCACTCGGCCATCTTCCAACGCTTCAATTGCCCGAACAACACCATCTTTCAGCGTCTGCATCCGAACAAACTTATGCAGCTGACTGACAACATATTGGGCGTTGACCGTATCCCTGGCTAAGTACAGACTGTCAAGTAGCTTCTTGTAAGACGTCGCCTTAAGTTTGTCCTCGCCAAGCAGGATTCCCTCAAGCTGGTCGGGGAGGTGTTCCTTAATTGCCTCTCCAAACTGGTCAACAAAATCAAGTGCACAGCCGGCGACATCGCGGAACATGGAGCTCCCGAAAATCTGGGGCGTGACCGAGGCCCTGATTAGTCTGCAGTATTCGTCATTGAAGCACAGCACAGTGAGAATGTTCTCCTGCAATGCTCCTGTTAATCTTTCAGCGTCCACTGGCCTTCTCCTAGTAATGACATTAAGCCGAGAGCTGCTCGAACGCCTTGATCATCGTATTGGTGACATCGATGTCATAGGCGTCCAGCGCTCGAAACAATTCCCGCACGTCAACGCGGGCCTGGACTGGAAGTTTGGTGTTCTTTGGGAACGTCGGATGCGGTAGTCGAATGAGCCCCAGATTGCGCTCTATTAGCGCCCCATGATTAGCCATGAGTTCCCGTAGGAGGGCTGGTTCCTGGATGGCTTTCTTCGCAGTTACTGGTCCAACCCGAGGGACCCCATCTACGTCGTTGTGCGTCCCAGTAATGGCGGTTAGGAGCAAGAACTGCTCCGGCGTCAAGCCTTGGGCCCGGAGTAGTTTGTCTCCTGTCATGCAACCCTCCAAGTCCTTGCTGTAGATGCGGAAAGTTGGACACCACAAAAGCTGGAATAGGTCGCTGTCATTGCTTGCCGCGTACATACGATGGAACCGGCATCTGTATGTCTGCACGCAGTGGGCAATCATGTCATCACTTTCGTACCCATCAACACCCCATGGAACAATTTGGATGCGCCCCAGGACCTCCCGCACATAGTCCATGCTCTCAAGGTACAGCTCCCGAGTCTCTTCGTTGCGCTTGGAGGCTCGTAGTTGTTTGTAGCTTGGATATTCCGCGCTGCGCACGTAAGGCTTGCGATCCTCGCAAAAGACAACATCGGTTGCTTGCGTCTCCCGAATAATTTTGCTGACAGTAGAGAAGAATCCGTAAAGGCCCCCCGTGAAGCGTCTGCGGCTTGATAAGTTAGGGTGCGAGGCGGTGGCGCGATACACCTGATAGGAGAGATCCACGGCGAGCAGAACTCGAACTGTGTTTTTTGGTTTCATCGGAGAGGACCTTATAAAGGACTAGGCTAGGAAGACCTAGGTACGGGGCATCGACTGGGATGTTCCACGTATTTGCCACCTGCAAGACTTGATCGTACGGTTTCCACAAATAAGAGAGCCCCCGTTGCCCCTGCAGGCCCTTCAGTTGTTGACGGATGCGCACCATGAGTTCCTGCTTCTGGCTCCCGTCCAGATCTGAGATAAAGGTGTCGTAATACCCCACCCGGTCTCCCTCCTCAAGGAGCCCATACTTGGCCGACATAACCACAATTCTGGCACACCTTTGTCGGGCATGGGGCACCATCAGTCGGAGGCTTGGACCGGTATAGAGGGACAGTGGGGTCACGGCCGCAGGATTCTTTGTGCTGGTGCATGGCACCAGGGCGAAATCGTAGGAGGTGGTCACTCCAGCCCCAGGTACTTGTGGATCTGGAGACTGACCCTGTACCCGTGGCGCATGGCAACTTGTCCGACAAGTTGCGTATTGCTCCCACCAGTTGATGTGGTCCGCCCCTCATCGCATGGACTAACCCAAATGGTGTCCCCAGTGCGACAATACTGCATTACCTGCAGGCCATCGCGTAGGTATCCCGGAGGACGGGCAATCTCTTGAATTTTGTTGAGAATGTTGCGCTGGGTGCCCATATTGGGGAGGCCGTCAACGTGGCTGACACGTCCAGCTTGCAGCACGTATTTCCAATGGTGGCAGTGTTCCAAAATCCCCGGAGCCAGTTTGGGGGTCTTAGGGCTGCATACCAGAGTGAGGTGTCCGCACCGGATAAAGAGCTCGAGCTCGGGTTGCCAAAGTGTCCCCGCAGTCTCAATCTGCACGGCTCTTGTCCCAGATTGCAACAGGCATGTTATCAAGTCCGCCAGTGGCTGGCGCAGCGGTTCGCCTCCAGTTAGGACCACAAACCGGCGCTGGTCGGGCGTATAAGTAGTCAACAGCTCGCCCATGATTTGATCCAAGTTCTTGGGCTTGTCCACGTTGCGCTCAAACTCAGTGTCGCAGAACACACAAGCCAAATTGCAGCCAGCGAGTCGAATAAACAAGGCCGGCATCCCCGAATATGGGCCCTCTCCCTGAATGGTGTAGAACATGCTGTTGATGGCGAGATTCTGGGAGTCTCGGGTAAGAGGGCGGATTGGATTGAGGCCGTGCATATAAGTCCTATGGTTGGTGGTGGGTGCGGCTAAATTATACATTTGCAAATTTAATACTATAATCATCGAGCCGCTCAACTAAACGAAAGGGATTATGATGGCACAACAACTTAACAGCGCACAGGCGCAAGCAGTGCTCGGCTGCTCACACATGACACTGCTTGCGTGGCGCAGGGGTAGCGCTAAGCGCGACCCACTTCCTACCCTGAAGCCGAAACCGAATGCGCCGGCGCGTGTTTTCTTCAGTGCTCTCCAACTCAGGAAGTGGGCTAAGAAGTATGGAATTGAACTGGCCCAGGATCCGGACGCGCTGCCTCTGGCTCAAGCCCCTGCGAAGAAACCGGGACCCAAGGGTACCTCTCGGAGCCAGCAGAAGCCATCTAAGAGTACCGGTAATCTGTAATGGCCACAAGATCGCTCTCAGTCAAAAGGTTGCCGAGAGGTGGGTCTCGAACTGAGGCTTACGTGGACGCCAAAGTTCACGCTCGAACCCACCTCTCGTCTCCAAAAGAAGATCAGGGGCAAGCCTCCGGGGTATCTCCCCCCTTAAGGGGGGGAGTACACCCCGAGCCGGAAAAGGAGGACACCCCACTAGAAACAGTCCGCAAGCTGGCGCTCTGCCTCTCGGCTCCCGAGAGGAAGCAGCTGGTCGCCCACTTGGCTCTAAGTCTCCGCCCAGCCGCGCCAGATGGAACAAGCCGCGATTTGGATATGTGGGTCGGGGCTTTGTCCGTGTCAGTGGCTGGCAGTGTCGGTCAGGGAGGGCAGGGGCTCGGTCCCATTCTTCTCAAGCACGCTGTCTCGTCGCCGGCAAATTGGGGCCATGTTCATGGGTTTATGGAGAGCGCGGGTCTTGCTGGACTGACGGTGGTTGAGAGGCAAGCGGCCTATTCTGCCTTAGCTGATATGCTGGTGCGCTATGCCAAGTCGGTGGGATCCCGGCGTGGCATCCCAATGTCCGCCAAGTTCCTGGCCGCCATGAGCTCAGAACTTCCTGCCATTTTTGACCATAACTTTCCCGGGTATTTGGCGTCTGGTTTGGCCCCCATGCTGATCCGGGGCCTTGGTCGGGCCCCTCAATCCGATGTATAACTAGCACGCGGCGTACCGCCGCATTGGAGGTGCAGTGTGGCTAAAATCTATCTGATTCATCCCAGTGACGGGACTTCACCATCAGAGCGCGAACCCCAAGAGGGTCATTGGTACACGGGGCATTATGCGAATGGGCAGGTCGGGGCCCTCGCTAAGTACACAGGCGGCTATTTCTTTAACAGCATGATTGAGGAGCCACCTGGGGTACTCATGGAGCAGTACACGTATCTAACGGCTCGTCCGCGCTTTTAAGCTCTAAATTTTTGTTGTTTTTCGCGCTGAGGTGCAATCTAGGTAAAGATTGTGCTATAGTACAGACATCAGCAAACAACCCAGGAGCAGGATTATGAATAGTGGTTCCCGACAGATCTTTGGATTTTTCTGGCGCTCCCGCATCTACTTGGCTGTGGACACTTTGGGTGTAGTTCACGCTTCTTTTTCTAAGAAACGGCTCGCACTTGATTACTGCGACAGGAGCCTCTTACACTGTGTTCTGTTCAACCGGCGCAATTCAGACGGGGCCCCGGTCCCGGCCGTGGGGTCTCGCCTTGTTCGGTCGACCCCAGGTTTGAACTCTAAGTCTATTTTCCGCCTCCCTCGTGGGGCGTGACAGTTTAGCGGCCAGCTCCGCGGGTCGGAGCTGCTCGGTGGGCATGTCGCACATCATCAACTAATGGAGATTATCATGGAAAATTCAACAGTGGGTACTGCTGACACTTCCGCTACCCTCCCCAAGGCCAGCAGCAACGCACCGGGGATCACGAAGCGTACGACCCTGAACTTTGTGGATGCATATGCGGTCATGCGTCGTCCAGGCTGGAACAATCGCTTTGATTTTGGGGACACGGAGAAGCTGGCCGACAGTCTGGCCGCAAATGGGATGCTTACCCCCATCAGGGTGAAGCGGATCGCCCCTGTGGCAACAAACCACGAGGGCAAGGCCCCTCGTGGCAAGGCGGCGGAGTTTCTGTTTGAGTTGGTGGACGGGGACCGCCGTCTGACTGCATTGGAGCACCTCATGCAGAAGGGTCTGTACGACGCAGCGTTCCCACACGGGGTGCCGGCAATCTTGGTTGACAAACAACAAGACAGCATGACGTCTCTTGTTCAGATGTTCGAGGCCAATACTGGCAAACCACTGCTTCCCCTTGAAGAGGCAACGGCCTACAAGCGGATGCGCGATGGGTTCCCAGAGGAAGGGATCAAGGGCCTCACTCTCAAGCAAATCTGCGCTCGTGTGGGGCGCAGGCAGGTCCATGTCTCGGAAATGCTGGCGCTGTATGACGCCGGTGCCGATTTGAAAGATGCGGTGGCAAGTGGCGACATTGGAAAAACACAGGCCAAGAAGATCGCCAAGGCCGCTCGCGGGGATGAGGGTAAGCAAAAGGCAATGCTTAGCACCGCACAGAAAGAGCGGTCCAAGGGAGCTAATAAGGGGACCCGAAAAGCAGGTAAGGCCCTTAAGATTCGGGCCCTGAGTGACGCCCAGTTGTCCTCGCTAGGGGCGCAGGTGGCCGAGGTATTGGTGACGAAGGTGGAGCGCATCGGTCTCAAGTCGGCCAAGACTCCGGACTTGACCCAGTGGGTTACGAAGGACGATGAGCTGATTGCGGCTTACACGTTCGGGGTCCTGTCTGGTTTGCGCTCTGCTGCTGGCCAGGAGGATGTACCGCTTATTCTGGGCAAGGCTGCACCGCGCCGCACGACGGTTAGCAAGGAGGGATGAGCCATGTCGCACGAAATCACAATCCGGGACAATGGTCGGGCCGAGATGGCGTTCGCGGGTGCTACACCGTGGCATGGCCTTGGTCAGTCCGTGACCAAGGGCGCTAGTCTGGGGGTGTGGCTTAAGGAAGCCGGTATGGACTGGATGGCGATGGAAGCCGGCGTAGAGGCTGTCCTTGGCGGGGATCCGTGCCACAACGTACGGTTCCCCGACCATAAAGCTCTTTATCGGTCCAACACGATGGCTCCTCTGGCTATTGTGGGGAAGAACTACAAGGTGGTGCAGCCGAGGCAGATTCTTGAGTTCTTTCGTAGCATGGTTGAACACGAGGGCTGGCACATCCACACGGCGGGCACCCTTAGAGGCGGCCGCAAACTCTGGGTCATGGCCACTAACGGGCAGAGGGCTACTGTTGGCAAAGGAGACCCAGTGGTCCGGAACGTGGTCCTGGCCACGAGCCTCGATGGGACGATGCGTACGGTCGCCATGGATACGGCGGTTCGCGTGGTATGCGCGAACACGCTGTCTATGGCCTTGCAGGAGGATCGCGTTCTGGCTGCAATGAGCCATCGCACCGAGTTCGATGCTACCCTTTTCCGACGTGCAATCGGTGCTAAAGAGTACGCATTCGAGTCGTTCATTGAGCAGGCAAGGGCCTTGGCCGAGACACCGATGGACCTCACTCAGGCCCGTGACTATTTGTATTCTGTGTTCGTGGAGGGTGGCAAGAAGTCTGCTGGGGCGACCCCAGACAAGGCGAGCTCGTTGTCGTGGTTGTCCGACTATCCAGAGGACTACGACAATCCCCGGCAACCACGCAGTGTTTCCCGCTGTCTGGAGTTGTTCGAGGGCGTAGCACGTGGGTCCAACAAGGCTCAGTGTCGTGGTACTGCATGGGGGCTGTTCAACGCCGTAACTGAGTATGTGGACCACGAGATGGGGCGCGATCGGGATACGGGGTACGACTCCGCTCTCTTTGGTCGGGGCTCTCACATCAAACGTGAGGCAATGACTCGCTTGGTAATTGCAACCTCCTAAATCTTGTAACCGCGTATATTTGATTGGCCAATCACGGCCAATCAAATCAAAGGAAAGTCCATGCCTTTTTACTCCACAAAAACCTACGGCCACGAGGTAGGGTTGTCTGTCGCGTTTCGCCAATGGCGGGCCAAGTCCCACTGTCACCATGTGCACGGGTACGCGGTGGCGGTTTCTTTGGTCTTCAGTGCCCAGTACCTTGACGACAACAACTGGGCGGTTGACTTTGGGTCGCTGGGTCCAATACGCGAAATGCTGCAGCAGGTATTTGACCACACTGTCGTGGTAGCCCAGGATGACCCGGAATTGCGTTATTTCCAGGAGGGAAATGAGCGCGGGATTTTGCGCCTTATTGTGCTGCCTCATGTCGGTTGTGAGAAATTTGCCGAGTACATCTTCAACGCTGTGAACGACTGGATGCACCGAGTAGGGCTCGCACCAAGATGTGCACTCGAGTCCGTGGAAGTGCGGGAGCACGGGGCAAACAGTGCGATTTATAAGAAGGGATGCTGAAAATGAACGCCACCTATATCATGCGGGCCAAGGCGCTTGTCCTGCTGTTGCCCGTAGAGTCCATCATCTTTCTTCTGGGGCTGGCCGTGGCTGGTGTGTTCGGGGCCTTTGCCTCTGTGGTGTTTTCCGAGTTGTTCGCCGTGACCACGATCCTGGTGGTCCTGGCGGTAGGGCGCAGCTTTGTCGTCGGCCAGCGCTTTGCCAGCGCTGGCGCTGAGGGCGCCAGACTGCGTGCAAGTCTGGCGCGGCTCCATGCCGGCATGGAGCCTTGGAGCAGCCAGATGAGGCTGATGCTGATTAGTGGGCAGCCGGTCCCTCCTTTACCCAAAGTCACAAAGGGGACCGCTTTGTACGGGGCCCTCATCTTGGAAGAGACCGGGGAGACTATGTGCGCGACAGCCCTAGCGCTGGCGCAGTCCGCATGTAGCGACGTCAGGATCAACGGCATTGCTAGGGTGGCCCCGGTGTTTGAGCAACTGGGGCAGGCCTTGCAGATTGAGGCTGGGCACCTGCGAGAACAGATTGCCCAGGTTCCCGATTCTGAGTGGGATCAGGTCTTCCCTATTAACGCCTCGGTCGCTGGGGAGTTGCTGGACGGGTACACCGACCTCCATGTGGTTACGGCTGGCGCTAGCCTCTCTACTGGGCTTCCAGGGGCGGAGGCTTATGCCGAGGTGGCGGCCTCGAACCTGTCTAAAGCTAACCCGAAGACTGGTCGCATTGACAAAGACCCCAGTGGGAAGTGGATCAAGGGATCTGCGTATCAACCACCCGACCTAGGTCGTATTCTCAGGACTAAGTGTTACCCAGGGGAGGTGGAAGGTGGACAAGACCCCCTTATTTGACTCTGTGTCCCGGGCGTTGGATTTTGCGTTCAACGTGAAACACGGAGCACTTGTCCCTCCAGTGATGAATCGGGCTATGGCGGACACCCCAGCAAAGAAAAAGAAAAAACAGGATGGGAACTGGGACCGTGTTGCTTCGAGGTCACACCTCCAGCCGGGCGAGTCGCTGAGGGGGATGAGCAGGATAGGTCAGGCGGGGATGATTCTGCAGCTCGTCGCCCGTCTCAATATCGAGCAGCAGTACGCACTTCGGGCGCGCTTTATTAGGCCAGATTCGCCCTGTGCGTGTGGCAGTCCCTGTTGCCAGGGGCACAGGGTTAATTTGGCTTGGAAGCAGGCGGTAGATGGTCTTTGCGAGTACCTCAAGTCGGACGCCTACGTCGTGCGGCGCTCCCGGAGCAAGCTGGGGCTGTCCACGGAGCCACGCCTTCGCCTCGCTATTGTGACGGGCCATTTCTTGAGCAAACTCCATCCGCAGGCGCAGATTGCAGCAGAGGTCGGGGTGAGTGCAACAACCGTTGCCAAACACAGCGAGCTAATTGGCAAGTGCCTTGAGGTTCTTGAGGACTCTGCGCTGGAAGAGATTGCCTTGATTTTTGATCAGGTGGGACTCGTAGGGTTTGTCCCATAAGCGGGGTTGTGTACATCCATAGAGAAATCATATAATATCCGCTTACTTTTGATATCAGTGGGCTCATGACTACGACACCCACGTCGGGACTTTTCAGGAGGCAGTGTGTGATGCAAGAACTCGGGTTTGACGATTGGTTTTCGCAGGTGCAGGCTCTTGTCCTAGACACCAGTGGGGTTCCCTTTGATGACCGTGAGTCGGCGCTTGTGGATTACAACGCCGGCTTGTCCGCCGAGCAGGTGGCGCGGGAGCTGGCTGAGCTGTATCAACAGGATGAAGAAGGTTAGCTGGATGTGCGCCGTCCCACAGCGCCATGCAAACCCTGCGAGGTTTGCGCGGGAGTCAGGTGGCTAGACTCCCCATCTTGTTTCCCGCGTGGAAAGCAAAGTTGCTCGGCAACGCGGGGTTTGATTTTGGGGACTGGCGGGTTTCTGGACAGGCGGCCCGCCAGTTTTTTTGATCTAACGCAGTTTTGGGTCTAACTGCGTTAGAGACTCCTCTGGTCTCTAACGCAGTGGTCTCGTCAACTGGGTGGTGGGTTGGCGCCACTACCAAACAGCCTGTCCAAGCTGGAAGACTTCTCCTGGGGTTCACTGCCATATGTGAGCAGTTGCGAGACCACCCCTCTCCGCTGCAGACACCAAGCCTTGGGTGGCCTTGCAGTAACTCATCATCACACCTTACACATTGGAGTCTCCATGACTACCGGAGCGCTTGACATCTACATTGTGGTTGGGACCTCATTTGGTTCTGAACAGAACTGGACGTTCAGTACCAAGAATCTTCAGACAGGGCAGGTTACTCTAGACAACTTCACCGGAGCCACGGCTCGGATGGTAGTCAGCAGCGGCTTCTTCGACCCAGTCGATCGTCTGCTGCTGACTACGGAGAATGGGGGACTCATTTTGGGTGGTGCAACTGGGGTCATTACTCCAGTTATTACTGGAGAGCAGAGCCGGGAGTTGTGGGAAGAATATGGCAGCACCTTGGAGCCGTTCGGGGTGTACGTGCAGCGTCAGGCCTATTTGCTGGGGCCTTGGGATCTGCACACCACCATGCTTGGTGGGTCTCCAAGACGGCGCCTTCAGGGGAACTGTTACTTGGTCCCGGAGGCGTAAGTATGCAAGCAGCCCAGGTTATAACAGTCTCACAGACCGAGACAACTGTCTCTCAAGAAGAGGGTTCCACCACCATTGTCGCAGTCTCTACCCCCATAGTGCAGGTCGTGGAGGTTGGGATCATTGGCGAACAGGGGGTTCCTGGGGACCCAGGTGCGCCGGGGGAACCAGGACCTCCTGGACCCCCCGGAACCACCAATATCGACGGCATCACAGGCCTTGGTTCGGGAGTGGCCACGGCCCTTGGTGTCGACGTCGGTGAGGCTGGCTCAGTCCTCGTCCAAGGCGACGCCACTACAGCCGACATCGCCGATAGCGCAGATAAGCGCTACGTCACGGATGAGCAGCTCACCGTGCTGGGCAACACCAGCGGCACCAATACAGGCGACCAGACCATCACCCTAAGCGGCGACGTATCGGGCAGCGGCACGAGCGGAATCGCGGCGACGCTGGCGACGGTAAATTCAAGCGTCGGCACTTATGGCAGTGCTACTCAAGCCAGCGTTGTTACAGTCAACGCCAAGGGGCTTGTAACTTCGGCCTCGCAGTCAACAGTAACCCCGGCTGTTGGCTCGATTACTGGTGTTGGGACAGGTGTAGCCACGGCCCTAGGCGTCAACGTAGGGACGGATGGCGCATTTGTGGTGCGCGGTGGCAATGCTGGCACGCCTAGCGCCTTAGTGGCAACTAATGCAAGCGGCACGGCGACCAATTTGGCGGCTGGACAATCGGTTGTTACGCAAAGCTTTTCCCTTGGTACTTTTTACATGCCGTTTATAAGCGGTTTTGCCAATGGCAATTATGATTTACGTGTAAATAATTACTATACACTCAATCCCGTTACTGGTGTTTTTGGTTGTGGAGGTATTCAGCTTTTTTCAACTACGCAGGCAATACGTTTCCAGGGTAACGCGTATATAGAGGCCAACTCTATCGGAACCGGGCGATATACACCGTTCAGCAATGCATCAAGTAATTCTATCTTACGCGCGGCCAGTGGTGGCCTAAGAATCGAAAGTAACTCGGGCACTGAGATTGCTAATTTCACAAATGGTGGAATTTTGACAATGCCATTGCAGCCTGAATTTTCGGCTTATGTAACAAGCACGCAATCTAATGTTACTGGAGATGGCACCGTTTACTCCTTGGGCAACATCTACACAACAACACGAAATCAAAATTCGTGTTTTGCAAATGGCATATTTACCGCTCGAGCGCAGGCTTTGCATGATTTTACTATTGTGATGTCATTGTTGGATATAGCGGCAGGGCACACTTTTTTGTCTATTGAACTTGTGGTAAATGGTTCAGTATCAAAAATTCTTCACTGGTCTAACCCGGCGGCTTTTTGTTCTAGCAACATATTGATAATTTCATGTGCAGAAACTTTGCTTTTGTCTGGTGGTGATACTGTACAAGCTAGAGTCACGGTATCTGGTTCAACAAAAGTCATTGATGTTCAAGGCACAAATACTAGGTTTTCTGGCGGTCAAAGGATTTAAAAAATGAGAGTACTAAAGGCACTTCGGATTTATGCTGAGTACACAGAAGAAGAAGACAACAGCGAAGGCAATGGAACCATCAGCGAAGGCAATGAAACCATTGCTGATTTTTCGGCTGAGTTACTCTTCGCTGTTCATTACGATGTAGTGGATTTTCGTGAATGGATCAAGGCAGGACCTGCAAACATTGTCAAGGCTCGCATTAGTGACGCCATTTCAAAAATGCGAGCAGATTATCCAGACATATCAAGACTATATTCTGACGATATTGAGTTTGTAGGTGTTGCAAAGCAACAACCAGGATTTATGCTTTTGGTCGAACGCCTAGCACTTGAGCAAGCGCAACGCGAGGCACAAATAGAGCTTGACCGACAACAGCAACAGCAACAGGCACAGCAGGCCGAGGAGAAATACAAGGCCGACTTGGCCGACGCTGCAGCCAAAGCATTGGCAGAGTATCTGGCCTCGCAAGGCGGTGGCCAATGACGCCCGACCTCCCAGCCCTCGCCATGGGCATCAACGCCGACAGAGCCGCCAAATGGGTTCCGTTGCTGGCCACCGCAGGGACAGCACCAGCATGAGTTGGACGGAGGCCAGAATCGCAAATGGCCTCGCTCAGTCGTTCGAGAATCGTTCTGTTCTGGTGGTTCCGAATACAAGCTGGACAGGAAGTGAGGCGGACTTGCTTATGGTTGCGCGCAACCTCAAGCTCATTGATCTAGAGATCAAAATCAGCCGCAGTGACTTAAGGGCCGATAAGCAAAAGAGCAAGTGGTTCAGCTACAGGTCTTGGCGTCACCGTGTTATGGTCAGGGAATGGACCCAGACATGGCCACGGCTTATCTGGAAACACTACTACGCCATACCCAGCTCTATCTGGGATGAGGCCCTACTCCCCGTACTTCCACCAATTAGTGGGGTACTGCTTTTAACGATGGATGCTCGTATGCGCGGCGGCCTGCGGATTGACGTGGCGCGGAAGGCAAAACCGAATAAAGAGGCGAAACCAATTACCCCAGCAGAGGCCGTGGACTTGGCCCGGCTGACTGGCCTGCGTTATTGGAAGCTGAGGGTCGCTGGCGAGTGTAAAGACCCATCTTAGTGTGGGGGTTTGTTTTCTTCCTAAAAACTATGGTATAGTTTGTCTATGGGTTGTTGCAAAGTGTACGCCCAGCCATCATAAGGAGCTACAAATGAACCCACGCACCAACACCTCGGACAGTACGGCCCGCACAGCTGCAAAAATAGATTATCAAAAAAAGCTGCGCCTCGAGGCGGTGCGAGCAGCACGCCGAGTTGAACACCTTTTAACTGATCCACTCAGTGTCGCCGCTATTCAGGTCGCCGAAGCATACGCAAAAGGCTCAGCGACGGCGAACCAGCTCAAAGCCGCACAGGCCGTTGCACAGGCCGCTGCATGGGCCGCCCAGGCCGCCGCCAATGCGGCCGCGTGGAACGCCACCAAGGCCGCGGACACCGCTGTACTTGCTGCCGCGCACGCCCGCCGCGCAGACTGAACTTTTACGGGAGCAGCCCATGGTAAAAACAATCATCGCCGTCCTGGCCGTCGTGGCTATTCTTGCGTTGTGCACGCTTTCTTTGTACGAAAGCGTGGAGCGGGTCAAATACCTGCACAAGCAATCTATCGAGTGCCGCGAGAACAAGGAGAAGCTCCCATGACCTGCGGCGACTGCTCATTTTGGAGTGCTGAGGACAAGGTGAAGACCGTGCTGGGCCCAGTTGTCAGCAATTGCCTCTGGTTTTCTAAGGCAAACAGAGCGCATTGCATCCCATCTCCGCCACTGTGGTCTTCGCAGTTAATGGAGGAGTCGCAAGGCGTGGGGTGCCCGCAATTTAGGCCGGCCCAAAGCTCAGTTCCACCTCTGCCCAGTCCAGGACTGGGCAGTCCTGGGAACGATTCTGCACCTGGTCAGTATATGTAGGCCAAGGCGCTGGAAACATCAGCAAAGACAGATTAACTACTGAGCAAGGAACAGAGCATGAATGCCAAATTTGAGCATTCTGGTTGTCAATCCGAGGGGTGTTGAAAATGAGCCGACTTCACTTGCTACATTGAGAGCACCACACGCCCCACAGGCGTTGGTTACAAATACTACGTAACCACCGTGGCCCGGGATGTCGAGCGTGACACTGACCAGGTTGACGAAGACGGCCATGCGATCACCGAGACTGTTCAGGATGACGTGTGGGTGCTGGCCAAGTGGGCAACATGGGGCGGTCCCGAAGTTGTTGTCCGTGAATTTGACACCGAAGAAGAAGCAAATACCGCAGCCGAAGAAACCTACGTGTACGACATTTTGAACAACTCGGACATGGCCATCCACCTGGACCGCGCCAGCGCTGAGTCTGATTTGGCTCAACAGATCAAAAACGACGAGTAACTTCCACCAGGCCTAGCGCCCGGTCTCAAAATGTCCAAAAACCACCGCAACCGCTCATGGCGCTCCCAGTGGGTGCCTGAGCCCATCAGCCGCACCGCCGTCCACCAAAGCGGTGTAACGGCCCGTGTGAGTCCTTCGCCCACCGATCCCACCAAGGACCGAATCACCCTGGAGAACACCGCCACACTTGACCTGGAACGGTGGGACCTGGGCAAGCTGACCGAACAGGCCATTAAGCTATGGATGGACGGGACGTTTTGACTGTTCTTCAATTGCCAGCCTACACCGTCCTAAAAGTGGAGGCAGCCGAGCACGACTACCACATCACCGCCGAGCCAGTTGAATCGAACCGGATCTGCCCACAATGTGCATCTGTCAATGCGGTGGGCTTTGGCCGACGTGAGCAACTCGTAAAAGACCTGCCGCTCCATGGCAGAGAAGATGGATAAGAGGGCGGCCGGCCTTCTACACTGATAACGAACACAGACACAGACTAGCAACAAACCCACTTCCTAACCAGCCTCTCTAAAGGTTGCGGTTAGGAAGTGGGTTTCTTTTGTGGCACCACTCCGTGGGCCAAGATCGGAATAAACAATGAGTGAAAATAACGAGACACGGAAACGTGGACGACCAGAAGGCAGCAATACGCGCCTTGCCAGAGAGGCGATAGAGAAAGCTAAACAGAGTGGGCTACTGCCCCACGAAATCCTTCTGAGTATGGCGCGTGGGGAACCACAGACAGAATATCACGTACTACCTTCTGGCGATGTGGCTGAGCGTAAGGTGGGACTGGACATAGAGCAGAGGAAGGACGCGGCCAAGTCCGCGGCCCCTTACTTTGCACCGAAGATCAGTACAGTTGAAGTCATTAGTGGAGTGCCAGACAGTGAACTCGATCTCATCATTGCGCAGCTTGCCTCCCAAGCAGGCGTTAGTCTTGGCGTTGGCGGAGAAGACACGGAGGATCAAAAAGCAACAGAGCCTCCTCGCCGCACAAGAGTCCGCCTCAGAGAGTAACCGCATCAGGCTGACAGGAGAGGAGCCACCGCCCATTCACAGCGTCTCATCGCTAGTGCTGGATAAATCGCATCCACTGAGTGACCTCTACTACAAACGCGCCCCTTACAAAGTCTATTGGGGCGGCCGTGGGTCTGCCAAGTCATGGGGAGTCGCGGAGGCGCTGATACGACTTGCAAGTGCATCTTCCATCCGAGTGTTGTGTACGCGGGAGCGCCAGAACAGCATCAAAGACTCGTCCCACCGCTTGCTCAAAGACACGATCCTGCGCCTAGGACTTGAGAGCTGGTTTACTGTTACCGCGGACACCATTAAGTCCCGGACTGGCTCTGAATTCATTTTCAAAGGCCTGTTCGGGAACGAAGAAGGAATCAAGTCAACAGAAGGTGTGGACATTTGCTGGGTAGAGGAAGCGCAGTCTGTTAGCTCTGCAAGCTGGCGCACCCTCATCCCAACCATTCGTAAGGACACGGCTGAGATCTGGGTAACTTACAACTTGATTGAGGAGTCGGACGCTACCCACCAATTGTTTGTAGTCAAGGGCCGGACCGGTGCTATTGTGCACAAGGTCAATTACGACAGCAATCCTTACTTCAGTGGCAAGCTGCGCCAGGACATGGAAGACGACAAGCGCAATGACTACCATATGTACGAGCACATATGGCTAGGGATGCCACTGCGGGTCAGCGACGCCATTGTTCTGAACAAGAAGTACGTTGTGGAGGAGTTCGACGACATGCTGTGGAAGCAGGCTCATCGCTTGCACTTTGGCGGTGACTTTGGCTTCAGCCAGGACCCCTCCACCTTGTTGCGCTTCTTTATTTTGAACGAGGACAAGCCAGGGGAGCGGGAGCTGTACATAAGCCACGAGGCCTATGGTGTTGGTGTTGAGTTGGATGAGTACGACCAGTTCTACGGCGCGGTGCCAGATAGCCGGGATTGGCCCATCAAGGCAGACTGCGCCAGGCCAGAGGTTATTAGCCACATCCGCCGCAAGTTTGGATATAACATCAGTGCGGCGGAGAAGTGGGAAGGCAGTGTCAAGGACGGGATTGCTCACTTGCGTGGCTTTAAGCGTATTGTGATTCACCCACGCTGTGTCAATACCGCGCGTGAGGCGCGTCTGTGGCGGTACAAAGTTGATCAGAAAATTGTGGATGAGCGTGGGCAGCCCCAGGTCTTGCCAGTTCTGGTGGACAGGGACAATCATACTTGGGACGGTGTACGTTATGGGTTGGACGGGTATATCCAACGTAGTGGTGCATTAGGACAGTGGGCTCGCTTAGGCGAAGCTTATACAGACAAAAGGAATTGAACATGAGTAAGCAATCGGCCGTCGTTGCTGTCCGCAACGCCAAGGCCAGCGATGCCAAAGCACGCAAGGCCCAGAGTGGTGTGGTGGTCCCACTACCACATGGCAAGCAGGCCGGGACAGAGGCCGTCACTCTGGATAGCTTCGTCAACTTTGCACACAAACTGGGTATTGGTGCAGATAATGCACTAACCACCTCCACCTATGGTTACAACCCGATCACCAGGAACCGCCAGCAGTTGGAGTGGATACACAGAGGCTCTTGGCTCGGCGGCGTCGCCGTAGATTTGGTGGCCGACGACATGACCCGCGCCGGGGTTGAGTTTGTCACAGACTTAGCGCCAACGGAGACTGAGACCATTCAGAACTCCGCAATCCAGCTCCAGGTCTGGGACCAGATGAACGAGTGCCTCCGGTGGGGCCGCCTCTACGGTGGCTGTATTGCCGTGGCCTTGGTGGATGGTCAGGATGTTGCTACTCCGCTGAACATAGACAGTGTTGGCAAGGGTCAGTTCAAAGGCCTGCTCGTCTTGGACCGATGGCTTGTGGAGCCTAGCCTTGACGATCTTGTTACAGAGTTTGGTCCATGTTTGGGGCTCCCTCGTTACTACAAAGTGATGAGCAGCGCGCCAGCATTGCGGGGCATGAACATCCACTACACCCGTGTCATGATGCGGGTCGAGGGGATTCAGCTCCCGTACAACCAGAGGCTCACGGAGAACTTGTGGGGTATTAGCGTCATTGAGCGTCTGTATGACCGCATGATTGCCTTCGACAGTGCCAGCACTGGGGCCGCTCAGCTGGTGTACAAAGCCTATTTGCGCACGCTCAAGATCGAGGGCTTGCGTGACATCATTGCGGCTGGTGGGGCTCCGATGTCTGGCATCCTGGCTTACGTCAACGTGATGAGTCGGTATCAAGGCCAGGAGGGCATTACCTTACTGGACGGCAAGGACGAGTTTGATGTGCAGCAGCACAGCGCCTTCAGTGGGCTGTCCGACGCTCTAAACCAGTTCGGCCAACAACTCTCTGGTGCTCTACAGATACCGCTGGTCCGCTTGTTTGGGCAAAGTCCGGCTGGCCTGAGTTCGTCTGGTGAGGCTGATTTGCGGATGTATTACGACAACGTAAACCAGCAGCAGAACAAGACAATGCGAACTGGTGTCACGCTGATCTATCAGCTCCTTGCCAAGGGTACGGGCGTCACCCTGCCCGACAACTTCAGTCTGCGCTTTGTCAGTTTGTGGCAGTTGCGCGATATGGAAAAAGCGGACATTGCTCAGAAGGTGGCCCAGACTCTGGTCAGCGCCTACACCGACGGGCTCATCAGCCAAAGGACGGCCTTGCAAGAACTGCGGGATCTGGGCCGGGTTACTGGGGTGTTTACGAACATCACGGACGAAATGATTGAGCAGGCGGACGACACCTTGCCACCAGCCGGGGGACTAGGTGAAAACCCGCTGGAGGCCGACGCGGTTGATCCCGTGGCTCAGGTCCTGGCGATGTACGGTAAGAAGGAGACCCAAAGTGATGACCCCAAGACAGCGCCGGGAGCGGACGACAATGGCTCGCGCCGCAGAGTCCGATTACAACCGGAGACTCCAGCAGGTCGCTAAGCAAGTGGACATGCTGGTCAAGGGGCTCGCTCCGGAGGATACTCTTGACCCACTGTCTATGCAGCGGTTGCAAGAGAGCCTCGCAAGGTACAGTGAGCTGATTGACCCGTGGGCGCGGGCCACCGCGGCCCGCATGGTGGCTGATGTCGGAAGACGCAACGCCAATGCGTGGAGGGCCATGTCTGGGGAGATTGGTAAGGCTTTGGCCGTGGAGCTGCAGTATGCCCCCACGGGGTCTGTGTTTCAGCAGAAGATGGCAGAGCAGGTGCGCCTGATTAAGAGCATCCCCCTAGACGCCGCCCAGCGTGTACACAAACTAACGCAGCAGGCCCTCCTAGACGGTACGCGGGCTGATGTGATTGCACAAGAAATCATGCGGACTGGCGAAGTGTCCTCAAGCAAAGCTAAAACAATTGCCCGTACAGAGGTGTCCCGGACCGCAAGCTCCTTGACCCAGGCTCGGGCCCAGTTTGTGGGGAGCGACGGGTATATCTGGCGCACAAGCAAAGACGGCGATGTGCGTCCAACACATCGCAAGCAGGAGGGTCGCTTTATTAAGTGGAGTGACCCACCAAAGACGGACGAGGGGCTCGCCCCTTACCATGCCGGCTGCGGACCGAATTGTCGGTGCTTTCCGGATCCAATTTTTTAAGGAGGAAGAGTATGGCGGATCGATTGGGAGCCGTGAGTGGTTTGTTTGACGACGTTACCGGCCGGCTGGTGGGGTTGGCGTCCGAGATCCCGGGTGGCCACGACCCATTGATTTTTGGAACAGACAGTGGGCCGACGCTGGGAAATATCGCTGGGTTAGACCTCAGCATCACCAATGCAACCACTGCCTTCAGCATCTCTGCTGGCCAGGCCACTGATAGCACGGGGGCCGTGACGTTAAGCCTGAATGCAACGATGGGTAAGGTAATGACGGCGTGGGCCGTCGGTGCGGGCAATGGCTCCCTAGATGAGGGGACGGTGGCCGCGAATGCGTGGTACTTCATTTTCGGCATTTACAGGGATGACCTTGAAACGACGGACATACTGACCTCCCTCTGTCCCAACACAGACGCGCAGGTGGTTACTATGACACAGGCTTCCCCCTGCGTTGTGTCTGAAACAGGCCATGGGCGTCAGGTCAACTCGCGTGTTATCTTCAGTACCACTGGGGCGCTGTACACCGGTCTCACCGCTGGCGTCCCGTACTACGTGGTGGCGGCTAACTTGACAGCCGATACTTACAGTGTTTCGGATACGCGAGGAGGGACTGCAATCAATACCACCGGCACTCAATCTGGCGTGCAATCCGTCACCTGCCCACCGAAGCTACCCACCGGCTATACCCATTTCCGGTATCTGGGGGCCGCTCGTTTGTATGGCAGCACGTTTGCCGGGCTCAAAAGCGCTGGATCCAGATTCACGTGGACCCAGCAGTACGTCTCCAATGGCCCTACTACGAACGGATTCCTGACACTGCTCGCGCCTCCTGGGGTGCGGGCCTACGCATCCGGGACATTGACCGTGTCCAGCTCCGACATCAGCGGGGTCACTATTGCCAGCCCCGGCACTACGGTCGCCACAAACGAGGCCTACCCAGTGGGGGTCAATGCTATTGTGTCCACCATAGACACTTTTGTCGGTGGCTGGTTTGAGGCGGAAGCTGACAGAGCCTCCCGGGTCAGCGTCGTCGTGCAGCAGGGGCCACTGTCTCTCCTACAGGTGGTGACGCACTCCTGGGTGGACCCCAGGCGCTGAGCCCCGTATTTCATTCAACTCAACACACTTTGGAGGTAACACATGGCAACTACAGAACCGGTGGAAAAATGTGCAGACAACTCATACGCGCAAAAACTGGCGCAGGGTTTGGCTAAGCTGGAGGAGCTGGATAAGAATTTAGGCCAGCTGGAGGACCTGCTCCGTGAATTGCAAAAACTGGACGAGCAGGGCGAGCCGCGCCCCAGCTTAGGAGGCACCGGCCCGGTACGGCCGGGCCGGCGGAGGTAGCGTGTTCCCAATCCCTACAGATTGGCAGGTGCGCCAGATTGCAGTGATGCTCCTGGTGCTAGTGTGCAGTGTAGCCCCGCATCATATGCCAGACCCACCGCTGGCAATGTACACCTTGCGTGGCATTGAAGGAATGGCCCTCGGCATTTTGCTGTGGTCGGGATTCCGCCTGCATTGGACGGGGGCCACCCAGATTCTTGTGTTTGAAGGATCGGTGTCTGCCTGCGCTAAATACACCTATGAGGGAGAACTTGCGCAAGCCTATGGAATGTGTGAGGCTGCTACTGGCCTCCCAGTCACCTCTCTGGCTCTTGCATGGGGGCTTATTAGTTTGTCTATTATTCTCGGGAGCAAAGATGGCCGAACCACATAGCACCGGAGGGCTTATCATGGTTATCGCAGCAGGCACCGTTGGTGCCTTTTTTCTTGATGTAGGCTCCGCGCTCGGCCTTTCTTGGCCCACTGTCTTCTGGGCTTCTTTGGGTGGATACTTCGGTCTTGTCAGCGCCCCGCCAGAGGGCCGTTGCCGGGCGAACTTTACTTATGCTGGCAGCGTCTTTGCCTCTGCTCACATGGGGAGCGTGGTGGCTGAGCTCTTGTTTTCCTCCAATCCTAGGTACGCCAACGCTCTGGCTCTTGGCTTTGGGTGGAGTTTCCATCTGCTCCTGGCTCTTGGTTTGGGGTTGCTGAGGGAGGCTTTGGGTAGGGTTCCAGAGTTCTTCCAAGCCATCCTCGCAAGAGTTCGGGGAACCGCCACCAAGTCTCTTACGGGGGAGGACAAGAAATGAATAAGTTGTTGGTTCTCCTGTCCGTGCTTGCCGTGATGTCCTACGTGTGCCGTCTCCGGTCTTTTAGATGGGGAGTACACAAAACCAGGTATATCCTGCTCCATGTACTCCTGGGGGCCTGCTCGAGCTGGTCCCTGATGATGACCATGGAGAGGCAAGCCTCGCTCCTCAGTGTCACCCTGCTGAGTTTGGCTCTGGCTTGGATTGCGGCCACGTATCATGCGTGGTCAGATGGCCCACCTAGGGCCATGAATCAAACACCTTCGCAACACAAGCATCGTGTCTAACTTGTTATTTCAATCATTGAAAGGAAAATACTATGTCATCACCATCACCCATTGATCAAGACCTGCTGACCGCCGGCCTACGACCCTCTGCCACGTTTGCAGTGCCCGCAAGCCGCAGTCTCAACTCAACCGACTGGGGTAAGGCCCTAGACTGTACGGCCGGCGGCCTGACGCTGACTGTCCCCGTAGGGCTTCCACTGGACTTCTGGTGCTTTGTGATTCCCAACGGAACCACCAGCATTGCCAGTGATGGGACGGCCTTACTCAATGGGGCCACGACAACGATTACCCGCGCCGCTGCTACGGCGGCGAATACCATGTTCCAAATCCGCATGAAAAGCACGGCGAACAGTTTTGCCGTGACGGGTGCGTAAGCCATGGCGCGGCAAACAAAAGATCGCGGTCCCCCGGGAGGTGGGGTGCCCATCTATACAAGTGAGACGCTGGGCCCAAATAGCCAGCGCCTCCCAAATGGGAACCTCTTGTACAGGAACGTCCCCTTGGCCCGCGTTGGGTGGATGCAGTATGGTGAGGGGGAAACTCCAATCGAAGTCAATGAGCGCGGAATCGCATACGTGGAGCGTACCGAAGACGATCTCTTTGCAGCCGATACTCTGGGGAGTTTTGTTGGAGCCCCCATCACCGATGACCACCCGGATCAGGACGTTACTCCTGAAAACTGGAAAGACCTCGCCAAGGGCATCGTCCTGACGGTGCGCCGAGGGGAGGGCCAGTTCAGGGACTGTGTTCTTGGCGACCTGCTCATTCAGGACAAGGATTTGATTCACGAGATCACAAAAAGAAACAAGCGCGAGGTGAGTGCTGGCTATGATGCAAAATACGAACAAGTGGACGTAGGCATCGGGCGGCAAAGTGCAATCCTCGTCAACCATGTAGCGCTGGTCGATAAAGGTCGCTGTGGCCCGCGCTGTGCTATCGGCGACCGAGCTTATCAACGAAAGGAAAAAGACATGCCAATTGAAACACAACGAGTGAAACTCGGTACGCGCCAGCACCAGCGGGTTCGCGCCATCTTTCGCGATGCAGAGGCAAAGGCCATGGCGGCCCTAGCCAAAGGCCGAGCCGCGGACGAGGATCTGGAGGAGATGGAGGAGACCGACGACCAGCTTGCTGATACTACTCAGCATGGTGGTTCCACCGGGACGCACATCCATATCCACACTGGTGGTCCCAGCGCCGCAACGGGCGGGAACACGGATGAATCCATGCAAGAGGAGGGCTCAAACCAGGCCCCGAGCAAGGAGGACCCGATCGAAGCCCGTTTCAAGGGTATCGAAGACAGCATCAAGACCATTGGTGATGCAGTTGCGCAGCTTGCGTCCGCGATGCAAGGTGGCAAGTCCCAGGGCGAGGGTGCTGAGGAAAAGAAATCGGCCCCCGGCGGTGATGGATTTGCCCAGCAGGAGGAAGAGGAAGAGGACCCCAAAGTCGCCAAGACTGGCGACAGCGTGGCGCTCCAGACCTCTTTTGCAGCGGTAGCGTCCAAGGCCGAGATCCTTGTTCCCGGCTTTCGGATGCCAACCTTCGACTCCGCGCTACCGCGAGCCAAGACCATCGACACCATGTGCAGTGCCCGGCGTCGAGCGCTGGACATGAGCCTCGGCACCACCGACGGTAGCGCCCTGATTCAGGCCGTAGCCGGTGGGAAGCAGATTGCAACCACCGATGGCCTCAACTGCAAGGAAGTCGCCACCTTGTTCAATGCGGCTGCTGGGGCTAAGGCCATGCTGAACAATGCCACCGCCACCCAGCGACGCACTGGCGATGCACAAACCCAGCGGGTGGTCACTGGGTCTCCGAAGTCCTTGGCGGACCTCAATGCCCAGAACGCTGAGTTCTGGGCAAAGATGAACAACAAGGCCAAGTAAGCCCCCCCAATCACCAAAGTTCTACTAAAGGAATCATTTACATGAAACGCAATCTTCTCTCCGCGATCTCGCTGGCAATCCAGGCATCTCTGTCTGGCGCGCAAACTCTGGCCTCGGCTAAAACCCGGGACGTGTCGTTTACCTACCGCATGGGTGCTGGTTTCCCAGGTGACGTGAACCGTACCCACCCGGTCAGCATCCTGCCCGCTGTCAACGACACCACCAACCCCGTGCGACTGTACGGGGACCCCGTGATTGTCAATACCTCGGCCAACACGGTGCGCGGCCTACTTGTGGGCGACACGGGCGTGACTCGCATCTACGGTGTCGTCTCGCGGCCCTATCCGATTCAACAGACGTCTGGCGGCCCCAATGCCTCGTTTGGCGTCGGCGTACCGCCGGCCGGTCCCTCTGTGATCGATATCGTCGAGGATGGCTTTGTCATGGTGCGTTGCAACAACTTCGCAGCCACGCAGCCGACCAAGGATGGAGCTGTGTACATCTGGATTGCGGCCTCTTCGGGAGCCCAGGTCCAGGGTGGCTTCAGTTCCGTGGCATCCGTTGGGAACACCATTGCCATTACGAACGCCCGCTTCAATGGGCCGGCGGACTCCAATGGTTACTGTGAACTGCGGGTCGTTGCCAGCTAAGGCCGGATAAAACCAGCACATCACAATCGACGCTTTACTTTAAAAAGGAATTATCAACATGCAAAGCACTATCAAATCGATCCGCGGAAAGAGCCGTCTTGCGATGGTCATCGCCGCCATGTCCGCACCGGCTCTGATCCGGGCCCGCACCCTCGACCATCAAACCTTTGATTCTCTGGGCACCCGCGCCATCAACCAGCGCGGCGACCATCAGGGCCAGCGCCTTGAGTTCAATTTCCGTACCCACGACAACCGCACGGTTGACTCCACCGGAGCCTTCTTGGTGGGCGAGCTGGAGCGCTTGGACCCCGAGCTGCACATGCCTCTGGCGGCCGTGACTTGGAGCCGTGACATCGATGTCCGGGAAGATGTCAGTTTGGCGGACGAACTGTCCAGCTTCACGCTGACCAGTTTCGGCAGTGCCGGTAGCACTGGCTCCGGTAATGGCATCCGCAACGGCAAGGCGTGGATCGGCAAAAACACCAATCAGATCGGTGGCGTGTCCATTGATATGGCGAAGGTGGCTAACCCACTGACCCCGTGGGCCCAGGAGCTGAAGTACACCATCCTGGAACTGGAGAGCGCGGCAAAGCTGGGCCGTCCCATCGACACCCAGAAGTTCGAAGCGCTGAAGCTCAAGCACCAAATGGACATCGACGAGCAAGTGTATGTCGGCGACGCCGCCATCAACGTCACTGGTCTGTTCAACAACACGCTTGTGACGAACGTCGCAAACGTGGCAAATGGTGCCTTGGCCTCCCCATTGTGGGTCAACAAGACTCCGGCTGAAATCCTGAAAGACGTGAATGAGATCTTGCTGTCCACCTGGGCAGCCTCTGGGTGGGCTGTAATTCCCACTGAGATCCGCATCCCGCCCGCCCAGTTTGGGTACATCAGCACCCAGATTGTGTCGACGGCTGGCAGCGTTTCCATTCTCCGATACTTGTTGGAGAACAACATCCTGATAACTTCTGGCAAGGGCACGATCAACATCCAGCCGGCCAAGTGGCTTGTGGGTGCTGGTTCGGGTGGCACTTTAGGCACGGCAGGCACTGTGGATCGTATGGTTGCCTACACCAAGGCTCGGAACTATGTGCGCTTCCCGATGACCATGCTCCAGCGCACCCCGGTACAGTACGATGCGATCTACCACAAGTCTAGCTATTACTGCCGTCTTGGCGTGACAGAGGTGGTGTACCCGGAGACTTTTGCTTACCGCGACGGCCTGTAAAGCAGGTGGACAGGTAAGTGGATGGACAGGTGTGAAACAAGCGGATCTATGGTCCGCTTGTTTTTCGTTTTAAAAGTTTGGAGGAAGATATGGCAAAAGCAAAAGATGTACAGGCTCATTCCCGGGTAATGGTGGCACCCGCCGCTCCTGCTCCCACCGCCCAGGAGAACGAGGAGGAGGTTGCGGAACTGGCGGTACCGCCGGTCGGCGATGTGCCAGTGGACCAGGTCTTGAATGCGACCGCCCCCGTTGGAGACTACACTTCCAACACCCCCACCACTGGCGTCGTTCTCGACAACGCGCGACAGTCGAGCCGGGCCGTGATTGAGGCCAGAGCGCGGGGAGAGCAGGTCGTGACGGTAATGATCCCAAAGGACTTCACCTTGCACGCAGACAATGGTGTTCCGTATCAGTACAAAGCCGGGATTGATGAAATGCCCATCAGCCACGCTAACCACTGGTGGGCCAAGCAGTCTAACGGGGTGGAGATTTATCAAGCCCCTGACAGCGATACGGTCCGATGAGCCGCCAGTACCCAGGAGAAGGACATGGCCGCAAATGTTGATGGTTTCCGGGCTGCTTTCCCAGCCTTCGCAGACAGTAACGTGTACCCTCAGCTTTCTGTCCAGTTTTGGCTGGACTTGTCGGCCAAGCTGATGGATGCTGGGCGCTGGGGCAATCTCCTGGACACTGGGGCTTACCTGTTTTCCGCCCACAACCTGAGCTTGGAGATGCTTTCCACTAGAGATGGTGGTCGTGGGGCGCAGCCCGGTGCGATCCAGGGCCCACAGACTGCTGGTTCCGTAGATAAAGTTTCTTGGTCCCGGGACGCATCTGGGGCCATGCTCCCAGATGCCGGGCACTGGAATCTAACCACCTACGGGCTTCGGTATTTACAACTGGTGCGCATCGTGGGGGCGGGTGGTGTGTACGTGGGGGCACCAAGTGTTGCCGAGATCGCCGCGTCACAGGGTGCATGGTACGGCCCGTGGCAATACAACGTCCCAAATCCCTCGTGATGTGCTATGGCTAAATCGCCACTGTCCATCACTGGGAAAGAGGTGTCGGATCTAGTTGCGGCCGTACAGACCCTCGCGCGCGTCCAGGTCTTGGTCGGTTTCCCCGCAGAGGAAGAGGTGGCGCGCGAGGACAGCAGCATCAACAACGCAAGTCTCGGGTACATCCACGACCAAGGAGCGCCTGAAGCTAATATTCCAGCGCGCCCATTTATGGAGCCCGGGATTGCCTCTGTTCAGGACCGCATCGATGCTGAGTTTGAGCGTATGGCGCTCATGGTTTTGTCCAGGGCAAGCGCAGCGGATCTTGAGCCCCATTACCACAAGGTGGGGCTTATTGCAAAGTTAGCAATTCAGAACAAGATCAACGATGGTGTTCCGCCGCCATTGGCAAACTCTACCCTAGCGGCGCGGGCCAGGAGAGGGTCGAAAGGGGCGAGGCTGGAGCTGGAGCAGCGTCGCCAGGGCGTGGCTCCTGGAACCTCCTTGTCTAAGCCGCTAGTGGATTCTGGGCAGATGCGCAATGCGGTTAATTATGTTCTTCGTAAAAAGGGGAGGTGAGGGATGCCGGATCTTGATGTCTCTTTTGTGGTCAGCGACCCCATGTTGGCAGACACGTTTACAGTTACGCGCCGCATTGAAACAATAGGGGCCAATGGTGTTCTGACTGTCCGAACCTCCCTGATCACTGTGGCACCGGGGACCAATGTACCATTGCGCGGCATTGTGACCCAGGAGGAGCCAGCGACGCTTATGCGCAACCCGGAGGCTCAGATTGCACCACGCGTCATCTTTGTAGCCTCTACCTTTAAGTTCATGGGTCTGTCTTCTAAGAACGGAGTGACATGGCAGCCGGACCTGATCAACTGGGATGGGAGCTCCTACGTCGTGAAGAAGATCTTGCCCTATAGTCGGTATGGCTTTGGTGTCTACGAGGTGGTCGCCGAATCCATGACCCAGCCCGATGTCCCGCAGTAAGGAATACTATGGCCAACGATTCAACCACGGGCGGGTACATACTCCCCGACGGGACAATCCCGCTCTACGATCTTGAGCTGGAAAAAGTGTTCCAAGCAGCGGTCTCTGCGATCACGAACCTCCCAGGTGCTCTTGTGCGTCCGCGCTGGCAGCCAGAGGCTCCGGCTCAGCCCCCCTTTGGGCAGGATTGGGTGGCTTTGGGTGTAAGCGTGACAGAGCGCGACCAGTTTGCCTACGAAGTACACGACCCAAATGCCGAGACAACGAGTCCCGAGGGTGTTGGTGCGGATCGGGTGGAGTACGATGAGCGGTTAGAGTTGTTCTTGTCCTTCTACGGGCCGAATAGCCAGTCGCTGGCCTCGGCTCTCCTGGCCGGCCTACAGGTGCCACAGAACCGCTGGCCGCTGCAAACCTACGGCATCAAATTAAGGGACGTAGGGAAGCTGACCTACGTTCCAGCCCTCTTCAAAGAAGTCAATGTCAAGCGCACCGACCTCAGAATGTTTTGGGTTCGGCGCGTGATTCGTGTTTACCCAGTCCGCCACCTGGCTGACGCATCCGTCACTATCCATGCAAACGATAGCGGCGTTCTCTCCCTTTCAACCACCATCAACATCACACCGTAAAGGAGCCACCATATGGCTAACACTCTCCCAGTAAACCGCATTGTCAACGTCAGCGTGTCTCTGACCCCAGCCGGGGCTCAGTCGCAGTCGTTAGCAGATCTGCTAATCCTTGGAACCAGTAGCGTCCTCGACCCAGTCGAGCGGTACCGGACTTATGGCAGCTTGGCCGCCGTAGCGACTGATTTTGGGACGAGCGTGCCGGAGTACCTCGCCGCTCAGGTTTGGTTCGGACAGAACCCCAGCCCGACCCAAGTGCTCATTGGCCGCTGGGTCAATGCAAATTCAACTGGAGGTCTGCGCTGTGGCTTGCGCACCACGGCGAACCAGCAAATGGCCACTTGGAACGCCGTCACCGCCGGGCAGTTCAAGCTCGCCAAAGATGGCGGGGCTGTGACAAACTATGGACCTCTGGATTTCAGCACCGACGCCAACCTTAACGCGGTGGCAGCCCGTATCCAGGGGGCCCTCAGTGGCATCACGGTGGTCTGGAACGCATCCCTGTCCCGGTTTGAGTTCACAAGTGCCACGACTGGGGCATCTTCGGCGGTCAGCTTTTTGACCGCCGGCAACGCCAACGATATCAGTACCTTAATTGGTGGTACAGTGGCCACCAGCGGTGCTTATGTGTTTTCTGGTCAGGCAGCGGAGACGGCCTTGGCGTGTGTCACTTTGTTTGACCTCATTGCTGGCCAGAAATGGTATTGCGTGAGCTTTGTTGCCAATGCTGCAAACTCCGACTATCAAGCGGTGGACGCTTACGTGGCCGCCAGCACGAACAAACACATCCAGGCCGTGACCACCAGCGAGGCTGGAAGTGTTTCCAGCGTAAGTACCACGGACATTGGCTATTTGCTGAAGCAAGCTGGGAACCGGCGCTCTTTTGTTCAGTACAGCCAGTTCAATCCATACGCGGCCCTGTCTGCGATGGCTCGCTTGCTGACGACGAATTACAACGCGAACAACACCATGATCACGTTGATGTTCAAGCAAGAACCAGGGGTGGTGTACGAAAACCTGACCAGCACACAAGCTGACGCCGCTAAGGCCAAGTCGGTTAACGTGTTCGCGCAGTACGACAACCTGACCGCGATCCTCCAGTATGGAACCATGGCCGACGGGACTTTTGCCGACATCACCACGGGAACGGATTGGCTGGCGGTCACGCTGCAGACGGCGTTGTATAACCTGCTCTACACCAGCACGACGAAGATCCCACAAACGGATCAAGGGCAAGCTCTCTTGCTTACCCAGTGCGAGCAGATCTGCCAGCAAGGCGTCGCGAATGGGCTCCTTGCGCCAGGTATTTGGAACTCTGGCGGCTTCGGTCAGCTTCAGCAGGGCGACTTCATGCAGAAAGGATATTACTGCTACAGCCCCAGTTTCAATACCCAGTTGCCGGCGGACCGTACCGCGCGTCATGCGATGCCAATTCAAATCGCGGCCAAGCTGGCTGGTGCGATCCATGACGTCAACGTGACCCTCAACGTCAATCAGTAAGTCTCCCCTCACAGTAACTTGAAAGGAAAATACTATGGCTCAAAATGCTTATAGTTTTATGGACTGCAATGCGAGCATTGTGGGTCCTGGCGGCTCGTTCAGCCTCGGCAACGGGGCCGGTGCGGCCGAGGAAGGCATCACAATCACAGCAAACCAGGATATCAGCACTTTGACTATGGGTGCTGATGGGAGTGGTGTGCACAGCTTACACGCCGACAAGTCTGGCCGGGTAGTGGTCCGCTTACTGAAGACCAGCCCCGTGAACGCGCTGCTTGCTCAGATGTACGCTTTCCAAACTGCCAACTCCGCAAACCATGGGCAGAATTCAATCACTGTCCTTGATACCGCGCGTGGCGACGTAATTACTTGCGCGGCGGTGGCTTTCGCCAAGGCTCCGGACCTGAATTACCAGAAGGAGGCGGGCACGAACGAGTGGGTCTTCGACGCAATCCGTATCGATCGCCTGCTGGGTCGCGGCTGACCTGTTGTTTTTGATTAGGGGTTGAATATGGAAAAAGAAATCAACGGACACCGCTACCGATTCGGCAAGCTGGATGTGATGAAGCAATTTCACGTCGTGCGCCGGCTGACCCCGGCCATGGCCTCCGTCGGACTGTCTCTTGCTAAGCTCAAGTCCGCCGCACATGCTGCTGACTTGCTGGGCCCGGCGTTTGAAGTCATTGCCAAGATGAGCGACGCAGATTCCAACTATGTTCTGTACACTTGTCTGCGCGCAGTACATCGCCAGGATGGGCAAGCGGCTGGTTCCGGCTGGGTGGGCATCGTGCCCACGTCGGACGATGTTCTGGCATACCAGGACATCGATTTGCCGGAGATGCTGCAGATCGTCATGTGGGTGCTCAGGGTCAATCTCGGGGGTTTTTTCAAGGGGCTTACCGACGCGATGCCATCGGTAAGCTCCGACGACACCGGGATCGGGGCTCCGTAGATTTCATATCCATGGTGGAGAAAGAGGACTGGGTGATGCGCCCAGTCCTCGCCGGCCTGTGCCGGGGCGAGAGTTTGTTTGATGGGACGCTAGACCTCGAACAGGTCGCACTACTCAACGAGGCTCTTGATGTACAGGAAGAAAACCAGCAACGATTGAAGGAGGCTCAGCGTGAGCAGTAACATACTTCGCGAATACTTGGTGGCTCTTGGGTTCGTGGTTGATGCGGCGAGCAGTAAAAAAGCTGAGCAGTCTGTCGACAAGTTTGATGCCCAGGTCAAGGCCTTGACGAAGACGGTGGTGGGTGTTGGCACCGCAGTAACCACCATGGTCAATCTGTTTGCACTGCAGATGGAGAAGCTCTACTACGCCAGCAAGAGAGCTGACACCACGGTTGCCAATTTGCAGAGCATGGACTATGCGTTCCGCCAGATTGGTGGCAGTGCTGGTGGGATGACCCAGGCTATCACGAACATGGCCACTGCAATGCGGAGCAATCCAGGGCTTCAGGGTCTCCTGAACAGTCTGGGTGTAGCGACTATCGGCCGGGACAAGGCCGACGTGATGGCAGACTTGGTAACGCAGCTCAAGAAGATGCCGATCTTTGTGGCGGAGAAGTATGCGAACCTGTTTGGCATCGACGGCGCGACTCTGTACACGTTGCTCCAAGGTCTGGATGCTTACAAGCAGTTGGCGGAACAGCGCAAGCAGATGGCCGCTGCAGCAGGTTTAGATCTTGATTTAAGCTCCCGTGCGGCTGCGGAGTACGCCCAGAGCCTCCGTGAGCTCTGGGAACGAATGGGACTGGTGAAGGACGTGGCTTCGGCCCAAATGGTACCGGCGCTCTTACAGGTGGTGAGCACCTTGAATGAGGTATTGGCCGCCATGACGAAAGTCGACGCGGCATCAGGTCAAGTGGCTGGGACTTTGGGGCAGGGCCTCTCCGAGGTGCTCAAGACCGTGGCGGTCTTGGGGGCGAATGTCTGGTACGTGCTCAAAGCCATAGGAACAGACCTTGGCGGTCTCGGGGCGCAGATAGCAGCCGTTCTGCGTGGTGATTTCAAAGGGGCTCGGGCTATTGGTCTGGAAATGGTGGCGGACGCCGAAGCGGCGCGGGCTCGGGTTGAGGCGCTGTCAGCGCGGATCCTGGGGGCCGGCGGTGTGCCACCGGCTACGTCCGCGGCCAGTGCCGGTCTTGGGGCGCAGGAAGCCGTTATGGGGGCCGGGAATGCTGGCACCCCGAATGGGACGCGGGGGATCCGCAACAACAACCCAGGGAACTTGAACTTTGTGGGCCAGGCTGGGGCTCAGTTGGAAAGCAATGGGCTGAACAGCCGGTTCGCCAAGTTCCAAACAATGGAACAGGGGATCGGAGCGCTTGCCCAGCAGCTCCAGCGCTACAGCCAGCGGGGACTCAACACGCTGGGGAAGATTGTGGCCACCTACGCACCGGCGTCCGAAAATAACACTGAGGCGTATGTACAGGAACTGACCAAGAGAACCGGCTTTGGCCGGGACCAGGCTCTGGATCTCAGCAACCCAGGCGTCTTGCAATCTGTGGTTAAAGGCATTATTGCTCACGAAAATGGCGGTATGCGGGGAATCACAGATGACCAGGTCTCGCGGGGTGTTCGTCTAGGAACTGGTGGCTCCGCTACCACCATCCAGCAAACAAACCACATCACAGTGACTGGGGTATCCGACCCAGCCAAGGCAGCTCGCCAGGTGGGCGAGATTCAGCGCGCGACCAATGCCGACTTAGTGCGGCAGTTTACTCCGAGGGTTCAATAATGGCTGATAGCGCAGTAGGTGGGCTAAATCTGCTCGGTACCCAGGAGCAGTTCAGCCAGATCACCATCTCCCCATACCGGGCCATTGGTGCAATCATTGCCAATGGCACGTTCGAAGAGGTTCACACGGATACGCTGGAGATCACAGACCAGCCAATTGATCAGGGGGCTAGCGTCTCAGACCACGCCTTCAAGCGCCCGGCTGAAGTGACCGTCAAACTTGGCTTTACGAACAGCGCTCCAAGCAGTGGTGGGGTGGGTGGCCCGTCAGGGTTCGCAACGCAGTCCACCTTGTCCGGGGCCAGTGTGCTGCAGATTCAAGATGTGTATCAGCAACTTCTGGAGATCCAGCAGGCGCGGGAGTTTGTGGACGTGTACACCGGAAAGCGTGTTTATACTGACATGCTGATCAAACAGATGGTGGTCAAGACCGATGTGCGCACTGAGAATATGCTGGACATCACCCTTGACCTGAAACAGGTGTTCCGGGTAGCGACCAGGCTGATTCAAAGTTCGGCTCCAATTGAAGATCAGGAGTACCCCGAGATCACAAACCCGGAGATTGACTACGGCACCAAGCAGCTCAGCAGCGAGGTCCCCACGTTTGATCCAGTGGCGGCTGCGGCCGCCATAGATCCACTGTCCGGGGGGACTGTGGATCCAACAACGCCGGAGGGGCTGTCCATCAGGTTAAGTGAGGCGGTCGCTCAGCTGGCGGGCCTCGTCCCTTTCGAAATCCCAGTAAATGGACGCCGGCAGACGTTTTCTGTGGTGTTGTCTGGGCAGGACTCCACCATAACTATTGGCTGGAACCCGCAGGCTGGAGCTTTTATACTGGATATCCTTGGCCAGAACCAAGAGCCCAAGATTTTGGGGCTCCAGTTGGCGACTGGGTCGGACCTGCTGTCGCAGTTTGAGTATCTGGGCATTCCTGGGAGCCTACTGGTGCAAACGGCGGGCAACCCAGGAGCTCTGCCCACCCCTGACAACTTTGGTGTCCTTAGCCATTTGTACTATGTAGCAAAGGAGGGCTAGCATGTCGGACTATTTATTTGGGCGCAGGGCCAGCCTGATTGTGGCGGCAAAGGGAAAAGCCCTAGATTTGTCGGAGTTTCGTTTTACCTTCAAGATCTTGGCAGCAGATGAACAGAGCCCTACAAATGCAGCAATCCGCGTCTATAACTTGGCCCCGACCACCATGGCCGCCATCCAGGAAGAGTTTATTGGCGTGGTGGTCCAGGCTGGCTACGGTGACAACTATGGAGTGATTTTTGACGGGCAGCTGAAGACTTTCCGGATGGGCCGGGAGAACCTGACGGACACGTACTTGGACCTATTGGCGGCCGATGGCGACTTGGCTTACAACTTCGCGATCTGCAATCAAACCCTCGCGGCTGGGAGCACCCCAAAGGATCGGATCCTGGCGATTGCGCAGAACATGGAGGCCAAGGGGGCGCGTCCACCACTGGATGTTCCGAACACTGGTGGGATCCTACCTCGTGGAAAGGTCTTGTTTGGGATGGCAAGAACGATGATGCAGAACGAAGTGGCCAATCAGCGCAGCACCTGGAGCTTTGATAAGGGCAGGGTCAAGATCTTGCCCCTAGACACTTATGGCGACGGAACTATTGTAGAGCTCACCGCCCAGACAGGCCTCATCGGTCGGGTTGAAGTGACACAGGATGGTGTGATGGCCATCTGTTTACTCAATCCGCGCATTGTGGTTGGTGGTCTGGTCAAGATCAACAATTCCGCCATCAACCAGATCCTGAACCAAGACCCGAACGCGGTGGGGATTGCACCCTATAACCAGTGGGCTGGGGTTCAGCTTTTTGCCGATGTAGCGGGCAATGGCCTATACCGGGTGTTTGTGATTGAGTACGAAGGGGACACCAGGGGGACTCCTTTCTACTGCCGTCTCACCCTGCTGGCGGTGGATCCAGCCACCCGCAAAGTGATAGGAGATCAGTGATGGATCGGAAACAATTGCTCGACAGCCCAGAGATGGCGATGTTGCAAGTGACCCAGTTAGTCAAAGCAGAGATGTGGTGCGCCATGCCGGGGATTGTTGTTGCGTTTGACCCGGCCAAGTTGACGTGTTCTGTGCAGCTCAGCATCCAAGTTCAGGTCACGGACGAGAGCCTGACCCAGACATGGACCAGTATTTCAGTGCTGGTCGATTGCCCAGTAGTGTTCCCCAGTGGGGGAGGCTGTATGCTGACTTTCCCCATTCTTCCAGGAGACGAATGCCTGGTGGTGTTTGCAGACAGGTGTATCGATGCCTGGTGGCAATCGGGTGGAGTGCAGACCCAGATGGACTCCAGAATGCACGACTTGTCTGATGGTTTTGTTATCCCAGGGCCGCGCAGCTTGCCGAACGTGCCAGGCGCGCCGGTGGGGCCCCGCGCGGAACTGAGGACCCTGGATGGCCAAGCCAGACTCGGCTTGGACCCAGGTACCAAAGACGCTCACGTAGAGACGACGGGTAGCTGTACCATTAGCGCAGCTACCATTAACCTGAACGGGACCCTCATGATCAATGGACAGGCATACCTAGCCCACACGCACTCTGGGGTTGTTGTTGGTGGTGCCTCCACCGCTGGAGTCAACTCATGAAGTACAGAGCACTCAGCCCACAAGATGATTACACGTTTGGGTCCGAGGCCTCGTGGCTGGTGGACTCCCCGGCCGCCGTCGCTCAGGCTGTAGAAACCAGATTAAGACTGGAGACCAATGAGTGGTTTTTGGACAGGAAAGAGGGGCTTAATTGGGCCCGTATCCTTGGTTTTGGTACGGTGTCAACCAGAGACTCAGAGGTCAAGAAGAGAATCCTGGGAACTCCTGGGGTCCGCTCTCTTGTCAACTACAGCAGCTCGACTGTGGGCCGGAGTTTTGCTGTCACGGCCACTATCGACACCATTTACGGTCGAACCACCGTTCAAGGAGAGTTTGAATGACCACGTACCCACTGGCTACTCTGGCCGCGAAAGTCACCGCGTCCGGGATCACGGCCCCGCCATACAGCGACATCTACCTATCTTTGCAAGCTACCTTCAAAAACATCTACGGGGTGGACAGTTACATAGCCCCAGACTCACAAGATGGTCAGCTGCTGGCTGCTTTTGCAAAAGCCATGGATGACGCAAACAAAATGGCAATTAGCGTGTATAACCAGTTTAGCCCCCTGACTGCGGTTGGCGTAGGTTTGTCCAGTGTTGTCAAGCTCAACGGTCTGCGCCGGAGCATCCCCACCAATTCCCAGGTCAACACCACGCTTGTCGGAGTAGTGGGAACTGTAATCACCAACGGGGTGGTCAAAGACACTAACGGCAAACTGTGGAACCTGCCGGCCTCGGTGACGATCCCGCCCGCTGGTTTTGTTGTGGCCACAGCAACCGCCCAAGAAGCCGGGGCCATTGCAGCCACCCCAGGGCAGGTTAATTCAATCCAGACCCCGACACTTGGCTGGCAAAGCGTGACAAATAGCAGCGCTGCTACACCAGGTGAGCCAGTGGAGGAAGACCCAGAACTCAGGCAGCGCCAGGCGCGCTCTGTGGCGCTGCCCAGCTTGACGGTATTGGAGGCCCTCGTGGGGGCAATAGAACTGCTGCCGGGCGTGCTTCAAGTCCGGGCTTACGAGAATGACACCGATACCACTGATGCCAACGGCCTGCCAGAGCACAGCGTGTCGATGGTGGTGCTGGGTGGTAGCGCAACAGACATTGCGGAAACGATTGCGGACAAGAAAACACCTGGCACAAATACTTATGGCACGACCTCTGTTCCGGTCACTGATGCGATTGGGATCACCCACACTATCAATTTCTTCATCCCTGTGCAGAAGACAATCAAGGTGGTAGTGAGTTTGCATCCGCTCACTGCTGGTTACTCCAGCACCATTGGCGACCAGGTCAAGCAGGCGCTGGTGGACTACATTAACGCACTGACTGCTGGCGATGATGTGTACCGGGACCGGCTATTTCTGCCGGCCCAGTTGTACGGGGCAGCTAATAGCCTGACGTTCAATGTGACGAACATCCAAATCAACATCGATCCCGGCACCCCAGGGACCAGCGACTTGGTAATTGCATTCAACCAGATTGCTGTCACAACTTTGGTGGACATCACCTTAGTTCTTGTGTGAGGTAAGGCATGACAGCATCCACCAATGACTACGTCAACCTACTGACAGGAGAACACCGGGATAAACCAAAGCTTGTGGCTGTGGTTGAGGCCTTGACGGCGGGTCCCGTCGACTTAATTAACGCAGAGTATGCGTTCACTTCAGATTTTGACTTGGACTCGGCCGTTGGAGTGCAATTGGATCAAGTGGGCCTCTGGATCGGTGTCGGTCGGACTTTGCAAGCTCCACTACCAAACACCTATTTCAGCTTCGACACTTTGGGTCTAGGGTGGGACGAGGGAGTTTGGTATGAGGAGGGGGTGCCAGATTCTGGCGTGGTAGTGCTTCCAGACGAGGATTACCGTACCTTACTCAAGGCCCGAATCAAGGCTAACCGCTGGGACGGAACACTCCCCACCTTAATCGAAATCTTGCAGTCCATCTTCGTCGGCTCCCTCACTTATGTGTACGCCGTGGATAACCAGGACATGAGCATGACTATCTTGCTCGCTGGTGCTCTGCCAACGCCGATTCAACTTGCACTGCTTCAGGGTGGGTACTTGATCCCGAAACCCATGGGAGTTCGGGTCGGTTACTACACCACCTCGGTAGATGGGGACGCTCTCTTTGGTTGGGACGTGGAAAACTCCTACATCCAGGGATGGGACTCTGGGGCATGGGGCCTTGAAACTTAATTTGCAACAACACAGGAAGATCATATGGCAACTTCAGAAATTCTTACAACGGCTAGCGTGGACAATGGGACAAACCTGTTGACACAAGTCGAATATGATGCAGACGTACAGCGGCCCACTGGACAAGCTCCGGGAGTTGCTCGTAGCAAGTTTATTAACAAGACACTTCGTCAGCTGTCTCTCGTGTCTGCTGTAGTTGGCAAATACATCGCAGATCGACAAGCAACAAACGTGACGGACGGCCTCGCTGTACAGACATTAGAGGACATGCTGGAGACGTCCCTGATCAATCGCACAAAGGCTACGGTTGGTGGCACCGCCAACGCCATCACATTGTCTCTGACACCCGCGGCTTCGGCTTTTAACTCTGAGGTCATTTACTGGAGGGCCACCGCGGCTAACAGTAGCACCAGCGTGACTGTGAAGAGGGATGGTTTGGCGGCCAAGAACTTGGTCAAGGGAAATAACATAACCCTCGCTGTGAATGACATCCCCGGCGCGGCGCTCATGGCTTCTTACTACGACAGTGTCCTAGACAAAGAGGTTTTGCTCAATCCCGCTACTGGCGTGACCTCGGCTGGAGGTATTGTGCTAGGAACCCCCGTGGCGACGACAAGCGGAACAAGCTTTACATTTACAGGAATCCCATCTAATGCACAGGAAGTGTGCCTCTACTTGAATGAGAATTCCTTCGTGGGCGTGTCTGACCGGGTGGTGCGTCTTGGTTCTGGGAGCGTCCAGACGACTGGTTACAAGGGGTCGTGTACTCAATTTGCGTCTGGATCTTCGGCCACTTACAACAGCACGACGTCTGGTTTTGAGTTGCCAGATATCGTCAACTCAGCAGACTGGGGAGGTATGGCCATGTTCCGGCATATGGGGGCTAATGTCTGGACTGGGTTCTGCGGCCTTGGTCGTCAGGATGGAACAGCGTACGCTTTGAGTTTTGCAGGCACCGTCGCCCTCTCTGGCCCAATAGATCGGATTTGTCTGACTACTTTTAACGGAACAGACGTCTTCGACAAGGGCACCCTTAACTACTCCTACCAGGTGTAACATGAAACAAATTAGCATCAACGTGATCACGGGCGAGCGCCAAGAAGTTGAGGTCTGTGCCTACAGGAATGCAGAGAATCAGGTCCTGGTGCTGCCCCAAGATGAGGCTCCACCACCCGGATACACTTCCGCTAGTCAGGCCGATATCCGTTCTATTAACACTCCCGCAATTGTCGCGAAGATCACGGCGCAGATTAAAGCAAAGCGGGATCGGTTTTGGGAAGAGGGCGGAGTTAAGGTTGGAGAGCATTGGTTCTCTTCCAGCAAAGATTCTATTTCCACGTATAACACTCTACTCCAGGTCTCTGCGGACGCCCCTAACACAACTGTCCTGCGAGCTAATTGGCGCACCAAGGTCGATGGTGTTACTGTCAGCATGACGCGAGGTCTTGTTCTGCAGATACTGCAAGCTGGGGTGGTCCAGTTCTCGGCCATTGACGATGCAGCGCAAGCGCATATCCTGGCCCTCAGTCAGAGCGCAAACCCGGACACTTATGATTATTCCTCTGGGTGGCCTGCGATTTTCGAGGACCCTAGCCGCACTTAAGGCCGGTCGGGACTATTTCAATCCGTAACTACTTGTTTCGTAACAATGGAGAAATTACCATGTCTGTCGCTTCTTCTTTAATGCGCGGTCTGCCACGCATTGGTGCCCTCCTTACATTGGGCCTCGTTCTTCTGCTCTCTGCTCAGTACCTTCCACAGATACTGGGCCCAGTTGGGACCCCAGTATCCTTCGGATTGGGGTTGACTTTTGTGGGCCTAGCCCTTGGCGACCTTGCGCTCCGAATAGCGCAGCCAGGCGTTGATGCAACGCGCGCGGCGCAGGAAGCAATGCGGGACGGCAACACCGCAGCCGGGCTCGTGTATCTTGGGCGCTGTGTTCTGGCGGGAATCATTCTGATCCTCATGTCCACTTCCAGTCGGGCAGGTGTGCCACCCCCTGCGGCTATCCCCCTTCTGCCGATCCTCAAGGCCCAGCAATTGCAGTTTTGGCCAGATATGCCTATGCCCTCTGCTCTGGGTGCTCAGGTGGAGCAGGAGACGTGCATTAGCCTGAAACACAGGTGGTGTTGGAATCCACGGGCTGAGCTTAAGACCAGCCGGGAGCAGGGAGTGGGCCTAGGGCAGCTCACCAGGGCTTTCAGGGCAAACGGCTCTACTCGGTTTGATTCGCTGTCCGAGCTGGTGGACACCCACCCGGAAGAGCTTCGGGGGCTTTCCTGGGAGAACAGGTACGATCCTACCCTTCAACTCCGAGCCCTCGTTCTCAAGAACCTCCAAGGTTGTCGCTTAGTACGTCAGGCGTCCACTCCCGTGGACTGGCTGGCCATGTGTTTCGCGGCATATAACGGGGGCCTTGGTGGCTTAAACTCGGACCGGAGATCTTGCGCTGGAACTCCGGGCTGCAATCCTGGCAAATGGTTCGGTCATGTTGAGCGCACAAGCCTCAAGGCCAAGACTGCGGTCCCGGGGTACGGCAAATCGTTCTTTGAAATCAACCGGGAGTATGTCACCAATGTCCTGGTGACACGTCGCCCCCGTTACCTTAGCTTGGAGTAGCACCATGCCTCCCTCCCCGAATTTCGCGGCCATCTGCGCCGCACTCTGCGCTATCATTGTCGCCTGCTTGGTCGGCCACCACGTGGGTTATGGGCGCGGCGTGACGTTCCAGAAAGTGGAAGACCAGAAGCAGTTCGACAAACTGAACGCCGACTTGGCTAAGCAGAAGGCAGACGCCGGCGCAAAGTACAAAGCCCTAGCGGAGCAAGCCTTGGCTTCGGCCCAGGCCGCTGACAAGTTCAAAAATCAATTGGAGGTAGTTCGTGAAAAATCCCGTACAGATCTTGACGCTTACCGTCGCAGTGTGTCTGGTAGCCGCCTGTTCTTCGACTCCACCCAAGCTCCAGGATGTGGGCATAGTAGTGGAAGCCCCCAAAGTGGTGCCCAGCTCCCCACCAGTCCTGATGCCACCAGTCGAGTGGAGCTTCCGCCAACGCTTCGAGAAGCTCTTCGCGAACTGATGGACATTGCCGACGACGTCAGTCTGAACTATCGCGCCTGCTACGGCTGGGCTCATCGCCCCACTGATTAGGACCGCAGTTCCCATTCTGCGATGGAGTAGGCGTCATATGGTGGATCCGCCGACCATTCATGCCCAGCGGTACTCAGCGCCGCTGGGTGTTCTTTCTGCCATTTCTGGTGAGCCTCCCACCAGAGTTGAGTTGGATCCTGCAAGTCCTTAGTGGCCGTGAGCAAACCACCGCGTGTATCCGGCGGCTTTGGCTGGGCCAGGTCGGCCAGCCGGCATTGCTCAAGCAAGGCCTCGGCCATGCCTCGCCGTGCAAAAATACCCACCACGTCCTCTCCGCCAGAACGGCGTCCCGCCATCACCAGATAGACCGTGGCGTGGGAACCGACCTCACTTGGTGTTGGAATCATGGGTGGCGGGAGCGTTGCTGCTGAAGGCAACATGCCCCGGAACACGCACATGTCCACGGGGCCGAGAGTATGCGACCACAACCCGGTCTCCAGGTCAAAGTCTGAAAACCAAGGCGGTTCCAACCTCTTCTCGTCTTTCCACTGCATCTGGTATTTGCCAGAGTGGGCAGGTTGGAACTTAGCGCCGTCGAACCACTCCGAACAGGCAATCTGCGTGACCCTGCAGTCTTCCCCCACCCAGTGCACCAAGTGAGGGCCAGGTTCTGGTGGCTCCAGCAGGCGGACGCGACTGGAGGGTGGGGTCTCTCCCAAGCGGATGCGTTTGGGGAATAGTGGGAGTTGTGTTTCTAAGTCCATAACGGGGCTCTCTTCCTTGTTGCTGGTTTACTCTTTTTCCTCTTCGGAGGGCTTTGCGACTCTACCCAGGGCGGGATCAGTTTAAGCCGGGCCCACGGGATACTTGCCCACTTGGTCCGGTACGCCAGCATCGGCCGTGATTTGTGTAGGTAAGAGGTCTGGCCAGCTCCGGGCATACACCAGATCTCGTCGAAACCATTAAAGCACGCAAGGCAGGCCTCTACTTGCTGCTGGAGGTCGGTGTCCCGCGTGGGGACGTACTCAAACGCCAGCCCCGCCCGAACCCCTTCTTTTTGGGGAAAATTCTGCTGGCGTAGTCCGTAGCGCTCACCAGTATCGGAGGAACGGAAGCCAGCAACAGTGATGAGAACAGGCATCTTAGGGCGGACCTGAAGCATCCACTCCAGTCGAGAGTGGATCCAGCTTCTTTGCTGTGCCGAGACTCCAGCACTGCTCAAGATGATCCCGATGCGATAGGTGGTTTCCATGTCCATAGATATACCTCAACTCTGTAGAATGGTGGAGCCGCTTGAAGTACGGGTTACGATGGCCCCACCAGCAAAATCCCCGAACGCATGTGCAGTGTGATCTACTACCCAAATCTGTCTCTGCTCTACTTTAGCCCGCCGAACCAGGGATTCAAGGAGATCCTGCACTCCTTGAGGGCTGAGCCCTTGGCTAGGCTCGTCCCACACCTCCAGCGGGACATCGCACCCGGTACGGCTGCGCACCAAGTTCGCAAGCCCCATAGTGGCCGCAATGCGCAGGCGTTGCTTCTCGCCACCAGACCATGAAGCCCAGGGGACAGGCTTCGTGTTCTTGGGCCCGACTACCTCCACGTTGAACCCCCGCTGAATAGAACCGCCCTT